>Ga0206964_10089_pt2 | contig 27103 bp, 18 predicted proteins | sample Alteio_BWOrgHeat_25_FD_152980 | JGI IMG/M metagenome (GOLD analysis project Ga0206964, IMG submission 152980) | Enriched cells from forest soil in Barre Woods Harvard Forest LTER site, Petersham, Massachusetts, United States -... | ecosystem: Environmental > Terrestrial > Soil > Temperate forest >...
CGCATAAACTGCCCGGCATTGCTTCGGGGCATAAAAACCTGTTAAAGGAGTTAAGTGCATTGAAGTATGATCCACCGCAATTGTTAAAAAGAATAGGATAGACACTTATTACGGCTTAGGCTCATTTAAAGATAAAAACACCATCAGCATAAAAAAAGCCGACGGCACCGAACAGGAGATAACCGGTACGAACGTCATTATTGCTACAGGTTCGAAACCATCGGCGTTGCCTTTTCTAAAAATTGATAAAAAACGGATCATCACTTCAACCGAAGCGTTAACACTTACCGAAATACCCAAACATTTAGTATTGATAGGCGGCGGTGTTATCGGCCTGGAGCTTGGTTCGGTATATGCTCGGCTAGGGGCCAAAGTTTCGGTAATTGAATTTATGGATTCCATTATCCCAACTATGGATAAGGCTTTAGGCAGGGAGCTGCAAAAAGTGCTTAAAAAATTAGGCATGGAATTTTACCTGGGCCACAAAGTTACGGGTGCCACTGTAAAAGGTAAAGAAGTTACGGTAACATTTGACGACCCGAAAGGCGAGAAGAAGGAGCTAAAAGGCGATTATTGCCTGGTAGCTGTTGGCCGCATAGCCTATACTGACGGATTAGGTTTAGATAAGATCGGCATCACGGTTGAAGACCGCGGCCGTAAGATAGCTGTAGATGCACACCTGGAAACCAAAGTGAAAGGTGTTTATGCCATAGGCGATGTGATCAGTGGCGCCATGCTGGCCCACAAAGCTGAAGATGAAGGTACGCTTGTTGCCGAGATTATTGCCGGTCAAAAGCCGCACATTAACTATAACCTTATCCCCGGAGTGGTTTATACCTGGCCGGAAGTTGCCGCGGTTGGCCAAACTGAAGAACAGTTGAAGGAAAAAGGCATAAAATATAAAACCGGGTCATTCCCATTCAAAGCCAGCGGGCGTGCCCGTGCCAGCGGTGACCTTGACGGTTTTGTAAAAGTTTTGGCGGATGCGTCGACAGACGAGATTCTGGGCGTACACATGATCGGCCCCCGTGCGGCGGACATGATAGCCGAGGCGGTTGTGGCAATGGAATATCGGGCATCTGCAGAAGATGTGTCGCGTATGAGCCATGCACACCCTACCTATACTGAAGCAATGCGCGAAGCATGCCTTGCTGCTACTGACAACAGGGCGATCCATATTTAATTGTACTATATTCCTGGATTTTTACAAGGCAACGTTTACTTCAATAAACGCCTCATTTTGACCGTGTCGCTATTGTCCCGTTGCACTTGAAAAAGCCGGTGTCATTCTCTTAGCATCACTTTATTGGTAGTGTCCGACCGACTGGTTGAGATGTTTTACAAATTATTTTAGCGTATTTTTTTAATGGAAATATTCCTCGTTGGAATATATCACAACTATTATATGGTTATAGCATGGACAATAAAGAGGTATTATTTATTGTAACAATAATATTACCATATTATTAAATATCTACACTTTTGCTATGAAATACCGTTATTTGTACGGTTAATAAAATTAAAACCACGGCAAAAGATGTTTAAATAGCATAATTTATAGATGTTTAGGTGTTTTTCAGAATTATTATATGTAAAAACCTTATTTCGAAAAAAATATCAAATTATTTAAGAAAAATAAGAAAAATAAGCAACTTATTGATTTTCGTTGCGTAAAAGCAGAAACCAAACCGAAATAAAAGTCACATAAGGAGTATTGAGTAGAAGAGATTTGTAAATAGAACAGAAACGGGTTTTAACTGGAAACGTTATTTACATGAAGAGAATTAGCATTGCGCCTGCTGCCGGCGTTGTAAAATCAGGACTAATCGCACTGATTTTATTGACAGTAACAAAAAATGTATCAGCCGCTACTATTGATTGGAAAGGTACTACTAACTCAGACTGGGGCACGGGCACCAACTGGAGTTCTGGCGCGACCCCCGCATCGGGAGACGCAGTAAGGATAGGGGTGGTCGCTTTTACAAATCAGCCAACATTAAATTCGGGCGCAACTAATACCATCGCCAGCCTAACTTTCGGCACAACAAAAAATATAACACTTACTATTAACAGCGGATTTACGCTTGCCGTTACCGGGGGAATTGTTCAAAACCCGAACAATGGCGGTAATATAATAACTACGCTTGCAGGGGCGGGTTCACTTACCGGTGCTTCGTTGCAGGTAGGTAATACAACCACCTTTCCGCCGGTTCTGGCCACTGATCTGACCGAAGTGATTTCAACAATCAACAATTTTCACGTAACAGGCAATGTAACCGTAAATTCAACCGATTTCGGCGTGGTTGTAGTTGGTGTTGGATTGATCAATGCAACGTTTTCCCTGGAAGGGGGCACAACTATAATTGATGGAACGATATTAACAGCTAACACCAACAGTGGTGTCCTTTCTCTCATTTTTGCTACGCCAAAATTTAGTGTTGATATTCCTTCCGGCTCAGCATTAAGCCCGGTTTTACAGTTAACCAATGCGTCGCCAATAAACGCAGCAAGCGTTGCTGCAACCATTGATTTTTATAACAATACCGGTGGCACCGGTACCAGCACCGTTTATTATAGCGGCACTACCCAGGAGGTTTATGCCAACGGAACAGCAAGTTTGGATAATACCCCGCAAACTTATCAATACCTGCAACTTACAGGCGCAGGCACAAAAACGGTAGACGCAGGTACCTTGACGGTGGGCAGCGATCTTACAAGTTCAGCAACTTCGGTCTTACTTAGTACTAATAATACAGCGGCAACCATTGGCGGCAGCTGGTCAAACAGCGGTGGTGTAACCCAGGGAAGCGGTAACATAACCATTGCAAATGCGTTACAAAATTCTGCGGGTACTTTTCAGCTGGGGACCGGAAACTTAACAACTGCTATCCTGCAAAACAGCGGCGGAACGGTAGCCGGTGGTGCAGGCCCGGGCGTTCTCACCGTGAGTGGCACCTTTCAAAACAACGGAGGCACATTTCAGTGCAATGCTGAAAATGATTTTTTTAATGGGTTATACCAAAACACCTCCGTTTTTACAGCCGGGGCCGGAACGGTTTATTTTAACGGCTCGGCAGCGCAAAGCTTGTCCGATATTAGCGCAGCAGGCACGCAGTTCAATAATGTGAGCTTTAGTGGCACCTCAACTGCAAATCCAAAAACCATGTCGGGATCGGGCGGCTTTGCTGTATCGCCAACAGGTGTTTTGTATATGGTTGGCAGCACCACAAAACTAGTCGCCGGCACAGCTGCAGTTGCCTATTTAACATTAAAATCCGATACCACCGGTACAGCCACTGTAGCTGCAATAACTTCCGGGTCCGTTATCAGTGGTTTTGTAACCGTTCAACGTTTTGTACAGGGGAGCGCTACCTATAACGCAGTTACTAAGCGTTGGGTGGCGCGTAATTACCGGTTAATGTCGTCGCAGGTAAACGAAGGTGCCGACGCAAGCAGCAATTATCCGTATAGCCTTAACTATTTAGGGGCAAGTACTATAATCACCGACTGTACCTCCAGCTATGGCACAACGGGCGGCAACCCCAGCCTTTATGTATACAACGAACATTATACGCCAAGCAACTCGACTTTTGTAAGCGGCAACTTTATTGGTGTAACCAATATAAGCAATACGGCTGCCGGCGGCAACATCACCACCACCGATGCAACCAACGGATCAGCCAAGGTATATACCGGGGATGGCTTTATGATGTATTTCAGGGGCGATAAAATTACCCACATCGCAGGTTCGCCCAATAAAACCACTTACCCGTACGTAGCGCCTGAAAGCGTTAAGTTCAGTGCCACAGGCAACCTCAACCAGGGATCGTATTCAGTGGTTTCGTGGACGGGTACCGCCGGCTTATTATTCACAAATACCAATGCGGGCAATTCACCCGTACGCGGCTATAACCTGGTAGGCAACCCTTATGCAAGTTCGATCGATTGGAGCACCTTCAGCAACAGTAACGCGGCTGCAGCGATATATGGGAATCATGTAAACCCAACGGCGTACCTTTTCAATCCCACAAACAGTAACTATGATACCTATAACGCAAACACCGGCATTGCAACCGGCAGCGCGACCAAAAACATACCCAGCGGCCAGGGATTTTTTGTACAGGCAAATTTAGCCTCGCCGACGCTCACCTTCAACGAAAGCGCCAAAACCAATACGCAAGTTACCAGCGGCAACTTATTATTGGGCACGCCTGCCGCGCAAGTTGCCTATAGCAGTTACCTGCGTTTAAAGCTGGTTACCGATGCTGATAACTATGATGACATGGTAGTGGGCTTTAACGCTTCCTCCACAAGCAAATTTAACCCCAATGAAGATTCCGGCTTTATCCCCGGGGTCGGCTCAGCTGAATCTATTGCAGCAATAACGAGCGATGGTATTAACTCTTCGGTAAAATGGGTTCCTTTTCCGGGCAGTACTTCAAACCGGGTTGTTAATTTATACGTGTCTGTAAGGGCAAGCGGAACCTATACCATAAAGCGTACAGATTTCGCTTCAATACCTGCAATTTACGAAGTGTGGCTGGTTGACAAGTATAAAAAAGATTCGTTAGACATCAGGAACAATACGAGCTATGCTTTTGATGTCGACCTGACCGATACCGCAAGCTATGGCAACAACCGGTTTGCAGTTGTTGTCGGCCAAAATCCTGCGCTGGGCGTACATTTATTGAATTTTAACGCGAGTAAAACCGCTGAAGGTTCGCAAATAGTTTGGGAAACCGAGAATGAACAGAATTATACCAACTTTACAGTTGAAAGAAGCACCGATGGCGGTACAACATTTACCATTGTTGGCGGGTTTGCATCAAGCGCATTGAGTAACTACAGTTTATCAGATAAAAACCCTTTGCCGGGATCAGACATGTATCGCTTAAAGATACAGGACCTGAATAATACGATCACTTACTCCAATGTAATTACGCTGGTGTATGGCAACTCCAAAACAACTGCGGCTAACAATATTGATGTTTACCCAAATCCATCGTCAACAACGATAAATTTAGCGATCAACCCAACCAATAGCAGCGCACCAGGTTTGTCGGCGCTTCAAAGCAGAGCATTGACTCCGGCTTTAACCAATGGGCAAATCGCAACGTCGTCGTATGATATTGAAATAATAAATATCACCGGTTCGGTAGTAAAAACGGCGACATCGTCGTCAGCATCCTGGCAGGATAATGTAACTGGCTTAACACCCGGAACATACATTATTACAGTTGTTAACAATAGGGATAAAAGCCTGGTTGGCAAAAGTACTTTTGTTAAAATGTAAATTGTTTTTTAACTTTCTGATTTTCAATATTGTACTAAAAAATAGTCTCTTTTTTTGCTGAGGACTAATCCGTCTAAATTCTGGAGTTTTTAGTTCCTTTTGTGGAGAAAAAAATGTTCCAAAATTAATTAATAATTTAATTTGCCTATGTATATTTGCTTGAGCAAAAAGCTTTTGGCTATTTAATGCTTTTGTGATTACAATAACACCATTTGGCGTGTTTATTGTACTATGTGATCCGATAAATTGTTGTATTGTATTGTAAAAATTGAACGGGGCCTCGATCATTATTTGAATGATTATGGGCAATCGGATTTTACTATCATTGTTTATCGGCTTAAGCTGGTTTTCAACACAGGCAACAGCACTCACTTTTGATTGGAAAGGAACAAGTACCACGTGGGCATCTTCAACTTCGTGGACTGAAACGGGCGGAACAGGCGACTATCCCGGATCAGGCGGAAGAACGACAGATATCGTGCGCTTCGGGATGACAAGCACCTTTACCAGCCAACCCACACTCACTTCAAGTTTAACTATTGCATCAATTGAATTTGGCGGCGGTTTTCAAAAGAACGGCACCCAGGTAACCGTAAACGGAGCTACCTTAACCGTAGGTACCATTACCCAGGATATTAACACCACCAGTGGCAGCTTTACCATTTTTGATTACTTGCAGGGAACCGGTACCATTTCATGCACCAGTATAACCATAGGCAGCGGCACAAGCACCAGCGGCGCCGATAATTTTCTGCTTTCGGATGTCGCCACTCTTAACGTATCAGGCAACATTACTATCATCATAAATACTAATGTGCAAAATGGCAGCGGCTTCAGGCTCGAAAGCGGTAACATGTACTTAACCGGCCAGGTAATTTTTAACAAGCTGTCGGGCATAAGCGCGTCAAATGCTGCTTATTTCACTATAAATACAGTAACCCAGGCCGGCGGCATTGCCACAACCCCTCATTTATATCTTGCCAATGCCAATCCTTTGGGTTCTATACCAAGCCCCAATGCGTCTGTTAATTTTTATGGCGATCATGGCGGAACGGGCATGGTAACGTATACAGCGGCAACCCCAACTATTTACACCACGGCAACCAAAGGCTTTGGTTCGGGCGGCGGCACTATTGACACCAGTAAGGCCAGTTATGATAACCTAACCATCCAGGGAACCGGGACTGCGGCGGTAGGCAGCGGCACAGTTGGAGCCCTAAAAGTTGCGGGCGATTTGGACACAAATAGCCCTGTTAATTTTAATCCCACAGGTTCGAGTGCAACAAATACTTCCGTGGGCGGTGACTGGAATAATACCTCAACCATAACCGGGGGCGCAGGCACCTACGCCATCAGCGGCAATGTTGCAAACTCGGGGCCTATGACATTATCGTCCGGCAACCTGGATGTTGGCGGAAACATTTCCAATTCATCAACGATAACCGCCGGGAGCGGAAGCATAATTGTTGATGGCAGCCTGGCAAATTCGAGCACGCTGGCCTTATCAACCGGGGATTTAAAAGTTGGCGGCAACTATACCAACAGCGGGACATTTACACCGGGCACCGGAACAGTTTACTTTAACGGTGCTTCGGCACAGTCACTCACGGATAACAGTTCTGGTGGCACTTCCTTAAACAATGTAGATTTTAGCGGCGCGGGCACCAAAACCTTGTCCGGAACGGGCAAATTTTCGGTATCATCAATTGGCGTGCTAACTATGGAAGCCAGCACCACGCTGCAAACAGGCAACATACTGACACTAGTTTCGGCAAGCGGCGGTTCGGCAACGGTTGGCGCTATTCCATCAACGGCCATTATTAAGGGGCTGGTGAATGTACAACGTTATATCAGCGGTGGCAGCAATACCTACCGTAGTTACAGGCTGTTGTCTTCGCCCGTTTATACAGCGAACGTCGGCTCGAATTATTATTACGATCTGAGTTATCTCCCGCTATTTTCCCCTATCACGGGTTCCCTTGGCACAAGCGGCGGAATGACAAAAAGCGGAAACCCATCCATGTATCTGTACCGCGATAACGTTGCCTATACCAACAAAACCTTTAATACCGGCAATTTCAGGGGCATCAATAAGATCAACAACTCACCGCTGTATTCTATCGGCGTTGATTATGACGGCAGCTTTAATTTAAATGCAGGTACCGGCATTATGTTTTTTTACCGTGGAGACTTAACCAACTTAGCTAACAAATACACCACCACTACCAGCGCAGAGTCAACCATTTATTCCTCAACCGGAACATTAAACCAGCAAACGGTTACCGTTACCAATTGGTACACAGGATTAACAACCTTACAATGCTCGGTCGTCGCTGGTAATACGGGCTATTCAGGGTATAATTTGGTAGGCAACCCGTACGCAAGCTCCATTGATTGGAATGACTATAGCACCGGCACACCAACAGCCGGCATTTATGCACCGGGTGTTGGCCCCACCATTTATATTTTTAACGAAGTATCAAAAGTTTACGCCACTTACAGCGGAGGCGTTGGCCTTAATGGCGGCAGTAATATTATACCCAGCGGCCAGGGCTTTTTTGTAAAAGCTTCAGTAAACACCGCGCAACTGATCTTTCACGAATCGGCAAAAACCAATGCACAGCTTACCGGTCCGACGCAATCAACCGGAACTACCTTATTGCTAAGTACCAAGGCGATTAAAAGCAATGTTTTGCAATACCTGCGCGTGAATTTAGCCGCTGATTCGATAAATAAAGATGAAACAGTGATCCGTTTTGACAATTCTTCACGAACAAAATATGATATCAACGAAGATGCCCAATACCTGCCAGGCAGCGGGGAGGTAAGCCTGTCGAGCATGACCGCCGATAGTGTACCGGTTGCCATTAACGATATTCCTTTTCCGAAGCCTGCCCAAAATATTAAATTAAATGTAAACACTACTATCGACGGCCAGTTCAGTTTAAACATGATCGATCTGAAAAGTATCCCTGTTTTATTCCAGGTATGGCTGAAAGACGCGTATAGAAATGATTCATTGGATTTCAGGCACAACTCAACCTACTTATTCGATGTATTGCACAGCGATACCAATTCGTTTGGTTCAAACCGGTTCAGTTTGGTTATCCGCCAGGATCCCGCATTGGCTATCCATTTGTTAAGTTTTGGCGCAACCAAGCAAACCAGCGGCGCCCAGGTTACCTGGAATACAGAAAACGAACAGAACTATAGCAATTTTACTGTAGAGCGAAGCATCGACGGCGGCACAACTTTTACGGTTTTGGGCGGTTTTGTCTCCAGCGGGCAGGGTACGTACAGCTTCCTGGATAAAAACCCTGCGCTTGCCCCTGATATGTACCGCCTGAAGATTGAAGATCTTAATGGCACAATTACCTATTCAAATGTCGTAACGTTGATCTATGGCAATGCAACAACCAATATTGTGAACAGCAATATCAGTGTTTATCCGAATCCTTCCACCGGATTGATCAACTTGTCAATCACCCCGGGTACCTCGCAAATTCCGCCATTGCAAACAAGTATAAATCCGGGATTACCCGGCAGCACTTCGAAAGCTTACGATATTAAAATTATCAGCATAACCGGATCGGTTATTAAAGCCGCTACATCCACAACTGCCTCGTGGCAGGATAACATAAGTACTTTAACTCCAGGGACATATATTATACAAGTGCTTAATGACGGGGACAAAAGCCTGGTCGGCAAAAGTACCTTTATTAAAATGTGATCGTTAGAACAGGGCGCGAAACGATAGGGTCTAAGCCTCTTTTCACAGTAAATTCCTCAATCGTCGCGTAAAAATGATTGAGGAATTTCTTTTTTTAAACGGGGGAATAATATCCTCAATAAAAATGTTCCTCCCTGGCCGGCGCCTATTCAACCACAGCAGAAAACCTCAATAATGACCCAAATTCATCGTTTAAAGCATGCCAGGCCATGTTGGCGCATTTATTGCCTTTGTATTTGCGATTTGGTAAATTATTGATTTAATAAAAAGGGAGCAGGGCGTCTCAATCATTTATTTAAATGATTATGTTAAGCCGAATTCTATCAATCCTGTTAGTTGCCCTTATTTGTTCCTCAACACAGGCATCGCCCTTTGCTGTAAACAGAGACAATAGCACGGCATATCCACTGCTCCGTTTAAAGATGGTAAAGGACGCGTATGATTACGACGATATTGCCATAGGTTTTAACGCTTCGGCAAGTACCATTTACAATAACCAGATAGACTCGAAATATATGGAGGGGATAAACGCAGCAGAGGGGCTGTCAAGTTTGTCGTCTGATAATGTTCAGCTGTCGGTAAATATTGTTCCGCTGCCAAATCAAAATTCGCTCGTGATCCGCTTGGATATCGAGGCCGCAAACAGCGGCGCTTTTACGCTCGAGCGGACTGAACTGGATTCAATCCCGGCAGTTTATGATATATGGCTGGTTGATAAATTCGCCAAAGACTCCTTAGACCTGCGAACAGGTACCAGTTATGCATTTAATGTTGATAAAAGTAATGATGCCACTTTCGGCAGCAATCGTTTCCAGGTAGTGATCCGTCAAAACCCCGGACTAGGGATGCACCTTTTGTCGTTTGAGGCGATAAAAAACGCGGCGGCTGCTGAACTTACCTGGAAAACAGAGAATGAGCAAAACGCAACCACATTCGCAGCCGAACGGAGCATAGATGACGGCGCGACTTTTTATATGCTTGATACCCTGGTTTCGAACGGAACAGGTACTTACAGTTATATGGATAAAACCCCAATAAATGGAACTGACCTCTACCGCGTAAAAATTACTGATATGAATGGAACAGTAAGCTACTCGAATGCAGTGAGCCTTGATTTTGGCAGCACAGCAGGCGGAGCCAATACAAGCGCAAATAATATAAGTATTTACCCCAATCCCTCAAACGGGATCATTAACCTGGCTATCTCTAAAAACAGCGATAATAATTCAGCTAATTCACCCAAACAAGCAACTGCCTCAACAACCCAAAGTTTTGTCGCGGTTGCAGCAACAAGCAGCACGGCTTACGATATTAAAATAATTAATATCAATGGCAGGGTGCTGCAGGAGGGTTCATCCGCAACATCAAACTGGCAATCAAACGTAAGTACGCTGCTGCCGGGTACTTACATCATACAAGTGCTTAATACCAGCGACAAAAAGCTGGTGGGTAAAAGCACTTTTGTTAAGTTATAGTTGTTATTGCAAACCGGTAGGCTTTGCCGCAACTGAACTAAATTGATATAAGCCAGATCCAACTGATACGACTATGTAACCGGTTTCAGGTGCCAGGATCTTTATCTCCGCATTGCTGGTAAGAAGTTTCCCGCTTTCCATAACCACATCGCCGTTTTTTGCCGGGATGTAAACCGTAGCCGAGGTGTTAGCAGGGATCGCCACATCCAGCGAAGTAGTGTCTTTCGCCACCTTCCAGTGGGAGCTCACCTTTCCATAGTTTGTTTCATAATCGGCTGATGCAAAATCCAGTTTACCGCCTAACGTAGGTTTAATCACGATCTGCTTGTATCCGGGAGCATCTGTTTTTGTATCGATGCCGGCAATAACGCGGTACATCCAGTCGCCAATGGCGCCGTAGGCGTAGTGGTTGTACGAGTTCATGCTGGCATCCTCAAAAGTTCCATCCGGTTTTATACCGTCCCACCTTTCCCATATGGTGGTAGCGCCCATTTTTACCGGGTATAACCATGATGGGTAGGTATCCTGCAATAAAAGCTGGTAAGCTACGTCGGCATGGCCAAAGTTGCTCAGTACGCGGCAAAGATATGGCGTACCCAAAAAGCCGGTAGTTAAGTGATCATCGTACCGCCTGATGTTTTTCACCAGCCGGTCGGCGGCCTGTTGCCTTAAATTTTCGGGTAACATGTCAAATTGCAGGGCAAGTACATAGGCTGTTTGGGTATCAGATGATATCAAACCGTTGGGTGTTACGTATTCGTTTAAATAGGCGGCCTTTATTTTAGCCAGCAGGTTAGTGTATGTGGCAACATCATCGCTTTTGCCCAATACAGTAGCTGCGTTTATCAGTAATTGTGTTGAATAGGCGTAAAAACATTGAGCGATCAGGTATTTGTTGGTAATGGCCGAGCTGCCATCGGTATCGTCATTCACACTATAAAATAACCAATCGCCAAAGTGGAAGCCGGTGGCCCAAAGGTCGTTTTGGCTTTTTCCTTTCATGAATTCAACCCAGGCTTTCATACTGGCATACTGATCTTCCAGTATTCTTTTATCGCCATAGGCCAGGTACATATTCCACGGTACTATGGTACATACATCTGCCCAGCCCGTGCTGCCGCCCGGTCCGTCAACAGCGTCCGTTTTCCCGATCACATTTGGAATTACAAACGGGATGCTGCCGTTTTTATACTGATCGGCAGATACATCTTTTAGCCATTTGGCAAAAAAATTATGGACGTTCATATTGTACGACGCGGTACGCGAAAACGCCTGCGCGTCGCCTGTCCAGCCCAAACGTTCATCGCGCTGAGGGCAATCCGTTGGCACATCCAAAAAATTCCCTTTCTGGCCCCATTGTATATTGTGCTGCAGCTGGTTGACCAAAGTATTTGAGCAGGAAAAAGTCCCGGTTGGCGCCATGTCCGAATAAAGGGCGATGGCCGTAAAATTTTCCGGCTTTAAATCGCCGGGGGGATAGCCCTCCACTTTAATATACCTGAACCCCTGCCACGTAAACTGTGGCTCAAATGTCTCTTCGCCGCCACCCTTTAATATGTAAACATCCTGCGAGCGCGCTGTACGTAAATTTTCGGTATAAAAATTACCCGCTTTGTCTATTACTTCGGCGTGCGAAAGAGTGATCTTATCACCCTTATTTCCGGTTGCCTTCAGTTGCACCCATCCAACCAGGTTTTGCCCAAAATCAATTACCTTTTCGCCTTTCGGTGTAGTAAAGATCTTCAGGGGCTTGAAGGTTTCATGTTTGCGTACCGGCTCGTTATTGGTAGCAACCAAAATGTCTTTACGAAAATCTTCCACCTTTACCCCACTCCATTTTGAATCATCAAAGTTGGTAACCGACCAGTTTTTTTGCTGCATATTGTCATCAATGGTAGCTCCATAATAGATCTCGGCAAATCGTACGGGCCCGGTTGATGACTTCCAGCTACCATCGGAAATAATGGTGGCCTTACTGCCATCTGTGTAAGTTACTTCCAATTGGAATAATAATGCAATATCCTTTCCATACAGGTTAGGCTTGGGGTTAAAGCCGATATACCCCCTGTACCAACCATTACCCAATACGGCACCAACCGCATTTTTGCCATCGGTTAGCAAGCTGGTGACGTCATAAGCCTGGTATTGCAGGCGCTTGTTATAACTTGTCCAGCCGGGGGTTAAATAAGCATCGCCTACACGGTGGCCATTAATCTCTGCTTCATACAAGCCGTGCGAGGTAATATATGCAGTAGCGGAAGCGATCCTCCGGGTAATGGAAAATTCTTTACGAAAGAGCGGGCTTGGCCGCATTACTGAATCTTCGGCGTAGCCGGGCGAGATCCATTGTGCTTTCCAGTCGGCAGCGGTAAGCATGCCTGTTTGCCACGAAGCCGGCTCACTCCATTCGGATGCCTTGCCGCTATTGTCCCACACCCTAACCTGCCAGTAATATTTTTGGCCGGACAGCAATCCCTCGCCTTTATAAGGAACGTAAACCGATTGGTCCGACATCACCTTGCCGCTGTTCCAAACTTCGTGTTTGTCTTTTTTAAGGTAGGCATAGCTGGTTACTTTTATTTCGTATGCGGTTTGCATAACGTCCCTTTTGCCACCGGCATCCAGTTGCCAGCTAAAACGGGGTATGGCAGTGTCAATATTTATCGGATCATTTTGGGCCTCGGTAAGCAAGTGGGTTACTTTTACCTGGCCATATAAAAAACCTGAGATCAGTAACGCGGGCAGTAAAAAAAATATCTTTTTCATCTGTATTAATAAGGGCTGTTTTTAAATTGGATACGGCAAGATAGAGAATTGCATTAAGTAATTTGTATTTTTAGTTTGAACGGATTGTAATTTTATTGTGGTGGGGAAGGAGAGCCAGGCGTCACGAAACAGGAACCATGACGAGAAGGATAATATTTTTAACGCTGCAAATATAGGTTAAGACAGCATACTTTTTCCATGTTGTGACACTTGGTTACTGGTTCGGGGCGCTGCAATTCACATAGGTTTTTATATACAAATTCAATTAGGCGACGTGTCCGTCCTGAAAGGTTCGGCTGGTAAACCTGCGGAATTTTGCAGGTTGGTTATCGGCGAATTGGTAAAAGCATACCTTACGGCCTTTATGGGTAGCGGCGTTGCGGCCGGCGCGGTGATAATGATGCTATTCCCCGAAATTACCGCCCTCCCTAACCGGAACACATGATCGGTGCCGGCCACAAAAAAATGTTGGTTTAAAGGAGCGTTGTTAACGGTATTTAAGCCATCGGCAGTTCCGGCAATAAAATTAACAGTAACGGTGTATTGGTTGGCGGTAAACGAGGCGTATTGCGGACCGACGCATTGCACGTTTTGCCCGTAAGTATAATTTAATGCCAATAGGGCCAGGCGGTCGCCAACAGGTTCTTTATTCCTGGGATGATGGTTTGCCGGGTCGCCAACATCCATAGTTACCGCCATACCGGTACTTGAAGCTATCTTACGGATATTGGCCTGGGCTTCCCTTAACAACCCAAGAAAATCCAGCGTGGTATCGCCGCCCGGCGGGTTAGTGTTACTGTAGTCATCAGCAAATGGGGTTAGCTGCACGTAATAAAACGGTAAGGCGGCCTGTTTAAACTGTGCTCTCCAGCCATTTATCAGGGCGATATTCAGCAACGTGTAATCCGATACCGGTGAATCGTGTTCGTTGCTTTCGCCCTGGTACCACGTAAAGCCCTTAATAGTAAGATTGTTTAAAGGGCTGATCATCCCGTTATATAACCCTGAACTTCCGGCCAGGTAATTATTGGTCAGTTGCGGATTGCTGGCGATGGCACCAGCATTCGCCCAATCCTGGCAAAAGGACCCGTTAACAGCCGAAATGATGATCCCAATGGGCACATCCAGTGTCGTGTTTAATTTACGGGCAAAGTAGTAGGCCACTGCGCTGGTAGTGCCTAGCGTGGCCGGCGAACATACGCTCCACCTGGGGGCTTTGTTTAAATACGATACCGGGGATGGTTCATAATCTTCGGCCACAGTCATCATCCGGATCATCGGATAGTGAGCCGCTGCTATCTCCGACTGGTAGTTTAACACGCCCCTGAATGGCGCGATGGAATCCATCGGCATCACCATGTTCGACTGCCCGGAACAGACCCATACATCGCCTATCAATATGTTACTCAGCGATAATTCACTAAACCCGGGCGCCTGCACCGTTATCGTCTGCGGGCTGGCATTGGCGGCCGAAGCGGGCACACTTACCATCCAGTTACCGGCGGCATCTGCGGTGGTCATCAACGATCCGCTATTCCAGCTAACGTTTACCGAAACGGCCGTATTTGCCGGCGCCTGGCCCCATATGGTAACAGGTTTGTCGCGCTGCACCACCATGTTATTTTGCAAAACGGAGGATATCGATAATGTGGTAGGAAGGACTATCGCGCCCTTTCGGGGGGTAATATTTAAATCCTTACGGCATCCTGCCAGGGTAAGCAACACTGCCAAAAACGGGTACAGCCAATATCTTTTCAGGTACATATCGGCTGCATTTTTAAACAGTTTAAAAATAGGACAGTGGTATTGTGAAATAGCATAGCTTAAATCGGACCGAAAATTAAGCTTTAACTAAGAATTTGCAAAATATTGAAATAAAAGATTTACGGTAGTAATTATCTATTCAGCAACCTCGTACGTGAACACCTGGCGCGCCAAATTGCCTTCATCATCAATTGGTTATTATTTGTTTTCAAACAATATATTTTTTTCACTATTTTTATAGATGTGAATTTGGTTCACCCAATTTTAAACAGCTTCCTTCGGAAATGAGATATATCCTTATTATTTTACTTAGCTGTTTAAATATAAATCAGGCAGGGCAAGATTTGTATATCTGTAAAAACGCAAGAATAACCCTCTTTTCCAGTGCACTAATTGAAGATATCAAAGCTGTTTCTCAGGCTGGAAAATCAGTATACAACCCCGGTACGGGCCAATTGGATTTTAGCGTGACTATAAGCACCTTTCAGTTCGACAAGGCATTTATGCAGCAACATTTTAATTCGGATTATATGGAGAGCGATAAGTACGCGAAAGCCATATTCAAAGGCCAAATACAGGAACACATCGATATTACTAAAGAGGGTATTTACGCCGTAAGTGCAACAGGCGAGCTTACGGTACATGGCGTGACCCAAAAACGAACAATTAGGGGCAGTTTGATGGTGAAAAATGGTATTATTTCGATGACATCGGAGTTTATCGTGAAATGTGCGGATCATCATATAGATATACCGCAAATTTTATTTTATCATATTGCCGAGAACATTAAAGTAACTGTTGCGGCCACATACGACCTTTATAAAATCAATCCATCAAAATAAATATCAGGAATGAAGAATTTCATTATTTTATTAGCCTTTCTTATAGTAAGTACGGGGTTAATGGCTCAGAAGGCCGACTCAATAAAGAAAAGCACCACTACCGATTCGTTATTCAATTCGATGAATAATGATAACAATCACGAACCCGTTGCTATTTTTGAATCTTCGAGGCTTATTTTCTCGCAAAGCGCCGAAACGATTAAAAAGAATAATTTTAATTTCCTGGTAATGCATCGTTTTGGTGATATTGGCGGGGACGAGGGCGGTGGTAAATATCTATTTGGCCTTGACAGAATTGCGGATTTGTATATCGGTTTTGAATATGGATTAACAGATAACCTGAATATTGATTTTGGGAGAAGTGCAATGCCCGACGAAGGCGGATTGATCAGTCTTGAGCTAAAATACGCAATAATGCACCAAACAAGCGACGACAGTTCGCCATTTGCAATAACTTTAATTGGCACAACCGGCCTTAGACCGTACAGCGACTTTGACAGCTTCAGTGATCGTATATCTTATTTCGCACAGGTAATTATTGCCCGAAAAATTTCACGCAGATTGTCTTTACAGGTAGCGCCTTCATTTGTACAAAATAATTTGCCAATTCCAGACACCCTCGGAAGTAAAAATGGGTTTTTCTCGATTTCTGCCACCGCACGGTTGAAGGTGACTAAATTAATGAGCATAATTGTTGATTATGCGCATCCGTTCTCTTCTTTCAGAAACAACAACGGGTTTAGTGATCCCCTCGGTTTCGGTATGCAATTGGTAACAGGTGGCCATGTGTTTACGATTAACATAACAAACGCCAGAACGGCTAACGAAATTAATTATTTAAGCAATACCACAGCGGATTATGCAAGAGGAAATTACAGGATCGGGTTTACTATCGCGAGAATGTTTGATTTTAATCACAAAGAGAATTATCAGCCGCGAAGATAATTATAAAGGCAATTTTACTATTCGATTGAAAAGTTGGAGTTTTTGAAGGACGATAGTTTGGTAGGTGCGAACAAAAAGCAAGCAAATAGATATTATTAATAAACTTCTTCCAACCCTATTGCATCCACTTTTTCATTGTTTTGCCGTAAAACATAGTCAAGTTCGGTTGAAGATATTTCCAGCAGCCGGAGGAATTCTTCTCTTTCCTGGTCGCTTGCTTCCTTCAATAAGGCAACTAAGCTAAGTATGGAACAAAGTGGTTTGCGCAACTCGTGCGAATTTGACCAGGCTATTTGCAAAAGCACTTCGTTGGCGGTTTTAATTTTTTGGTAGGCGCCTTCCAGTTTTCTTTCCTTTTCTATCAGTTCCGTAATATCGGTTGCCATAACCAGGTTGCAATGTTCGTTATTAAATAAAACCGGGTACGAAACTATCGACACAATAAAGGAACCACCGGTTGCTTTTAAATGTTTTTTAATGCCCGCCAGCCTAAACTCTTCCTGGTGCTCGTTAAGGTAGTTGCTAAGGATCTCATTATCAGTACCGGCGTTAATATCTTCGACGTTCATTTTTAAGAACCTCCGCCGGCTGAAACCGTATTTTTCGACCGCGGCGTTATTAACTTTAACAAACCGCATCTTTTCGTTATAGATCCAAAGCGGGTTTGGGTTCGATTCAAATAATTGCCTGTATTCTTCTTCTGATTTGGTTATCTTATGCTGCTGCCTTTTAATTTTAACATACAAAACGTAACTGATGATGATTACGAAGATCAGGTCATTTAAACTCCTGTACGAATCCTGTTCGGTAGTTGCCAGATGCCGGTAAAAAAAGGTAATAATTGGATTACTGAATAAAGCCCAACAAATACCTATTATCAAAAACGTAAGGGGAATTCTAGCCGAGTTCAATACTTTCATGCGACAGTTATTCTTTATGTACTCTTAATACGGAGAAAATAGGATTTGGGTTGTGTGCAAAGGTCTCTTTGTGAAACAAATATGTTACAAATAATATTTGCGCCGGGAATGGCTAATTTTATACAAACCAGGGGCTTGAACTTGGCTAAAATTGAAAAGCTTACAAGTACATTTGGTGAAATAATATTATTAATTTTAATGCCTGCTTCCCCATGCAGGCTAACATCAAACTTGTGAGTTTACTATTTACATAACCTTTTTACCTGATACTTTATAAATAAACATATGTTAAAAACGATTTTTACCATTGCCTTACTTTTGATGTTAACCGGCGGGCTATTTGCCCAAAACGTAACTAAGGCCTCCATCCAGTCGGCCGAAAAAATGGACGATCTTTCATTTAACGATGCCAAGCGCGATTCGATGCTGAACATCCTTTCCAACAACATCAAGTTTTACACCTACCTGCACAGCCAGAATTTTAAAAATGATGTGCCACTGCCGATGGCTTTTAATGTCGACCTGCCGGGTTTGGTGGTGCCTAAAAAGCAAATGCCGGTACATTTTAATATCCCGGCAAATGTAAATCTGCCAAAAAACATCAACGATCTTGCTTTTTACAGCATCCCGCAGTTGGCGTCGTTAATTAAAAATAAAAAGATCACTTCCGAAAAACTAACCCGCTTTTACCTTGACCGCCTGCGCAAATATGGCCCGGTTTTACATTGCGTGATAGAGTTGACCGATACCATCGCCATAAAACAGGCCAAAAAAGCTGATGCCGACCTGGCCAAAGGCATTTACCGCGGGCCGCTGCAAGGGATTCCTTATGGTATTAAAGACTTGTTTGCAGTTAAAGGCACGCACACTACCTGGGGAACGCCGCCTTATAAAGATCAAATTATAGATGAAACCTGCTTCGTTGCCAAAAAGCTGGAAGCTGCCGGGGCCGTACTGGTGGCCAAACTTTCCTTAGGCGAACTGGCCGAAGATGATGTTTGGTTTGGCGGCTTAACCCGCAACCCATGGAACATCGAAAAAGGGTCGGGCGGGTCGTCGGCGGGCTCCTCATCAGCTACTGCTGCGGGCCTGGTTCCCTTCGCTATCGGTACCGAAACCTATGGCTCTATTGTCGATCCTTCCATGCGTTGCGGGGTTACCGGTTTGCGGCCAACCTATGGGAGTATTGCACGCACCGGCGCCATGGCGCTCTGCTGGACGTCGGATAAGGTCGGCCCGATCTGCCGCTCGGCCGAAGAGGATGCCATTGTGTTTTACTATGTGCACGGCGCCGACAAAAAGGATGCATCGGCTATTGATTTTGCTTTCAACTATACCGGTTCGGTCGACATTAAAACACTAAAGATCGCCTACGTAAAAAACTACATCGATACCCTGCCTGATAACAGCACCGAAAAGCAAACCCTTGCCACACTGAAAAAAATGGGCGCCACGGTAACAGGCATCAACTTCCCGGATAATTTGCATGGCGACGAAACGCTGTCGCTAATTGTTGGTGTGGAATCTGCCGCCGCTTTCGATCAGCTTACGCGTACCAACCAGGATGACCTGATGGTACAGCAAGGCAAGGACCGCTGGCCCAATACCTTCCGCACTTCGCGCTTTGTGCCGGCCGTGGAGTATTTGAACGCCTGCCGCTTGCGTTACCAGATCATGGCGCAAATGGATCCATTGCTGGATAAATACGATGTCATTATTACGCCGCCTGAAACCGGCGACCAGTTGGCCATTACCAACCTTACCGGTAACCCATCCGTCACCCTGCCAAACGGGATGCTGAAGAACAAGATGCCCGCCAGTATCAGTTTTATCGGCAAACATTTTGGCGAAGCAAAACTGCTGGCTTTTGCAAAAGCTTACCAGGAATTTACCGGGTACAATTTAAATCACCCGGCAATGTTTAAATAGCAGGGGGATTATATAGGCGTGAATATCTTTGTGTATGGCGATGAAGAAACCACCGTTTGAGTAACAAATTGGCGATATTATCTAAAAGCTGTACCACAAATAAAACATTTTTTGGAGATTTAAGTATTTATTATGCTCATCTGCAATTATAACCTCTTTGAAAAAAATACTCATTATTGAAGACGATGTTGATACGCTCGACATGCTGGAAATGATTCTTCGTGATAGCGGTTATGCTATAATTAAAGCCAACAGGCGGGTATCGGTTGATGAAATTATTTCCATAACCCCCGATTTAGCCATCCTTGATGTTATGCTTCCTTACGGGCCCGGTAACGAACTTTGTTTGGCTATAAAAAGCAATCCGAGATCCAAAAACATTCCGGTGATCCTGTACTCAGCAAGCAGTAATTTAAAAAAACTTGCAAAAGATAGCCTGGCTGATAAGTATTTAGAAAAACCTTTCGATATAAATAATCTGCTCGAAATGGTTAAAGAGACCATTTCGGAATTCGAAAATTCACACTGAAATATGAGTGTGTTAACCCACGGTATTCGAAAACGCCCCTGGCCACCGCTTTCTTTTTTTTAACGTTTTACAATCGATAAACAAGTTATTAGTCGATAAGTCTGTAATTTTAGCCAAACAAATATTTAATATGAAAGCATTTTTGGGGATGGGGTTTTTAGGCTCCAATTTTGTTAAAGCCATGATAAAAAAGGGCGACGAAGTGCAGGTATGGAACCGTACAGCCAGTCGTGCCAAAGCCATGGAAGAATTTGGCGCAAAGGCCTTCGACAGCGCAAGCGACGCCGTTAGCGGGGCCGATATTGTACACATTTGCGTAAAGGATGATGCGGCTGTGGATTCGGTTTTGGAGCAGGCGGCACCTGGTTTCAAAAAGGGCGTACTGATAGCCGATCATACCACCACTTCGGCAAAAGGCGCTATTGAGCGTACCAAAGTATGGAAAGAACGCGGCTTTACCTACCTGCATGCCCCGGTATTTATGGGCCCGCCAAATGCATTGGCAAGCACCGGCACCATGCTGGTATCGGGCAACCAGGCGGTGATAGCCCAATTACAGCCCGAACTATCAAAAATGACAGGTACACTGGTCAACTTAGGCGATGTGGAAGGCAAAGCGGCCGGCATGAAACTGGTAGGCAACTTATTTTTAATGACGCTTACCGCAGGGCTTTCCGATTCGCTGGCATTGGCAAAGGCGCAGGGGATAACGGGTGATGAAATACTGAGCCTGTTCAGTTCGTGGAACCCGGGAGCGATGGCGCCCGCTCGATTAAAAAGAATGTTGGAAGGCGATTTCGCCAACCCATCGTGGGAACTAAATATGGCGCGCAAGGATGCCGGGCTGATGCTCTCGGCAGCAGATGAAGCCGGCAGCCATTTATTGGCGATCCCGCCTATTGCCGCGGAAATGGATAAATGGATTGCCAAAGGCCACGGCAGCGACGACTGGAGTATATTTACGAAGGATAATATTTAAGCAAAAGGCGAATAAGCTTTATGGGCCTCCGTTGTTGCCGGGGGCTTTTTTTTGAATAATTGATTAAAGTGGTACTACCCTTTACTGCGACCTGGGCGCCTATGCCAAATGGAAAGCCAAAGCCCGCAGCTTACAACTCGCCCTGCCCGGCAGTGTGTTTACAGTATCTGATCTGCTGGAGCGGGTTGCCAATGATGAAGCGCGTGTTGAAGGGTTGGATTTGGGGGATGGGTTGTGATTGGGGGTTAAATAACCGTTCTCGAGGTTCGGCTATTGAAATATTTTATGTGATTTTCCGGTAACATACCGTTATAATTACTTGCTGAAATTTCGGTAGTAAATTGTGCTGCGTTTCCAAAGTGCTGAACCATCCAACTATTAATCTCTGTTGCTGTTAAAGTTGTTTTAAAAAAAATGCTTTGGGGCAAACTAATGAACCAAAATTCGATATTGGAATTTTTGTTAAATAACTCAATTAAAGTTTCTTGTTTAATGGAGTTAGAATATACCAGTATATACAGTTTAAGCATTTTCGCTCCCTTCTTCAGAAGATCGCAAAGATACAATTGTCAAATCTACCGGGTTAATCATAATATCTGATCCTTTTTGGCCGATCATGTCCAATTTCTTATCTTCTAATCTAAAACTCTCAGACTGCAAAAGTCTCGGGTCCTTTTTAAACAATTTCCAGTACATAAACATGCCGAAAAGAACTGTAACGACAAAGGTAATTGTTAATACTCTTCTAATGAAAATATCTGCGATAGCTATCATTATTAATAATTCAACAACAGCAATTACCGCGCAAAACCAAACATATGGAGCAAAAGCATTTGTTTTGTAACCCGTTCTGACTAAGTTAACTATACTGGCTAAATATTTGTCTAGTGGCAAGTGAAGGTTATTTTATAAAAAATAATATGATCGATTTTTTAAAAGTTTAAAAACATACTGAGTTTAATTTAAACTCAAAAAAATAATCCGTCCCGATAAACAAAATTCAGCTATTTGATTGACATAATCAAATCAGGGGCATAGTAGTATTTCCAAAGGTGAAATATGGCGATCGTAAACAAAATGTTTGCTGTATTATTTAAAGTTTATTTCTTCGGCAATTCATCTACAAGTTCTAAACTATGTTTGTTGAATACGGATTTTTTCACTTCATCATTAACAAACCATTTGCAATCTACCTGATCAAATATTCCGGTGTTTAAGCTTTGAATCGTCATTACCGGTCCACCAGACTTCAGTCGCACTATATCTCCCGCTTTTAAATTATTTTCCATGTTTTCTAACTTTTACTTAGTAGAAGCCAGCAAAAAAACAGCCAATTAACTAATTTTGAAATTTCGACTTGGTTAACGGACAATATCCTGACAATCAGGCAGTGATTGCTATTCTGACATGGTGATAGTGCACTATTGCACGGAAAATACAATTGCCCGCCCGGATAAGCGTGTCGCACCCGCCCGATTAAGCGTGTCGCTTGCCCGAAATAACGAAATGTTTGTTTCGCCTTGTTTCACTCATCCCCATATCCAAAACAGAACGAACGGCAAAATAATAAATTTGTCATTTCGAGCGAGAAATGTTATACACCTGTCATTCCCGCCTGCACAGTTCGGATGGCATAAAAAGATTTCTCCCTACGGTCGAAATGACAAAGTTTGATAGGTTTTGGTTTGATGATATCTCTTCCGCCACCACATCGGCCTAACCAATGCCCCGCCAATAATCTAATATCCCATCCCGTTCGTTCTGTTCTGAATACTGCTTACTGCCGAAACAACCCGAAATAAAATTATTTTATTATTTTTTCAAGATAATTCTTTGTTTTAAAGAATTATCCGTATATTTGTATTAAACATAATCCCCAGGGTTATTATCGCCCAAAACCATAAAAAACTGTTTCGCTACCCACCAGTTTATAAAACAGAACGAACGACACAAAACCAGGTTTAACAAACAGTACAAAGCCCAACAGCAAGGCCTAGGGCTATTGGAGGAGTATTTTTTTAGGCAATGATATACAAATTTACACCAATGTGATTTAGTTGCAATGTTTAAAAGAATTCTAAAAGCGTATTTTTTTATAACATTCAATCTTATATCTTTGCAAACTTTTTACCTAAAAATGAATTGTAATTATAAATAATTGATTATAATTGTATATCAATTCAGAACGTTTTGTGTGTATGCTACGGGTTATAATCCTAATTAAATCATCTTAAATTTTTCTATATGGAAGTAATAAAGCTAATATCCAGCACATTGGGTAATATTTTAGGCTCTTATTTTAATTCCGACATGGATGTTATGAGTGATGAAGCCAAGAAAATTTTCTCAAATAAAGAAGACAGACAACAATATATTGACGCTGTCGAAGAATTACAACGTTCCCCAGATAAAAAAGAGAAGACAATAACTCTTTCCAACAATGAAAAGATAACATTAGTTTCCTAACCATTAGTGGAAGGCGCACAATATACAATAAGTAGCATAATAATTATTGTATGGCTTGTATTCCCGGGTGTTGTATTTAAAAGATTTTATTATCAAGGCCAGTTTACCAAACAATTTGGGACTGGCCTTTTTGCTGACCGATTAATTACAAGTATTTTTTGGGGGGTGTTTGTACAGATAATTACTTTCTTGGTTTACAGCAGAGCCTTGAATTTTACGTTCATAGGAATTGAAGCAGACGTCGAAGATTATTACAAAAAGCTATCAGAAAATGAACTTCCGTTGGTTTCCTCTAAGACACTCATTTATTTGCTTGGTTATCAAATATTTTTAGTAGTAATTGCGGTATTGTTAGGGACGGTTATTCATAAAACAATTCGGTTTTTTAAAATAGATGTTTATAGCGATGTCTTTAGGTTTACAAATCATTGGAATTATTATTTTAGAGGGGAAATACTGTCAACAAGTGAATTTAAGGCACTTAAGACGGGAAAGTGGACATCAACTCAAGTTGATGTTTTAATAGATGACGGAACCGAAAAAAACAAAATGGTTTCTGGGTATTTAACACAATACACACTTTCTCACAAAACAGGGGATTTAGAAACTATTTATTTAACCAGTGCTACAAGATATTCACACACGCACAGCAAGTTTATTTCCATTCCGGGAGATTGTTTAATTGTTCAGTTTGAAAAAGTAGTTGATATTAACATTAGGTACAATCAGATAAAATCAACTATAAATATCAAAAAAACCATATCTAACATTATTTTAGTAATGGGATTTATTGTTTTGATTTATATCCTAATATTCCCCTGGTATTTGAATATAAGAGTTGTAAATAAAATATTAGGGGTAATCTTTGCCGTCTTTACATGGCTATTTTTAATGACCGCCCTTTCGTTTCCTTTTCAAAGTAGCAATAATCCAAAAATGACAAAAAAAGCGTTTTTTATTTGCTTGGCTGTCATGGTTGTTTTTTTGATATTTACTCTTATATGCTTAAAACTAATGCCATTCATGGACTAATTATCTATTCATTTATCAGGTTTCCCGGCCTTTGCTACTGCCCCTAATAGTTTTCCGAAATCGTTACCCAACCGATTAAGCGCGTCGCTTAACCTGAATAACAAAATATTTGTTCCTCCCTGTTCCACTCAACCCGCATATCCAAAACAGAACGAACGGCCTCCCTAAACCACCAATGAACTAATGAACCAGTGAACCAGTGAACATTTTTCCTATTTCCTGCTTCGTCATATTGGGTCAATTTCTCCAACCAGCCTGTATGGTACTTTTCTTCACTCGTTTTTTTACCATCGGGCAAAAATGCCTCTTTGTAGCCATCAAGGTCGCCGTCAAGGTAATATGATCTCCCAGTTAGCCTGCCCAATTCGTCATAAAACGACCATTGGCCCTGGTACTGCCCGTCAACAAACCAGCCGGCACTTTCGGGCTTACCGTTAAAATAATAGCTTAAATACAAGCCGTTTTCCTTACCATTCGTCATATTCACTTCCGACTTCTCCTGCCCGTTTAAATAGTACGTTACCGAGTTACCGTTCACCTCTCCGTCTTTGTAGTAGCTTAGCTCATAAATTTTACCCGAAGCAAAAAACACAGTGTCGGTGCCGTCAAGGTCGCCTTTTTTGTTGTAATACAGGTGCGCTTTTTTATGCCCGTCGGGCGTGTAGGTAACAATGTTAAAAACATCATCTATCTTTTCTGCACTGCTTAAAACCGCTCCCGATTTATCGAAATATTTACCCGATTTAATAATGCCATTATCATAAACGTATTTCGAAAAAACCTTCCCATCCTTATCATACCCAACATACTCACCGTTTATCTTTCCTTTTTTGCTTGGATACGATGCCGACACCTGCTCTGTCTCATAATACTCTTCATGCACCCCTTCTTCCAAACCGTTTACGTAAATATGCTTTTCTTCCTTTTTCCCGTTTGAGCCGTAATACGTAAACTCGCCTTCGGCACTATCTTTTGTGTATTGCCCTACGGTTTTTGGGGCGCCGTTGTCGAAATACGATTTATAAGGGCCTTCGCCTTTACCGTCAACGTACTGCTCAACATCTTTCAACTGCCCGTTTTTATAATATTGACGCACCGTGCCCGACAGACTACCATTAGCAAAACTACTTATGGTTTGCAGGCTGCCATTTGAGTAATATTCTTTTTGCTCCCCATTCTTTTTCCCGGCTTTGTAGTTGGTGGCCGATCGGATGGCGCCTGCATAATAGTAGGCAGTAGTTAAGCCCTCTAACTGGCCATTGCTATAGTTTTCGAGCGAGGATGCGTTACCATTGTCAAAGTAGTATTGCTGCGCGCCCTGAAGCTTGCCGTTTACCGAGTGTTCCTTTGCCTTTAAGTGGCCCGACCGGAAGTAGAAGATCCATTCGCCTTCTGTTTGGCCGGCAGTGTTATAGCTGCCCACGCTTTTAAGGCTGCCGTCGGGATAATAAAATTCCCAGCGGCCGTTCAGCGTTTTCCCGTTATTTACCAATAATCCTTTACCAACCACATTGCCGTTTTCAAAGTAGTATTTATTGGCAACGGTATCGCGTTTTTTGAGGGTGAGTTGCCTTGTGGCCCTTATGTTGTTAAAATAGTCGGCGGCATCATTAATAACATCCTGCAATTCTTTTTTCTTGCGTTTATTGTAATCCTGTATAATGTCAACTTTTACATTGGCGAAAATATGATGAATAAAGGGCTCGAACTTACCATTGTTAAATACGTTTTTAAAGTACGGAACGTAGTACTGCATGTAAAAATCGTTATCGTCTTCCTTGTATTCCAGCTTTTCAAAAACCGCCTGTATTTGCCTGCAAACCGGGTCGTCAATAGGGATTATGGGCTTATAGCCTTTATCGAGGGCAATTTTTGAGAGCAGGATATCTTCAACCTCCTGGAAGTTCGCATCCTGCTGATCGGTCCGTTTGTTTTTAAAGGCCAGCACCTCGTCGTTGCCCTTCCCTATCTCCCCAAGCAAATTGATCGATTTCGACCAGTATTTACCTTCTGGAATCATCAGCAGGTAACCTACCAAACTCAGGAAAGCCGGGATTACCTTGCCCTGTCTTAGCGCAGCAATGCTCATCTGAAAATGGGCACTGTACAAATAAGGATTTATCAACAACGTTTTTTGGAACAAAAGCTCGGCCTCATGCGGTTTGTTTAAGGCCAAAAAAACCACGCCCTTATTAAAATACAATAACGAATAGTTGGGATATTTGGCAATTGCTGCATCAAAGATCTTTAAAGCCTTTTCCGGCTGGCCCCATTCATTCAGCGTATTGCCCAACGTATTATAAATATCAGCCTCGTATTCGCGCTGTTCTTTCAGGGCCAGGCCTTCTTCACAATACTTTACGGCCTGGGCATACTGGCTGTCGGCCTCGCAGTTCAGCGCTTTTTCGTAAAGCGACCAAACGTAGTTGGTGT
>Ga0206964_10091_pt1 | contig 26892 bp, 28 predicted proteins | sample Alteio_BWOrgHeat_25_FD_152980 | JGI IMG/M metagenome (GOLD analysis project Ga0206964, IMG submission 152980) | Enriched cells from forest soil in Barre Woods Harvard Forest LTER site, Petersham, Massachusetts, United States -... | ecosystem: Environmental > Terrestrial > Soil > Temperate forest >...
GCATGAAAATAGCAGAACTTTATCGTGCAACTGGCGCTGTGCCCAACGTAGATATTGTGCTCGTACCCAGCCGCGCCGCCTGTTTCGACGCCATTGCGCTCGAACTCACAGGCTTCAATCCAGATGTTGTTATTGGTTGTGTCATTTCCGGTAAGGATTCCCTCCTGATTATCGTGGAAATAGCATCTGCGGCACGTCAATCCGTTACCACCGACGCGAATGCCAGCGCCGTTATCGCCATCGGCTGCGGAGATAGCTGCGCCGTAAAATTCGAATCCTTCGACGTATGTATTATTTCCGGCGAGCACCCAAATCCCTTTCTTTTGTGCGATATTTCCATTGGCGTTGAATCGTGCCATCCCATTCGGGCAGCGAATGACGAGGTTATTATTATTCCAGACTCCGACATCGCCAACATAAGCGCCGGAATCGATGAGGACGGTATCGCCATCTGCGACGAGTGACATCACGGCACTGGGAACGGTGTATTGCCGCGTGGGGCCGACTTGCCAGGTCTTGCATTGCGCGGATGTCGCGAGCAGAAGCAGGAAGAATAGAGAATACTTCATAGGAGTTGGGTGTTACCCTTTTTAGAACAAAAGAAACATGGAAAACTCACTGATTATTTCGGATCCGGAGATTATGAGCGGAACCCCGTGCTTTGCAGGTACGCGGGTTCCGGTCAAGAATCTTTATGATTACCTTGAATCTGGTGAAAACCTCGAATCATTCCTCTCCGATTTTCCGACGGTTGAACGGGAGCAGGCCGTGGAAGTGCTTGAGTTGTCAGAAGAATTGGTTGTCTCCTACGAGCAAGCACATTGAAAATTCTTCTCGACGAGTGTGTTCCCAAGAAACTCGCACGCGAGTTAGTGGGACATGAATGTCTTACTGTTGCCGGAATGGGTTGGCGCGGAGTGAAAAATGGAGAGTTGCTCAGGCGCATCACGAATGAAGGATTTCAAGCAATGCTTACTGTTGACAAAAACCTGCAATTCCAACAACCGATCGAGCGGCTCCCATTCGCACTCGTAGTATTGGACACACCAAGAACTACTCTAACGGCGTTGCGTGAACTAATACCACAATGCCTTGAAATCTTGAAGGATGTGAAACCGGGAACGGTCACCTCTTGTGCGTTAGGCAAGATCACACGTTCGTAATTTACGGTATTTTGATCAGTTGACGGTTCACATTAAACGAAACGAACCCTTTAAAATACACTGCGGCCTTACTGGATTACTCCAATAAGGCCAACAGTGTCTTTTCTCTCACCTTGACTTTAGACACAAAAGGCCTAAATGGAACCCTCCTGCATCTATAAGTCTCACACTTTGTGTCTTCGAGGAAGGTAACCGGAAAATAATATGGTGAGTTCCGCACCCCGACATTAAATTTTAGGGGCAGAATAAGCCCTCAAAGGTGGGGTATCCTATCGCTGGTTTCTGACAATAGCCCGGTGCTCTTGCCTCAGCAGTTCACTCCTCCGTTGTTCTAAATGCCGCATCAGTGCCTTGTTCTTGCATTGCTCGGAATGGCGAATGACGATCTCGTTTCGGATGCTGGGATCGAGCTTCGTGCCTGGTTCTACGATGGAAGCGTTCGGAGCGAGCTTAGAGGCCGATGGATGCTGCAAACGGTGTATAACAACGGAGGGCTGTTGCTGCGATTGTCCCAAAGCCGAACCCTCGAACGCCACACTGCCCATACAATAGTAAGCAACGCTGAATAGGAAGGTGAACGCAGCCTTGATAAAAAATGCCCTGTTTAACACGGTAATGCTCTCTATAAAATGTTCTTAGAACGATGAGAAGTGAGTGAAAGGAAGCATTGTCCGTTGATAACCTGCCGCGTATTTCAAGAATTCCGTTTTTAAGGGATTCTGAACGCGAATTAATAAGGACTGGCATTTCAGGGCGGGTTACCACTCGAATCCTATTCCTGCCTCGAAGCCCAATGCCCGTAATGGAACGGATGCGGGAGAAAAAAGCTGCTCTGCCCGGGCGGACAGATCAAATGAAAGAGAAGTTGCAAACCGATATTCGATACCTGCTGCTTCCGAGGTGAGGAATCCTGACGTACTCGCGCCAGCAAGAACTTCCGCGCATGGGGAGAAAACATCATCAGGATTCAGATCATATCGGTAACCCAGATCGAGCGAGTTTACAGAAGTGGCAGCCGTTGCCGCTGCTTGAGTTGGGCCGCCGATGGTCAGATGTGTTGTTTGGCCACCGACGGTAACCATTGAATCTGTAAAACCGCCGGTCTGTCCTGGATGGTTTACAAGGAATGAGCTTCGACGGAGTTCGGCAATCAAAGAGTGGGAACCGCTAAGATGATATCGCACTCCTGCCGCGCCAAAGATGGAACTCATGGAGAGATTTGCATTGGGAAGAGAAGTCCCGCCGGAAGCAAAAGCCGACCATGTATGGATTGCCGGCATCGTTCGATTCGAGAGTTGGGATAGTGACGAAGATTCCGAAGGGATCGTATTTACCGGAATAGAGGTAGGTGGAATTTCTGCGCTCGGTGGCTGCGGTGTTTTTATCGCAGTCGAATTCGGAGGTGCGGCATTTGAGCTGGAAAGGTTCTCGTGATCAACATTCCGGGATGGGTGATCCGCGAAAATTTGTTTTTCGCCAATGCTTTCTATGGTCTTCTTTGCAAGAGAAATATGCTTCCCAGCATTGGGGGCAGAATGCGTTACAATTGCGTTATTCGTCTGATGGGACGGATGGGTCACAAGCGACACATCTGACGATTGCGACGTTTCATCGGCCAGGAAATGACCGCTAAATCCTACGGCGATCGTTGCAAGCAAGGCAACGCCTGTGGCATAGCGGAAGAACGCAGCGAACGCCGAACGGCGGCGCGCATTGTGGTTCATCACGAGATTGCGCATCTCGCCGAACGGGTAATAGGGTGTAGTCGCATTGAGCGATTTGACGAATGTACGATATGGATCAGAGTGCATAATTTTCGATTGCCTCCATGAAAATTTTATGGGTTCCGGCGACGTTGCCGAGGGGATCGGCGTTGGTCTTTTTGCTCTTGTCTTCTTCGGGATCGATCCCCAGTATCTTTTTAAGCATTTCGCGGCCTCGCCGCAATCGGCTTTTTACGCCGCTTAAGGTTCCTCCCTGAATAGCACGAATTTCTTCGAGCGAAAGATCGCCAATATCGAAGAGCAAGATCGTTTCCTTCATCTTTGCCGGCAGCCGCTCGAGCGCGAGCATCACGATGGAAATTTCCGCAGCAACATCCGGCATGGCGTTGGTATCGAGTATTGCTTCGAGCGTGCTTTTATCCACTGCTGCAAACCGCAGGTCGCGGCGATGCCACTTCTTATATTTTCTTGCGACGATACGATAAAGAAAACCTGGGAACCCGGATTCCTCGCGATCGAAATCGAACCGTTCGAGCGCGACGAGAACGGCTTCGCTGACCAGATCCCTGGCTTGCTCGCGATCGTGCGTCATAGCAAGCGCATACCGCAGGAGCCGAGGATAGACCGGCTCCAGCAGTGCAAGAAATCGTTCTTTGCGCCCGGTGTCCATCTATTACGGAACTACATATTTAAATCTCACCGCAGCCGGCCCGAATGGCGTGGTAGTAAAATGCTGATATTCCCCACCCTGTGCAGGAAGCCCCGCCACATTCGAATGCCCGACGGCATAGACATACACCGCCTGTCCCGCCGGAAGCGAATAGGGCAGAAGCGTTGCAACATCCCGCGTAAGCGTATCCTTGAACGCACCTCCGATCAACTGTGGCGATTGAAATGCAAAATGATAGGCCGTGTCCTTCAGCTTTGTTGCAAGCCACGCATCTTCGGTTGTGCCGGAAGATTGCGGACTTGGGGTGGTGGGGAAGAGCGAGCTATCGAGCGAAGTATAGACGAAAATATTTCCCGGCGCAAAATTGCCCGAAATCTTTCCGCTTAGGATCAGTCCGTTGGAATTTCCAGCCGTATCGTAGATGATTTCGGTAGAATCGTGCTGAGAGACAGTTGTATCGAGTTTGCCGAGGCTGTCGCGAATAATGGTATCGATAACGGTTACGATTTTCTTCTCGCTGACATTGAACACATAGGATACCCCCGTCATTGTAATAGAATCCGTAGATTCCTGCACGAGATAGGCATCGTTAATAATATCGGTTCCCGCGCCGATGATATGATGGACGGGATAGATCATGGAATCGAATCCGGGTTTCCAGAAAACAATATTATAGACTCCGGCTGGGATGTTATCGATCTCGAAATGGCCGCCGGTATCGGCTGTCGTTTGGTATGAAGTTCCTTGTATCGAGATCTGTATCCCGCTGGGCGATAGCGATGCTGGAGATGCAGAGCTATACGCCGCAACGGTGCCCGTCAGCTTTTCACCGGTACTCGTTGTAGCAGGCGGATCGCTCGGGCTGGAGCAACTTCCGATAAGCATTGCAAATAACACGAAAAGGAGTCCGCACTGGCGAACTCCTTTCCTGTCTCCAGCCCACATAAAAGAAGGGCTCATGCTTTGTTATTCTTTGACAATACTCTTAGTCGTCACACTATTACCAGAAGCGATTCGGATATAATACGTTCCTGTCGTGAAATTCGAAAGATCGAACGAGAGGTTCGAGTTGCCTTTTGCATTCTCCGTTTGCACGGTTTGGCCAAGTACATTCATCACCGATACATTTGCACCTAACGGAATGTTTTGCAGCATGACAATGCCATTCGTTGGATTTGGTGAAATTGTGATCGGCTCCGATGGAACGGCTGTTGCAACCGCCTCATTGACGTGCATGATGGAATTTGGTGGGGCGGCGGTATAGTCGAATGTAAGGGAATCGCACTCCAGCATAGGCCCATTCACGCTGCCGAGAATGCTTGCACCGTTGGAATAAATAACAAGCCCCGAAGGATTGGTAACCGTTGCACCAGGTTTTAGATAAATAAGTGCTCCTTCATCACAGTTAATATTCGCTCCGGACTCTGCAAAGATCGTATCGAAATCGTTATGTCCCTGGTTTGCATACCAGCCGGGGTTCGTGGTGACTGTAACTCCGGGATTGATCCAGAATGTTCTTGGATGAAAAGACGCCGGATTGAGATGATAGATTTGAGAGGTATCATACGGATTGCGATAGGAATAACCAAGCGAATCGTCCCAAGCATCTAAAGTAGTATCGTGTGAAATGACAATAGCATTGCTCGGAATAACGGGGGTGCTACAATCGAAAACGCGAACATAAGTGGTATCAGATATGGAACAGCCACCAGGTGCCACCGACGTGACCGTTACCGTCTTGAGGCCAGAAGTTGAATATGTTACAATAACATTACCGTCAACATAATTAGAATAAGTTTGAGCTGTCGATGGACTGGCGCCATCTCCGAATGTCCAATAAAGCGAATCATACGTGAACGCATCGGTATTAGTATTTGAGGTTACTTGGAAGAGTTTATTGATTCCGACTGCTGTAGCGGAAACGAGGATACTATCGGTAACTATTTCCAATTTCGAAGTGAAATAAAAGAGATCAGCCGCTGGATTTATCACAAGGTCAGTTCCATTATCCAAACTCTCCGTGTAATGATTCGTGCCCAGGATACGAACGCGGTAATGTGCGGGAAGAGAAACCGTATCGTACCACGAAGCAGGAACCCCAATAGTGTGACGAATCGACTCCTTCATATAAATTGTGTCCCAAGTACCGCCGCCTCCCTGCATTATAACCTCTTCCACGGTATCGGAATAATATGTACTGTCCTTTAAGCCGTTAAGCTTTCTTATGCTTAGCTCGTGATATTTGTTGCTCCCAATGGGTATCGTGGAAACGATGGTGAAAGTACCCGGAGCCGTATCCTGAATAGTCCCAATATTCTGAAATCCTTGGTCAAAGGTTCCGCTATCATTCGAAAGCTGAAGTATGAAGACATTCGTGGGCTCCCACGTATTATATGCGGTAAATGTGACGGAGATGGGGTCACCGGCGCAGAACTGCGTGCCGGAGACGGAGTTAATTTGTATTGGCCTCTGCGCGCGCGTCGCGCTGGGTTCTGATAGAACCCAAACAGCGCAAAAAACCGTAAGAAAGAGAGTGATTTTTTTCATAACCGTATTAAAGTAAAAAAGTGAACAAAGAAGCTCTGTTTCCAATGCCGCAAGGTGCTCATGATCGCCCTACACGTATAACTTGCCGGAAGTGGGGTGGAAAGTTTCAGGGGGTTTGAAAAAATCAGATTTTTTTAATAAATCCTTGACACGGGCATTTTTAGTGCGTATATTAGTGATTGCTTTGATGGGCACCCTTTGGGGAAAAGATGAAAGATGAAGTATGAAAGATGAAATGGGGAAGGGTGCGGGAGTTCATTGACAATCGTCGGCGATAGTTTTCTATATGAACGAGTTCTCTGAGAAAACATTTGTTGCAACAAATTGGCGAAATCAGCTTGGAAACGAGGATTCATCGGGAACTCACAAGAAAGAAAAACGGCACCTATTTCTGAGCGACAACTAATCCACCGTTGGCACCGCGATCGTGAACCGGGTGCCGTGCCCAAGTTGGCTTGTAACGTCAATCGTACCGCCATGCGCTTCGACGATGGATTTGACGATGGCGAGTCCGAGGCCGAGGGAGCGATCGCCATCACCGTTCGGGCCTTCGCGGGCTTCGTCGGTACGGTAAAATCGCCGGAAGATCTTTGGCAGGTCGGCATTCGAAATACCTTTTCCGGTATCAGCGATACCGAAATGCACTTCGTGGTTGGCGCTTTGTAAGAACATAGTGACCGTTCCGCCTTCGGGAGTGTATTTCAGGGCGTTATCGAGCAGATTCATCACGACCTGATACAGTCTGGTGGTATCGGCATTGATCTGTTTCGATCGGGCGCGTTCATCGAATTTTCGGAGCAGCTTGAGTCCCCGGACTTCGGCCAGGATCTCGCCATCTTCGAGAAGAGATTCGAGATAATTGTAAATGGAAATTTTTTCGAGATGAAGCGGGAGTTTTTGGTCGTCGGCGCGCGAAAGCAGGAGCAGGCCTTCGACGATGCGCTGCATACGATCGACTTCCTCCATCGCGCTTGCGAGAACTTGTCGAGCCTCTTCGGGATCGAGCGTCTGGGCAGCTTCGAGATGCCGCGCGGCTTGCTCGATCTCGCCTTTCATAATGGCGAGCGGGGTTTTTAGTTCATGGGAAGCATCGGAAGTGAATTGCGTGATCTGCTGGAATCCACTTTCGAGACGCGCGAACATGGAGTTCAGCGTTTCGATGAGCGTGACAAGTTCCCGATCGGTACGGTCGGGCAGCTCGATGCGCTGGGAAAGATTTTTTGCGCCGATCTCGCGGGCGGTATCTGCGATCTGCTCCATCGGGCGGAGTGCTTTGCGTGCCAACCATAATCCGCCGAAAATGGAAATAGCAAGTGCGAGCGGAATGCCGATATAGAACGAGGATCGCACGCGGGCAAGGCTTTCCTCGATGTCGGTGATCGGATAGCCGACATAGACATCAAACCGCTCGTTGCGGGCGCGGGCCACACGCACGGGTTCCTCTTTGATGCGGATGGTGTGATAGGCCGAGGTGGTATCGGACTCGGTGCGTATTCGTACGCCACGCACGAGTCGCATCATGGTATCCGAGCCAAGATTTGGCGTCCGGAAGAATTGCGCGTCGTGATGAATGCCTGCGCTGTCTTTCGTGATGGCATAGATCTCGACGAAATTATTTCTGCGGCTGGAAACGGAGCGCTCGACGATGGCATCGAGTGGGTCGGCGGTCTTGCCGGAGGAGTCCTGAAAGGAAAGTTCCGTCAGCACCTGATCGATGATCTCGCTGACGACGCGATCGGCGAGCGCAGTGCCTTTCAGGGAATCGGGAACTTCGGTAAGGGCGCGGTCGATCAACTCGCGGAGGGAATAGGAAGAATGGGTCTCGCCATGAAGCGCCATCTCGCGGGGGTTCGTGGCCGGCGGGAGGGTGGAGATGAGCGAAAGGGTGATGCGGGCATCTTCGATGAGCGAAGTATCGAGTGCGCTGAACAGAGATTGCTGGATCTTAAAATATTGGAACAGCCCGATCGCCCCGATCGTGAGCACGACGAGGAGGGAGTACCAGAGAATCAGGCGCAGGCGCAGCATCGGGGTTCTTGAAAAGACTCATCAACATAATAGTGCCCCGAAGCAATGGTTAATTAGAAATAACGTATCAAAAAGATCGAAAATAGAATAAAAATAGATGTTATGAACAGGGCTGGGCGGAGTTGTATTCATGGTAGTTCTCCGCTTGTTAGCTTTTTCTTCCTTTGGGAAAGCTACTGTTTCCTCTCCGGCTCGTTTACCTTTGACGCACCAGAGACAGAGTGGCGATCGTGTTCGATCTCCATTTTGGTCATTTGGTCATTTGGTCATTTGGTCATTTGGTCATTTGTTCATTCGTTGATCGGGGTTAATCCCCCCGTGCGGCCATGGTCTTTTTACTATTGCTTGCGTCGCTTGCGATGCCAGTATTGCCCTCGAATCCGGTCGATCCCACTCCACCGGCCCCTCGGCGTTTCCAAGAACTTTCGCGGCTTTTGCACGAAGCCGGAGTTGCGTACGGTCACCATGATGTTCGAGGCGCACGTACATCATTTCAGGAGATCGTTACATATTGCAACGGCCAGAATACCGGAATGTCGCGATGGTACTCCGGTTTTGCGGAGTATGGAATTGCAAGTACCTCTGCGAGATTAGCGGATACGGCACAAGCTCGCGTCGCGATCTTAGCTTCGCTGCAAAGCGATTATTGGAGTACGGATGTCATTAGCAGTGATGAAGTGCTTCGGCATGTCGTTGGCGTGAGGTGGCTCGATTCGCTTACGACATGTTATGAGACGCTGCGGCAGCTTTCCGCGTCATCGTGGCCTCGTCAAGCGCCGTTTTTATACCTCCCGCATTGTCTTGTCAAGGATTCTTTGTCATTGAATCCGGTTGGAAAACCGAGGCGCATGATCTCATTCGATTCCATTACGCCGAGGCTTCATGATTCAATGGCAGTTCATCGCCCACTGATCCTTGCGCTGCATGGCGGCAACGCATCGTATCTGGAATTTGCCCTGCATTGGAGAGCAGTAGCCGATTCGTTAAACGTGGCAGTGCTGATTCCGCCGGGCTGCATCCGATATTCCGCCAATGACAATAGCTGGGACGATATTTATAACGTCTGCGATGGTTATCTCACAAGTTTGCTCGATCGGTACACGGAGCAATGCGGCTATACTCCAGAAGTTTATGTTGCCGGGTTCTCGCAAGGAGCGAATACAGCGATAAAGTATGGCTTTGTCCACTCTGACAGAGTTCGAGGGGTGATCGCTGTTGCAGGCCTTCTCGATCAGCCGCTGTTGCCGGAAATGGTAGCGAATTCCGCAGGATCAGGGCTTCGGATCTATGCTATGAGCGGGGAATACGAAACGCCTGGTTTTTTGCAGACTATGAAGCAAGCAGAAAAAGCATGTAAGTCCGGTAATTTGCCATTCGAGTTCGAAATGGTGCCGGGTATGTCCCATGAAGTGCCGACGGATCTTGTTAATCGGCTTGGAAAAGAGTGGGCATGGCTGAGCGGGGCAGGTTCATCTTCTGTCTCTTCCACCACGATCGGTGGGGCTATTAAGTAGTAGTGTTCGGTGTGATAGGTCAGCAATAAATGATCAGTTTAAAAACGGCGAAGTCTTTCCTTCGATTTAATGTGTTAGGAAATAGTTATTATTTCTACATATCCAAAACGTTACTTAATGAATCCTGAAGCTGAAAAACATCGTGCATACTGGGTCGCTGAATTGGCAAAACTCAGCGGATCCTTTAGCGATGATTCTACTAAGCTCGAGGATGAGCTTCGGTCCGAAGTAAGTCGTGATGGTCTTGAATCTTTAGTTCAACACTTGCATCTGTGTGGTGCTATTCCGGAACAATACGAACATGATTCATCCGCCGAAAAACTTTATTCCAAATACACGGATGCCGTAGTAAGTGAAACGCTTTCGGCGATTGGCCTTTCAAGTTCCCTCATATTAACGAGAGCAGACGCAGCAGATGTCCAAGCCAATTGTTCCGATTTCTCGCTTGTTGCAGATGCTAAAGCATTTCGTTTAAGTCGGACAGCGAAGAACCAAAAAGATTTTAAAGTCCAAGCAATGGACGGCTGGCGAGGCGGTCGTGATTACGCGATGGTTATTTGTCCCATTTATCAACTACCCGGACAAACCAGTCAAATCTATCAGCAGGCAATCGCAAGAAATGTTTGCATTTTGAGCTATACTCACTTAGCAACGCTATTAAGGCTTGTGATGCGACGCAGTACAAGCGTTGGCAAAAAAGGACTTCATGCGATGCTCAAAAGCGTCTCTTTACTCCATCCGAGCAAATCCGCCACGGATTACTGGGTTGGAATTAATCAGGCTCTATTAAAATCATTAGGGTCAAATGTCGATCTTTGGACTGATGAAAAAACAGCTTCATTTGAGGCTCTCGAAATTGCAAAGAAGGAGTCCCTGACCTTTCTTCGATTCGAATTAGACAGATTATTGCGCCTATCTCATAAGCAAGCCATTGAGGAACTGGTGCGATCTTCAGGGATTAGCTCGCGCATTCGCTTTGTTGAGAATATTGAAATAGGACAACTCCTCAATGTTACCCCAAATGAATAACTCTGCATTGATAGACACTGTAACGATTGCGGATGGAATTTCTACAATTCGAGAAATCGAGTCAGAAAGCATTCATCTTATTCTAAGTGATATTCCTTATGGTATTAGCATCGATGAATGGGATGTGCTTCATTCCAATTCAAATTCCGCCCTTCTCGGGAGTAGTCCAGCGCAATTGAAAGCAGGCGCCGTTTTCAAACGCCGAGGGAAACCACTGAACGGTTGGTCCGAAGCAGACCGGAGAATTCCTCTTGAATATCAACAATGGTGCGAGTCATTTGCCGATCAATGGCTAAGAGTGCTTAAGCCCGGAGGATCTGCAATTTTATTTGCAGGCAGAAGGCTCTCGCATCGGTGCATTGTCGCTTTCGAGAACTGTGGCTTTACATTTAAGGATTCTTTGGCATGGCTGAGAGAAGCTGCGCCACATCGAGCTCAAAGATTAAGCGTCGTGTTCGAGCGGCGAGGCGATAGTTATAATGCGAGCGAATGGGAAGGATGGCGGATTGGTAATTTACGACCTACTTTTGAACCGGTATTGTGGTTCACAAAGCCGTATCCTATCGGTTCGACTATTGCTGATAACGTTTTGAATTACGGTGTAGGAGCTTTTAACGAGAAGGCGTTTAGAACCTACGAACACTTACCTGATAACGTACTTCGCTCGGGATTTTCTTCTAGGGAGGGTGGCCTTCACATTGCTCAGAAACCTGTCAAGTTATTAAAGGCGTTGATCGAACTCACGACCATGCCGGACCAAATGGTACTTGATCCATTTTGTGGTAGCGGCTCGACATTAATAGCTGCCAAGAGCACTGGAAGGCACTACATCGGGTTTGACAATGATCGGGAGAGCGTAAGAATTGCTCAAGAAAGGCTTACAACAGGGATATTTGATTTAATTCCTTCAACCATAGAGGCGTTTGCATAATTATGAAGATTCCCTTTTATTGAAGCCTTCTTGCTTCAACCTATGTTATCCGCCCTCTCGTTGCCCCGGATGCACCATCGTCTTGGCTTGTTCGGAGAGCGGTTTCTCGAAATACTTGATCAAACGTTATGATGGCTCGTTTAGCGAAATTACAAAAGACGGTTAAGGACATTGGGCTCGATGCATTGCTCGTTACGCATCTGCCGCATATTCAGTATCTTATCAATTATTCCGGCTCGAACGGTCTCCTCATCGTTCCGGCGCAGGGAAAGCCGCATTTTTTTACGGATTTTAGGTATAAGGCGCAGGTCAAGACCGAAGTGGTCGGCGCAAAAATCTCCATTGTCGATCGCGACCGGACCATTCCCGAGGCCCTCGTCGAAAAGCAGCTTTTTTCAGATTACGATCATCTTGGATTTGAGAAAAATCATATTAGTTATTCGCTGTATGATTTCCTTCGCACGAAATTCCGGCATGTCAAGCTCGATCCGCAAACGGAGGTCGTCGAAAAACTTATCCTTATCAAATCCGAAGATGAGATCGACGCGATACGAAAAGCCGGCCAGATCGCCGATGCCGTTTACGATAAGATCATTCCCGAGATCAAGCCCGGCGTGACCGAGCGCGACATTGCCGCAGAGATCGCCTATCAAACTCGTAAATGCGGTGGTGAGCGCGAAGCATTCGATATTATCGTTGCAAGCGGAGAACGTTCCGCGCTCCCACATGGCGCCGCCAGCGATAAAAAGTTACGCAAAGGCGAGCTTATCACGCTGGATTTTGGATGCGTCTATAAAGGATTTAATTCCGACATGACACGCACCGTCGCGCTGGGGAAAGTTTCGACCGAGCTGCAGAAGATCTATGAGATCGTCCGTGCCGCGCAGCAGCGGGCGATCGATAAAGTCATGGCCGGAATGAGCGCGCGCGACCTGGATACGGTCGCGCGTGATTATATCACGCTTCATGGATATGGCTCGAAGTTCGGCCATTCGACGGGACACGGTTTGGGCATTGAAGTTCACGAGCTGCCGAAAGTTTCCCAGCGCGGCGAGCGTTACAAATTGGAACCGAATATGGTCATTACCATCGAGCCAGGAATCTATCTCGATGGTATGGGCGGCGCACGCATCGAGGACGATGTGGTTATTCGTCGCGAAGGTTGTGAAGTGCTGACGACGTCGCCGAAGGAACTGCGGGTGCTGTAATTTTACTCGTCCAAATCCTTTGCGATCGCTCCGCGCTGATCATTGTTCAGCTGAGTAAAATGATTATAATTCGGATGACGGATGAGAATGCCAACTTCCGTTTGTGCTGATCGAAAATGCTCAACAGCGTTCTGATCTAATTTCCAACGAACATATTGCACGGCTGAAATTCTGCCTTCTTCAGATTGCTCTTCATCGAAGGTCGCCTCAATTTCCTTCCCACCAATTACGAGAAACACAGATTTTTTCGTTAGTCCCACAAGCGAATCGAGCGTGGAACGGATCTTTTCCTGCTCGGTGATTTCAATCAACATCGTAGCGGAAAGTTCATTATGCGTGGGAAGCAATCGGCTGTATGTATCGATCTCATGTTGAATATCTTTATCATGCACGAGCCGTTCCGTTCGCACCATTTCCTGAATTTGGAATAGAACGGTTTCGCGGTTCTCGAACACGAACGTCATGAGTGGGCCAACGTGAATGCGGCGGTTCTTTTTTGCCTCGATGATACGCCGCCGAAATTCCGGACGCTGCTTTTCGTATTCGGCGATATTAAGGACTGTGATTCCCAATTGATTAAAATGATATGACATGATATTCTGATGTATGCTGGCGGATGATATGCGCTGATGTTAGACGTTACGCTTGAATTTTAAATTTGTGAGTCGATGATATTGTAGTTTTCTCGATCCAAAGTTTATTAGTAGTCCCGTTTGCAGATTATATGCTTCGAGGTAATTGATCGCTTGGGCAAGATGTCCGTTGTCAATTTCGATCACTGCCTTGAGTTCAACGGCAATTCTTTCTTCGACTAAAAAATCAACACGCCGTCTCCCGACGATTTGGCCTTTGTAATGAATAGGCATATCATATTCGCGTGTAAAATTTACGGTCTGATCGCGCATTTCAATTTCCAACGATCGTTGATAGATGCTTTCCGCAAAGCCATTGCCTAATGCGTTGTGAACGAGCATTGCGCATCCAATGATGCGACCAGTAAGATCGCTGTCAATGTATTCCGGCTTGACAAAAGAATTACTCATTACTTACAAACAAATGTTTTTACGAATCCACCATTGCCTAATCATCCTTATCATACGGGCATCACAGTCCCATTGCTTTGTATAATATCTCGATCGGATGCTTTGCGTGTTCGCCGGTTCCTTCTTCGATATGCAGATGTGCAAGCGAGCAATCGCTGGCGACCGTTGCGGGCTTATCTTTGTCGATGGCTTTGAACAGCTTTTTGCCAACATCGAGCGAAATTTCGTAATATTCTTTTTTTGAAGACCACGATCCATCATGCCCGGAGCACTGCTGAACCATTGCAACCTGTACGCCAGGGATAAGCTTCATCAGGTCGCGGGAATTAAATCCAACATTCTGTACCCGCAGGTGGCAGGGAACATGATACGTTATCTTTTCTTCGACCTTTACCGGAAATTCCAGCACGATCTTTTTTTCGCGATGAAGCCGCATGAGATATTCGAGCGGGTCCATCACAGCGGCCATTACGTTGTTCGCCGCATCTTTATCGGTTGCGTAATGGGCGTAGTCCTGCCGGAGCATCATGGAGCAACTGGGGCTCATGGCAATAATTTTCATTCCCGCATCGACGTAAGGCAAGAGCCGCGCGATATTGCGATCGACGGTCTTTGTTACCTTTTCGATATTGCCGGTGCCAAGTTCCGGCATTCCGCAGCATTCCTGCTCGGGAACTGTGATCTCTATGTTGAATTTCTCCAATATCTTTACATACTGCTCACCGATCCAGGGTTTGTTCTGGTCGATCATGCAAGTGTAAAAGAGGGCTACTTTGTCAAGAGACGGAGATGGAGCACCTGTCGTTCGTTTTTTCCACCAAGCCTGAAAAGTCTCCTTTTGATAGATTGGGAGCTTTTTTCTATGATCGATCCCTGCGACAACTTCCAGAGCTTTGCGACCCAGCTTATTGTTCGCGGCCCAATTCATTACGCCGGGAATAGTGGCAGCGATTTTTCCGGAGCGATCGGTATCGCCGGTTATTTCATCGCGCAGTTTTTGCTGGAGGGTCTTACCATGCTCTTTCGTCTTGATGGCATCGGCGCGCAAAAGCAAGCGTGGGAAATCCAGCATGTACTCATGAGGCGGAGTGTATGGGCACTTCGGATAGCACAGCTTGCACTGATAGCAGGTATCGACGGTGTGGTCGTAGTCCGCTTTTGTAAGTTCCAATACCGGATTCCCCGCGTGGAGCATGGCGCCCTCGCCATGCTGGGCTGTTAGCTTATCATCCTCGGCATCGATGCGATCGAAAATATCGGAGAACGGCGGACACATCCCGTCGCACAATCGGCAGCCGTGGCACACTTCGAGCACCCGCGTGAACTCCGCCTGCAGATCGGCGGAGTTCCAATATTGTGGATTATTTACATCAAAGATCATCATAGGCAATCAGGTTTGTTGCGTTCCCATGCGACCTATGGGTCGAATGAGTCCTATGAATGATTACGTTCGAGGAAGTTTTCAAGCGACAATGCTATCACTTGCCTTCTGGAACCTTCCCGCATGCGATTTCTCGGCGCGCGCGAGCGTTTCGAACCACTCTGCAATTTCATCGAAGCCTTCGGTGCGGGCGGTTTTGGCAAAGCCGGGATACATCTCTGTGTATTCGTAGGTCTCACCAGCGATCGCGGCCTGGAGATTCGTTTTGGTATCGCCGACGGGAAGCCCCGTGGCGGGATCGCCCACTTCGGAAATATATTCCATGTGGCCGAAGGCGTGTCCGGTTTCGCCTTCGGCGGTATCGCGGAACACACCGGCTACATCGGGCTGGCCTTCGATATCCGCCTGACGCGCGAAATAGAGATAACGGCGGTTCGCCTGGGACTCGCCCGCGAAGCCCTCTTTGAGATTATGAAATGTCTTGCTGTCTTTGAGTTCTGCCATGGTAGTATTTGAAAAATGAGTTTGTGAATAGAGTATTTGCAAGCATGTTACGACTTGCGAGATTTACACTTTTTGCAAAGGCCGTAATAATCGAGTGCGTACCGCTCGATGGTCACGCCTAATTTATTTGTGAGCGATGAGAGCGCGGTCGCCGGAAGTTTTGAAGGAAGGTCTTCTATCGCGCCACACGAGGTGCAATAAAAATGTTCGTGCGCTTCGAGCATTCCATCATAACGAATACTATCGCCCTTAAATTGTACTTCGCGAATTTTTCCCTCTTCGGCGAGCAAATGGAGATTGCGATAGACCGTTGCAAGCGACACGTTGCGTATCTTTTTCCGCACAACCCGATAGACTTCCTCTGCCGACGGGTGGGTATGCACACCCTCAACAGCAGCGAGCACGGCTGCTCGCTGTTTGGTCGATCGGTGGCGTTGTGTATCGGTTTCGTTCGAAGTAGTCATTCTTATTAGGAATGATTATTGTTAAGATAAGTCATTAAACCCGACGGACGTATGTTAGATTCCGAGCACGCAATTTTCGCTGACGAACCCTCCCATGCTTCCCTAATGTTGCTGTGCGATATGCGATGCTGGAAATACATCATTCTTCTTTTGGTTCTTGCTGGATGCGGGCAGATAGTGATTCCTCTTGGAGGCGGCGGAAAAAATAAGCGATGCCCAAATCACATTTTTTGCTCAAGGCCGCAAGTTTGTGATAGGTGATTACGCACGGGAAGGAGGGCCAAATAGTATGATTGCATCCTATAGCCCTCCTGATTCTACAATCGGATTATTCGGATCAGGTTTTGGAGACTCCAACACTTACAGCGGTTGGCTTATTTTCCGTTTTCGGTGTTCGCCCAATCAAACGCATTCTGGGTACATATTCCCAGACACTGGTACCCACTTACTCGACTTGCCAACAATGGGAGCCGGGGAAGTTTATGATTCTGTAAAATTCGATCTTTCACGATTTGAAGGTAATGCAACTATTAGTTGGACTAGCTTAACTAATAACCGTTTTTATGATACTACCTATTCCACCGACTCTTTTCATTCAGGCAGCTTGAGGATCACAGAAATTGATACGATCAATAATCTTCTAAGTGGTACCTTCAATTTTCTGGCCATTGATACAGTGAAAGGAAGTTCCATGGGTGACACGGTGCGAATAGATAGCGGAGTCATCTACAAAATGAGATTAAATAGGTACTAATGCCCATTTCCCTCTCGACCTGGAAGCATGGCTTCCAACCAAACCAAATTACGTACGATGCTATCCTGAACGGCAAGAGTGCCCTCGATGCCGTGGAACTTGGCGCTCGCTATTGCGAAGCTGATCTGACCTGCATGTCCGTAGGCCGCGGCGGCTTGCCGGATGCGGTGGGCGAAGTAACGCTCGATGCCTCCATCATGGATGACGATGGCAATTGCGGAGCCGTGGCATTCGTGCGGAATTACGAGCATGTCGTATCGATCGCGCGGCGCGTGATGGAAAAAACGCCGCATGTTATGCTCGTCGGCGAAGGCGCCGAGCGGTTTGCTGCTTCGGAAGGATTTGAAAGAACCGACCTACTCACTGAAAAAGCGAAAGCACTCTGGGAGCAATGGAGCGCTCAGCCGGACAAATTGCAAGTTCGGCTCCGCCGCGCTGAAGAAGGCGATCATGAATATGTTTTTGTAAAAGTAGATGAGCAAGGAGCAGAATCCGAAATTAGCCGTGATGGAGTTGGGCGTCCTCAGAATGAATCCCACGATACCATCGGCATCCTTGCAATGGATAAAGCCGGACATCTCGCCGGTACCTGCACCACAAGCGGACTTGCCTTCAAAATGCAAGGCCGTGTTGGGGACTCTCCCATCATCGGTGCAGGATTACATGTTGCTGGAGGAATAGCTGCCGCAGTTGCTACCGGCAATGGGGAATTAATGATGCGCGCATCTTCTGCATTTCATATAGTAGAAATGATCCGGCAGGGAATCGAGCCGGATGAAGCCTGCGAACGTGCTATTGCACGCATTTTATTGGATAAACATCTCACCGATGATATGCAAGCGGGCCTGATGGTCATTCGTGCTGACGGTGCGTGGGCCGCGCGTTCGCTTCGTCCGGGGTTTCAGCTTGCCGCCGCGAGCGATCAGACGAAAGGCGAAAACATTCTTTATGACATCACCTCGAATTCTATAAGCGCAATTAAGCAATATCTTTGAGCTAAATGTGTTAGGCCTCGCATCATGCTAAAGAAAATTGTCCCTAAGATCCTTTTGCGCAAGGGAGGCACACTCTTAGAATGGATGGGGCCAGGGATGGTTACCGGCGCGGCGGATGACGACCCGAGCGGAATCGCCACGTATTCCCAAGCCGGCGCGCAGCTCGGGAACCCGATTTTGTGGACGATGGTCTTCACCTGGCCGCTGATGTCAGCGATCCAAATGATCTGTGGTCAGATCGGGCGCGTGACCGGGCGTGGCGTCGCCGCAAACATGCGGAAATTTTATGGGCGAAAAGTTGTGCTGCCGATGGTTTTGCTATTACTCATTTCGAATGTGTTCAATCTTGGCGCGGATATTGGCGCGATGGGATCAGCTGCGAAATTATTATTCGGTGGAAGTGAACATATTTATGCGGTGGGTTTTACGATCCTCTCGATTGTTCTTCAAGTATTCATTCCCTATCGCAAATATTCGAACGTGCTGAAATGGCTGACGTTCGTGCTGCTTGCATACATCGGCGTTATATTTTTCGTGCATGTACCCTGGCGAGAAGTGATCGAGGCAACTTTTATTCCCAAGATGGCTTGGAATAAATCCTATATGTCAACGTTCGTTGCGCTGTTGGGAACTACGATCAGCCCGTATCTCTTTTTTTGGCAGTCGTCTCAGGAGGTTCAGGAGATCGGGACGCACGATGAGCAACATGCGCTGATAGATCATCCGGAAGAAGCTCCGGCCGCGCTTCGATGGATCCGCCGCGATACCATGCTTGGTATGGCCTTTTCCAATCTCATCGCTTACTTTATTATTCTTGCCACAGCGGCAACATTGCATGCGAATGGAATAACACAGATCGAAACGGCATCGCAGGCTGCCGAGGCGTTGCGTCCACTTGCGGGGTCGCTTTGTTTTTTGCTTTTTTCGGTCGGCATTATCGGGACGGGATTACTTGCGGTGCCGGTGCTCGCTGGCTCGGCGGCGTTTGCTGTCGGCGAAGCCTTAGATTTTCATGGGAGTTTAGAAGATAAACCATCTCGTGCTAAACGGTTTTATGGCGTGCTTATTTTTGCCACATTGCTTGGAATGGGGCTTATCTATATCGGTTTGAATCCCATTCGTGCCCTTTTTTGGTCGGCAGTGATAAATGGCATTATTTCGGCCCCCATCATGGTCGTTATTATGCTGATGGTGTCGCGCCCGAAGATCATGGGCGCTTTCACGATTTCTCGCTTTTGGCAATGGTTCGGCTGGGCCGCGACCGCCGTGATGCTGGTGGCGGTGATCCTATTTTTTCTGACATTATAGGTGAGGATTCGGCGAACTTTTCACGCGGTCTCAGGGGTTCAAAATCCGTTATAAACACTGAAGGAGAGAACTATGAACGGTAACGGCATGTCTCGCGATTCTTACTCCGATTCCCCGGTGCTTACGCCGGCGCTTTCTCCGGTGCATAGCGGCCCGGAACTTGCCTCGTGTGTCCCCGATTCCCGCCTTGCACAGCTTCTTGCCCAGGAACTCCTCTCGAATAATTTTGAACTAACTCGATGCAATAACCACGCATCGAGCGGGATCGCCGTTGGCTTTACGATCGGGCTTGCGCGAAGATAATCGTCACACCTCTGCGATTGTCGTATTTTTGTAAATATGAATATCGCACTCCTCGGTTATGGTAAGATGGGTCACGAGATCGAAGCCGCTGCTTTGGCTGCCGGACATCACATCGTTGCCACATTCGATATAGATCGACAAGGTACACTCAATGCACTTCGGAATTCCGGCGCGGATGTAGCGATCGATTTCAGTCAGCCCAATGCAGTCGAGTCCAACGTAAAACATTGCGCTGATGCGGCGTTGCCCATCGTTATCGGCACGACCGGATGGGATAACGCATTTGAAAAAGTCCGAAAAATGGTGGATGATGCGGGAATTGGCGGCGTGATTGGTTCGAATTTTTCTATTGGTGTCAATCTTTTTTTGCAGATCGTGCGCGAGGCATCGAAGGTGGTGAGTGATGCGGGTTACGACGCTTATATTGTTGAAGCGCACCATCGCGGTAAAAAAGATTTTCCAAGTGGGACGGCGCTTCGAATTGGCGAGGCTGTGCTTTCGGGACTAAAATCAAAAACAAAAACAGCTTCCGAATTACCGCGCGGCGAAGCACCAGCGGCCGATACTCTTTACATCAGTTCCATTAGAGCAGGAGCGATCACCGGTACGCATACCGTTGGTTTTGATTCGGATGAAGATTCTATCGAGCTAACACACCAAGCAAAAAACCGCCGAGGGTTTGCATCGGGAGCCGTCGTTGCAGCGGAATGGATTGTCGGTAAAAAAGGATTATATCGATTCGAAGAACATATCAAAGATATTTTAGAGCGAACATGAATATGCACCACAAACTTCGAGGCACGGGAACCGCGATCGTTACGCCGTTCACTGCCGATGGCTCGGTCGATTTTACATCGCTCGCGCGTCTTGTCGATCATCAATTAGATGGCGGCGTGGAAATGCTTGTGCCACTCGGCTCGACGGGCGAGAATCCGACGATCACAGCCTCCGAGCGGCGGGAGATCATTCGATGGATCGTGGAATATGTAGATCATCGCGCGCTTATTATCGCAGGCACAGGGACGAACGATACTCGTTCTTCGATCGAAAACACGCTCGAGGCCAAAGTGCTTGGCGCAGATGCCGCGCTCGTAGTTACGCCCTATTACAATAAACCAACCCCGAACGGACTCTTCGCACATTTCAGCGCGGTTGCTGAGGTCGGTTTGCCTGTTGTGATGTATAACGTTCCCGGTCGCACGGGGCTGAACATGACTGCGGAAACGACGCTCCGATGCGCAGATATTGAAAATGTTGTTGCAATCAAAGAAGCCAGCGCAGATCTTGCGCAGTGTATGGAGATCATTCAGAATGCACCAGTTCGGTTCAATCTTCTTTCGGGCGAAGATAATTTGACGGTTCCGCTCATCTCACTTGGAGCGAAAGGCGTTATCAGCGTGACATCGAATGTGATGCCCGATGAATTTTCGCGGATGGTTCGTTTCGCTTTGGAAGGAAAGTTCGAGGAAGCCCGCGCCATTCATTACGAACTGTTCGACCTGATGAAAGTTAACTTTATCGAATCGAATCCGGGGCCAGTAAAAGCTGCGCTGGCCATGCGCGGGATCATCGAAGAGTATTACCGTTTGCCGCTCGTGCCGGTGAAGTATGAAAGCAAAAAGAGGATCAGGGAAGTATTAGCGCGTCTGGGTGCAGTGATGATGGAAGAAGCATCATAAATCCATTTGGTCGAAGACCATGAAAATTGTAGTGCTTTTCTCTTTCTTGATCCTCGGATCAGACATGTCGTTTGCACAGGTTGATGCATCATCGGAACTATACAAGATCATACGATCGAACGATAGTATCTTATTTAATGAAGGATTCAACAAGCGTGATGTCGCGCCCTTTGAAGAAATATTGAGCGATAATTTTGAGATGTACCATGATGAAGCTGGTTTGATAGGCTCCAAAGCCGAATTTATGAAAAGCATTGAAAATCTTCGGTCGTTAAACTATAAGCCGATCAGGAAATTGAACGAAAAATCGTTACGGGTTTATCCCTTGGAAAAGAATGGCGTGCTCTATGGTGCGATTGAGACCGGAACGCATCGATTCTTTGCACTTGAAAAGAATAAGCCGAAATACTTGACCAGCACGGCAACATTCACGCATGTGTGGATGCTCGAAGGGGATAAATGGAAATTGCGGAGGGTTTTAAGTTACGACCATCAAAAACCGTTTGTACCCAACAGGTGATGTAGGAGATTTTGCGTATGGAAGAAACAACTATCCAGCTTCCCAGCTTCGATAAACTTTGGGATTACAATAATCCAGCAGAGACGGAACGAAAATTCCGCTCGCTCTTGCAGCAAGCCGAATCCTCACAGGATTTCGATTATCTTGCTCAACTTTTGACACAGATCGCACGGTGCCAAGCATTGCAGGGACATTTCGATTCTGCTCATGCAACACTTGACAGCGCCGAGAGGATCATTACTTCTAATGATCTTAAGTTGGCGAATGTCCGGTATTTTTTAGAACGAGGCCGGACGTTTAATTCTAACGGTCAGCCGGGAACGGCGATGCCGCTTTTTCACAAAACATACGAACTTGCAGACGAGCAAAGGCAGATGCGGTATGCCATCGATGCGGTGCACATGATTGCGATTGCGGAAAAAGAACCCGGGGATCAGATCGCATGGAATCTCAAGGGAATTGCAATGGCGGAGTCCGACCCTGTGGAAAAGGTCTGGCTTCATGCTTTGCTCAATAATATCGGGGAGAGCTATCTTTTGGTCAATGATTATGAGAATGCCTATCAAAGTTTTCACCGCCTTGCAGAGTTACAAAAAGAAACCCGAAGCGAGGCCGATATGTACACGGTGAAAGATGAAGCGAAAGCACATCGGCTTTATGGAAAACCGGACGCATCGTTAGCGCTGATGGATCCAATCTTAACTAAACTCTTGTCAGAAAATAAAGACGACGGTTATATTAGGCAGGAGATGGCTGAAGCGCTCTATGCGCTCGGAAAAACAAATGAAGCAAAGCCACATTTTGCGCGAGCCTATGAATTACTCGCTAAGGACAATTGGGTTGTTCAGAATGAATCCGATAAGTTAGCTCGCATGAAGGAGCTAAGCGAATAAACTCGATCTGCGATTATTTTTTAGTATCGAATAATGCGCGGAGCATCTGAGTTTCTTCGGTACTGATAGCAACATTCCTTCTCGCCATTACCGCTTTTGCAACTTCGATGGCCTTCTCATAGCGGTACTGCGTTACTTCTTTTGCGATAACCCATGAAAAATTTGGAATCCATTTAGGCGGGAATCCTTCGCCAAAGATATTGCAGCTTACACCAACTGCTGTTCCAGTATTGAATTGCGTTCCGATCGCGCTCTTCGAATGATCTCCCATAAGCAGTCCAACAAAAAGGGAATCCGTGTTGAATTCTTCGCCTTCGATCGTGACACGAACGGGCGAATAATCATTCTTCAGATCGCTGGTGTTCGTCCCTGCGCCGAGGTTAACCCACGATCCCAGATAGCTGTGGCCGAGATATCCATCGTGCTGCTTGTTCGAATATCCCAGAATAATAGAATTTTCTATCTCTCCACTAACTTTGGAAACAGAACCGATGGAAGTTCCACCGTAGATTTTTGCGCCAATCTTTACGAGAGAATTTTTGCCGATAAATGCAGGGCCAATAATGGTCGAGTTCGGCATTATCCGGACGCCTTCTTCGATGATGATCGGGCCTTCGGAGCAATCGAGCACTACGCCGCTATCAATACGCGCGGTGGGATGAGCGAAAAGATTTTCTGGATTGACGATGGTGCAATTAGGAAACGACGGGCGTTCTACTTTTGAATGAGTTTTGCTCCAAAGTTCAGCGTCGGATTGGATCGTAGTGGAATTTGAATGAATAATGTCCCAAAGGGATTGAGGAGCATCGTTACTTTGAAGTTCGATCGGTTCGCCGGACATTAATTGTTTTGACACTTCGGGTGGCAATGTGTCATAAACATTCCAATTAGTAGTTGGCCTACAATTCAACGCCTCCCGAGCATTGATGAGAAGCGTCGTGCCTTTGGGAACCTCATTGACCGGAAGTGCATATCTCGCGGCGATAATGTTCTTTAGTTCAGATCGCGCATGAAGATAAAGATGCGCGTCAGGGAAACTTGCCTGAATCCGTTCTATGCCGGTGAATGCACCCGAGCGAAGTTCGGCGACAGAGTGAGTGTACGTGAGCGGAAGAAATTTCCGGCTTCGGGCGATAGCATCCTCATAAATGAGGATATTTTTGAAAGATGGAGCCACTCTTTAGTTAGGAGTTAAGAATGAAGAGTTAAGAGTAACGGAGGCAAAAATACTCCCTAAAAATGAAAAGGGACGCAATGTGCGTCCCCAATTCATATACGTAATTTTGAAAAGCATCGTCGGCGATGCGTTCGTAATTAAGCCGGTACAGCCGCCTGCTTTTCTTTTCGCTCGGCGATCTGCTTTGCGAATTTCTTCTGGAAGCGTTCTACGCGGCCTGCTGTATCGACCAGCTTTTGCTTGCCGGTGAAGAATGGATGGCAATTCGCGCATATTTCTACGCGAAGCGACTCCCCGGCAGTGGTCGAGCGGGTTTCAAACTCGTTTCCACAGCCACCGCAGTGGACTGTGACCGTATGGTAATTCGGATGGATTCCTTTTTTCATGTTTTCTCCTTTTGAGGCTGACGGATGTTGCCGTACCCCGATTAGTGTTGATTTTAGTGAATTGGCCGTGCTTAACAGCCTCGGTATGGTTAACGTTTCGGGGTTCCGAGTGTTACGCCATACTCCAGAAAAGCGTTATAAATTGCCAGAATTCGAGGGTCGAGAGCCTTTAGTGCTTTCTGATGCTTGCGGATGGTGGCTGAATCCTTGCGCGCGATCGGGCCGGAAAGAACCGAGCCGGCTGGTTTTGCTATCGCATTTTCCAGCGATTCTTTTGCTAACGGACGCAGTGCAGCTTTCAGCCGTTTCGGTGGTTGACCGAGTTCAGAGGCGATCCGTTCGATGCCCGAAAATAGAAGCGTGATAAAATTCGACCCCAACACGGTCATAGCATGATAGAGCGGCAGATCTTCACTTTTCAGTATAATGATACCGTTTCCACCCAGGTTTTTCGTAAACTCGTTCGCCCATCGGATGGCCTCGCGGCTGCTGGAGGAAGCCATCCAATAAATGCCACGGAAAAGATGACCGCTTGGCACCGGGAATGTTTGGATGGGATGAAGCGTGAGGCGAGCTACTCCGGAGCTGGCAGGTAAAACGGTGCTCGGCAGCGACCCGGCAAGATGCACGATAAGCCGAAGTTTTTTCGAGGCAACGGCCATCGCTTTTTTAGAGACAGCAGCGATCTCATCGTCTTTTGTAGCGATGACGATGACCTCGGAGTCGATCCTGGGATATTTTTTCTGCCGTGCCGGAATATGCGCCGAAAGTTTCATTCCCGCGCTCCTGCGGATGGCTATTGCGAGGGAGCTTCCGGTTTTGCTTTTGCCGATGATAGTGATGTGGTCCATAGGGTGAAAGAACGATACTTTGGGGGTTTTCGTGCAGGAATCAATTCCCTGAAAAGGGTGTACCTAATCTACTCATTCTTGTAAAAAGGAGTTGAACACTATGAAGCATCTTATTTGGGGATTTGGTCTTATTTTTTGTGTGGCAGGCGGTGCTCAGGCGCAGGGGCGGTGGGATTATTATAACTCATTTAACCATGTCGTCTCTATGGCTGACAATGGCGATTATTTTTGGGTTAGCACATGGGGCGGGTTGGTGCGGTTCAAAAAATCGGATGGGTCGTACCAAACTTTCAATGGTATTTCAGATTCGCTGCAAGGCTATGCAGGGGGATTGGTTACTTCTCCGAATGGAACCGTCTGGCGATGGTCCGATAACATGGTTGGCTGGTGGAATGGATCGAAGTGGAACACCACTTTTTTCTTCAACGATACAAATACGATCCAATTTGTTGTCCCTACAACGACGATTCGGCGATACGTCCAATGCTTCGCGTTCGATTCCACTGGCAATCCCAATGCGGTTTTAGGGGACGGTTACCATCCACAATTGCTCGCACGGTTCGATGGTTCGGCTTGGAATCTTTCTGTTCTCCCAACTTTCAATCCGCCGTTCACTGTGGCCGGAATGCTCTTCGATAAAACAGGTGCAATGTGGCTGACGGGAAATGAAACGTCGCTCGCGACATACGGCGATCTCATTGTGGCTCGTGTTCACGATACCAACGTAACCATCTGGACTTCGGCGGATAGCATCCCAACAGGAACCGGAAATACGTTTACTTCCATTGCGCTCGATTCGACCGGCAAGATTTGGACGGCAGTCGGGAGCGTGAGCGTATTCAATGGAACAAAATGGACTGAATACCATACCACTTGGGAAGGTGGCACTTTGAAGACGTATCCCTACAATATGCTGGTCGATCCACATAACTTTCTTACGTTCGGTTACAATGGAGTAGAGCAGTTCGAAGGAACCAATTTTATCTATTCTGCGCCTCCCGATGTTCCTGCATCCGTGAATGCACTTGGAATTTCCTCGTCCGGCGAATTATGGGCAACGGGTGATTCTGGTGCCTACCGCATCACGAACGGGAAGTGGATTCATTACATCACTGCCGATGGACTTCCATCGAATCATTGTTCGCTCGTCATTCGGGATGCCGAAGGCGACGTGCTGGTTGCAACCGACAAGGGTGTCGCGCGTTTTGCAAATGGTGCGTGGACAAGCTATGCCGTTACCAACGAAATCACCGGTAATCAAGTGAGCAAGCTCGCAACGGATTACAGCAACAATCTTTTTGTGTTGGGCATTGGAGATAATGCCGCAGTCAATCCTGGTGTGTTACATTACGACGGCACGAATTGGCGGACATTCACAACGGCTGATGGTCTTCTGAGCGATACGGTGGTCGATTTGGCCTGCGACCCATCGGGTAAAATGTGGTTCGCAAATCAGACTGGGATTTCCGTGTATGATAATGGGAACTGGCATTCCTACACATTGATCGAAGGCAGGAACAGCGACCGGGTCTATCAATGCATTGCTTCCGATTCGTCCGGCAACCTATGGGTCGGTTCCGTCCATAGTGATATAAAGGAAGTTGGGCCACCTTGGATTCGAATCGACTCCGTGCCGGAAATTTCTCGCGTAACAATCAGCAAAGAAGGGCAACCCCCGGTTTGGAAAACCTTTGGTCTTGCGGATATACCTTACTTTAATGGTTTCGGGCCAATAAGCATTGCAACAAGCAAAGCAGGAGATATTTGGGCGTTGGGCGAACAAGATAGTGGCTTAGGTGGCGGTGTTGGCGGTCTCTATC
>Ga0206964_10092_pt1 | contig 26780 bp, 25 predicted proteins | sample Alteio_BWOrgHeat_25_FD_152980 | JGI IMG/M metagenome (GOLD analysis project Ga0206964, IMG submission 152980) | Enriched cells from forest soil in Barre Woods Harvard Forest LTER site, Petersham, Massachusetts, United States -... | ecosystem: Environmental > Terrestrial > Soil > Temperate forest >...
ATTGCCCGCAAAGACGATGGCGTTATTGATCACGTTGGTGATGCTGTCGCGCAGGATGCTCCAGTTATTCCCATCGCCTGAGATGCCGGTGCCGACATTATCGATAGCGAGATCATGTATGGTCACGCCTGGGGTCACCGCGGAACCGGAAATACCGGTGGTGGATGCACCGGCGCCTTCGATGGTCAGGTTGCCAATGGAGATGGTATTGCCGCCCGCCAGCATGATGCCGGTCGTGGTTGGGTCGATGAAGGTGACGCCTTTACCACTGCCCTTCAGGGTGAGATCGCTATGCGCGATCGTCAGGTCTTCGTCCCAGGTGCCCGCACCTACTTTGAGCGTCGCGCCGCCGGCGCCGGTGCTGCCGATAGCGTCGATGGCATTCTGGATGCTGCTCGCCGGCGTTCCGCCGTTCTGGCGCAACATGACTGTGTTGCCGCTCAAAACGCCCGCCGTATCGCTGGAGAACGCGCCATTATTAACGATATTGAGTATATTACCCGCCGATGCGGTGCTGCCGTTGACGAGGGTGACGGCGTTGCCGGAGGCAATCGTCACGTTACCGCTGGTGGAGGAAACTCCACTGCTGCCGCCCAATAGACCGCCCGTACCCAGATCCACATCGTGGCTACCGGTCAATAATATATCCGCCGTATTGGTACTGATCTGTGCATGGCCGCCTAATGCGCCGCTGACCATCAAATCGTTGGCAGCATGGATAGTAATCGCGCCGGAACCCGTGGAGGTAATATTCGCCATAATAATCTCATCATGGCCTGCACTCAGCGTCAGCGAACCCGCGCCGCTCCAGCTCATGTTGGATACGACACTGATATCGTTGCTGGCCGACTCACTAACGTTAGTGCCAGTATTGAGTATCCCGTCCAGCGACGAGGCGCTGAGGGCATTCGGCGGGAGATTGAAAACGCCGATAACCAGGTTAGTGGGATCGAAGAAAACCGTGCCACTGCTGCCAGCATCCGCATGCAGGTCGATGAAGGCGTCATTACCCAGCGCTAGGGCGCCCGTCGAGGAAATTTCTGCACTTCCGCCGTTGCCGTTCTGGACGCCGCCGGTGCCACGCAGAATTCCATCAAAACGGGTTGCGCTGTCCGACCATATAACTGCCTCGCCGCCATTGCCGCTTTCAACGGCGCTGACGTCGATCGCGCTGCTGGAATCCACTACAACGCTATCGGCATGTGGCAGAGTACCCTGTCCATGCGCGCCGCCACCGATCGTTACCGCACCGCCGCCTGCTGCACCACTGGCGTCAAGCGTCGCCGAAGCCAGCGTAATATTGCCTCCATGGCTCAGCACCTGAATCGTCCCGCCTGTCTGACCAGACTGCTTGCCGGAAGCATCGAGCTTGCCGGCAACGGCGACGGAACCCTCGCCGCCATCGAGTATGATGGTGCCGCCCTGCACATGCATCGCCGTAGCATCAACGATGCCGGTCGTATTGATTGCATGGTCAACCACATCTTTAGCGGTATTGGCCGTCATGTAAATGGTGCCACCCTGAGCGGATACCGTGCCGGTATTGGTGATAGCGGCGGAAAGCGTCTGCCCGTTTTCATCCTTGGCCGCCTGCGTCGCCTTGTCGCCGATGGCAAAGCTATAGAGTCCGTCGCCATACAGGTCGACGGTGAAAGTTTCACCGGCTCCGAGCGCAACTGTGCCGAGCTTTGCGTTGATGATGCCGTCATTGCGCACGCCGGGTGCAACCAACGCCACTAGACCGCCTTGTTCGGCCGTGATGGTGCCTTTATTGATAATGCTGGCATCCGACTTGCCTGCCTGATCAAACGCATAATTTCCCGTCAGGAAATGCTGGTCACTGATATTGGCCGTGCTAGCGATCAGGCCACCAACGTTCACCTGAGAGTTGGCACCGAAGAATACGCCATTGGGATTGACCAGCCACACTTGGCCATTGGCAGACAGGTTGCCCAGTATTTGTGTCGGGTTGCCGCCAATCACGCGATCAAGCTGAATGGAATTTCTTGAAGGTTCGTTGATGCGCACGGCCTCGCCATTTAAAATATCAAAGCCTTGCCAGTTGATAATGCCGCGGTCAGTCGATTGATTGATGACCATATGGCTGGAATCGGGCTGCGACACGGTGACCTGACCGGAAACCACGTTCGCCCCTTGCGGCAATGCAACCGCCTGCTGTGCCATGCCAAAACTTGCCAAGGAAAATGCAAGGCCTGCGATCAGGCGGCTATGGCGGGTGTAGAGTGCAGAGCTATTATAGAGGGAAAAAGTGATTTTGGTCATAAACGGTCCCTTGCATATTCGCTATATGTTGATTTGCCCGCGAAGGCATCTATTGAAGAATGGTATACCCCTTAATTCTTTTTTAATAATTAATCAAGACAAATTTGCCATAACAATTATATTTAAATAATATGAACTTAAATAATGCTTTTAACCCAACTTCCCAGCTTTTAGTAGCGGTAGGCTAGTGAGAAAAACACGCGTGGGCCATACCCGTCCTGGCCATTGGCAGCTACTTTGTGGGTCAGCGGCAGGGCGAATTCCAGCCCGCCGGATACCGGTTCCATGACGTTGAAGCGCACGCCGAAACCTGCGGAAGTCAGCGATTCCTGGGATTCCGTACCGGCGAAAGCATCGCGGTTCCAGACCACACCGCCGTCATAGAAGCCATAGAACTGATAATTGGGAACATAAATGAAATCGCCTGAGCGGTTATATTGCAATTCAGCGCGCCCGGCAACGGCGGAATCACCGACCAGCTCGGACGGATCATAAGCCGAGCCGAAGGACGAACCACCCAGGCCGAACTGTTCCGCCGTCATCAGCGTATTGGCGGATGCCTGGCCGCTGGCGGACAGATATAAACTAACCGGCCCGGCGATTGGCTGCAGGCGGCTGACCAACGCCGTGCCTTTTATGAAATCGGACTGGGCGTTGGTGCGCGAACGTGCTCCGACGCTGCTGCCCGTATCCCAACTAAAGCCTTTGGACAAGGTAGTTTCAAAGCGATTGATTGCCGCCCAGCGGTCCACCATATCGTAGGTGCCGCCGACGCGCAGGACACGCAGCTTATCGTCATACAACCCGGCGCCTAACGACTCGACATCCGTCTGGCGCACATCGAACCTGATGTCGCCGAACAGGTTGCTCTGGCGTGAGCGGATGAAAGGATGGGAAACATCGACCGAATAAATTTTGTCGCGGCCATTGATATCGAAGGGCTTCAGTTTATAGTCGGGATGGGTGTGCGTATAGCCTCCCGACAGGGCAAGCTTAGTACCGTCGCTGTCGATCTGCTCCTCATGAATGATTTCGGCGAAGCGCATTTCGTGGAATTCAGCCGCCGAAACGCCGCGCAGCTCAGTGCGCTCGAACAAGCCAAGCACATCGTTAACATCGACCGTCAATCCCGCCTGCACCGGCCCCATGTAGCGCGTACCGCGATTATCCAGCGTTACTGCACCGGTCACATGCCGCTCGCTTATGTTGACGACGACATCGGATGCTCCTGGCATATCGGGCGACGGACGCAATACCGCCCGCGCCTCAACACCCGGCAGGTCTTCCATCAACAAGAGGTAACGCTCAAGCGTAGCGGCATCGAGAGGTTTGGCGTTATGGATATGCTCGGCATATTCTTCGAGCAGCGTCGATTTATGGGTCAGACCTTCAAACCGCACTTTGTTGACGACGCCTTCGACGATGCGTATTTTCACGATGCCATGCTCGATCTTCTGCGGCGATAGCACGGCACGCGACAATATATATCCGGCATTGCGGTAATGCGCCGTAATCCTGGAAGTAATTTGGCTGAGCGTAGAAAAATTGACCGGTTTGCCGATATATTCAGCATAATCCGGGCGCAGATCTTCTGCCTTGAAGACTGTCAAATGTTCAAACTCGACACCTTTGAGAACAAAGGTCGCACTGCCCTTCAGTGTTTTATGGCCGCCGTTTTCCTCCGGTAGCGTAATCACCGGCTCACCGCCGACGGCAGGACGCTCTTCCTCGATACGTAAATGCTGGCCAGTCTGGCTGGGTTCGGTTGTGGATGGCCGGGGCGCGGGAATAGCCAACGCAACGCCAGGAACCAGCAAGGATACAAAGAAGAAGAATGACAAGGCGCATATTGGGCGACGAAAGCAGGTCATGCAGCGATTCCTCTAAGTTATTTAACTTAATTTTTTTAAAGCGACAGCAACCTATCGCATATTCGCCTGATAACTCAGTGTGCTTTTAAAGTAAAGTTAAATGATCATAATTAAGGTTGATTTCCTGCTGCCTGCGACAAAAAAGCGTCATGCCGGGGAAGGGCAAGCCCATGACCTTGTTCAATTTGGGATTATTGAATTTAGAAGCTAATCCCCGTTAATTTCAATAAAGGCGGGAACGGCTAACTGCGACAGCACAGCCAACAGGTCGGGCAACGCCAAGGCGACGCAGCCTTCAGTTGGTGTGTACCCCCCTTTCGCCACATGCAGGAAAATAGCGCTGCCCTTGCCAAAGATCACCGGATTGTCATTATAGCCCAGCGGCACGATAACGTCATAGGCATGGTCATCGCGCCAGAGCGCCTCATGTGAAAACGCATAAGGGCGTTTTATATGCCGGTTGTAGTCGGGGCTGTTCGGGTCGTCGCACCAGCCATCATCCTTGCCGATAACGCGCAAGTGTAATGCTGTCTGCGGCGCGGGCATCCGGTCGGCACGGTACCAGCATTCCCGTAAGGGAAATACCCCCACGGGGGTACCGCCGTCGCCTTCTTTTTTATTCTTTGAAAAACCGGATTTGCCGATGGCACAGGGGTATATTTTTTCATCTACCCAAAGTTGATTGCCTTGAACCCGCAAAACCAGATGCATTCATGCTCCGCGTCCGGGACCAGAGGGTCGCAAATCATTACGGGATAATATGCGATCAATGACAAACCATGAAAGGCTTGCTATTTCTTTATTAACTGCTTTTTTTAACTCCGTTGGAGAAAGAGTCTCTATTTTAGGCATATCAGCCAGGCAAACATGAGCACAAACCATATCTTTAATAGCCCGATCCAGAACCAATGCTCCATCATTCACTGTCGGATGATAATTCTCATCCCATCTGGTTCTCTCCTCGATTTTTCTCATTGCAGACACAGTCAGTTCTCCCAGCCTTACAACACCTAGCTGTTGCTTAATATATGCAACCGGCTCCTCAATATCCGTGTTCCAAGGAGTTTTTTCTTGGCGCTCTTCCTTGGGCGGCTGATACAACCGAATCGATGGCGATTTTTCTTCTGGCATTGTTATCCTATTTTATGCAATTTTAGGGCTTTGGGGGCTATCATCCCCATCACCTTACTAACAATCTGCGGCGCATTGAGCCCTGCAATATCGTACATGGCTTGGGGGGTATTCTGCTCAATGAACACATCCGGCAGGTAGAGCGGCAACAATATGGTTTTGCCGTCGAGCAATCCGGCTTTGGCAGCAAAGCACAACACCTGCGCGCCGAAACCACCGATAGCTCCCTCTTCCACCGTCACCACCAGCTCATGCCCTTTAAGCAATTGCCGGATCAGCGCTTCATCCAGCGGCTTGGCGAAGCGGGCATTGGCCACCGTCGTGGCAATGCCCATTTTCTCCAGTTCGTTCGCCGCCTTGATACATTCCTGCAAACGCGTCCCCAGCGACAGCAGCGCCACGCGCCCGCCCTCGCGTATAATCCTGCCCTTGCCGATTTCAAGCGGTATGCCCTCTTCCGGCAATGCCACACCTATGCCTTCGCCACGCGGATAACGCAGCGCGCTGGGGCGATCATCGATGGTAGCCGCCGTCGTCACCATATGCACCAGTTCGGCTTCGTCGGCGGCGGCCATCACCACAAAATTCGGCAATATAGTCAGGTAACTGACATCAAATGAGCCTGCATGTGTCGGCCCATCAGCTCCAACCAAGCCGGCACGATCAATGGCAAAGCGCACCGGCAGTTTTTGTATGGCCACGTCATGCACTACTTGATCGTAGGCGCGTTGCAGAAAGGTAGAATAAATCACCGCAAACGGCTTGAAACCCTGTGTGCTTAGTCCTGCTGCGAACGTCACCGCATGCTGTTCGGCGATGCCAACGTCAAACGTACGGCTGGGAAATTGTTTTGCAAACAAATCGAGCCCGGTGCCCGACGGCATGGCGGCCGTGATGGCAACGATCTTATCGTCCTTTTGCGCTTCCTTTATCAGGCTCTCAGCAAAGACTTTAGTATAGCTTGGCGCTGCAGCCGCCGATTTTTTCTGCGCGCCGGTGGTAACGTCGAACGTATTCACGCCGTGATATTTATCGTCGGCCGCTTCGGCGGGCGCATAGCCGTAGCCTTTTTTGGTAACCACATGCAGCAGGATCGGTCCGCTGTCATGCTCGTTTTTGATATTCTTGAGCACCGGCAGCAGGTGCGACAGATTATGCCCGTCGACCGGCCCGACATAATAAAAACCTAATTGTTCGAATAGCGTACCGCCGACGGCGAAATTACGCAGTCCATGCTCCGCCTTGCCAAGAAGCCGCCCCAGCGGCTCGGGAAATTTATTCGCCACAACCTTGGCGATATGGCGCAGCGTATGGTACGGGTGAGAAGAAATCAGTCGCGCCAGATAACTGCTCATGGCGCCCACGGGTGGCGCTATCGACATGTCGTTGTCATTCAGGATTACGATCAGCCGCGAGCCAAAACTTCCGGCATTATTGAGTGCCTCGAACGCCATACCAGCGCTCATCGCTCCGTCGCCGATCACCGCCACCACTTCGTTCTTTTTACCTTCCAAATCGCGCGCCACCGCCATGCCGAGCGCCGCCGAAATGGAAGTGGAGCTATGGCCAGCGCCAAAATGATCGTAGATGCTTTCCTCACGCTTGCAGAATCCCGATAACCCGCCCGGCTTGCGTAGCGAGCGGATGCGGTCGCGCCTGCCGGTGAGAATTTTATGCGGGTAGGATTGATGGCCGACATCCCAGATTACAATATCTTCCGGTGTGTCGAACACGTGATGTAGTGCCACCGTCAGTTCCACCACCCCCAATCCCGCGCCAAGATGACCGCCGGTTTCCGCTACGGCATCGATGGTCTCGGCACGCAATTCGCGGGCGAGCTGTTCCAGCTGCTCAAGGCTCATGCCTCGCAGATCGGCGGGATCACGTACGGTATCGAGCAATGGAGTCGCACTCATGGCAAGCAACTTATAGGGAAAATACGGCGATGTCAGGTTTTTTCTGCGACGCGATGGGCCCGGATCAATCGTACTTGATCGTCATCATCTTGTGGCCGCCTTTAACGACCAGGTATATTTTGCCGCCAAACATTGGGTACCTGCCGTCAGGCATCGGCACTACTTTTCCTTGTGCATTGAGCGTATAGACCCGGGTGCTGGAAAAACGCACCGGCTGACCGCTGCCCAGATAGAAAGTCGGGGCACTGCGTGGCCACAGGCGCGATTGTGGCCCAAGCGGGTTAGGCTGTCCGTAAGGCTGCGTGGTTAGCGGCGGCGGCGGGTAATAATTGTCCTGGCCGGTATTAGGATTAGACGGTGGGGGCGCAGGCTGCTGGCCCATGGGATTCAGCGCTGTATTTGGCATAGTAGTGGAAAAGCCGGGAGATCCGTTGGGTAATCCGCCGCCCTGCCCACCAAAAATATTCGTATGCGATTGGTCATTATGTTCTTTAATGGCATCCACCAGGGGATCGCCGGTCATGCCTTTGGCACGCTGCTCACGCAGTTCTTCTATCGGATTTCTGCCGAACAGCACCATGAGCACAACGATGGCAACACCAATAAGAAGAATAAAAGGATTCATCGCTTTCCTGCCTTATAATCGATAGCTATTATTATAGCGCGGGCTGGATAATTTTGCATTAATAATAATACGTTGCCGATTAAATCCTCTTTAAGCACCACAAAAGAATCGCTTTTTGAACGTGCAGCCGGTTTTCCGCCTCGTCGAATACCACCGATTGCGGACTGTCGATAACACCTGCTGTTACTTCCTCGCCACGATGCGCTGGCAGGCAATGCATGAATAGCGCTTTTGGCGAGGCCTTTTTCATCAGCGCTTCATTAACCCGGTACGGCGCCAATAGCGCTACCTGCGCCTCGGCATTGGGATCGCCCATCGATACCCAAGTATCGGTAATCACAGCATCGGCAGCGGCGACGGCATTTTCTGGCGACTCCATGATTTCGATGTCACCGCCATGCTCCTTCGCCCACTCTACCACCTCCGGCAATGGGTTCAGGCTCGGTGGGCAGGCCAAGCGGAATTTGCAGCCGAATAAAGCCGCCGCCATGATCCAGCTTTGCGCCACATTATTGCCGTCGCCAACCCAGGCGATCGTCTTGCCGGCAATCGCTCCGCGATGCTCCTCGAAGGTCAATATATCGGCCATGATCTGGCAGGGATGGCTGTATTCGGTCAGCCCGTTGATGACGGGCACGCTGGCATTTTCCGCCAGTTCAAGCAGCTTATCATGGCTATGGCAACGCAGCAGGATGATATCGACATAGCGCGACATCACCCGCGCCGTATCGGCCACAGTCTCACCTCGCCCCAGCTGCAATTCGTTGCCGTTGAACGACAACGCATGACCGCCAAGCTCCGCCATCGCCACTTCGAATGATACCCGTGTGCGCGTGGAATTTTTCTCGAAAATCATTGCCAGCTTCTTGCAATTGAGCAACGAAGTCTGCGAGTTCTGACAGCGTTCTGCTTTGAGTTGTGCCGCATGGATAAGAATATGGCGCAACGTGACCGTATCGAAATCACCCAGGTCGAGAAAATGGCGGATCGCTTTTTTATTTATTTCCATTGCCCGCATACCTTTCTTATAATCTGCAACGCCTCATCCACCTGCGCCCGTTCTACAACTAACGGCGGCACAATGCGGATGACATTATCTTCCGCCGGTGCAGTCAGCAATTTTTCCGCGCGTAATTTTTCCACCATTTCCCGGTGCGGTCCGCGCGTCCGGAGCCCCAGCATCAATCCATATCCTCTTACTTCGTCGAACAATTGCGGAAATTCCTTTACCAGCGCCTGCAACCCTGCTTTCAACTCAGCGCCCATCTGGCGCACATGCTCGAAAAATCCCGGTTTCATCATCACATCCAGCACCGCATTTCCCACCGCCATGGCGAGCGGATTACCGCCATAGGTCGAGCCGTGCGAGCCCGGCGTCATGCCCGCGGCTGCTTTGTCCGAAGCTAAGCACGCTGCCAGCGGAAATCCGTTGCCGATGCCCTTTGCTACTGTCACGATATCGGGTGCAATCTCCACCTGCTCATAGGCAAATAATGTGCCCGTACGCCCCATGCCGCACTGCACCTCATCGAGGAACAGCAGCAAGCCGTATTCATCGGCAAGCCTGCGTAGCCCGCGCAAAAATTCTGGTGTAGCAACGCGGATTCCTCCCTCACCCTGCACTGGCTCAACCAGGATCGCCGCCGTTTCCGGGCCGATCGCCGCTTCCACCGCCCGCAAGTCATTGAACGTAACACGGTCGAAACCGTCGACCAGTGGCGCATAGCCTTTGCGCGCAATCTCATTGCCGCCCGCCGAGATGCAGGCCAGCGTCCGCCCGTGGAAACCGCCCTCCATGCTAATCACACGGAAACGCTCCGGATGGCCGGTTACGTCATGGTACTGCCGCAGTATCTTCAACCCGCACTCCACTGCCTCACCGCCCGAATTGCAGAAAAACGCCTTATCGGCGAAGCTGATGGCGGTCAGGCGCTTGGCCAGCCGCTCCAGTCCTGGCATCGTATACATGTTCGAGCAATGCCACAGCACATCGGCCTGCGCTTTAAGCGCCGCCACCACCTGCGGATGGCCATGGCCAAGCGAATTAACGGCGATGCCGCTGGCAAAATCCAGATAGCACCCACCGTCCGGCGAATAGAGATAACACCCCTCGCCTCGCGTAATCACGATAGGAGAACGCCGGTAGACCGGCAACACCGCAGACATCGGCTAACCCGTTATGGCCAATTGGAAAAACGGTGATTATCGGGATTTGGTGGGTGAATGTCAATCATTATACGGGTCATGACTCCCCACCTGATCTATTTTCCGCCGTCATTGCGAGCGAAGCGCGGCAATCCATCCGCCTACGCCCAAGTGGCTTCGGCGTGACAAGGCCTCGTTGCGCCGTAGTGAAACGAAGGCGGATGGATTGCTTCGTCGGTGATGCCTCCTCGCAATGGCGATGATCTGCCTGTTGACGGACAACTAATTTCATGCTATGGTCACTCCTATCAATAAGGAGTTACGAGCATGCAAGACAAGAAAAAGCCTATCCATCAAATGACTATAGGGCAGTTTGACGCGCTGTTTCCCAATGAGGAAGCGTGTGACGCTTATCTTATTGATCACCGCTGGCCGAATGGCGTTCATTGCCCTCGCTGCGGCAGTGTTCGCGTGTATGCGCTTGCTACCATGAAAAACAAATGGGAATGCCCGGATTGCCGAGAAGGTGGCGCGTATCGCTTTTCTCACCTCGTCGGCACCATTTTTGAGAATACTAAGATTGACCTGCGTGACTGGTTCCGAGTTATGCACCTGATACTCACCAGCAAGAAGGGAATAAGCGCCCGGCAAGTGCATCGCTATATGGGCTTTGGTTCCTACGAAACCGCTTGGTCTATGTGCCATCGCATCCGTGCGGCGCTTCAAGACAAGGAATTTGCCAAATTGGTCGGCGTTGTCGAGATGGACGAAACGTTTGTCGGCGGCAAGGCGAAGAACCGCCATAAGGAGAAGCGGGGCAAGGATAATGACGGACGCGGCGGTACAGGCTCCGGCAAGACGCCTGTTGGTGGCGCTATCAGCCGCAAGGGCAATGTGGTTGCACGGGTACTGGAAAGCGTAGGCACGGAGAGCCTTACCAAGTTCGTGCGCGAATCGGTTTCCGATAAGGTAAGCGTTATGATTACTGACCAGTGGTGCGGCTATAAGCGCGTAGGCAAGGAATACCCGCACAAGGTTATCAATCATGCTGCCGGACAGTACGTCGTCGGCGCAATTCATACCAACACAATTGAAGGCTTCTGGTCTATCTTCAAGCGCGGTGTGGTCGGTAGCTACCATAAGGTCAGCAGGAAGTACCTCGCACTGTATGTGGCCGAATTTCAGTTCCGATACAATAACCGTGAAAACGATGATATTTTCGGAGCCGCAATAGCAGCTTGCTGAGGCATAAAAAACGGCGTCTGCCTCAGCTATTAGAGAGCGACGCTGGCAGATTGAAAGCCATATGATCGAGTATAACATCATTTGGATGGCTGTGGTGCGTTATAGATATTCGCCCCGGATGCACCCGTAGCATTGATGGTATCGGCGCAGAGCCTGCTTCCGCTGCCGTTGTATACCCCATAATATCCTCCATCGGTGGTTATGGTGTGAGCAGTGATACCGCATCTGGAATCAGGCTGGTATTGGTATGGGAGAGTAGACTTCGGGACTGGAGGTGCACCTGCAATTGCGACGCCAAATGTACATCCATATACAAGATCGCAATAGCTTAATGGGGGCAGTGAATTTGTCTGGGATAATAGAGAAGATTTCTGTTCCGGAGCCGGGGTACTAATTGATGACAATGCAGAGTTTTGAGGTTGTTTATTGCCACTAACAGAACGAGACAAAGGCACACTAAGACATAGTGCGAGAATGAGTGCCAACCACCATTTAGGACTTGTCGCAATTCTATTGATTTCCCTCACAATACTAGGTGGCAGCTTTTCTCTTACAAAACGCCAGCACACCGCTGCATAAGCAGCCACTATACCAAGCGCAAAAAGTATCACTGCGGTAAACGTTATGTTTCCGCCAGCATCTTTCATGCTGTAGCCCCCAAACATGAGGCATAAGAAACTAACACTCCCCAAAAGTAATTTTGTTGAGCCGCCGAAAGTATTGTCGATAGCCTCTGCCATTTTTTCCTACCCCATTGTTTTTGTTTTAAGGTAGGCTGCCATAGATTCGTTATTCCGTCAACAGGCAGATCATCGCCCTCGCAATGACCAGAATTCCTGGTTTTAGAAAATATTTCAGGTGGTAATTTCATCCGGATAATAAGCCAAAACCAAACGCCCTGCGCTCAAAACCCCTCTCAAAAACCCCAATAAACATCGATTTATAATTATATTACAGCATATTAGTTTTTTCGGTTTTTTTGCGCTATAGATAAATCAAATAACGCCATTTTTCTCCCTTCCCGATCATGCGCCTTCATGTCATGTTGAGCATCTGCCGATAGATTGGAGAGCGAATAGATGGCAGAGCAAAGAAAATTTTTAAGCATACGATTGATGCGGAAAGGATGAAATTACGTCTTCAGCCGATAACCCTTATTGAACAGGTGCGCCGTCACCACCCATAGCGCCACATTCGTCGCCGTCAGCACCGCCATGCCCAGCCCGATGCCACCGTCCGTATAGCCGATCACAGCGTAGCGGAAGCCATCAATCATATAGAAAAACGGGTTGAAATGGCAGATGCTATAGAATAAGTCAGGTAACTGCCTTATTGAATAAAATGTTCCGGACAAAAATGCTAATGGCGTTATAATATAATTAGTTATAGCCGATAATTGGTCGAATGACTGCGACCATATGCCGGTCAACACACCGAGCAGCGCCAGCATAATACTTGCAGATAATATATAGAATAATGCAACTATTGGATGAAATAATGTGAACGGCACGAACAAATAGACCGACGCCATCACCACCACCCCGACCATCAGCCCGCGCACAATCCCACCCGTGACCAGGCTGAACACGATCTCCGAACCGGTCAGTGGCGGCATCAATATGTCGATGATCACGCCCTGAATCTTGGCCAGCATCAGCGACGACGAGGTATTGGCAAAGGCGTTTTGCACCACTGCCATCATGATGAGGCCCGGCGCAATGAACTGGTTGAACGCAATGCCTTCCACCAACCGCCGGTTTGCTCCCATCGCCAGCGTCATAATAGCGAGAAACAACAGCGTGGTGATGACCGGCGCGATGACCGTCTGGTTCCAGACCTTCATAAACCGCCAGATTTCGCGCTTGCACAGCGTGTAGACGCCGATGGTGTTGATGGAACCGGTCATCCTGCGGCGAGTTCGCCGGAGTCGCGACCTACAGGATGACGCATCAGCGCCTATCCCCCATGAAGCGCAGCATGTACATGAAAATATTGATGAAATCCATGTACAGGTTGAGCGCCCCGAAGATCGACACTTTGGCCAGCATATCGGCGCTGCCGTTCATCTGGTAGTAGATCGCCTTCAGCTTCTGCGTATCCCAGGCGGTCAGGCCGATGAAAATGCCCAGTCCAAGAATCGACACCATCCATGCTACCCCCGAGCTATGCAGGAACAGGTTGACGACGGAAGCGATAATGATGCCGAACAGCCCCATCATCAGGAACGAGCCAAAACCGCTGAGGTCGCGCTGCGTCGTATAGCCATAGAGGCTCATGGCGCCAAACGTCCCGGCGGTGACGAAAAAGGCGCGGGCGATGCTTTCGCCGGTAAAGGCCAAGAATACGAAGGAGAGCGACAGGCCGATCAGCACCGCATAAGTCCAGTAGATCGCCTGCGCCGTGGTCACGCTCATGCGCTGAATCCCCATGCCGAGCCACAGCACCAGCCCGATCGGCGCAAACATGATGAGGTATCCCATGCCGCTGATGCTCATGCGGCCTTCTTCCACATGGTACATCATGCCGAGGATCGCTGGGGTGTTAGCGGCGAACAGCGCCACAATACCGGTCAGCGCCAGGGCACTGGCCATATAGTTGTAAATGCGCAGCATATAGGCGCGCAGACCAGCGTCGTACGTTACCGGCTGTGCGCCTGCCTGGGCGCGGCTGAAAGGCCGCTGTGTCTGGGCGAACGGGTCGCGGAATTCCATAAAAACCTCCTGATGATGTGTATTTGCGCTATTATATGGTGCAATCACCGGCCATTTCAACCGCAAAGCAACATGTGTTTTTTGCTTGAATTGTCCGGTATTTGTCGCTATAAGGACGCTCCCTTATCGCCGGGCGAGGCATTGCCTTGGCGGTAAAACCCCGCATTTATTACGGGGTCTGGTACAGGAACCAGACGTTTTTAATAATTTAGACCCCGCCATGCGGCGGGGATGAAAAGGATAAAAAAATGCCTAAGCTGAAAACCAAGTCCGGCTGCAAGAAGCGTTTCCGCTTCACCGCCACCGGCAAAGTCATCGCCACCCAGGCCGGCAAGCGCCACGGCATGCGCAAGCGCACCAATCGCTTCATTCGCAACGCCCGCGGCACCACCATCATGGACGAGTCGGACTCACACCGCATCGTCCAGTACATGCCCTACGGCGGAAAGTAAAGGAGAGCACCCATGTCACACGCACAGAGCGGCTCTAATCGCGCCCGCCGCAAAAAAATCCTCAAACTGGCGAAAGGCTATCGTGGCCGCGCCAAAAGCTGCATCACCGTGGCCCGCGAAAAGGTCGAAAAAGGCCTGCGCTATGCTTATCGCGACCGCCGCGCCAAAAAACGTACTTTCCGCAGCCTGTGGATCCAGCGCATCAACGCCGGCGCCCGCGAGCACGATATGGTCTATTCGCAGTTCATGAGCGGCCTGATCAAGGCCGGCGTCGAGATCGACCGCAAGATACTCTCCGATCTCGCCATCCATGAGCCGGCCATTTTCAAGGCGTTGGTCGAACAGAGCAAGGCAGCGCTGGCGAAGAAAGCCGCCTGACCGGAAACCGTCATACCGGCGCAGGCCGGTATTCATACCAGTCCACAGGGTCTGGTGTGGATGACAGGCATAGATACCGGCCTGCGCCGGTATGACAGATAATTATGGTTGATACTGCTGCACTCCTTTCCGAATCCCTCGCTGCCATCGCCGCCTGTGATTCCTCCACCGCGTTGGAAGAACAGCGCGTCACCCTTCTTGGCAAGAAAGGTACGCTTACTGAAGCGCTGAGAACGCTTGGCGGCGCCGATCCCGAAACGCGCAAGACGCTAGGCGCGGCACTGAATCAGATCAAGGAAGTGATCACTGACGCTATCGAAGCAAAAAAATTGGAGCTGGCGGGGCGCGAACTCGATGCGCGGCTGAAAACCGAACGCATCGACGTCACCCTTCCCGCCCGGCCTATACCCAATGGGCGTATCCACCCGGTGACGCGGGTCATTGACGAAATCGCCGCCATCTTCGCCGAGATGGGTTTCACGGTCGCCACCGGCCCCGACATCGAGGACGATTATCATAATTTTACCGCGCTTAATATCCCCGAATCGCACCCGGCGCGGCAGATGCACGATACGTTTTATCTCGGTAGACAGTGGACAGTAGACGGTGAACAGAAAAACAACCGTCAACCGTCAACCATCAACCGCCCACTACTTCGCACCCACACCTCGCCGGTGCAGATCCGCACCATGCAGAATGGCAAACCGCCTTTCCGCATCATCGCGCCGGGCTCCACCTACCGCTGCGATTCCGACATCACCCACACGCCGATGTTCCATCAGGTCGAAGGCTTCGTCATCGACCAGCATACCCATATGGGGCATCTGAAGGGCTGCGTCACCGAGTTCCTCAAAGCCTTCTTCGAGCTGGACGATGTACCCGTGCGTTTCCGCCCTAGCTTCTTCCCGTTCACCGAACCATCGGCCGAGGTCGATATCGGCTGCAAACGCGGTAAGGATGAAATCAAAATTGGCGCTGGTGAAGACTGGCTGGAAGTGATGGGCTGCGGCATGGTGCATCCGAACGTGCTCAAAAATTGCGGCCTCAATCCCGACGAATGGCAAGGCTTCGCTTTTGGCATGGGGGTCGAGCGCCTCGCCATGCTCAAATACGGCATACCCGACCTGCGTACGTTTTTTGAAAGCGACGTCAGGTGGCTCAGGCATTATGGGTTCGACGCGCTAGACATCTCGTCACTCCCTGGAGAGTTATGATGATCTCCAACAAATCACTGGGGACAGTGGCGGCTGGATTGTGGATTGCGTCGCTTTTCCTGCCCGCCGTGTCCGCATGCGAAACCGGCAACGGCATGGAGTATGGCTGGGAGTCATTGGTTCTGGGTTGGATCAATATTACCAGCGGCAATCTCGTCTGGCTTGCCAATATCCCTCTGCTTATCGGCATTGCTCATTGTTTGCGCGGACGTTCTCCCTCTTTCATAATGTCCATGATTATGCTTGCTTTTGCCGCTACGGGCTTCGTTCCATATCCCATTTTTATGGGCGATGCATTTCCCCCGATGGTCTGCCATTATAAAATGGGTTTTTGGTTATGGGAGTTAAGTTGCGTTACTATGGCAGTGGCTGCCGTTCGCTCTAAATTTTACCCACCCGTGTCGGAGCCCGAATGAAATTCACCCTAAGCTGGCTCAAAGACCATCTGGAAACGACCGCCTCGCTGCAACAAATCAGCGATACGCTGACCGCTATCGGCCTTGAGGTCGAGCAGGTGATTGATCGCGGCACAGCGCTCAAGGGCTTTACTGTCGCCAAAATACTCCACGCCGAAAAACATCCGGAAGCCGACAAATTGCGCGTGTGCAAAGTGCAAAGCGACATCGGCGAGCTACAAATTGTCTGCGGCGCGCCGAATGCGCGGACGGGACTCAACGCCGTGCTGGCCAAGGAAGGCACCGTCATACCCGCCAACGGTATGGTAATCAAAAAAACTAAGATTCGCGGCGTCGAAAGCAATGGCATGCTGTGCTCCTCCGAAGAACTGGCGCTGCCCGGTGACAGCGACGGCATCATCGAATTGCCGGAATCGGCACAGGTCGGCGAGCCGGTGGTCAAAGTGCTGGGGCTGGACGATCCAGTCATCGAAATCGCTATCACGCCCAACCGCGCTGATTGCCTCGGCGTGCATGGCATTGCACGTGATCTGGCGGCAGCTGGGTTGGGAACACTTAAGCGTTCACCGATCAGCATTGGGGATTCAGGGAAAACACCCTTCGCCAGCCCAATTCATGTGAGTATAGCCGATCCGGAAAAATGCCGGCAATTCATCGGCTGTTATATTAAAGACATCAAAAACGCCGCCAGTCCAGATTGGCTGGCGCGGCGGCTGGCGGCCATCGGTCAGCGTCCCATCTCGGTACTGGTGGATATTACGAACTATATTACCTTCGATCTCGGCCGACCGCTGCATGTCTACGATGCGAAGAAACTACATGGCCATATCGTCGTGCGCGACGCCAAAGCCGGCGAAAAACTGCTGGCACTGAACGGCAAGGAATACATACTTCAACCGGGTATGACGGTGATCGCCGACGAGTGCGGCGCGCTGGCGCTGGGCGGCATCATCGGCGGCGAACCAAGCGGCTGCACCGAGGCGACGACAGACGTATTCCTCGAAGTCGCCCTGTTTGAACCAGCGCAGGTCGCGCAAACCGGACGGCTGCTCGCCATTGATTCCGATGCGCGCTACCGCTTCGAGCGCGGTGTTGATCCTGATTTCGTCGAAACCGGTGCGCAAATTGCCGTGCGTATGATCACCGAGCTTTGCGGCGGCAAAGCCAGCGAACTGACCATCACCGGGAAAACGCCCGAATGGCAGCGCAGCTATGTGTTGCGCAAAGAACGCATCGCCACGCTCGGCGGCACCCCCATACCCCCGGCCAAAATGGAATCCATCCTGAAATCACTGGGATTTACCTGTATCGCCTCGACCGATGGCTTCATCGTTTCGCCACCATCATGGCGGCATGACATCGACGGTGATGCTGACTTGATCGAAGAAATATTGCGTATCAACGGCTACGATAATATACCCCCTATTCCCTTACCGAAATTACCGTTCATCGGCAAACCGGCACTTAATCTTGAGCAAAAACGCGCGCAGCTGGCCAGGCACCTACTGGCGTCGCGTGGCATGCTGGAAGTTTATACTTGGTCATTCCTGTCGGCCGCGCAGGCAACATTATTCGGCGGCACTCATCCGCAACTGCAGCTGCTCAACCCGATCAGCGCTGATCTCGATACCATGCGCCCGAACCTGCTGCCCAACCTGCTGCAAGCGGCGAAAAAGAATGCCTTTCGTGGATTCACGGATACAGCGCTTTTCGAGGCTGGGCTACAATTCCATGATACCACACCAGGCGGACAACGCATGGTCGCAGCGGGGCTGCGTACCGGCCATATTGCTGAACATAGCTACAAGGATACGCTGTTTAAACGTCATAAACGCGCGGTGGATGCGTTTGACGCCAAGGCCGATGCGCTGGCGATGCTGCAAACGCTGGGCTTAAGTAAGTGCGATGTGGCCATGCATACTCCCACCTGGTATCATCCGGGACGCTCCGGCGCGCTGACGCTGGGCGGTAAGATTATCCTCGGTTATTTCGGTGAAATCCATCCAGCCATCCTCAGCGCTTTTGACATTGAAACCAATGCCGTCGCGTTTGAAATCTTCCTCGATGCCATTCCAGTTCCACGCGCCAAAGGTACGACCAGGCCGCCGCTGAAACTATCTGATTTTCAGGCGGTCGAGCGCGATTTTGCTTTTATCGTCGATGCCGAAATCAGTGCTGCTGATATTAGTAAAGCCATCACGCAGGCCGATAAACAATTAATTACCAATGTAGAAATTTTCGATGTCTATACCGGCATCGCCTCTACCGGTACCGGAAAAGAAAGCAAAAAATCAGTAGCAGTAAAAGTCACCTTGCAGGCAATGGATAGAACCCTCTCCGAGCAGGACATTACAGCGGCAAGCGACGCTATCATCGCCGCGGCGCAAAAAGGCTTCGGCGGCCAGTTGCGGCAATGACGCCTACAACGCCTGATTACTGGAGCAAGGCCAAAGCCGATTTGCGTAAGCGCGACCAAACGCTCAAACGCATCATTGATTCCTATCGCGGTGAAATCATGACCTTGCGCGGTGATGCATTTTTTACGCTGGCGCGTTCGATCACCGGCCAGCAGATCTCGGTCAAGGCCGCCGATAGCGTGTGGAAGAAATTGTCGGACCGCGTGGGAAAAATGACACCGGACATCATTGCCAACACCAACGCCGAAACCTTACGCGCCTGCGGACTGTCCGAGCGCAAAGTAATCTACCTGCATGGCGTAGCCAATCATTTTCTCGACAACAAAAAACGTATCGCATGCTGGCCTGCCATGCCGGATGAGGACATTATCGCCGAACTGACTGAAATCAAGGGCATCGGCCGCTGGACGGCAGAAATGTTCCTGATTTTTGGGCTGGGACGCCCCGACGTGTTTCCACTGGACGATCTGGGGTTGCTCAAGGGCATATATCACCATTATGGTCTTGGCGAAAAAATGCCTATTAAACAAATTATTGCCATTGGGGAAAGCTGGCGTCCCTGGCGTAGCCTAGGGACATGGTATATGTGGCGCGCACTCGACCCGTTGCCCGTAATTTATTAATAAATGATTAATATTTTTGTTGTATTTGCCGGTACATTCTTTATATTACTTTGTCTTAACCACACTCCGAAAGATAGTATGCAATACCGACTCCTAGTGATCGCCGCCTGCCTTACCGGACTGATCGCCACTGCCGCCCGTGCCGACGATGGCCCCTGTTGCCGCGCTTTTGTCCCGCGGTGGTATGCCGGAATCAGCGGCGCGGTAACGTTTGTAACGAATGGGGATCTCAACTTCGCTATTTCAGGCCTCGGCAGTGAGACCGTCCCCATCACCTATAGCCCCGGTTTCGGCGTCGGCGGCGAAGTAGGCTATCGCATTTATCCCAATATCCGCGGCGAGCTAGAAGTCATCTACCGGCAGAATGAATTAGATACCGTTGACGGGATAAAATACACCCCTCCTTCCGGCACCGTCAGCCCTCTCCGGTCGACTGCCCTCATGGCTAATCTGTATTACGATTACCATAACACCACTTCATTTACGCCTTATCTTGGCGGCGGCGCTGGTCCTATCCATATCAAACCTCCTTATTATCTCGCAGGAAGCTCCATGAGTGCCTGGGCATTAGGATACCAGTTCATGACGGGGATTACTTACGAAATCAAGACTGCTTTTAACCCTTTCGAGATCAATCTCGGCTATCGTTATGTAGGTGGCCATAGTCCACAAATTGCCCTGCCGCAAATCGGCGGCACTGCAAAATACTCCATCAAGTATAATAATATCGAGCTTGGCGCGAAGATGTTTTTTTAAAGTTGCCGGTTGCTAGTTGATGTGTGCCGGTGATAAAACTAAATCACCCATCACTATTCACTAATCACTACCCCCATGATCCCGCGCTATTCCCGTCCCGAAATGACCGCCATCTGGTCGGATGAATTCCGATACCGTATCTGGTTCGAGATCGAGGCACACGCCTGCGATGCGCTGGCAAAACTCAAAGTTATCCCTGAAGAAGCCGCCCGCACCATCTGGGAAAAAGGCAAATTTGATCCCGCCCGCATCGATGAGATCGAGCGCGCTACCAAGCACGATGTTATCGCCTTCCTGACCAACCTCGCCGAGCATATCGGGCCGGAAGCGCGATTCCTGCATCAGGGTATGACCAGCTCGGACGTGCTCGATACCTGCCTTGCCGTACAGCTAGCACGCGCGTCGGACATACTCCTCGCCGACCTCGACGCTCTGCTCGCCGCTCTCAAGCGGCGTGCCTTTGAAACCAAAAACATCCCCACCGTCGGCCGCAGCCACGGCATCCACGCCGAGCCGGTAACGTTCGGACTAAAGCTTGCCGGCTATTACGCCGAATTTACCCGCTGCCGCAAGCGGCTAGAAGCGGCGCGCGCTGAGATCGCCACCTGCGCCATCTCCGGTGCCGTCGGCACGTTCGCTCATATTGATCCGTATGTGGAACAATACGTGGCACAGAAAATGGGACTTACCATTGAGCCCGTCTCGACGCAGATCATCCCGCGTGACCGACACGCCATGTTTTTCGCCACGCTCGGCGTTATCGCCAGTTCGATGGAGCGGCTTGCCATAGAAATCCGCCATTTGCAGCGCACCGAGGTACTCGAGGCGGAGGAATACTTTTCGCCTGGCCAGAAGGGCAGTTCGGCCATGCCGCATAAGCGCAATCCGGTATTGTCGGAAAACGTCACCGGCCTCGCCCGCCTCGTGCGCGGCTATGTCACACCAGCGCTGGAAAACGTCGCATTGTGGCACGAGCGCGACATTTCGCATTCGTCCGTCGAGCGCATGATCGCCCCGGATGCAACGGTGACGCTCGATTTCGCGCTGCACCGCCTGACCGGTATCGTCGACAAACTCGTGTTATATCCGGAGCGCATGCAGCATAACCTGAATAAATTAGGCGGGCTGGTATTCTCGCAGCGCGTCCTGCTGGCGCTGACGCAGGCCGGTGTCAGCCGCGAAGACGCATATAAGCTGGTGCAGAAACACGCCATGAACGTCTGGCAGGAAGGCGGGGATTTCTTAAGCGAACTGTCGCACGATGCCGAAATTACTGCCCATCTTAAACCGGCGGTGCTTAGTGAACTATTCGACCTCGGGTACCACACCAAGCATGTCGATACGGTATTCAAGCGGGTGTTCTCTTAATCCTGCGAGGCGCAGTAGCGCCGCCTGCGCAGGATCCATGTGCGGGATTTATTGATCCTGTGCTCTTGCTGCGCGTGCCACAGGATTGATACAGATGCCCTTCACCCTCCATCCTCAACTCGCCTCTGACTGCCTACCCGTCGGTGACTTGCCACTATGCCGCGTGCTGCTGATGAACAACCGGCATTTCCCCTGGCTGATACTGGTGCCGCGGCGCGAAGGATTGCGCGAGCTGTTCGACTTGAGCGATGCAGATTATCCTGTTGTTATGCAAGAAGTGCGCGATACGGCGCAAGCCTTCGCCGCCATGACAACTGCGCATAAAATCAACGTCGCGATGCTTGGCAACATGGTACCGCAGCTGCATATCCACATCATCGCCCGTTTCACCCACGATGCCGCCTGGCCCGCTCCGGTGTGGAACACCGGCATAAAAACCGAGCCTTACGCCGAAAAGGTTTTCGCCGGAAAAGCCGCTGAAATCCGCAGTCAGATTGGTCTTGGCTAACATTACAAAAATGTAATATTTTTTACATGGTCAAGTAAGCCGCTGCATGGTCATATGGGGTACGCCTCATACAATGAGGATGTATTTTTAAACCATCTCATACTTAAAGGAATATCCCATGAACAAGACTCTCGCTTTGCTGGCCGCTCTCGGCCTCGTTGTTGCTGCACCGGCTTTCGCTGCTGACGAAGCTACCACCGATGCCAAGGCTACCGAAGCCGTCACCGATGCTAAAGCCGATGCTAAAGAAGCCAAAACCGATGCTAAGGCTGACAAGATGAAAGCTGATGCAAAATCCACCAGCAAGAAAGAAAAGGCTAATGCTAAGGCCGACAAGAAAGTAAAAGAAAAAGAAGCCAAAGCGACCAAGGACAAGACCGAAGCCGCTCCGGCTGCCGGTTCCAGCGAAGAAGGCACGAAGTAATCACTTCGTCTCTCTTTGACAAAAAACGCGCTGGTTACAGCCAGCGCGTTTTTTTATGACCTTAGGATAAAAAAGGCAGTTTTTGCTTGCATTTTATCTCCCCAATCCTTAATCCCTAAACCCCTACCCTTTGACGTGGCTCGGTAGCTCAGCGGTAGAGCAGGGGAATCATAATCCCTTGGTCGGGGGTTCAAATCCCTCCCGAGCCACCAATAGGTTAGCTGGTTTTAGATGCTGGTTTCTTCCCTTCGTGGGGCACTTAATACCCAAGAATCCCGGCAAACAGTGATACAAAAATAGTATTTAATAGTATGCTTATCCTCACTCCGACAATAAAATCCTGCAATGAAACATGGGGTAATCATATAATATCTGATCGCAGGCATATTCTAAGCAAATTGGCGTGGCTGGGGCTGGTAGTCCTTTTCTTTATCGCCGGTGCCGTCGGGCATGACCCATGGTGGAAACATGGGGAAACCTACAGTTTCGGCATCATCAATCATTTTTACCAGACGGGAACATGGCTAGTGCCGATGAATGCAGGCACTCCTTTCATGGAAAAACCGCCGTTTTTTTATTGGACGGCAGTGGTGATGTGCTGGTTATTCGGCGGGTTTCTGCCCTTGCCCGATGCTGCACGGCTGGCGAGCGTTTTTTATATGCTGGTGACGCTCTTTGCCCTATGGAAATCAAGTCAGTTATTATTTGCGCGGCAGCACGCGCATAAAAACCTTGAATGGACCTGCTTCTGGCTTTTCCTGGGGTCTTATGGCCTGGCCTGGTATGGGCATGCTCTGGCTACCGATGTCGCACTGATGGCCGGCACAACTCTCGCGCTTTATGGCATGGCATTTCTGATCTGCGCATCCGATCGCTGGCGCAGTGCGGGATGGTGGATTGGGTTTGGTTTTGGGATCGCCTTTATGTCCAAGGGATTCGTTATACCCGGTATCTTATGTCTGTCCGGCCTCCTACTATGGTGCATCCTCCCGGAACTGCGCATACGCCAAACCATCTGGGCGATTGTGCTGGCGATTGTGGTAGCTACTCCCTTTCTTTTCATCTGGCCAGTACTGCTTTACCGGCATTCACCCGCACTCTTCATGGAATGGTTCTGGGATAATAACGTGGGGCGGTTTTTGGGATTTTCCGTGCCCGCTCTTGGCGCGGAGAATAGACCATTTTATTTCCTTTACGTTGCCCCGGTTTTTGCTTTCCCCTCCTTTCCGCTGGCGTGTGTGAAGGCTATAATAGTATTGCGCAATGGTTCATGGCGACAGAGGGAATGCCTTCTCCCGCTGGTGATTTCCATTGTGGGAATGGCGATATTCATGATATCCGCATCCGGCAGGAGAGTATATCTGTTGCCGTTGCTTCCTGCATTTTCATTGCTGGCCGCTCCGGCATTATTGAGTATTCCATCGCGTTTTCTCAAGATTTGGAACTTGACCGTCCGCATTAGCTTCAGTATTGCGGCGATAGGCATATGGGCGCTGTGGTGGATCCTGCGCTATCCGGTCGATATACGGCCTCTGGCATGGTACGCTGATTATTTCGGAACATTACTGCCGCTTGATTATTCACCGGGTCATAATCAGGTATTAGCCTGTGCAGCGGCACTTATGGCGGCGTTATTCTGGGTGGTATCGTTTCGACTAAAACCGAGTTTTCACCTGAAGACAGCACGCATCTGGTTTGCAGGCATCGCACTTATTTGGTGCAGCGCGTTTACGTTGCTGCTTCCGTGGATCGATGAAACAAGAAGCTATCGTCCCATCTTTAAACAAATGATGATGTTCGTAAACCATTCTCCTTATGTCCATGAATGTATAGGCAATCATCATTTGGACGAGAACACCGCCCCCATGCTTGAGCATTTCAGCGAAAAGACAGCGCCCTTGGAGGAATTTGATCATCCCACTTGCCGTCTTATCCTGACAGCAGCTGACCCAAACGCATCTAAAGCGGCACCCCTTCACTGGCGACTGGTCTGGCGCGGTGCACGTCCCCGCCCACGGGATATCGAGAATGAAGAACTGCGCCTGTATCTATATGAAGGTAACACTCAAATTTTAGGGGTATCCCCATAAAAGAAGAAAGTATTGTATAGTTTGTCCTCATTCATTGCGGAGGCACCTACCATACTACTTTTTCGCTCTTCATGCCCCATTGGAACACTCCTCAATCCATCTGGCTGGTGGAGAGTGCGCGCTTGCGGCTGGCGAACCGAACCCCGAAATTCAACGTCATGACGGTTACCAATAGCACCAGTGCTGCCGACCATGCCTGGCGGTGCCAGTCCTCGTAGGGGCTGACGGCGTAATTGAAGATATAGACCGGCAGAGATGGCATGAAATCATTGGGCGAGCTTGGCCAGAACTGGTTGCTGGAAGCGGTCAGCAAAAGGGGTGCTGTTTCACCGGCGATGCGTGCGATGGAGAGGAACAGGGCGGTAATCAGCGCCGGAAGCGCCGCCGGTATTACCACCTGCATGACAGTCTGCCAGCGGCTGGCGCCCAGCGCGTCGCTGGCCTGGCGTATCGCTTTGGGGACCAGCCTGAGCGCACCTTCGGCCGCCCGCATGAAAATGGGAATCATCATGACGCCGAGCGCGAAGCCCCCGGCCCAGCCGGAGAAATGCCCCATCGGCTTGACGACCACCGCATAGCCGAAGATGCCGATGACGATCGACGGCACACTTCCCAGCAATTCGCCGATAAAACGCACCGCCGCACCAACCCGTCCGCTGCGGAATTCAACGAGATAGATGGCAGAAAGCATGCCGATCGGCATAGCAAACAGCGTCGCCAGCGCCACCAGCAGCAGGCTGCCGTAGCAGGCATTCGCCATGCCGCCGCCCACTTGTCCCACCGGGGCAGGCAATTGGGTGAAGAAGTTCCAGTTGAGCGAGCCGACGCCCTTATAGATCAGGTAGCCGAGAATCAGGAAAAGCGGAATGATGGTCAGGGTAAAACCAGCGACAAGCACACCGGTCATCAGCCGGTTGACCCAACATGTGAAGCGACGATGGGAAAGATAGCTGTGATAGGAAACCATGGTAGTCGCCAGTGTTTTTTTCTGTCGCCGTAAAGACGCGGCATGCAGTGCGGGCGATGGCCGCTGACGCTTCCAGCGTACTAAGCTGGAGCCAAAAAGCGACCACCCGACCTTGCCCTGGCTTACGCGCCAAATCAACATACGGGCAAGCACATTGATTGCGACGCTCACCAGCATCAGCACCAATCCAAGTTCCGCCAGCGCCGACAGGTAGAAATCGTAGGTCGCTTCGGTGAATTCGTTGGCGATAACGCTGGCGATCGAATTGCCCATGGCGAACAACGAAAGTTTGATGTCGGGACGGTTACCGATCAGCATGGTGACGGCCATGGTTTCGCCGAGCGCCCGCCCCAGTGCAATAAAGCAACCACCCAGTATGCCGGAGCGCGCATAGGGCAGCACAACCGACCAAATCGTCTGCCACCGCGTCGCCCCCAACGCATAACCGGCATCGCGCTGCGAACGCGGTACGGCGCGGAAGACATCGTAAGATATGGATGCAATGTAAGGCACGATCATGATCGATAGCACGACACCGGCGGAAAGGATGCCGATACCACCCTGATCGGGGCCACCCAGGGCGGTGATGACATGCTGCATGCCAGGAGCCAGCACAAACAGCCCCCAAAAGCCGTAGACGATGCTTGGCACAGCCGCCAGCATTTCCACCAGCGATGAACCGAGGCGCTGCAGCGAACCAGGCGCGATTTCGGAAAGAAATACCGCCGTGCAGACGCCGAAAGGCACTGCCAGCAACATGGCGATGATGGAGGTGGCTACGGTGCCATAAATGAAAGCCAGTGAGCCGAAATGGCGATGCGTCGGTTCGGGGTCCCATACTTTGCTGATCAGGAAATCAACGCCAGTGGTCTGCATGGCCAGCCACGATTGCGAGACCATCACCGCCAGCAGGAGACCGGCAAGGGCTACGACCGAAAATGCCGCTGTCTGGCATGCCAGACGAAAAATACCGTCACCCCACCGGACACAGTGCCTGCCTGGAGGTACAGAACGGCGCTCGCCCGAAGGTACACGGGAGACAGGCAATGCACCTGGTGGGGTAGACATCAGGTCAATACATAGAAAAGTGGGGTCACTTCGCTACATTAACCATAGTAAGCTTCTTGTCAATGCGCATCACTAAACCCTGTGGCAAGGAGGCGTAATGCAGCCCTTGCGCATATTGCTGGCCCTCATGCGTTATCCAGCGAAGGAAATCGACAATCTGCCCGCCCTTCCC
>Ga0206964_10086_pt2 | contig 26628 bp, 20 predicted proteins | sample Alteio_BWOrgHeat_25_FD_152980 | JGI IMG/M metagenome (GOLD analysis project Ga0206964, IMG submission 152980) | Enriched cells from forest soil in Barre Woods Harvard Forest LTER site, Petersham, Massachusetts, United States -... | ecosystem: Environmental > Terrestrial > Soil > Temperate forest >...
GGATAATGCGGACTTGGATTTCGAGTTTTCTCTCGGTGTTCCGCTGGTCCATGTTGGCGTCGCCCGGAGTGCGCTGCTTCTGATGCAGTGGCTGCACGAACCGTTGGTGGAGCACGAGGTGGACTGGCTGCTCTCGAGCGGCTGCTGCGCGGCGAGTGATGCTGAAGAAATTGCGCTGGCGGAGGCGATGTATGCGGTCCGAAGCCGGGGCCTGGAACGCCCGGAATGGACGCTCGATGATTTCGCAAAGCCGCTGCGGCCAGAACTGGCGCCGCCAGCCGCCTTTGTAGAGCGAATGCTCGCGGCTCGTGACCGGCTAGGGCGCGAGCCGTCCCGCCAGAGTCCGTTTGATTGGGCCGAGCTTACGCGGTCGGTGCTGGAGATAGCAGGGTGGCCCGGCTTTCGCCCGGAGTCGAGCGTGGCTTTTCAGGCGCGGCAACGATGGGAGGCGGTTCTCGATGATTGCGGATCGCTCGGGTTCGATGGTTCGCTAATGGAGTGGGGAGAGTTCGTTGCCGCGACGGAAACGGCTCTTGGCAACACTATCTTTGCCACGGAATCTACGGACTCCCGCATCCAGATCACAGAACCGATGGAGTCTGCCGGGCAGCTTGCCGACGATATCTGGTTTCTTGGCGCCGACGAAGAAAACTGGCCTGGCCGTGGGACTCCCAACGCCTTGCTGCCGATATCGCTCCAGCGGGAGACTGGGATGCCGCACGCAAGCCAGCAGACGGACTGGGAGCTCGCGCAGGATGTCACCCGGCGTCTGCTTGCCAGTGCCGGCGAGGTAGTCTTCAGTTTTTCGCGACAATCGACGTCAGCGGAGATGCGTCCCTCGCGCCTTATTACGCAGCGGCTTGGCTGCCCTGGACATCTTCCGCCGGATTTGACAAATGCGGATGAAAGCCAGCCGCAACTGACAGAAACCTTTGAAGATGCGAGCCGGATTCGTTTTCCTCATGCCGCGCTCGGCGGCGGAGCGGGATCGCTTACACGGCAATCGCTGTGTCCGTTCCAGGCATTCGGCACGGCGCGCTTGGCGACGTTTCAATGGGAGCCGGCCGAGCCTGGACTTAACGCGAAACAGCGGGGCCAACTGCTGCATGCGGTCCTGCATGGTGTGTGGGCAGGAAGCGCTCAAGGGGGTATCTCCAGTCTGGACGAGTTGCTCAGCAAAGACCTGAGAGCTTTCGTGAGTGAGATTGTGGATCGGGTGATGCGGGAAAGTTTTGCCTCGGGTAGGCGCAATTCCCTTCCCTCGCGCTTTCCGGCGCGCTTTCTGGAACTTGAGGCGGAGCGACTGACCAAGCTGGTCACTGAATGGCTGGCCTATGAACGGGAGCGCCTTCCTTTCGTAGTGACGGGGACCGAGGTTGACAGCGAAGTGGAGGTGGCGGGTCTCAGGCTCCGCGTTCGGCTGGACCGGGTGGATGAGCTGGCGAATGGCGGAAAGCTGATCATTGACTACAAAAGCAGCAGTGTTGGACCGGCGGCGTGGGATGGCGAGCGCCCGGACGACGTGCAGTTGCCTCTCTATGCCGCGTTTGCGGGTGGCGATCACCTCGAGGGGCTGATTTTTGCTCGCGTGCGTCCGGGGGAGGCTGAATTCCGCGGAAGGGTGCGTCACGCGACCGAGACGCTAAGAATTGACCTCCGTTCGCAAAACGCGCTGGTTGCGAAACCGCTGACTGACGAGCAGTTGGCGGAGTGGCGGCAGAATATCGAGCGCCTGGGCGAGGAATTTCTCGCTGGGCGTGCCGAGGTCGATCCCAAAGACGGGCAAAACACATGCGGCTCGTGCAATCTTCACGCGGTCTGCCGCATCTACGAACAGCCCGTGGCTACGATTCTTGCCGGCGAGGACGAGGGTGCCGATGACGCCAAGGACGAGGGAGGCGGCGATGCCTGAACCGGTCCCTATCACACGGCGAGTCGCTCCGGAAGCCCGACCCCCGCAAGACCGTCTCCCGCAAATCTGGCCCGACCCGCCGGATGCGACTGAACGCAGGCAATTGCTCGATCCTGCAAGATCGTTTCTGGTGCAGGCGCCGGCAGGCTCGGGAAAGACGGAGCTGCTCATCAGGCGTTTTTTGCGCCTGCTAGCCCAGGCGGACGAGCCTGATGAGATTGTCGCGATCACCTTCACCAACGCTGCGGCAGCCGAGATGCGTGGCCGCGTGCTGGCGGCGTTGGAGAAGGCGGAAGACACGGGCGAAGACTCTGCAGGCGATTCCGATGCGGAGAGCCTTGCAGGTTTAGCTGCGCGAGCAATGAAACAGGCCAATCGGCGGGGCTGGCGGATTCTCGACTTACCGGGACAGCTTCGCATCACGACCATCGATGCTTTTTGCCGCAGTCTTGCGCTGCAGTGTCCGCTGAGCTGGGGGCTGCTTTCGGGTCTCGGCGGCAGACTCGACCCGGTGAACGATCCCCGGTATCTATATCGGAGCGCGGCTACAAGGACAATCGAGCTGCTGAAATCGACAGATTCGCCTGCTCGCCGAAGCGTGGAAGCGCTCCTGCTGTGGCGCGATAATAACTGGAAGGATGTGGAGGATCTGGTGGTCCGGATGCTGGGCGAGCGCAATCGCTGGTATCAGGATTTTGTCTTCGATCAGGAAATCGACTGGGCTGCGCTGCGGAAGAAACTCGAAGCTCCTTTTTGCCATGCCGCGTCTATGCGCCTGGAACGACTGGCGAGCCTGCTGGATCTGGGGTCTGCCGCCCGGGAGCGCGTGCATGAGCTGGCGCAGTATGCCTGCTGCAATCCGGGCCGATCCTCGCCGATAAGCCTCGCCGAGCGCGCCGATTTGCCGGCCCGCCTGATTCGTGAAGCTGTGATGAAAGAAATCCATCTTCTCGAGGACGCGGTCGACGCGTATCGCGACGTAGCGAACTTTCTGCTCACACAATCGAACACATGGCGCAGCACGAAGGGGCTTAGTGTCAACAACGGATTTCCGCCTGGCGCGGAAGGAAAGGCCGCGAAGGCCCGGTTCGGAGAATTGATCGATGACCTAAAAAAGATCGAAGGGTTGGAAGCGGCGCTGGCTGATTTCCAGGAGCCGATGCCCGTTCGCTATACCGAAGAAGAGTGGGAGCTGATTCGCCACTGCTTCTCTGTCTTGCGGGCTGCATTCGCGCAATTGCAAGTGATGTTTGCTGAGACCGGCACGGTGGATTTTACGGAAGTAGCGCAGATTGCCCTGCGGATATTGTCACCGGAAAATGGCTATCCTTCCGATTTCGCGATTCGGCAGGCGGACAGTATACGGCATCTGCTGGTCGATGAATTTCAGGACACGAGCCGCAACCAGCACCAGTTGCTCTCGCGACTGATCGCCGCATGGCCGGAACGGGAAGGCCGGACGTGCTTCTGTGTCGGCGACCCAATGCAATCGATCTACAGCTTTCGCGAGGCGGAGGTTGAGCTCTTTGAGCGCATCCGGACGCACGGATTGGAAATCGCGCCCGAACTGTATGCGCCAGATCTTGACACGGCTCCCTTTCAATTTGAATTTCTTGCGCTGCGTGCCAATTTTCGTACGGTTCCCACCCTTGTGGAGGACCTCAACGTTCACTTTGCTCAGATCTTCGAACGGGGTCAGGGACAGGAGGACGGCGGCGTACAGTTTTACCCCGCAGAGGCGGCCCGAAGCTCCCCTGGTTCGGTCAAAGCGGAGCTGCATCTTGATTTCACGCGCCGGGGCAAGGCTAACGATGGGGAATCGAATGCTGGAGATCCTGAGACTACGCGGCAGGAACAACTGACGAAGATCGTCACGCTCGTTCAAAGCAGGCTGGAGACGGCGGACAAGATACAACGCTCCGGGGCTGGAACTGAGAAATATCGGATTGCGGTGCTGGCGCGAACGAAGAAGTCTCTGATCTGGATTGCCGAGGCTCTGCGCAAGGCGGGTGTTGGCTTTCGGGCGATTGACCTGGTGCCACTGCGCGAACGGCCCGAAGTGCTGGATGTTCTTTCGCTGGCCCGTGCACTGATGAATCCCGCGGATCGTACGGCGTGGCTGGGTGTATTGCGTGCGCCGTGGTGCGGGCTCTCCCTGCAGGAGCTGCATCTCCTCACATCGGCGGACGACGCCGAAGTTTGCGCTACCTCTGTGCCGAAGCTGCTGGAATCGCGGTTGCCGCAACTCGCGGAAGCGGGCTTCATTGATTCGCGAGCGTACGCAGCCGCGTCGCGCGTGAGTAAAGTGTTGGGCAAAGCCGTGGACACGCGGGCCTCGGCTGCCGGTTTTCTGCCCGGCACCTGGCTTGAATCGATCTGGAAGGCGCTGGGTGGCAGCGATACGGTTGACGCAGAACAGCGCGAAAACCTGCGCCTGTTGTGGGCGGCGCTCGACGAGCTGCCTGAAGGCGAGTTTGACCTGGTGGGACCGGGTCTCGATGCGGCCCTCAACGAACTTTGCGCTGCACCCGATCCGGCGGCGAGCAGTGAGTTCGGCGTGCAGTTGATGACGATCCACAAGTCGAAAGGGCTTGAGTTTGAAGTCGTCATTGTTCCCGATCTGGAGACTGAGGCAAACAAGTCTGATCGCCTGTTGGTCAGCTGGCTGGAGCGCGCGGTTCCCCGCTCTGATGACGCCACCGAAGCGGGCGGTGAGATTGATCAGCTTACCGAGTTTCTGATCGCGCCTATTCAGGCAAAGGGAGAAGATGCCAGCAACGCCAAGAAATGGGTGGATGGCGTCCGGCGCGACAGAGACAAGCAGGAGCTGCGACGGGTACTGTACGTTGCTGCAACTCGCGCGCGGGAAGAGCTGCACTTCTTTGCACGGCCGAAGTTTGCGGAGAGCCGGAAGAGCGGGGGCCCGGCGCTCTGTACGCCGACGGGGCTGCTGGCAACGTCATGGCCTGCGTTTGGAGGCATGGTCGAGGCGCAATTTTCTGCATGGGCAGAACAACTGGGTACGGCCGAGGCGCACCAGAGTTCGACCGAGATGCAACTCCTTGCCGCTTTAGCGGCTGAGGCACCGGCCAATCCTCTTTTAGGGTATCCAGGAGGGAATATGATTCTGAACGCCGAGCCACCCGCGCCAGAGGTTCGCCCAACGATTCTGAGGAGACTTCCGCAGGACTACGTTGCGCCTGAATTCCTGGGCTGGGATGTTCTCGTTTCGGGCCGAAAGCCGACTGGATCTGTGTCGCCGGACGATTCTCAGGTTGCCGACCAAGCGCTGTATGCCCGTTCGGAGGGTCAACTGCGATCACGTCTAGAGGGAACGATCATTCATCTGCTGCTGGAGAGATTGAGCCACCTGCGGCAAACGACGGAACCTCGAGAGGCTGCGCTGGCTCTTGAGGATTCTCTGCCGGAAATCGTCGCTGCGATCCGGAGTTACGGGCTGGCTCCCAAGGCTGCCGCACAGCTTGCGAATGAAGTTCTGGCCCTGGTTCAGGAAGCTTCGGTGGACCCTGTCGGAGCGTGGCTGCTGTCACCCCATCCAAACGCCGGTGCTGAGTCACGATGGACAGGGTTGGTGCAGGGGCGGCATTGGAATCTTCGTCCGGATCGAATTTTCCTTCTGCCGGCAGGTGTTGTGCCCGGGCAGTCTCCACTGGCGACGGCGAACGACGGCGGGACCGAGGGGTCTGTATGGTGGATCATCGATTACAAGACCGCCCACGCGCAAGGCACTGATCTGCGGGACCTTGCAAAGAAGGAAGCTTTCCTAAGCTCTCATCGTGCCCGGCATCTGGGGCAGCTCGCGGCCTATGCTCAGGTGCTGCGCAGCCTTCACAGTACGGGTGGAAGCGATGCGGCGACCGTTTCGAGCCCGATAACAGTACGGGCTGGACTCTACTATCCGCGCTTAAGGCTCTTCGACTTCTGGGATGCCTGACCGGTCAGCCGGCACGCAGGACCGGCAGCCGAAAAGAAGACGCCGCAACCATTTTCGAAAAGCGGTGTCTAACTGATCGCAAATGTATTTGCACGCGCGCGTCACTGCCTTGAATCGGTCTCGGTAATAGACTGACGTGGTTGAGCTTCTTAATTGACGGCGCTCCGGTTTCTGGTTTGATTTGGCGTTCCTGATGAACGTATCGGTCGTGACAATGTTCATGGCTCGATCTTCTGGTTCTGCTCTTGCTTGATTTCTGGCTCATCTCTGCTGTGCGCGAGCATTTCGGTGTCTCGTTTTCGCTTCGGGCCCACGTGTTGGCTTCGCGAAAACAGGGTCTCCGTGAGTTACACACAGAATCACTCCGATTTTCAGGGATAGCTATGAGAAAAATTTACAAGCCCTTGCTGCCATCACTTTTCCTCCTCTTCAGCCTTTCTTCGTTGTTGCTACCGCTTGCAGCAGATGCCTTTAGCCAGTCGCCGCAGCCATCTTCCGTTTCATCTCCTACCGCCCGAATCTCGGCCGAGATAACCGATTCGCAGCGAACTCAGCTGCCGAACTCGCGTCATCCGCTGGCGCAATCGAAATATGACAGCGGCAGGCTTGCCGCCTCGACGAAGCTGCAGGGCATCAGCATTTACTTCAATCGCACACCAAGCCAGGAAGCGGATCTCAAGTTGCTGATGGCCGCTCAGCAGGACCCCGCATCGCCCCTTTATCACCAATGGCTTACTCCGGAGCAGTACGCCGCCCGCTTTGGAATGGCCGACTCGGATATTGCGAAGGTGCAAAGCTGGCTTGAGCAGCAAGGTTTCTCTGTGGATTCGGTGAATCGCAGCCAGAACGCGATTCATTTCTCGGGCACGGTCCGACAGGTGGAAGCGGCGTTTGCCACGGAGATGCATACGTACAACATCCCTACTGCTACTGGCATTCAGCAGCACTTTGCTCCATCGACTGCGCTGAGCGTGCCTTCGGCGCTGGCCGGCGTGGTTGAGAGCGTCCGCAACCTGAACGACTTCCGGCCGAGATCGCATGCGGTAGCGAATAAGGTCCGGTCTGCGAAGCCGAATTTCACTTCGAGCGTCTCCGGCGACGTCTTCTTCGCTCCGGGCGATATTGCGACGATCTATGACATCCAAAGCGTGTACCAGAGCGGCAATACCGGATCTGGCCAGTCGATCGCGATTGTCGGGCAGTCCTCGGTGGCCTTGAGCGATATTGAAAGTTTTCAGACTGCTTCCGGCCTAACCGTGAAGGATCCTACTCTGGTGCTGATGCCCGGCACCGGTTCAGCCACGGTATTTAGCGGAGACGAGTCGGAGTCGGATCTGGACCTGGAATGGTCGGGAGGAACTGCAACCGGCGCGAATATTTTCTTTGTGTATACGGGCAGCAACACGAACTACGGCGCCTTTGATGCGCTGGAGTACGCGATCGACAACCAGATCGGCACGATTATCAGCAGCAGCTATGGAGAGTGCGAGGCGGATCTCGGAGGGCAGAATCTCGAGTCTGCGCTGCAGCAGGCTGCGACGCAGGGCCAGACCGTTATTTCCGCTTCGGGCGACAGCGGTTCAACGGACTGCTTTATCGGCAACGATATGACGAACCCGCCGCTGTCGACGCAGGAGACCCTCGCGGTCGACTATCCGGCGAGCAGCGCTTATGTGACAGGCGTGGGGGGCACGGAGATTTCGACCGCGAACTCGTCCTACCTTACTCCCGGCGATGGTTACTGGGAATCTGCGAGCAGCTCAGACGTGATCACGTCGGCTCTCAAATATATCCCTGAGCAGGTGTGGAACGAAGACCTGGCTAACTGCGGAACGGATGACTGCATCCTGGCCGGCGGCGGCGGGGCGAGTGCGCTATTTCCCAAACCGAGCTGGCAAACGGGGGTTCCGGGCATACCAACGGGGAACACGCGTTTCGTGCCGGATATCTCGCTCAATGCCTCGACGGCTTTGCCGGGTTACCTGCTCTGCACCAGCGATACGAGCTTCTGGCAGCAGGGCCAGACGAGCAGCTGCACGAGCGGCTTTCGTGATTCGGTGACCGGTGACTTGACGGCGGCGGGCGGCACCAGCTTTGCCGCGCCGATCTTCGCCGGCATCGTGGCACTTATCAATGACGCGAAGGGCTACTCGGGCGGGCAGGGGCTGGTAAATTCGACACTGTACCAGCTCGCCTCTAACAGCGCTACCTACGCATCGGCTTTCCACGACATTACCAGCGGTAACAACAACTGCTTGGCTGGCTCCGGCTATTGCAGCAGCGCGCAGGGATTTGCTGCGACGGCGGGCTACGATGAGGCCAGCGGCCTGGGCTCGCTTGACGTTGCGAACCTGGCTGGGGTGTGGCCAGCCAATACTGAAACAACATTGATCGGGACCACTACCACGGTTTCGGCGTCGAATGCGGCTCCGGCTATCGGCGCTTCTGACACCTTCACAGTCACGGTGGCCTCGAGCACCGGGACTGCGGTTCCCACCGGAACGGTGACGATTACGGTTGACTCGAACAATCCGATTACGGGGAATGCACTGACCAATGGCGTCTACACGTACACAACGTCCTTCTCTACCTCAGGCATGCACCAGGTGCTGGTCACGTATTCAGGCGACGCGACTCATGCCGCTTCGACTGGGAGCGTGACGGTGAATGTGCCTGTGCCGGTCTCTGGCAAGGGGACGTTCACGCTTTCGGCTACGAACGTGAGCGTCGCGCAGGGCAGCTCGGGCAGCTCGACGATTACAGTAACTCCAGCTAGCGGATATACCGGGACGGTCGAGATCTCCTTCGATACCTCCAACGACAATGCGCTGCAGAATCTGTGCTATGAGTTCACCAACACGCAGACCGATGGCGACGGAATTGTGGACGTCAGCAATACGAGCGCTGTGACGACGCAGCTTACCCTCGACACCAATGCAGCGGACTGCCTCTCGCCCGGCGAAGCGCGCAAGAGCGGCAAGCATCAGCTTGGCGCGACACGCCGGCTGCGTGCTACCAATCAACCGGACGATAAGGGCACAACGAAGGCGACTGCCGCTGGCCTGGTGATGGCAGGGCTGCTACTGGCCGGCTTCGTTGGGCGGCGTTCGCGGAGACTGCGTGGGCTGGTTTGTTTGATTCTGCTGGCAGCGGCTGGGATGGCTATCTCTGCATGCGGCGGCAGCAGTAACTCCACCACCGCCTCCGATCCTCCCAAGGGGACTTATACGGTGACGCTGATGGGACAGGACACGAGTTCTTCCACGATCCCAACGACGACGAGCACATTTACCTTTACCATCAACTAGCTTCAACGGGCAGGCTCGTCTGCGGAGGCCTGCCCTTTTTGTTTCCTGATGCCGAGGCTATAGCATTTTCCGGATTGGTGTAGACCGGAGCCTCGAATGCTGAGTGGGTTTTTCCTCAAGAAAAACCCACTTCACTGCACTTACGAGGCCACAGAAATCCGGAAAATGCCTTAGCTTGCTTTGTCGGCGGCGCCGGAAGCGTTGAGGCTACCGTGGTGGCGTACATCGGCACCCTGTACCCAGAAGATTACGTCTTCAGCAATGTTGGTGGCGTGATCGGCGACGCGCTCAAGGCTGCGACAAACCATCAGAGCATTGAGGGCGAGAGGGGCGAGATGGCTTTCTGTGCCCATCACCTGAGTCAGCGTCACGTGCGCAACACGATTCATGCCGTCCACCGCGTCATCCATGCTGAGGACGGATCGCGCCATCTCTGCGTCGGCTTCGATGAAGGCCTGGAGCGATTTGCGCACCATGTTCGATGCAAGCGAGGCCATACGCGGAATATCTACAGGCAGATCGACGACAGGCATTGACTCCATCGTCCGTACGCGGTCGCTAATGCTCTTGGCAGCATCGCCCACGCGCTCCAGATCTGCGTTGATCTTGATCACCGCGAGAATGAAGCGCAGGTCGATGGCCATGGGCTGCTCCATCGCGAGCAGGTCAAGCGCGGATTGGTCGTTCTCGCGTTCGAGGCGATTGATGGCTAGTTCGCTGCGGCTTACCAGATCACAGATGGAGAGATCGCGGACACGATAGGCCTCGACAGCTCGTTGAATCGACTGCTCTGCGAGGCCGGCCATGACCAGGAGCTTTTCTTTCAGGTCGTCAAGACTGCGTTGAAACCGAATTCTTGTCATCCAAACCTGCCAGTAATGTAATCTTCCGTCCTCTTGTCGCTTGGGTTTGTGAAAATCTTATGAGTCGAATCAAATTCGACCATGCGCCCGTTGAGAAAGAAGCCGGTCTTCTCCGCAACACGCGCGGCCTGCTGCATGTTGTGGGTGACGATGACGATGGTGTATTGCGTCTTAAGTTGAAAGATCAAGTCTTCGATCTTGGAAGTAGAGACTGGGTCGAGAGCCGAAGCAGGCTCATCCATCAGCAGTACTTCAGGATCGACAGCGAGTGCGCGCGCGATACACATGCGTTGCTGCTGACCGCCGGAGAGACTGGCTCCGGACTTCTTCCTTAGATCGTCTTTTACTTCATCCCAGAGGGCCGCGTTGCGAAGCGAGCGCTCTACTATCTCGTCGAGCACCTTGCGATTCGAATAACCATTCAGCTTGAGGCCGCTGCACACGTTGTCATAAATCGACATGGTCGGAAATGGATTAGGGCGTTGGAAAACCATGCCGACGCGGCGTCGAATCTCCACCGGCGAGGCGTCGGCATAAATATCTATCTCGCCGATGCGCACCGAGCCAGTAACTTTGGCAATAGGATTTGTCTCGTGCATCCGGTTCAGGCAGCGCACAAAAGTAGATTTTCCGCAGCCGGACGGTCCGATCAGCGCAGTCGCGTGATTGGCCGGAATGGGCAGGTTGATGTCCTGCAACGTGTGGTTTGTACCATACCATGCGTTCAGGTTGGTAACTTCGATCCCTACGCCCACTAGCTTGCTCCCTTCAAAATGCCCCTGCTGGCCACGTAACGCACTAACGAAACAGCCAGCACAATCAGTGCAATCAGTACAAGCGCACCTGCCCAGGCAAGGCGGTGCTGATCGTCGTAGGGGGAAATCGCATAGATATAAATCTGTAGTGGCAAAGCGGCGATCTCGCGATTCAGATTGACGCTCCAGAACTGGTTGCCTAGCGCGGTGAAGAGAAGCGGCGCCGTCTCTCCGGCTACTCGCGCGAAAGCCAGCATGCATCCTGTGATCACGCCCGGCGAGGCCGTCTTAAGCGTGATGGAAAGCACCGACCGCCAGTTAGGAACGCCCAGTCCCAGAGCCGCTTCCCGAATCGTATGAGGAACCATGAGCAGCATCTCTTCCGTGCTGCGCATCACTGTTGGAATCATCATAATGCCCAGGGCTACGCCGCCGGCCAACGCGGAAAAATGATGCATCGGGATCACGACCAGCGAGTAAGCGGCGATACCCACGATGATCGATGGCACTCCGTTGAGCACATCCGCGGTGAACTGGACTGCATTTGCGAGGCGGGTTCCCCGGCCGAACTCCGCGAGATAAATGCCGCCGCCGACGCCGAGCGGAATACCAATCAAGCTGGCCACGCCGAGCAATACTCCCGACCCGACGATCGCATTGGCCATGCCGCCGCCGCTTTCGCCGACGGGCTTTGGGATCTTCGTAAAGAAGTCGAGATTCAATGAGCTTGCGCCCTTGAACAGGAGATAAGCAAAAATCGCGACAAGCGGGGCGACGACCAATATGGTGGCCAGAACGCAAAGACCTGTCGCCAGGTGATCCAGCCCGCTGCGATACGCGCCATGCATTCTGCTTGATTGACTTACGGCCTTCATCTTGTCCTTTCCTCAATTCACTCGCGCGGGTGTTCCGCGAGTTACGGCCCAGACAAGCAGGCGAGCAAATCCATTGACCACGATCGTGACGAGAAAGAGTGCAAGTCCAATCTCGATCAGCGCGCTGCGATGCATATCGCTGGTCGCCTCACTGAACTCATTTGCGATGACCGAAGCCATTGAGTGACCGGTCGACAACAGCGACTTGTGAATTTCGGGAGAGTTGCCGATAACCATCGCGACCGCCATCGTCTCGCCCAGGGCGCGGCCCAAGCCCAGAATGATGGACCCGACGATGCCTATACGCGCATTGCGAAGGACCGCTATGCGAATCATTTCCCAGCGCGTCGCTCCCAGAGCCAGTGCGGCCTCGCGTTGCGAATGAGGAACGGCTGTCATCACTTCGCGCGTTAGCGACGCGATGATCGGCAGGATCATGATGGCGAGAATTACTCCGGCAGCGAGCAGACCGAGACCGAGATTTACACCGCCAAATAACCCGTCGTCGCCGACCAGTCCTGTCCACCCGAAAAGCTTGACGGTGAGTTGAGCGTTGAATATCCGCATGAACATCGGATTGACATACACGCGAAGGAGCGGAATAAGAACGAAGATTGCCCACAGCCCATAGACCACACTGGGGATCGCAGCCAGCAGTTCCGTCAGAAACGACAGTGGTCCGCGCAGAAAACGAGGGCACATCTCGGTAAGAAAGATTGCCACTCCTATGGCCAGAGGCACGGCGATCAGCAACGCTATCAGCGAAGTGACGAGTGTGCCGTACAGGAAGGGTCGCGCGTAAAAATCTCCATTCACCGGATCCCAGAAAAGTGGCTGATTGGTGATCGGATCGATGTTATCTCGATAAAAGAATGGGAGACCAAACTTGTGCCAGCTGAGCTGCGACTGCTTCACCAACTCTACCGCGATAAGGGCAACGATCGCGAAAATGCTGACAGCGCATAGCAGCATCACGCCGCTGAATGTCTTGTCGGCGATTGCCGAATTGCCGCGCGACAAAAGGAAGTTTCGAATCTCGGAAACCTGAATGGGCGGCGGGGTCGAGGAAGTCGAGCCGGGTTTAAGGGAGGAATCAGCCGTCTCAGAGGGTCGGTCTGAGATAGTCTCCGACGTCTTTATGCGAATCTCAGACAAAGGCACAGTCACCCTAACGAGGCTAAAGCCGCAATATGAACGCAGCGTTAATAGAAGACGAAATCAAGCACGTACAGGCTGGCGCATCAGTAACTGTAAAGTAATCAGCCAGAATGATTTAGCTCAATTCTGGATGGATGGCCTGGGTCAACAGAGCGGGCCATCCGTCCAGTTACAAAGTTATTGAAGGTTGTTGACGGTTGCGTGTTCCTTTTCAACTACGGACTTAGGCAGCGGAGCGTAGTAGAGGTTGGAAACTTGGTTTTGCCCGTCATTCAGCATCCAGTTGAGAAAGTCTTTTAGCACCTTGCCCTTGGCCGGATCTGCAGACTTCACCGGAATCAGCAGCCAGGTAAAGCTAGAGATGGGATACGCTTGTGCACCGGGAGCGTTCGTGATGGAAACGCGGTAGTCGGCTGGAAGCTGCTTGACGCTTGCCGCAGCCTCAGTTACACCGCCGATCGAAGCCTTAACCCAGTTCCCCGCACTGTTTTTGATTTCGCCGAAGGTAATCTTATTCTGCATGGCGTATATCAATTCGACGTATCCGATCGCACCCGGAAGCTGACGAACCAGGCCGGCTACACCTTCATTACCCTTGCCGCCGATGCCCTTTGGCCAGTTCAGCGCTGATCCCTTGTTGGGACCTGCCGCCCATTCCTTGCTCACCTTGGTCAGGTAGTCGGAGAAGATGAAGGTGGTACCGCTGCCCTCTGCACGATGAATAACGTTGATGGTCTCGTTCGGCAGGTTCACGCCGGGGTTGTCCTTGACGAGGCGGGGGTCGTTCCAGGAAGTGATCTTGCCAAGAAAAATGTCAGCCAGGACATCCGGTGAGAACTTGATATTGTTCACGCCGGTCACGTTGAAGACCGGCACGACCGCACCCAGAACTGTAGGAAGAGCAACAAGTTTAGTTTTGGAACTGGCGATTTGCTCATCCGTCATGATGATGTCGCTCGCGCCAAAATCAACCAGACCCGACGTCACCTGCTTAATGCCGCCGCCCGATCCGATCGACTGATAATTGATCTCAACTCCAGGATGAGCTGCGCTGTACTCGCTAAACCACTTGGAATAAATTGGATAGGGGAACGTAGCTCCTGCCCCGGTTAATTTTTGGGCTTGCGCCGTGGTCAGGGTCAGGACTAGCAAACCAACAGCGAACAAGATTGTCTTTCTCACGTTAAGGCTCCTCGCAAATTTGTTGCTGGGCATAATTGTCTACTGTCAATGTTACGGAGGTTTGAATAGCAGCTCGATCCCGGGATCATATTGTTCTCCGGCGCACTTAGTCCTGTGCTTTTACTATGAGCCTGAATTCAACGAAATATGAAGTTCCGGCCTACTCAGGCATCTCGAGCGAAATGTATAGACAAATGACGATACATTCGGATAGCGTTCGGTCAGCTAGTAATCCTGTGCCGCTACTCTTTTTTAACCCAAGGCCCAGGTCGGGCTATCCCATGCCAAAGCAATCGAAAGCCGCACCAATTGAAGATATGGATCCTGCCGCTGATGGGGTTGAGTCTGATCCTCTGCGCAATCATGGACTGCGGAAACGGCCGAAGCACCAGGTCATATTCGACTTTCTACAGAGCGGCATTCAGTCCGGGGCCTATAAACCGGGAGACCGCCTGCCCAGTGAAGCCGAACTTGGCGTTACGTTCAATGTTTCCCGCATCACGGTTGCCAAGGCCGTAGCGGAACTCCAGCGGCTGAACATGGTGACGCGGCGGCCCGGCGCGGGCACCCACGTTCAGACGAGGCATCAGGCGGAGGGTTACACCTTTGGGCTGCTGATTCCAGAGCTGGGCACGACGGAGATGTTCGAGCCGATCTGCCATGGCATGATGCGTTCTCCGTTTGCGAGGCCAGACGCGCTGCTGTGGGGGAATGCTTCCGGATCCAAGGCTTCTGACTCGCATGCTGATATCGCCGATGAGGCCGAGCATATGGGGCAGTACTTTATCGCGCAACGGGTTTCCGGGGTATTTTTCGCGCCATTGGAGTTGATCCCCGAAAAGGACGCTGTCAATCGGCGGATCATGCGCGCGCTGGATCGGGCGAGAATTCCCACAATTCTGCTGGATCGCTGTTATCTTCCTTTTCCCGAGCGGTCAGCGCACGACCTCGTGGGCATCGACAACCGGCGCACCGGATTCCAGGCTACGGATCATCTAATTCAGCTCGGCGTGGACCGGCTGGTGTTCTTTGCCGAGGCGAACGCAGCAGCGACCGTTGACGCGCGGATTGCGGGCTTTTACGAAGCCCTGACGCGCGGCGGGATCCATCCGGAAACAGAACCCGTTTGGAGAGGAGATCCGCAGGATTCAGCGCTGATCACCAAGATGCTGGAGGAGGCCCGGCCGGGGGGGATCGTCTGCGGCAACGATATGACCGCGGCACGGTTGATGCAGCTACTGCTCACGTTTGGCCGGCGTATTCCGCTAGACGTGAGGATTGTGGGGATTGACGATGTGAAGTATGCTTCTCTGCTGCCGGTGCCGTTGACGACCATGCGCCAGAATTGTGCGGCGATTGGAGTGACTGCGATGGCGACGATGCTGGAACGCTTGCGGCACCCCGACTTGCCGATTCGCGATATCACGCTGCAGACGCGGTTGATCGTAAGACGGTCTTGCGGAGCTCACCTCAAAGCGGAATAACTCTTCGCACGCCGGACTTGGCCCCACGCGCCGAAAAAGACCCGAATTCAACCCGACATGCGCGGGCAGAGTCCGGGTCTTTTAGCTTCCGGGGAACGATGTACGAGAAGGTGGATGCAGCAGTTTCTAAACGGCGCGGCGCCCTGTGATGAGGTTGTAGATCAGCATGATCACAGCCACCACCAGGATGATGTGAATCAGACCGCCACCTACATGCAGCGTGAAGCCCAGGAGCCACAGCACCAGCAGAATTACAAAGATCGTCCAAAGCATGACACTCTCCTTGCTCCTTAATCGTGGAGCGACACCCGTGGGATCAGGCGCGAAATAATCGTCGCAAAACGGTTCCTGTGTTGCAGTACCGGATTGCTCACTGTGCGGGATTGCTCACAGCCGCGGGGGTTGCGGCTGGCGCCACCGGTCTGTTCTTTGCGCGGAGATAAGCAACGAGCTGATCCACCTCGTCTTTGGAGACGGACTCTTTGAAACTGGGCATCTTCTTTCCGCCGTTCTGGATCTGGTCGGCGATCTGCTCCGGCTTCATGGTCTTACGCACGTCGGCCAATGACGGGCCTCGGCTGGTTCCAGCGGCGTTGGCGCCGTGGCAAAAAGCGCAGCCCTTGTCGCGGAAGAGAATCGCGCCGGCCTCCTCGGATTCTTTCTTGGAAAGTGCATGCGAGGGTACGGTGATTAGAACCACCGTCAGCAGGAAAGAAATTTGCAAAAAAAGTCGATATATCGTCATTGAGTTCGTATAGCCAGTGTAGTGGATCAGCCCTTTGAGCGCGGCTTATTCACCGCCGCCAGACATGTAGGTGTATTCAATTTTATCGGAGTGTTTCACTGGGTCGCCGGTAATATCGTGGACATGCCAAACGACACTTTCGTTGGCTACCTCAGGATGCTTGCGCAGAAATTCCAGGGCGTAAACGGACGCCGTCGGATCATCTTTCTGATCTGCGAAGCGGGCGGCTTCAAAACTTGCCTTGTCTTTCTGACCGAGACGGCGGTACAGAATCGCAAGGTTATAGTGTGCGGCGAGGTCATCAGGATCGACGCCCTGCAATTTCTCGTAGATCTCGCGCGCCTTGACATAGTTGTGTTGCTGGTAGTAGCTGAACCCGAGTTCGCGAAGAGCGTCGCGAGACCGAGGATACTTGATCAGAGCCGCTTCGAGATCGGTGATGGCCTGGTTCACCTCGCCGCCATTGCGCTCGACGAGGGCGCGATAATAGAGGGCCCGTGGGTCGCCCGGCAGCAGTTCAAGCGCCTTGGCGAGGCTTGGCCTTGCTTCGTCGTATTTTTCCCAGAGAATCTGGACGACGGCCATGTTCGTGAAGGCGTCCGCGTAGTCCGGACGAAACGCAGCGACTCGTTCAAAGGCGTGGACTGAGGCCGCGTACTGCTGCGCATCGAGTAGAGCGATGCCGTAGTTGTTCCAGCGCATCCACTCCTTGTTCTCATCGTCGCCGGGTTTGACGGCCGCGTTTTCTCCCACGACAAAGGTGCGGGTCTGGCCGGCCATTTCAACGACCGGCTCAGGATAGTGTTTCTGGTTCATCGCATAGTCGATGTAGTGCTGATTGAAGCGCCGGTATTTGACGGTAGCGGTGAGACTGAAGGAGCCGGTCAGATCCTTTGGAACGTGGAAGCGGTACCGCACAACCTGGCTGCGTCCGGACTGCACGGTGTTGTTGTAAGCCAGCACGCGGTTGTGCCAGATCTGATGTCGGTCGTTGAATTCACCCTTGTTGTTGATGATCCGGTTGGTGAATGAGTGGGCGGATGAATCGAGATTGCCGTCAGCCTGGAGGAATCCACTCTCAGCGAGAGTCTTGCCATTCGCATCCTTGACAGTGAAGTTGACCCACGATTCGTAGAAATCCCGCTGCTCGGGAACGTGAGAGTGAGCTGCGCCCTTGTTTTGAATGACGACATCGGCCGTCATGGCTTCCCCAGCGGAGATCGGGAAGTTCACGAGTCCCAGCGGAGCGATGAAACTTGAGGAGTCGGCGGGAACCTTTTCCTTCTCCAGCGCAAAGATGTCGATGTTAAATACGCCGTTGCGGAGGAAGGCTACGGTTTTCTCGGCCTGCTCGTCGAACTTGTAGTACTGCGACATGATAGTGTTCGCGCCGAGCCAGCGATGGCTGACAAGCTTGCCCTCCTTGGCGCCGTAATCGGACGACTTGGCGGGGAGAGGCTCTCTCACCATGTGGCAGGTCTGGCAAGTCGAAACCACGTCCTTGCGATAGAAGGGCAGCGGCGATTCTTTGGCGAAACTGCTCTGTTGCCACTCGTCGTAGGGGGTCATGGCGCGCAGCCATTTGTAGTCATCGAGTGTGCGCGGGATGGCGGCCTTATGGCAGGCTGCGCAAAACTCCGAGGTATGCATGACCGGCCGCATGACGGCTTTCGAGTGGCGATCGAGATGCGCAAGGATCTCGCCGTCGGACACCGGGTGAGTGATCGGCTGACCGTTTTCATCCACCAGGACAGCTGGAGTGCCCATGACCCAGCTGCCTGTTCCCATCGCCGTCGTCGAAACCATGGAGTGGCAGGTGGAGCAGGTGACGCCTTCGTCCTCAAAGGGGCGCTTGCGCGGCATGCCTTGAGATAGATCTCCCGAGAGCAGCGCAACCGGATTGTGGCAGCCCTCGCAGTGGCGCGAGAACTGGACGCCTTTTTCCTCGATGAGCAGATTGACATTCTTCAGGTACCAGGGCGCGCGGAAAGCGTTGGAATGCGCGGACTGACGCCACTGGTGGTAGCTCTCCTGATGGCAGTGGCCGCAATATTGCGCGCTCAGAAAGCTCTTCGGGCTCATGAACTCGCCGTTTTGAGACGTCGCATTCGAAGGCAGAAAGGGTGCGTCTTTGCCGAAGGCGTAGTTGTACCTGGAGGCGACGTGCTTGTGGTAGTCGCTGGGAGGCACGGTCATCCATGGGGCTACCGTCGGCGCGGTGGGGGAGCCACTAGCTGCGGGGACTGAACCGAACGTGCCTTCGTCGGCTGCGGGAGTGGTAGTCGCAGGCTGTTGCGCGGGGGTCTGTTGCTGTGGCTGCGGCGTCGGCGGCTCTTGTTGAGCAGTACCTGCAGATACAGAGTGCCCAAGCGCCGACAGAGCAACTACGCCTGTGACAATCGAGGCCACCAATGCGGCCGAAAATGCAATTCGCCCAGCCCGACGCGCCGGAAGAGCGCGGCGATGCGGCCTGGAACCTGGAGCGTTGCTGGAAGAGCTGCTGTACATCGTCCTTTGAATCCCCAAATCGCAGAAATCCAGTCCGCGCGAGCAGAAATGCGTGGGGATCTACCTCGGAAATGATAGGGTACCGAGGCGTAAATTGTCGTCCACCCTGGGGTGGAGTCGCCGGTTCCTTTCAGGGCGACAACGCTGCCCCTCCATCTCGAAGAAATGGCTCGAGAAATTTCGAAAGGCTAACCGGAGAGCCGGAGCCAAACCCAACTCAACCTGACGCAGCGAATGGGGAATCCAGTTGGACGAACTGGAAAAAAATGAGACTGGTTTGCGATGTGGGACGCTGCGAGTTGCCTATCATGGCAGGGAAACTGGTACCGTATCGATGTAGCGTTTTTGCGACAAACGATGGCGTCCAATCCATATTTCCCGTTGGCAGTGCTCTTTGTGGCGGCACTCGGATTCGGGCTTGCTCCCCTGGGGCTGGCCTGGGCTTGGGCGAGGCTGTTTTCCCCTGCCAAGCCGAACGCTATCAAAAATGCCATTTATGAATGCGGGCTCGAGTCGCGCGGGGACGCGTGGGTGCAGTTTCGTTCGGCCTATTACCTGTACGCGATCATTTTCCTCATCTTTGATGTGGAGGCGGTCTTCCTTCTGCCCTTTGCCGTGGCCTTTACAGGGCTTGGCGTAGGGGCATGCGTAGCAATGCTGATATTTGTCCTGTTGCTTGTCGAAGGGCTGGCGTGGGCGTGGGCCAAGGGCGTACTGACCTGGGCCTGAAGACGCCCGGTACCTTTATGTCTTTCGAATGAGCTGGTTGCGGTCTTTTTGGGGAACACGGCATGGCGGTTGAGCCAGACTTGAAAATTGAACTCGGCAAGCAGGGTGTCTTCGTGACGACCATCAGTGAGCTCTACAACTGGGGTCGGAAGAATTCGGTGTGGCCGATGCAGTTTGGACTGGCCTGCTGCGCGATCGAAATGATCGCGACGACGATGGCACGCTACGATCTGGCACGCTTCGGCGCAGAGGTTTTTCGCCCGTCGCCGCGTCAGGCGGACCTGATGATCATCTCTGGAACGATTACAAAGAAAATGGCCCCGCAGGTGGTTCGCCTCTACAACCAGATGGCAGAGCCGAGGTACGTGATCGCGATGGGAGCCTGCGCAATTTCAGGCGGTCCGTTCAAGCAGGGCTACAACGTGCTTAAGGGGATTGACCGCTACATTCCTGTCGACGTGCATATTCCCGGATGTCCTCCAAGGCCGGAGGCATTGATTCATGCCTTCATGACGTTGCAGGCAAAGATCGACGAGCAGCCGCTGACAGGCGAAGCCCGGCCACGCCATCTGAATGCCGAGGCACAGGGCGAGTTCCCGATTCCGGCGCAGGGCGCGCATGATCTTGAACCACCGGTAAACAAGCTGGTCTGGCCGCTTCCCGCTCCCAAGGCAGTGGAGACTCACGGATGAAAACAGCCGAAGAGATTCTCCAGGCGATCAAATCTGCTTTGCCTGACGCGAGCGTGGAGTTGGTGACCAATCCTAGTCCTTCCGCACAGCATTCGCTGCGCATTGATCCGGCAGCAGCGGTGAAGGTGGCCAGCTTTCTCCGCGACGACGCCGTGCTGGCGCTTGACTACTGTTCCAACGTCACCGGCGTTGACTGGCTCGATAAGGAAGTCATCGAGAAGGTGAAGGTGACCAAAACCGTAGACGGCGTCGAAACCGTAGTCGAGGAAACCATGAAGCGCGTCGAGCCTGGATACCTCGAAGCGATCTATCATCTGTTCTCGATGAAGCATGGTCAGCCGGGGCCTGCTGCTCCTGTCGTAATTCGAATGCGCACAGTCAATCGCACTGATCAAGTGAAATTGCCGTCGCTTACGCCTGTCTGGCGCTCGGCAGAGTTTCAGGAGCGCGAGGTTTTTGATCTCTTCGGGATAGTATTCACGGGGCACCCTGATCTACGCAGGATTCTGATGTGGGACGGCTTCGAAGACTTTCCGATGCGACGCGATTATGTCGATCCGGATGATTATGAGTACGAGCCTACTCCGCATGACGAGGTGTTGAAGCGAGCCGAGGAACATAAAGCAAAGGCAGCAACGACGGAGGTGACTTCATGAGTCCCCTCGCAGGCGACCTTGTATTCAAGAGCTATCGTCCGCCCGTGATCGAGGTTTCGGAAGAAGGCGACGAGTTGCTCGAAGTTGCGATGGGGCCGCATCACCCGTCGACCCACGGTGTTTTTCGGATGGATGTTGCCCTTGATGGCGAGCGCGTCGTCCGGCTCAAGCCCGTCTTTGGCTATCTGCATCGCAACCACGAAAAGATTGCCGAAAAGACCAGTTATCTGGGCTCGATGCCGTACACCGATAGGCTCGATTACTTCTGCTCACTCACCAATAATTGGGCATACGCCATCGCCGTCGAAAAACTCGCGGGCTTCGAAGTTCCGGAGCGCGCGGAGTACATCCGGATCATCACCGCCGAGTTGACGCGCATTCAAAATCACGCGAGTGCTATCGGCTTTTTGACGCAGGAGATGGGTGCGAGCGGCACGCCGTTGATGTATGCGTTTCGCGAGCGCGAAAAGATACTCGATTTATTCGAAGAACTCACCGGCTCGCGCATGATGTGCAATTACATGCGTTTTGGTGGCTGCCGTGTTGAGATGCCAAAAGGCTGGCTGGAGAAGGTCAGAACTGTTGTCGACGGATTGCCTCAGTTCATTGATGAAACTGAGGCATTGCTTAGCGGCAACGAGATCCTGATGGCTCGATCACAGGGTGTTGGTGTGCTCAAGCCGGATCTGGCCATTAACGCAGGCATTACTGGTCCGATGCTCAGGGCTACCGGCGTCAACTATGACATTCGCAAGATTGATCACTACGGCATCTACGATCGCTTCAAGTTTCGCGTACCGCTCGGCGATCACGGCGATATTTACGACCGTTACATGATTCGCGTGCTTGAGATGCGAGAGTCCGTTTCGATCCTGCAGCAGGCGATCAAGGATGTTCCCCCTGGACCGATCATGGATCCGAAATCCAAAATTCGCGGCTTCCGGCCCAAGGCAGGCGAGGCATATGGACGCATCGAAGCGCCCAAAGGCGAGCTTGGTTTCTACCTCATCAGTGACGGTAGCGGAAACCCTTATCGTTACCGGGTCAGGCCCCCTTCGCTGATCAATCTCACGGTGCTTGAAGATATGTGCCTCGGACAGAATGTCGCCGACGTCGTGCTGATCTTTGGCAGTGTCGACATTGTACTCGGCGAGGTAGACCGCTAATGGCTCTCAAGGAGGCGCGTTGTTAGGCGAAGGCATGTTGAAAGGGCTGGCTGAGACGGCGAAAAACTTCGCCGGCAGTTTCGTCTCCAAAGAGCGGATGACAACGGTCGAGTATCCCGAGGAACGCATCGCTCCTATCGAGAACACCCGCGACTTTCCTTTCCTCATCTACGACGGCAGTGATCCGATGGCTGGCCTGCGCTGCGTGGCCTGCCAGATCTGCGAGAAAGAGTGTCCGCCCAAGTGCATTTACATTACGAAATCTGCCGACAAGAAACCGGATTATGTAGGCAAGCCACAGTTTTATCCGACACGATTCGACATTGATATTTCCGTCTGCATGAGCTGTCAGATATGTGTCGAGGTCTGCCCTTTTGAAGCCATCAAGATGGATGCTGAGTTCGAGCTGAGCACCACCGACCGCTTCGGTGGCCTGCTTCTGGATCGCGACCAGTTATCCAAATCGAACGAGTACTACAAGACTATCCATCCAACTGAAGCCGCTGAAGTGGATGAACGCCTGGCTGAAGAAAAAGCCAAAACCGAGGCCAAAGCCAAAGCTGCTGCCGTGGCTGCGGCAGCAAAGGCCGCAGCGGCAGCAGCCGCGCTGGCACCTGCCAGAGAAGTTCCTGCAAAGGAGCCAGGCGCGTGAGCTTTTTTTCTGATCTGGATCAGGTCTTCGTACTGCTGCAGCACTGGATTGCCGGTCTCTTTCCCGTGTGGCTGCAACCTGTAGTGGCAACGATCCTAGGCGTGATCGCGATCGTAGCTGCCTTTCCTGGAATCTTCGCTGTGACCACGGTTCTTGAGCGCAAGGGGCTTGGCCGCATTCAGAATCGCCTCGGTCCAAATCGCGTGGGACCGCTCGGAATTCTGCAGCCTGTGGCGGATGGCATCAAGTCGTTAACGAAGGAAGATATCGTTCCGCTTAGCGCTGATGCAGTCGTGCACTTTCTTGCGCCTGTCGTGCTGGTCGTCGCTGTTTTCCTGGGCTTCGCTGTTTTGCCGATCGGGCGCAACATGGTGCTCGCCGATCTCGACGGCGGACTTCTGTTTTTCTTCGCCATTGGCGCCTCGACGGAACTGTCGATTTTTATGGCGGGCTGGTCGAGCCGCAACAAGTACTCGCTTCTCGGCGCCATGCGCGCCGTGGCACAGATGATCAGCTATGAAGTTCCGCTGCTGCTCTCGAGCGTAGTGGTGGTGATGATTACCGGCTCGCTTTCGACTGTGAAAATCGTTGAAGCTCAAGGCGGATTCACTGGCGTCTTGCCGCACTGGTATGTTTTCACGCCCTGGGGATTTGCCGGTTTCGCGTTGTTTACGGTTGCGGCCCTGGCTGAGACCAACCGGTCTCCTTTCGATCTTCCTGAAGGCGAGTCAGAACTGGTCGCCGGTTACTTCACTGAATATTCCGGCTTTAAGTTTGCCTTATTCTTTCTCGGCGAATATCTCGGCATGTTCTCGATTGCCGGCTTCGCCATTACGCTGTTTCTCGGCGGATGGGGAGCGCCGTTTTCTTTTCTCGGTTTCGTGCCTTCGTGGGCATGGTTCTTCCTGAAACTGCTTGGGGCAATTGCATTCTTCATCTGGCTGCGAGGTACACTGCCGCGCCTTAGGCAAGACCAACTGATGAATTTTGCCTGGAAATTTATGCTGCCGATGGCGCTGCTGAATCTGCTTGTAGCGGGAGCATGGCGGTTCATGGGTGAAGGATGGCTGCGCTGGGTCATTGCCATTGTGATTCTGATTGGCGCGTACGTCCTGCTAGGCCGCACCTTGATGCGGAAGCAGAAGCTGGGCGCGAGGAGTTATCGCTATGCAGACTAGCTTGCTGCGTAACTTACTTTGGACGGTGCCCGCATGATCGGGGGACTCAGCATCGTATTTCTAATGACTGCACTGTTGACGGTGGCAGGGACATTGGCTGCGGCGCTCCTGCGCAATCTGGTGCATTGCGCTTTGAGCCTCACCGTGACCTTTGCAGGGCTGGCCTTGCTCTATCTTCAACTTGACGCCCAGTTCGCGGGCTTTGCACAGATACTGGTTTACATCGGCGCGGTCGCTATTCTTGTCGTCTTCGCGATCCTGCTCACGCGCGGTGCGGGTATCCCGGAATATCGCAGCTATGGGTCTAACTGGTTCGCTGGACTCGCGATTGCTGCTGCAGTCTTTGCCTTGCTGACGTGGGCGGTGATGAAGAGTTTTCCCGCAACTGCGGCGGTTGCATCCAGCCCCGCGGCCACTGTGCAGTCGATCGGCGCGGCGCTGATGAGCACCTACGTACTGCCGCTTGAGATTGTAGCGATCCTGCTGACAGTCGCTCTGATTGGTGCAGTGATTGTAGCCATGCCGGAAGCGAAAGTATCGAACTCGCTTACAGAAAAAGCAGGTGAGCGATGACGCCTCTTGCAGCTTTTCTGATTGTTGCGGCGCTGGTCTTTGCGATCGGGCTGGCCATTGCGCTTACGCGCCGCAATGGGATTTTGGTTCTTATCGGCATCGAATTGATGCTCAACGCTGCGAACCTGAATTTGATCGCCTTCTGGCGTTTCGCCCCTCACCCGGAAGCACTGATCGGCATGATGTTCGCGATTTTTTCGATTGCCGTGGCCGCGGCGGAAGCTGCCGTTGGATTGGGTTTGATAATCGCCTACCATCGCCACTCGAAGACAACCGATCTTGAAGCCATGACGCGGATGAAGGGATAAGCGGAGAATGATAGCGAGTGGCGGATCCCTTCTGGCAAATTGGCTGTTACAGAGTGAGCCATTCAATGGCTCTGCTGCGTCTGCCGGTGGGTCTTCTACCATCGTACACATACTCTGGCTTATTCCTGCGATACCGATGTTTGCAGCAGGGCTGATTGCGTTGATGAAACAGCCCATGAAGAAGGCGGCCTCTACACTCGCAATCGGTAGCCTGATGTTTTCGCTGGCCCTGGCTGTCGCCGCGTTTGCACATGTGCTCGAGTCGTGGGCACACGGAGCGCCGACGCGCGAAGTCATCATTTTCAACTGGTTTTCTTCGGGCTCGTCGAGCTTGCAGCTTGGCTGGGTTCTCGATCCCTTGGCAGCTGTGATGCTGGTCATGGTCACCTTCGTCGGCCTGCTCATCTTCATCTACTCCACCGGCTACATGGAGCACGATGAAAACTTCACGCGCTTCTTCTGCTTTCTCTCGCTCTTTGCTGGCGCGATGCTCGGCGTTATCATCGCTAATAGCCTGCTACTTCTCTTCATGTGCTGGGAGATCGTCGGCCTCACCTCTTATCTGCTCATCGGCTTCTGGTATCACAAGCCAAGTGCAGCTGCAGCGGCCAAGAAAGCGTTTCTCACGACGCGTGTCGGAGACATCTTCTTTCTCCTCGGCATTGTCTGGCTCTTTGCACAGACCGGCACCACGCTTTTCTACAACAATGGCGCAGGCGCAATCGAACCAGCCGCGTTAGCGACCTTGCTCAGCCAGCCCGCTGCATGGGGACTCACCGCAGCCGGAGCAATCGGACTACTCATCTTCGCCGGAGCCGCAGGCAAGAGCGGCCAGCTTCCGCTGCACGTATGGCTGCCCGACGCAATGGAAGGCCCCACGCCGGTCTCAGCCCTGATTCACGCAGCAACCATGGTTGCCGCGGGTGTGTATCTCGTAGCGCGAGTCTATCCGTTGATGACTGCAGGCGCAGGGCCGGGCAGCACGACCGTCTCGCTTACGGTCGTGGCGTGGGTGGGCGCACTCACAGCACTATTCGGCGCTTTCGTAGCTGTCGCGCAAAACGACATCAAGCGCATCCTCGCATACTCGACCGTCTCACAGCTTGGATACATGATGGTTGGCCTTGCCACCGGCGGAATCGCCATCGGCATGTTCCATCTGATTACCCACGCCTTCTTCAAAGCGCTGCTCTTCCTCGGCGCGGGCTCGGTTATCCACGGCAACCACGATGAGCAGGACATCCGCCACATGGGCCGCCTCCGCATCGATATGCCGCTGACCTTTGTTACCTACCTCGTCGGCATGCTCGCCCTCAGCGGTTTCCCGATCTTCTTCTCCGGCTTCTGGAGCAAGGACGCCATCATCGGTGCCGCGCACAACTGGCCCATCTCCAAGGGACCATTCGTGCTGCTCCTGATCGGCGCGTTGCTCACTGCCTTCTACATGACACGCCAGATCTCCTATGTCTTCTTCGGACACTGGCGAGGCAAAGGCCATGCACACGAAAGTCCGATGGTCATGACGATCCCGCTCTCCCTGCTGGCGATCTTTGCCGTCGGCCTCGGAGTACTCGGAACACCGCTCTGGCCGTGGTTCACAGCCTTCGTCGAAAGCAAACAACTCGCCATCGACATACATGGATTCAACGAACCCGGCCTCCTGCCTCTCATGGGATTCACGGCCTTCCTCTTCTTTCTCGGCCTCGGTCTCGGTTGGTGGCTTTATGCACGCAACCCCATTCAGAGACCAGCACAGGCACCGGGCCATCAGCACAAGAGCGAGCATGGCGATGAAGACAGAGACGAGTGGGGACACGATGGCAACGAGATCGTCGACGTTCTCGAGTCTGCCTCACCTCGCATCTGGAACGTCCTCGCGCACCGCCTCTACTTCGACGAGATCTATGAAGCAACGATGCTCCGATGGTA
>Ga0206964_10094_pt1 | contig 26577 bp, 19 predicted proteins | sample Alteio_BWOrgHeat_25_FD_152980 | JGI IMG/M metagenome (GOLD analysis project Ga0206964, IMG submission 152980) | Enriched cells from forest soil in Barre Woods Harvard Forest LTER site, Petersham, Massachusetts, United States -... | ecosystem: Environmental > Terrestrial > Soil > Temperate forest >...
CAGATAGTTTGATCGCGCTTCCGAGCCGACCTCGACCGGATAAGCGTCGCCACTCACCGGAGGCGGTGTTTGCATTTGGTCGGCCAGATCCGCGCTCGTAGTCGCATCCGTTGACGTAGGCGCCACCTGAGCCCACGCGGGAACCGCGGTAAACAGAGCGCAACTTAAAAAAAGTCGTACAAGCATAGTGTGCTCTTAAGGCACGATAATCGTGTCGCGAGGCTCAAGCTTGATATTTTGCTCTGGATGCTTGCCCTTAATCAGGTCCTTGTAATTAAATGCGATACGCGTCGGAGCGCCATCGGCAGTCTGGCGAAGAACATAAATAGATTTCTGTTTCGCAAAGTCGCGAAATCCGCCGGCAGCGGCGATCGCATCCAAAACTGTCGTTCCGCTTGAGAGCGAGTAGGAACCAGGTTTCGTTACCTGCCCAAGAATATTGAACTTCTCGCTGTTAATTTGTTGCACCATTACCGTGACCTGAGGCTCTGAAATATAGCTCTTCAGCTTGTTGGTAATGTCACCTTCGAGTTGCAAGGGAGTCCGGCCCGCCGCCAGTAATTCGCCGACCAGCGGCAGTGATATCTTCCCATCCGAACGGACCTGAATGGACTTGGAGACATCCGGTTCTCCCCAGACATTGATGGTTAACTGGTCGCTGTTGCCGATAACAAAACTGCTGTCGTGGGTTTTATTTGTCGATGGCGCCAGAGGCTGCGCGAGCGCTGCTGAAACTTGCGTGTCTACATGCTGTCCATTGGCTTGGCCGTGGGCCGACAGTAGTCCTATTAGAGCCACCAAGGGAAGGCCCACGCTCGTTGAATAATCAATCTGATTTCTCATCGTAAATTTCAGCTGAGATCGTGAAGTCGTCTTCCGATCTGTCTTAGTCCATCTCATCATCGCCGCGCACTTCAGTGGCCGTGTCGCTGGGCCAATCCGCTCCGGGGAGCAGAGTTGAATCCGAGGCTCTCATTTGGTAATGCTCGATTTTGTAGAGCAGAGTACGATAGCTGACTTTAAGCAGTCTTGCTGCTGCTTTTCGATTCCATTTTGTCTTCTCGAGAGCTGTTGCAATTGCCTTTTTCTCAGTTTCTGACTTGATGCTCTGCACCATGGACCTAAGGGAATTGGAATCAACATTTCCGTTACTCTCTTGATCAGTGAATGAAGTCACAGAATGCAATCTTCTAGGCGTGCGCAAAGAAACATGCTGACTTCTCCCATCCTGTTCTGATCTACGCTTTTCAAATTCCGGTTCCCCATTGCCCACCATCAGATAACGCTTAACGAAGCTCTCCAACTCGCGAAGATTGCCTGGCCACGGGTAGGATTGGCAAGCCTCGATGCTAGCGGGTGACAACTCGCGGGGAGGAAGGCCATAGTGTCTAGCTAGTTGGTGCATGAAGTGGCGAGATAGAAGCGGCAGTTCCTCTTTACGCTCGCGAAGCGCGGGTACGTGTATCGTGTAGGCGCTCAATCGATAGTAGAGATCTTCGAGAAGTCGCTTCTCAGAAACTGCATGCTCCATGTTCGTGGTACTCGAGGCAATAACTCGAACATCGACTTCGACGAAAGTGGACGTTCCAGGCCTGACAAATCGATTGTTCTGCAGTACCTGCAACAGGTTCGCCTGCATGCTCATCGACATCTCAGTGATTTCGTCTAATAAAATTGTGCCCTTTGCGCAACGTTCTAATTTGCCCGGTTTGGCTTGCGCCATCGAATTGCCATCCGTGTAGCCGAAAAGTTCCCGCTCCAGAAGGTCACTCGGCAGCACCGCACAATTTACCTTTGCGAATTCAAATCCGGAGCGAACCGACAATTTATGGACGAGGCGAGCGGTCGTATCCTTCCCGCTGCCTCCCTCACCGAGAATCAACACCGGCACGTTGGCTTCTGCAAGCAGCGCTGCCTGGGCACGGAGCATCCGCATGATTGGGCTGATGCCAATGAAATAGGCGTCACTCCCTATCAGTTCGATGTCGTCACTGGTTATTTCCATCTCAAGCCATCTGGATTCCATGGAAAGATGGTGCCGGATGACTACTTCGAGCTGCGTGTTGTCGATGGGCCTGGTAAGGTAGGCCCGCGCCCCGATGCGAATAGCTTCCTGTTTCCTTCCTGCTCCGTCTGGATAACCAATCAGTACGACCGGCAGTGATGGACTTAGACGCCGCAGACAGCGCAGAATGTGCAAACCGTCCTCGTCCCGATGCGACAGATCCAGCAAGAGGAAATCTGGCACAAATCCGGATTGTATGCGCTCCATCGCCTCCCAGGCATTCGCTGCACTGTCAATTTGCCAGGGGTTCGATTCCCCCATTGACCACAGGAAGCGAAGAACCGCAGAGTCGCGGCTAACGACGAGCAGTTTGGCTGTTTGGACTGTACTTGCTATCACGGTCGGTTCGTGGATCGGATACTGGAAAGCAAAAAACAAGTTCTAGGCGGGCTCGACGTCGTATCCTTCAATTTGAACGGCAAGGGATCTCTGCATAGCATCCACCGAAATAATCAGCTTGTGATCTCCTTTGCGCGATTGGAGGATTCCCTCGAGGCCGTCCAAGGCTCCACTCCGGATACGCACACGCTGCCCGACCTTGAGGTAGGGATGGGAGGCCCAAGGGAGTTTCTCGCTAATAACGATTCTAACCGCATCGATTTGTTCATCGGGAATAGGTGTTCCCAGCCCATAAGAATCGCCAACGAGCCCCAACACGCTGTCGACACGCAGTACCCGCTGACGCTCCTCGTTGTTGGGCATCAACTTTACGAACATATAACAGCTGAATAACGGCAGCACCACGGTCTTTTTGCGGTCCTTCCAGCGATGAATCTCGGTAACAGTAGGCAGGAAAGTTGTTACGCCTCTGTCTTCGAGCTGCTGCGCTACCGCCTTTTCATGTCGCGCACGAGTGAGCACCGCATACCAGTGCTCGAGCTTTTCTTCCACGATTGCCGGTGGAGGGGCAGACTCCAAAAGCCCCCATGACTGACTGTTGGCGCTCATCGCTTCATCCTTCCGGTAACCGCACGGGTTGACACAACAGTTCCGAATACTCTGTCGAGAGATCGCCCGCTTAATTGAGCTTAGTAATGTGGTCAGACTGCAAATGCGCTACGCCTCGGTCCGACTGGGTCTAACTGGGCTTAATGATGGGCCGCAGGTAGTCAGACTGTGTGTCCCTGCACGTAGCTTCGCCCTCTGAGTCACATGCCGCTGTGACCCGGAAATCATGCAGCCACCAAACAGCTCCCGCCCCTGCGAGGACCCTGCAGTGCCACGCTATCGTCAGCACATCACAAGCACCGTGCAAACCCGACGAACTGGCATCGGTCACTTAGGCAAGGGGGTGAAAATACTGTTGGCACAGTTGGTTTGCCTTAAGTTGAGGCGATCCTATCCCCGGCTGCAATGTGCTGCAAGAGGTACATCGGCTCGGCGAAATACTTCTCTTGTTACGATAGATACTTTCGTATCTGGGCTGGAGGAAAGAGTCTCTGAGAAGATGTTCTCATTGCTTAAGTCCTATCGACAGACACTGGCACAGAGATCCAACGAAAACACACGGAAAATTCATTTGCCCAAACGAGTGATATTCCGCGAGGGTTACAGAGGCGGTCGAGAGTTTCTAATTGACATTGCTACATAATCTACTTACTATGCTTGCAAAGTTATTAGTCGCATTTCCCGGACTTACGAATGAAAATGTCGTAATCAGCCCCGGGGCAGGCTGCGATTAGTCAGCGCAATCCAGCGCAAATCCTTTAGTTGGTGCAGGGAGTTATCTGTAACGGCAGAGTGAGCGTTATGGTGCGCGCAGCTATGAAGCAAATGGATCAGAAGTCAGCGGAATATTCCCTCAGTTCGCTATCTTCGAAGGCATGTTTCACGACCGGTAGCCCACGAGAAAACTCGGGGAGACTGTGTTCATCATCTACGACGTGGACGTGGATACAATTCAGTCTTGATTTGAATTGACCGATACGAAGAATCTGTATTACTGAGGAATGAAGCTGCCATGGTTGTCCCTGACTTTTGCCGAATTCGCCGTCGCTGCGACTTGAGATGCCGTCAAAAAGGCGCCATCCATCGCCACCCTTCTGCCTTTTCCCATCTGAACATTTTTAGAGCCGCTGGTGAGTGCTGGCGCCCCACCAGGTTTTCCCGGCCTCGAAGAAAGGAAGCCGCTGCGCGGCTTTCGATCGCACTGTTTCCTGCAAGCAAGAACCGTTACTCGATTTTCGCCGAGATTTCACGATCAATCTATTCCCTACGGAGTTACTGATGCGCGACGAAATCCTGGAAATAATGATTCGCGTACTGGTAGCCGACGATACTCGACTCCACACGCAGTTGCTCGCCGACGCACTGAGGCGTAGTGGCGCGCTAGAAGTCATCGCATCGGACTCGCAGGAACTGATTTCTCGAGCGGACCTTCAGACCATGGATGTCTTGCTGCTCAGCTGCGACCTGGATGAGCAGCCCGGTGGTGGGATTGAAGTTCTACGGGAAGTGCGCGCGGTGCATCCCGACGTCCGGGCAGTGATATTGCTGGACTCTTCAAAACCTAAGGTGGTCCTGGAGGCATTTCGTGCCGGTGCACGAGGGGTGCTCAGCAGGCAGGAGTCGGTTGAAACGTTGAGCAAATGTATAAGAAGAGTGCATCAGGGACAGATCTGGGCCAACAGCCAGCAGCTGGACCTGGTGATCAAGACGCTGGCATCCACTCACACTCAAACCGCTGCAAATACCGAGGGCATGGAGCAGCTCTCGAAGCGGGAGATGGAGGTTGTCGACTGCGTCGCTCAGGGCTATTCAAATCGAGAAATTGCGGAGCGCTTAGGCTTGAGCCAACACACGGTCAAGAATTATCTCTTTCGGCTATTTGACAAACTCGGAGTGTCGAGCCGCGCTGAGCTTCTGATCATGACGCTCAATCGGACCAGTCAGTCGGATTCACCGAACGGCCACGCTTGGAAGAATTACTCCGGCCAGGGCACGGTGAATGAGGCGAACCTTGTCGGCTACCAACGAGCGGCAGAGGACGGTGTGGCGAGTGCCCAGCTCGAACTGGCGCGCTTCTATGCGACCAGGAGGTCTAATTCCAAAGACCTCGTCCAGGCGTATAAATGGTACTTGATCGCTAGCCAGCATATATCACATGTCAGCAAAAATGTTGGAAAAACAATGACGAAGGAGCAGGTAGTCCAAGCCGAACAACAAGCCTCCGAGTGGCTGAAGCAAAAGCAGAAGGTTTCTCCTGCCGTGATCCGCGAGCCCCGCGAGGCCAATGAGCGCCTCAAACACAGAACTGGGCATAGCTCTCGTCTGGCTACTGTAGTTGCCTTGCGCGACGCGTAGGCCCTTACACAAAGTACCGCTGTCTCTCATGGCACAAAGAACACATACGGTTGCAATCATCGGGGGCGGGATCGTCGGGCTGGCAACCGGAATGGAGCTTACCGGGCGCTTCCCCGGTCTCTCGCTGGCGGTCATCGAAAAAGAACCAGCACTCTGCCGTCATCAGACGAGCCATAACAGCGGCGTCATCCACTCCGGGATTTATTACAAGCCAGGAAGCCTCAAGGCTCGCCTTTGCGTCGAGGGCGTCGATGCGCTGCTGCGCTTTTGTCAGGAAAACGAAATCCCTTATGACATCTGTGGCAAAGTAATTGTCGCGATCACAGAAGACGAAATTCCAAAGCTGGGGGAGTTATTCAGACGCGGTCAGGGTAATGGCCTGAAGGGCCTCCAGATGCTGAACGGAGACGAGATACGAGAGATTGAGCCGCACGCCGCTGGCATCCGCGGAATTCGAGTGCCTGGCACCGGCATTGTCGACTACGCCAGGGTTTCAGAAAAGTATGCAGAGATCATCGCAGAACGAGGCGGGACGATCTATCTCTCGAACGAGGTCGTCGGCCTGGAGCGTTGTGGCGAGCTTACAATCATCGAAACATCGCAGGGCTCAATCGAAGCGCGTTTTGTAATCAACTGCACTGGGCTGCAAAGTGACCGTGTCAGCCGCATGGCCAAAGCCAAACTTGACCTGATGATTATCCCATTTCGCGGCGAATACTACGACATCGTGCCGGAAAAACACCATTACCTCAAAGGACTTCTTTATCCGGTTCCCGACCCACGATTCCCCTTCCTCGGCGTTCATTTCACAAAGCGAATCGGAGGTGGGGTCGAAGCGGGACCGAATGCGGTCCTTGCCCTCAAACGAGAGGGATACTCGAAGACATCCTTCCAGGCACGCGATGTGTATGAATATCTCACCTTCCCGGGATTCTGGACCATGGCTGCAAAGCATTGGAAAATGTCTATGGGCGAATATCATCGCTCGTGGAGCAAAGCAGCGTTTGTACGAGCGCTGCAACGTCTCATGCCCGAGCTCAGATCAGAGGATCTTGTGCCTGGCGGATCTGGGGTGCGCGCTCAGGCACTCGACATCAATGGAAAGCTGATTGACGACTTTCATTTTGTCTATTCCGAGGGCATGATGCACGTCTGCAACGTTCCGTCCCCTGCCGCGACAGCATCGCTGGCTATTGCTCGACACATCGTAGACACGGTAGTTCAGCGTGAGGCCATTAGTCTTGCGGTGCTCGTCTGAGAACGGGCCCATCCGGGTTCCCGGCGTACTGCAAAAACGTGCTCAAGGGATAGTCACAGCCACTTGATTTGACGGAACGCTCTCCACCCCGGAGTAATCAACGCTCTTCACGATATAGTCATACGTCACGCCACTCTGCACTGAGCTGTCCACATAGATCGCCTGAATGTCTATCGATGAGTTGAGTCGCTGGAACCGAGAGGCGCCACTAGGTGATCGATAGACGTTATAGCCTTCTATCCGATCCGAAGATCTGCTCGGCGCATTCCAGGTCAGGCTAACCTCGTGCTGTTCGTTGATGGTGTAAGTGGCCGACGCCACCGCGCTGTTGGTAAAGCCACTTTCGACGGCTATCGCCTTAAGTGTTTCCGTCGTGCTCACTGCGATTGCGCGCTTGTACTTCGTTGACGACGTGGTCGGTGTTGTGCCGTCGGTGGTGTAGTAGATCGTTGAATCGGCAGCTGAATCACTGATGGCTACGGTCTGCGAAGTCGTATACACTCCAGACGCAACACTGAACACGGGCGCGGGCAGCACAAGACTAATGGTGTAGGCAGCCGACGCCACCGCGCTGTTGGTAAAGCCACTTTCGACGGCTATCGCCTTAAGTGTTTCCGTCGTGCTCACTGCGATTGCGCGCTTGTACTTCGTTGACGACGTGGTCGGTGTTGTGCCGTCGGTGGTGTAGTAGATCGTTGAATCGGCAGCTGAATCACTGATGGCTACGGTCTGCGAAGTCGTATACACTCCAGACGCAACACTGAACACGGGCGCGGGCAGCACAAGACTAATGGTGTAGGCAGCCGACGCCACCGCGCTGTTGGTAAAGCCACTTTCGACGGCTATCGCCTTAAGTGTTTCCGTCGTGCTCACTGCGATTGCGCGCTTGTACTTCGTTGACGACGTGGTCGGTATTGTGCCGTCGGTGGTGTAGTAGATCGTTGAATCGGCAGTGGAGTCGCTGATGGTTACGGCCTGCGCAGAAGTGTAAGTTCCGGCTGCCACGCTGAACACAGGTGCCGGCAGCACGGGATTAATGGTGTAAGTGGCCGATGCCACCGCGCTATTAGTAAAGCCTGTTTCGACGGCGATTGCCTTGAGTGTTTCCGTGGTGCCCACCGCGATCGGGGCCGTGTACTTCGTTGAGGATGTGGTTGGCGTCGCGCCGTTGGTGGTGTAGTATATCGTCACACCTGTATGCGAGTCGCTGATGGATACGGTTTGTGCGGTTGGGTAGGTGCCGGCTGCCACGCTGAATACAGGCGTTTGAACCACGGGACTGATGGTGTAGGCCGCCGAGGCTACCACGCTGTTGGTAAAGCCGGTTTTGACGGCTATTGCCTTGATTGTCTCTGTCACGCTTACGGCGATTGCGCCCGTGTACTTCGTTGACGACGTTGTCGGCGTCGTGCCATTGGTGGTGTAGTAGATCGCCGCACCCATAGTTGAGTCGCTGAGGGTTACCGTCTGCGTAGTCACATAAGTGCCGGCAGCCAGGCTGAACACAGGGGATGGCAACACGGCGGAAGCAGTGTACGTGAAGGCGCTCGCCAAACTTCCGCTCTGAGACCCAGGGTTAGTTACCATCACAGTTGCTGCACCGGCGCTTCCTGCAGGAGTGACTGCAGTAATGGTCGTGCTGTTGACCACGGCTACGCTGGTTGCCGCTGCGCCGCCAAACATCACTACCGCACCGGCCGCAAAGTTTGTTCCTGTAATCGCCACCGCCGTTCCACCCGTTGAAGGTCCGGTGGCTGGGCTTACACGGCCGACTGTCGGCGATGGTACCGGAGGATTGTAAGTGAACCCATTCGCCACACTCGCGCTCCGCCCGCGAGAGTTAGTCACGGTCACAGCCACAGTCCCTGCGCTCCCGCCAGGTGTCGTGGCCTGAATGGTCGTGCTGCTCACCACCACGACTTTCGCAGCAGCTGTACTCCCGAAAGTTACTGATGCAGTGGGCGCAAACTTCGTCCCCGTGATCGTCACTACGCTTCCACCCGCTACCGGACCGTTGTTCGGGCTTACACCACTTATTGTCAGAGAAGACAATTCCGGGCCTGCTACCGGAGCCGAACTAGCCGAAAACGCTACCATCTGCATGACCCAGGGGCCCGCAGCACCCAGCGTAGCCGTTGCGCTATTGCTTCCCGCAGTTGTGGCGATTTTGTCTGCCGCAATATCGCCATCCGGCGATGTAATAACGCGTGAGGTAAATCCGCTCCCTGCGGCTTGTGTCGTCGTGGCCACCATGGTCGCGCCGACAATCAACTCGTTTGGACCTGTCGTCGTAGCTGCGCCACTGCTGGCGCTTGCGCTATTCCCCGTGGCCCCTGCAGTTACATCCAGGGTCGTCACTCCCTGGTATTCGAGGACGCGCACATCCGGAAACGACGCCGATTGGTTGAACGTAACCGTGACCGTATTACTGCCATCCGCAATATTTGCCGAGTAATAGATAGATTGCCGCAGCGCCGAGCCGCTCGTCGGCCCGATCGCCAGTTTGTAGCTGTTCCCTGCACTGTCCTTCACCGACTGCACCGTTGCCGTGGCGTCGTTCCACCCCACGAACACCACGTTCATATCTCCAGCTGTCTGGGCCTTCGGATAGCTTGCGGTCAGGGTTGACGTGGTGGTCTGCGGCGTCGCTACTCCTATTTGGACAAAGCTGATTGGTGTTGACGCAGCGCGGACTGTCGGCGCGGACACTACCAGACAGCACACGGCTGCAACCAATAAACCTGTACGCGAACTGATAAGCCGGAGCATTTGCGAGCCTCTGTCGGAATAAAGCACTTTCAGTTGCCAGCGATCGCTGCGCGTCAAGGCGAATGATGCTGGAATACAGGAATCAGACCGGGGGCGAATCACGGAAAGAATACACCAATTACCTCCGCAAATGTCGAACTTTTCAGAGGCAATGAAAGAAGTCAGAGCGGTAGGTGGCGGTATCTTTAAATTTGTACACCTAGAGTCCAGCTGATTCAAAGTATCTGGCTGCGGTGAACCATCAAAATCGAAACTGTTGTTACAGTTAAAAACCAATAAAAAAGACGAGCTACATATCTTCCCCGAGGCCTATTCGAAATCCTGCCTCATGGTCAAGATACAGAACGCAACTCCGAGGGCATGATGCACGTCTGCAACCTTTCGCCCCTGCCTCGACGGCATCGCCCGCTATTATCCAATACATCGTAGACACCATAGTTCAGCGTGAGGCCATTAGTCTTGCGCTGCTCGTCTCAGGCCGATCCCATCCCTGCATTCCGGCATACTGCAAAAACGTGCTCAAGGGATGGTCACCGTCACTTGATTTGACGGAACGCTCTCCACCCCGGAGTAATCAACACTCTTCACGATGTAGTCATATGTCAAACCGCTCTGCACAGTGCTGTCCACATAGATCGTCTGAACGTCTATCGAGGAGTTGATTAATTGAAACTGAGAAGTGCCGCTAGGTGATCGATAGACGTTATAGCCTTCTATCGGATCCGAAGAGCTGCTCGGCGCATCCCAAGTCAGGTCAACCTCGTGCTGTTGGTTAATTGTGTAGGTAGCCGTTGCTATCGCACTGTTAGTAAAGCCGGTTTCGACGGCGATCGCCTCAAGTGTTTCCGTCGTGCTCACTGTGATTGGGGCCGTATATACGGTGGAGGATGTGGTCGGCGTAGTGCCGTCGGTGGTGTAGTAGATCGTTACACCGGCATGCGGGTCGCTGAGGGCCACGGTTTGGGCAGTTGCGTAGGTCCCAGCTGCCACGCTGAACACAGGCGTTTGTAGCACGGAACTAATAGTGTAGGACGCCGAGGCTACCGTGCTGTTGGTAAAACCGGCTTCGACGGCTATTGCCTCGATTGTCTGTGTCACGCTTACCGTGATTGCGCCCGTGTACCTCGTTGAGGACGCAGTCGGCGTTGTGCCATCGGTCGTGTAGTAGATCGTTGTACCAGCCGTTGAGTCGCTTATGATTACCGTCTGCGTAGTCAGGTAATTTCCGGCAGCCACACTGAACGTGGGCGCGGGCAGGACAGCACTGATGGTGTATGCCGCAGTCGCCACAGGGCTGACGCTGAACCCTGTTGCGGTGGCAATGGCCCTCAGCGTCTGCGAAGTGCTGACCATAATCGGGCCGCTGTACAGCGTAGATGAGGTGGTAGGAGTCGTTCCGTCGGTGGTGTAATAGATCGACGCCCCCCCAGTCGCGTCGCTGATGGTCACAGTCTGCGCTGTGGTGTAGGTACCGGCTGCAGGCGAGAAGGTCGGAGTTGCAGCAGATGATTGAGTTCCACTCACATAGGACCACGACAAGACGTTCTGTGTTGCTGCCAAGCCCCCCGTACCGCCGGTGAACCCGACATAAGCAGTGCTTGCTCCCACGAGGCTTGGGATGTCGACAGGGAAGACCTCCGTGACCGTGGCGCTGGTAACCGTATCGGTGAGCGTCATGGTCAGGTTCGCACCGTCATAGACTATGTGCGCTTGCATCAGGTCGCCGCTGTGCAGGTCGATCCCGGTTGAGCTCAGATCGACCGAAGGCACTGTTGGCGCAGCCCCGCCGCTATATAGACCGGTGGAGTCGTTGCCTTCTCCCGCATTGTTGTACAGGTCGAACTTGACTCCGACACTGCTGGGAATGTCCTGGTAGCCCAGTCCTGATCCAGCGTCTCCTAACGCCCATATGCTGGAGTTCTGAATGGTAAACGTCATGCCGTCCGCCGAGGCATTCAGCTGCTGGAAGGTGAAGTCGGTAACGAAGTTCTGCACCGGCACTTTGGTATTGAACCAGGCAGCGCGGTTTTCTCCGGTGCCTCCGTCGGTCAGTTGCAGCGCGCCACCGACCACTGCTGCGTTCCCCTGCAGCGACAGGCTGGCTGGCGTAAATCCGCCGCTGGCATAGTTGATGTAGGTCGTGCCGCCACTGCTGATGGTGTAGGCCGCCGTCCCAACCGCGCTGTTGGTAAAGCTTGTCTTGACCGCGATGGCCTCCACCGTCTCCGATGAGTTCACAGTAATTGGGCCGCTGTACACAGCCGACGAAGTCGTCGGCGTAGTCCCGTTGGTGGTGTAGTAAATCGTGGTGCCAGCCGTGGCGTCGCTGATGGTCACCGTCTGCGCAGCTGTGTATCTTCCGGCTGCAGGCGAGAAAGTCGGTGTAGGCAGGACCGTGCTGATGGTGTAAGCGGCCGATGCCACCGCGCTATTGGTAAAGCCGGTTTCGACGGCTATTGCCTCGATTGTCTGTGTCACGCTTACGGTGATTGCGCCCGTGTAGTTAGTTGAAGACGTGGTCGGCGTAGTGCCGTCGGTAGTGTAGTAGATCGTCGCGCCCGGGGTTGAGTCGCTGATGATTACCGTCTGCGGAGTTACGTAAGTGCCGGCAGCTACGCTGAACACGGGGGCCGGCAACACAGCAGAAGCAGTGTACGTGAAGGCGCTGCCCAAACTTCCGCTCTGAGACCCAGGGTTAATGACCGTCACAGTTGCTGCACCGGCGCTGCCCGCAGGAGTAACCGCGGTAATGGTCGTGCTGTTGACCAGGGCTACGCTGGTCGCCGCTGTGCCGCCAAACATCACCACCGCACCGGCCGCAAAGTTTGTTCCTGTAATGGTCACCGCCGTTCCACCCGTTGTAGGTCCCCTGCGGGGACTTACACGGCTGACTGTCGGCGATGGCGCCGGAGGCGAAACTGGAGCCACATTAGCCGAGAATGTGGCCATCTGCATAACCCAGGCTCCGGCTGAACTCAACGTCGACGTGGCAATGTTGCTCCCTGTTGCAGTTACCACCTTGTCCAGCGCGATATCACCATCCGGTGCGGTAGCGATGCGTGACGTAAATCCATCTCCTGCGGCTTGTGTCGTCGTAGCCACTGTGTTCGCGCCGAAGATTAATTCGTTTGCACTCGTCGTCGTTGCTGCGCCACTGCTGGCGCTCGCGCTATTTCCGCTTGTACCTGCCGTTACATCCAGCGTCATTACGCCTTGATATTCCAGGACGCGTACATCCGGAAAGGACGCCGCCTGGCTGAACGTCACAGTCACCGTGTTCGTCCCCGCAACGATATTCGGCGCATAGTAGATCGATTGCCGCAATGCGGTACCGCTCGTCGGCCCAATCGCTAACTGATAGATGTTTCCGGCACTGTCGTTCACCGTCTGGATTGTCGCCGTAGTGTCGTTCCACCCCACCACCACGACATTCATGTCTCCAGCCGTCTGCGCCGCGGGATAGCTCACGTTCACTGTCGCGGTAGCAATTTGCGGCGTCGCCGAGGCAACCTGGACAAAGCTGATAGGTGTTGACGCGGCGCGGACTGTCGTGGCGGCGGCTATCAGGCAGCACACCGCTGCAACCAATAAACCTGCACGCAAACCGATAAGTCGGAGCATTTGCGAACGCCGACCGGAATAAAGCAGGTTCAGTTGCCAGCGATCGCTGCAAGTCAACGGGAATGATGCTGGAACACGGGAATCGGACCAGGGGGGGAAATTACCACAAGAATCCACCAATTACCTCCGCAATATCGTGCTTTTCAGAGGCAACTAAGAAAGTCAGTTGGTAAATGGCGGTACGCCTGCAATCCATCCTGATGAAAGTATCTGGCTGCAGTGAACTATCAAAATCGAAACTGTTATGCAACAGTACAAACTGGCTGGCAAGAAAAGACGAGCTTATCTTGCCTGAGGTCTATTCGAAATCCTGCCTCGTGATCAAGATACACAACGCCACTCGTCAGCTACGGACTATGCAGCAAAACCGTTGTATCTGATCCTCTTTTATAGGAAGGATCTCGGGTTTTTCAAGGTGTCGGCAATAAATGAATGTCAATTAGTACGCGAAGGTAATGCGCGCTTCTATCATCGCGAACCGAGCTCAGGGCAGCACAGATGACAGTAAATTCCGATGTTGATTCAGTCTATACCATGGACTCAGCATTTCTTACACGAACATCGCATACGCGGGCCGAAACTTGTCGGGCCGCTATAATATTCGTTTTGAGTACTCACCTCCATGTATGCGCGACCATCGGCAGGTTCGTAACGGGCCAGTGATCGACCTGCGCATTGACATTCAGCACCACTGGAATCGACGACGAAGACGAACCCTGGAGGCCGATATTCCACCCGTCGACAGTAATCAACGGAGCATCACCCTTCAGGTCAGCCGCCGTAGCGTCTATCGTAATGGTGCGGCTCTCACCCGGCACCAGCGAGATGTAGTTATCGCTGTAGAAGACCGGCAACACCCGCTCAGCATTCGAATCAGTCGATTTCCCGTGGCGCAACTGCACGTGTGCCATCAGCGCTATTTGCGTTCCGGGATTGTGCAGCGTCACAGTGATCCGCGGATTTCCCGGCTCCTGCTGAGCGGCATTAACTTCCAGGTTCGCCGTCTTAAGCGAATCGAGGACAGTCAGATCATCGGGACGATCCGCCGCGCCGCGCCAGTAGAAATTCTGGCTCAGCAGCTTGCCCCCACCATCCTTGAGCGTAAGGTCAATAAAGCGTACATGGCTCATCAGATCTTTGCACTTCGGATCCCATCCCTCACAGAATCCACCCACAGGATCGACCTGCCCCAGATCGATCGCTGAGCTGGCTGGCCCGGTCACTTGAAAATCCTTTTCAAGCTTGAGCGCACCCGATAGATCGTACACCGAAAGGTGTGCCGTAGCACCCTGCAGAATCTCCGGCCGGTTATTGATCACCTGCAGCGATCCCGTCGCCTCGTTAAGTTGCACATGCACCATTTCGCCCGACTTCATCACCGCGAAGAGCGACGCGTTTGGCTCGAAGTCATGGTGATATAGTTGCCACACGAAACTCGGCTGGGCCGGATTGCTCATCCACGTAATAACCGCGGTTGATGGATTGAAGAGCTTCGCATTGCGCCCTTCATACATCGCACGATAAGCCTCGTAGTTCGCAAGCTGGCTCTTGCGCACAAAGTCGGCCAGGTTCCTGGCCTTACCATACCGATCGTCGAGAGTTTTCGGATACGTATCTCCCCCCGAGGCGCCTCGCGCAAGATCATGCTCCGCCCAGTCATCGTTGATCTGCTCCCAGTCTTTCTGTGGCATCATGCCCTGAATCGACTCAATCGTAGGGATCGAAGTGCTCCCGATCTCCGTTTTGAATGCCTCGCCGAAGACGTAATACTCCCGCGGTGTCCGCCATCGATACGGCCCTCCCGAGTTCACGCCCGCTCCCGACGTCGAACTCGGCTGATAGCGTCGTGTCGGCTCAAGTTCAGCCATCAGCACGCGCAGCTGATCGTCGATTTCTTTCGGCGGAAAGCCTTCGTTTCGCGCGCACCACACAGCGATCGACGGATGGTTGCGGTAACGCAGAATCTTGTCGCGAACATTTGCTATGTACGTCGGCAGGTCGGTTGGGTTGGGACCATCCGAAGGATTGGGCTGGAAGAACTCATCCCATAGCAGAATGCCGTATTTGTCGCACAGCTCGTAGAAGTCCTCGCCGGTCGACTGCCCGACCCAGTTGCGAATCAGATTCATGTTCGCCATCGCGTGCATGCGAATCTGCGCCTCAAGCCGCCCGCGTGGAATACGCTTCAGCCCCTCATCCAGCCCCCAGTCGCCCCCGCGAATGAAAACGCGCACGCCGTTCACCGAGATCGTGAGATTATCCGAGTCGGGCACCGAATAGGTAATCTTGCGGACACCAAATGACAAGGTTTGACTGTCCGAGGTGCTGCCGCCTTGATCGAAACTCAACCGCAGCGCGTAGAGATTCTGCGGCCCGTAGCCGTTAGGCCACCATAACTTTGGATTCAACACATGCAGGGCTGTGAAAGTCTTCGAATCAAGCGTCACGACCTGAGAAGAATGAGGGGCTATCTCGACTTCCTTGTCCACAGCGACGTCGCCAAAACTCGCATGAAAGCCACCCTTTTGCGGCGTATCCGTCACGTTCTCAAGCATCGTTGAAATCGCAATGTCGGCCGAGTCTATGCGCGGCAACGGAAGATCTGTCGTCACCAGCGGATCCTTCACCACCACGGGCCCGGTCGATGAAAGAAACACCTTCGCCCAGATGCCCGAGTCTCGGTCGCGAATCCCCGGCAGCCAGTCCCAGCCGATGGTCGAGAGAAAAGTCGGACCATCGATCGCAGTAATGCCGCCATTCGTCACCATGCCGTCGGCAATCGTGTGTTCATGCGGGTCGCCCGGATGCGGCTGCGGACTCACCAGCACCGCGATAGCAGCCTTATCTCCGGGCTTCACCTCGTCGGAGATATCAAAGATGCCGCGCTTGAACGCTCCGCGCATCGTACCGAGGTATGTGCCGTTGACCCACACCGTCGCAGAAAAATTGATGCCGTCAAGATTCAGCCACGTGCGCCGGCCCTTATACGCAACGGGAATCTCCACGACTGTGCGATACCAGTACGAAGTCTTGTTGAGGCTTTCGGGAATACGGTCGGGACGATTGTTTTCGCCATACAACGGCTCGGGATAGATTCCGTTCTTCACCAGCGTAGTCAGCACCGTTCCCGGCACCACCGCCGGATACCACCCCGCGGTCTTGTACTTCACCTGAGAAATCACAGCGCCGGCTCCCGCGCCCGTCTTCGCTACCTTCGCAGCATCCTGCAATTCCCAACCGGAAGCGACTGGCACCTGATCCGGCTGCGCTCCGAACGCGGCGACCGGTACGACGGTAAATAGAACAGCTAGCGAAGCCACGACGCCAGTTAACCTAAAAATCTGCAATGCACTCACCTTTAGACAACACGGATTCAAGCCTTGAGTCTATCGAATCATCTTAACGCCGTCTTCTCAGGCGCGTGGGCTACCACCCTGATCTCGAAAATCTTCGGCCACTGCTTCCCAGTCACAAACAGCCGGTCATGCTGGGCATCGTATGCGATACCGTTCAGCACCGCTTCCCCACTAACTTTCTCGGCAGCCGGCAAAATCCCCGTCAGGTCGATCCAGCCCAGCACTTTGCCATCACGAGGCGAAATGCGCACAATACGATCGGAGTGCCACACATTCGCGTAGATTTCACCCTTCACATATTCAAGCTCATTGAGCTGCGTGATGGGAACGGTGCCGTCGTGAACGGCGATGTGCCGCGTCTCAGCAAACGTATCGGGATTGCGGAAGCGCAGCGTATCTGTGCCATCGCTGGTGATGATCTCCTTCGCCGCGCGCGTCATGCCCCAGCCTTCGCCCGAATAGGTGAATTGCTTAATCAGCCGCAGCGAAAATCGATCATAGACAAAGCAGATGTGCGATTGCCAGGTCCATTGGTAGACATAGGACCCCCAGTCAATGATGCCTTCGCCAAAGTACTGCGCAGGCAGATCGCGCCGCTGAAGCACCTTGCCCGTCTCAGGCTGAATTGCCATCACGGCCGAGTGCCCCGTCAGCCCTGTCCCCTCATAGAACATGCCATCCAGGTAGAAGAAACCTTCCGTGTAACTCTCAGTCGAGTGCGGATAGGTCGCAACCACCTTGTATCCATCCACCGGAACAGCGGCATAGGTCGCCGCGGAAGAAAGCGCAAGCAGGGGCAGACATAAATAGAGCAGTAAGTAAGACGTCATCGAGTCTCAAGATAACAGAGCCGCGCATCGCTGCAAGCCTCACACCAAACGCATCTCCGATTACGGCTGTGCAGGCGACAGCAGATCCGCAAAGAAGGGATTCAGCATCCGCCCACTCGGGTCCGCAGCCCGCACCGCCGCGGAAAACTGTAGCCAGCGATCTCCATAGCCACCTTCAACATGCTCCCGCAAAACAAACGGGCTCTGATTCAGCAATGGAATGCCATGGTTCTTGAAACAAAAATCATTAAACGCCTTGAGAAAATCTCCCCACGCTTGATTATCTGTACTCGCATGAATCGGATCGAGCGAGAAGACCTCCTCATCGTATGTATAAGACAACAGCCCGCTCTTATCCGGGCGCACATGATACGCACCCAGCGGCATATTGCAGCGGAATCCCGTCTTGTTGAAATAATCGTCTGCAAAGACGAGATACGCCTTCAGAGCAGCCAGCCACTGCGAGCGCGGAAACGCCCAGAACGTAAAAGCATACTTGGCATCGGCCGGCGTCTCGTCGTAATTGATCGTCTTGTCAGGAGCCAGAATCGTGATACCCCCAAAGAGATGCAATGTCGAATAGAGCAGCTTCGCCGCGTCAAAATCTCCTTGCTGCAGCGCATCTCGAAGACTCTTATCCGTGGCGAATCGGTCAATCAGCTGACCGAAAAAGGCCCCCTCAAAGTTCCACAATCTCCTGCGCACATCCGCCAGGAGAGTGGACAATATCAGAGGATCCTTAACACGATGGCGCTGCTGAAAAACGGCAGTTCGTCCCACCGTCCAGCACACCAGTCCCTCCGACGAATCGAGCAGAGTATCAACCTCCGCCTGCGTCAGTTCATCCACCGGTCGCGGAAGATAAGTAAGGTGCAGCGTCTCGATTGGCTTGATGCGCAGGGTAACTTCATAGATCACGCCCAGTAGCCCATAACTCGATCGCATCAGGTGCAGCAGATCTGGATTGCCCTGCTCCGAAGCCTCAGCCAGTTCTCCCGCAGGAGTCACCCACCGCATCCCGATAACATAAGAACTGACCTGGCCAAATTCGATTCCATCGAGACCATCCTTCGTGTGGCAACAGGCCGCTGAACCAAGCGTCATATTGCCGATCTCGATATTGAGCATCATCTGCAGATTCTGCGCACGCAGCGCCTTCGACACCTCAATAATCTGCATGCCTGCCTGCGCAGTACACGTCAGATTGGCGGCGTCGATCGAGATCAGATTCGCCATCTTCGACATCTTGATCATCGTGCCGTTAGATGACGCACACGGAGTCAGCGAGTGATAGCTGCCCACCGCTCTTACCGGGCTCGGATATGTCACCGTGTCCCGCAAAACCGCCTGAATCTCCTGCACCGTTTGCGGGAAAACGAGCTGCTGCGGAGAGGCAGTAATACTCCCGTCATAGTTCACAACCTGATTCGGCATCCAGACCTCCTGGGAATTCACACCTGAATGTATGGGAGATGAAACACGAAAAGGCCAACTGATTCGTCAGGAGAAATTTAACATGCACCAACTTTCGCTGGCTATCGGAATGTGGCAACCGCCGTTTGCAAAGGGCGTTGCACACAAAGCACGGGACCAACAGCCACGCGGTGCCCATGACTCACAAAAATAAATGGCCCGGAGCATCACGCTCAGGGCCATTTTCAATTCAGACTTAACTGCAGTTACTCAGCCGCGCCTTCAACAACCTTCGTCGTCGCAACTGTCCAGTTAGGATCGCCCACCTTGAATCGCGCGAAACGGCGCACGGTGATGTTCTCACCCAGTTTGCCCACCTTCTGCGCAATCAGTTCCTTGATCGAGATCGACTGCTCCTTGATAAACGGCTGCTCCAGCAGGCAGACCTCCTCATAGAACTTGGCCATCTTGCCCTCGGCGATCTTTTCGATCACCGCAGGCGGCTTACCGGTCGCAGCGGCCTGTGCCTTGTAGATTTCGCGCTCGCGCTCCAGGTCTTCAGGAGTTACATCCTCAGGCTTGACATATCGTGGATCGCTCGCTGCAATGTGCATAGCGATATCCTTGAGCAGGCCTTGGAAATCATCCGTGCGCGCAACGAAATCGCTCTCGCAGTTTACTTCCAGCAGCACGCCGATCTTGCCGCCCGCGTGAATGTAGGTGCCTACCGCGCCTTCATTGGTGCTGCGCGAAGATTTCTTCGCCGCCGAAGCCATGCCTCGCTTACGCAAAACCACGAACGCGTCTTCGATATTGCCCTTGGTTTCCTGCAGCGCCTTCAGACAATCTCCCATGGGTGCGCCGGACTTCTCGCGCAATTCCTTGACCAATCCCGCACCGATCTTCTCACTCACCGTCGTCATCTCCACTCCATCCTTATTCTGATCTCTATTTGATTCAATTCCGGCTCGAAAGTTCCCACACCGATGGCCTACACAAGAAAAGCGTGGCTCGTATTACTCGGCGGCCACGCTTACTCTATCGTGCGCGCTTTCGGCACGCAGTAAGTTACAGTGCTGTTTCAGCCGTCTCAGGTTCTTCGTCCAGCGCTGAAACCACGCCTGGGGCCTTGCGAATTCCGCCGCCCAGCGCCGCTTCCAGATCCACCACATCGCCGGCTTCTTCGCCTTCGCCAGTAACCTCGATATTCGAAGTCTCAACCGGTGCTTCCGCTTCCGCAACCTGCTCGAACTGCTTGTCGCCAACCAGGTTCACGCCTTCGACAGCGGAATCGGAAATCTTCGAAGTAAACAGGCGAATCGCGCGCAGCGCATCGTCGTTGCCCGGAATTACGTAATCCACAACCGTCGGATCGCAGTTGGTATCCACCACCGCGACAACCGGAATACCCAGTTTGCGGGCTTCCTTCACGGCGATCGCTTCGTTGTTCGAGTCCACGATGAAGAGCGCATCCGGCAGCCGCTTCATGTTCTTGATGCCGGCCAGGTTGGCCTGCAGATGCTTGCGCTCGCGCTCAAGCTTGATTACTTCCTTCTTGGTCAGCAGTTCATAGCGGCCGTCCGTTGCCATCTCGTCAAGTTCCTGAAGGCGCTTCACCGACTTCTGCACTGTCACCCAGTTGGTCAGCAGTCCGCCGAGCCAGCGCTGATTGATATAAGGCATCCCCGCGCGGTTGGCTTCTTCTGCGATCGCATCCTGCGCTTGTCTCTTAGTACCAACGAAAAGAATCGTCTTGCCCGATGCGCACAGGTCGGTGACATACTTCGACGCGTCCTTGAACATTTTCAGCGTCTTCTGCAGGTCGATGATGTAAATGCCATTGCGCTCGCCAAAGATGTATTCCTTCATCTTCGGATTCCAGCGCTTGGTCTGATGCCCGAAGTGAACACCCGCTTCGAGCAACTCCTTCATGGTAATCGTGGCCAATGGGGCTCCTTTTGTGCGTTGCATCCGAACTGGCGTTCGCCTTGTCCGGATTGATCCCGCCAACTGCGCCGCAGCCGCGGGAGATTGAACTACGAAATGGCTGGCGTGAAGTACGGAGTGTGGAGTGCGCCAGACCGCTGCTCACCCCACACTTCGCACTTCACACTCCACACTATCGCTTGCTGAACTGGAAGCGTGCGCGTGCACCCTTCTGTCCGTACTTCTTGCGTTCCTTCTGCCGCGCGTCGCGGGTCAGCAGGTCTTCCGACTTCAACAGCTTGCGCAGCTCCGGGTTGAACACAACCAGCGCACGCGCCGCACCCATCTTCACCGCATCCGCCTGCGCAGAAACACCGCCGCCCTTGACTGTGGCAACCACGTCAAAGGTCGAGAGCATCTCGGTCAGTACCAGCGAGCGCTTCGCCGAAACGCGTTGTTCCTCAGTCACGAAGTACTCTTCGTGCTTGCGGTTGTTGATCTTGAACTCGCCCGTACCGGGGCGCAGAAACACGCGGGCAATTGCCGACTTGCGGCGTCCCGTCCCGTAATACTGAACCAAATCTGCCATGTGCTCTCTTCCGCCCTACCCGGGCCTCAAACCAAACCAACTTTGGGTGCCCAGCCTTCGCCGGGGTGCCCCATCCTTGCCGCGCCTTTTGCAGCAAGGGTGGGATCACAAACTACCTACGCGATCACTTCCAAAACTTCAGGCGTCTGCGCTTCATGCGGATGCTTGTCTCCGCGATAAACCTTGAGCTTGGTGCCCATCTGCCGGCCCATCTTCGACTTCGGCAGCATTCCCTTGATCGCCTCTTCAATGATCTTCTCCGGACGGCGGTTCAACAGGCGTGTAAAAGACTCTTCGCGCAGTCCACCCGGAAAGCCTGTGTAACGGCGATACAGCTTCTGCTGCGACTTAAGTCCGGTCAGCCGGATCTTCTCCGCATTGATGACGATCACATGATCGCCCATATCAATGTACGGAACATACTTCGGATTCAGTTTTCCGCTCAGCACATCGGCTGCCTTGGTGGCCAGGCGGCCCAGGGTCTTACCACTGGCGTCCACCACAAACCACTTGCGGTTGATCTCTTTCGCGCTCGGAATATAAGTCGACATCTCGCTCCCGCTTTCAAATCCCTGCAAATCTCGCGTGCCTGACTTTACGCAACGTAAAGAAATCAGCACAAACCGCCCACGCCTCTATGGCGGGGCCAAAATTGAACCCACGGCTAAACAAATCCTGTTCGCGTGAGATGCGCGGAACCCTTTTCAGGTCTTTAACTTTCTCGGTCGGGCTTTAACTTCAACTAAGCCTGTCTTTGAAAGGTGGTGTGCCCTGTTTCAGCTTTTCAATCGACTCAAGCCCGGCCCGGATGAATACCACACAGACCAACAGACGCAACACCGCGCAAGGACTTTAGAATAACCGAATTTGAATAGAGAGTCAACGAAAACGAAGGTCCTACTGCTGAGACTGCACCTGGCTGAAAATCTCCTCCAGCTCAACATATAAAGGTGTACCCGCAACCACCAGCCGTTTAGTCTCGGTCCACTCCGAGCCGGAGCACATCCGCCTAGTCCGGGTTTTGGGATCAATGATCCAGACCGTCTCCACGCCCATCTCGCGATAGTCCCGAGCGCGCTCCTGGGTATCCGAATAGCTGTCATTCGGCGATAGAATCTCGATGATCAGCAGCGGCGGCTCGGTAAGAACATCGGGCTGGGGTCCGGCTGGCATGAAAGCCAAGTCGGGAACCCGAACGCGATTCGGCGAAACCTGGATCCTTTGTTCTGTGCTTCCGGTAATTCCCCACTCCCGTTCATGCTGGTGGAACCACGCCGCCAATAGCAGCTGGACCCTCGCGTGTTCCCATTTTCCCACATTCCGCTCCCGGACCTCCCCGTCCACGTACTCGCGATCAGGGCGATAGCTCGTCTCGAGATATTCGCTCAGCGGAATGTGCATGGTGGTAGCCATGTTGGGAATCGTATCACAACATCTTATCCATATCATTGAAACAAAACGGGATGTCAGGTAGATTGCGCCGTTACTGCCTCGCAATCAGCATCAGCAGATCCGGCGAAATCCGGCAGTTCAGCTTCCCACCCGGCATCCACACGGCGCCGTCCGCAAAAGTCACCGAATTCAGGTTGATCCAGGTCACAGAAGTAAACCCACGCAGCACCAGGTCCGTCGCAATCTCCCCCTCGGCATTCGGCCGAAACGCCAGATCGAAGCTCCGCGCCCGGTCCGCCTTCGGCCCCGTCAGAAAGTCGCCGCCTCCGCCACGCGAGTCCGCCTGACCCGCCGGCACGCGATACATACGATTCTCCGCCCCGGTCCCGTGCACAGTCACCCGCACCCGGGCAATCTCCTCGGAAGTCTCCGTCCCTTTCCCAAGTGTCAGATGAATCCGCTGCGCCGGCCCATCTACCTTGCCATCACGCCCCTTATCGGCAAGCAGCAGATCGCCCAATCCCTTCTGCTGCGCCCGCATCGAAACCAGACAACCGGCATCCATCCGGTCCGCATTAAACTGAACCGCCGGAGCCTGAGCCGCGAGCGCAAGCGAACCCGTCAAAATCGCCAAAGAGAAACGCACCATACGCTTCATCGAACCCTCCTCAACAGGTGATCGAATGGCGGTATTCATGGATGCCGCCCGCGCTCTCTGGACTCCAAAGCCCAGCAGCCCACAACGCCGACCCACCAACAACATACTCCCGGCAGCCGGCCGCGACAACCGCATCCTGCCAGAGAGACGATTCAAACCTTCCCGCGTCACCGCACCCACCTATTGCCCGCCCGATTACCATTCACTCCTATCAGGTCGTCATAAACCCGTGCCGTGTAAACTCCCAATAATCGGTATCAACGACTCCTGCCTGACTCGTTGACTGCCCCACTGACTAACCCATTGCCTGACCCATTGACTGATAGATGACATCCTCCCTCACCTGCACGGTCGTCGTTCCCTGTTATAACGAAGCGGCACGCCTCGACACAGAGGCCTTCCTCGAGTTCCTCGCGCAGGATCGCGGCATCTCCATCCTCTTCGTCAATGACTCCAGCACTGACAACACCTTCGCGATCCTTGAGCAGCTCCAAGCCAAGTGCCCCGAAAAAATCCGCGTCCTCAACAAGCTCAAGAACGGCGGCAAGGGTGAAGCAGTTCGAGACGGAATGCTCGAAGCAATCCGGCTCGGAGGGTCACAGGTGGTCGGCTTCTGGGACGCGGACCTCGCAACGCCGCTCGACGCAATCCCTGAACTGTTGGGCGAGCTCGAAAAAAATGACCACCTGGAAATGGTCCTCGGCTCCCGCGTTCGATTGCTCGGCAGAGATGTACACCGCAAGGCGATTCGCCATTACCTCGGCCGCGTCTTCGCAACCGTCGCATCCATTCTCCTGTCGCTGCATGTGTACGACACGCAATGCGGTGCCAAATTATTCCGCGTCACGCCACAGCTTGAAGAGATTCTCGCAACGCCGTTCTGCTCCCGCTGGGTCTTCGACGTCGAAATACTGGCGCGATACATCGTCGCAAACAGAGACCATCGCGACCACCTCGACACCACAATCTATGAGTACCCACTCAGAAAATGGGAAGACGTCGCCGGCTCCAAGGTGCATCCGCTGGACTTCGTCGTCGCATTCGGCGACCTGCTAAGGATCTATCAGCGCTACCTGGCCTGACCATTCGAGGTCAATCTCGCAAAGCTAACCCCGCACAAGCTTCCGCTGCAATGCCTCCAGCGTCTGCCCCTTCGTCTCAGGATAGAAGAGCAGTACCACGATAAACTGGATCACTGTCATCACGGCGAAGAACACGAATGGCGCGCCGCCCGATTTCGCCGCCAGTGTCGGAAAAACTAAAGCAATAGCAGCGTTCATGATCCAGTGCGAACTGTTGCCAACGCTCTGCCCTTTGTTGCGCACCACATTGGGAAAAACCTCACCGATATAGACCCAAATCACAGCCCCCTGCGAAACAGCGAAGAAAGCAATGTAAACAACCAGCAGCCACAACAAGGCTGCCTGATGCGATTGCGTTAGAAAGATGTACGCAACGCCGGTTAGGCACCCAGCCGTTCCGACTGCGCCTATCAGAAGCAGCGTCTTGCGCCCGAGCCGATCGATCAGGGTCATGCCGATCAACGTAAAGATAAGATTCGTTGCACCGATCGCGATCGCCTGCAGATCGCCGGAGAGCTCCGTAAAGCCCGCTGCCGCGAAGATCTTGTTGAGGTAGTACAAAATGGCGTTGATACCCGCCAGTTGGTTAAAAGCACCGATACTGATCGCGAGAAAAAGGGGATACCGATACTTCCACTGAAAGACCGGCTCATTGGCCACAGCATGGCTTTCTCGAATGGCCTGCTGAATATCCGCCAGTTCCGCCTCAGGGTCAGGATCGCCCATCAGCTTAAGCACCGCCATAGCCTCGTCGATACGGTCCTTGGAAACCGACCATCTCGGGCTGCGTGGAATACCGAAAAGCAGCACCAGAAAGAGCACCGCGGGCACCGCGGCTACTCCCAGCTGCGTTCGCCATTCCCAGGGCCCAAGATGCATCAGGCGGATCGCGAAGTTCGATGCATAAGCCAGCAAAATGCCGATCACGACATTGATCTGGAATGTTCCCACCATGCGGCCGCGCCATTTCGCGGGAGCAAGTTCCGTAATGTAAACCGGCCCGAGAACGGAGGACGCCCCGATGCCCAGGCCACCAAGAAAACGAAAGACCAGCAACGCCGGCCAGTTCCACGCCAACGCGCACCCAAGAGCCGACACGACATAAAAAATCGCGGTGAGACGCAGTGTCTCACGTCCGCCGATCCGCTGTCCCACTGCGCCGGCGAACATAGCGCCAACTACAGTTCCTGCGACCGCGATGAAAACCGTAAATCCCTGCGTGCGGTCGCTCAGATGATAAAGCCGTGTCAGAGCTTCAATTGCCCCTGCGATTACCGCAGTATCAAATCCGAAAAGCAAGCCGCCCAGGGCGCCGCTCACGGTGGCCTTCATCAAGTAGAAATTCGGTCGCATCGATCTCCCGGTAAATTAGGTCGTGGTTGCAGGATCACGCGCAATCATACAGGGCAGGAGCCAAAGAGAGCAGCGGTCTAATTCGCTTCCGCCTCAGGAGCATGTACCTGTCGCGTCGGAGTCACCGTCAGCAGCCTGCAGCGTTGCTTGCCCGCCGCACCCCAGGCCAGCGGCAGGTCGCTCTCCAGATACGCGCAATCGCCCGTCTCCAGCGTCTCGCGCATCCCTGCCACATCCAGGTGAAGCCGCCCATCCAGCACGTACACCAGCAGTGCGTGGGCGTTGTCGATCTCCGGCTCCGTCGAACTTCCGCCCGGCGCCAGGTCCACCAGGCACGCATCCATTCGCCGATCGGGCACTCCGGGATTCAGCGGAATGCGCGAGCTTCCATCCGTGCTTCGCCCTCGGCCCTGGCTCGCCACTCGTCGCGTCACCGAGAGCGAGTGCTCCGTCGGCTCGCAGAAAAAGTGCCCAAGCCCTACGCCGTAGACACGACAAATTGTTGCCAGCGTAAGCAGCGTAGGCGTCATGCGGTCCGTCTCAAGTTTGGAAAGCAGTGCCGTCGAAAGGCCCGTCTCCTCAGAAAGCCGCGCAAGGGTGAGCCGCTTCTCGGTACGCAGTCCACGCAGCTTCATGCCGATGCAGTATGGCGTCAGAAACCACTGCACGTGCGAGACCGTTTTAGACATAATATTTCTTCCTCGGAGACAGTCTTCCATCTCCGCTTTCCAAAATCCTTGAAGAATTCTGGAAATTACATCCAAATATGTTCAAACAGCTATTGCTACCGGCAAGACTGACAGGTCACCATCAGGGAATTCACGCTTCAAAGTTAGAATGCAGACAATGTGCGTTGACCTAACTTCAGGCATCAGGACAAAAAGTCCGGAAAGGTCGTTGACATCGTGCGATTCTCTTTCGACTCATCCCCCCTCGTTCTCCTGAGCTACCGCAGCTCTCCC
>Ga0206964_10095_pt1 | contig 26469 bp, 29 predicted proteins | sample Alteio_BWOrgHeat_25_FD_152980 | JGI IMG/M metagenome (GOLD analysis project Ga0206964, IMG submission 152980) | Enriched cells from forest soil in Barre Woods Harvard Forest LTER site, Petersham, Massachusetts, United States -... | ecosystem: Environmental > Terrestrial > Soil > Temperate forest >...
CCGACATTATTCCGCAATAGTAATACCCAAATTCACATATTTAATCTTAATGAAGCTTAAACTGTGGATTAATGAGGGCTTTATTTCGTCGCTTTAGGCGATATCTGATACATTTACTTCGATAGCGGGCGTAGTTAAGTGGTATAACGAATGCTTCCCAAGCATTAGTTGCGGGTTCGATTCCCGCCGCCCGCACTGGAGTAACCGCAAAACGATAAAAGGCTCCTTAACCCGCCTTTTATTCCTCTCGCATTAGATCGGGGTTCGATTCCCCGTACCCCCACAAAAAAAGAGAACTCAGCAAACGGGCGTGCTGAGTTCGTTGGAAGGCGGCTTGTAGGTATCCCATTGCGGAATGCCCAGCCACTTTGCGCGGCGACTTGAGGAGCGTCCCCCGAGATAGAGATAGATCCTGCCTGCGAGGGTTTTGTGCCACTCGTTGCAGGCCTTTTGGAACGATTCGCGCGCCGTGCGCTCAGGCTCTCTGGCAGGCCATAGAGCCCGTAATTCAGCTATCGTGCGTTTGCTGTGATGCGCAAACATGGCGCCACACACACGGCAATTTTCGGCATGATCTGCCACGTCGCCGGGTAAACCGCCTTCCAGCTGATGAATATGCGCTTCCATGAAGTCGTAACAGATACGTCGATCTGACATTACGAGCCTCTCTTTCTGCTGCATGTATACAACATACTCATGGCAATGTAAACGCCGACTATCAGGCAGTAAGGCCAAGTACGATCTGCTCCCTTCTAAATAAAAGTTATCCACAGTTTGCTTGTGATATACTTTTAGGAAATTAATCACTAATTATTTGTCTATGGCAAAAGCACCGTCAGTTACTATTTATTCGACCCCGACCTGTCACTTTTGCCACGAAGCAAAAGATTTTTTCACTGCAAATAAAGTCGAGTTCACCGATTACAACGTCGCGACCGATCTTCAGAAGCGTCAGGAAATGATCCAAAAGAGCGGACAGATGGGCGTGCCGGTCATTTACATCGGTGATGAGCTCATCGTCGGCTACGACGAAGAAAAATTGAAGGAATTGCTGCACGTGTGAGCAAATGGAAAGCCGCGCTTATGGCGCGGCTTTTGCTAGTGCGTGAAAGGATAGAGAAGGAAGATCCGAGGCGTTTTTGCGTAGTAATCTTCGGCCTCTTTACCGAATCGAGCCAGTGTTTCTTTTTCCTGGAACCATCCTGCTACACATAAGCACGACAGGAATACGAACTGCAAGAAAAAGAATAGCAGATCTGACGAGGCCGGTTGCGGAAGCCAAAAAATGCTATTCATCAGTATAAATCCCGTATACATGGGATGGCGAGTGATCTTGAACAGTCCGCCAGTTTGCAACTGTGTCTTACCTTTTCCTCTGTAAAGTGTCCACAAGCAGTAACAGAAAATCACGGCCCCGACATATGAGGGGATCACCCATGCCGAATTCGACGCTTCAATTGATCTGCCGTAGAGTAGGACGGTCGCAAAGAATGACGCTAGCATGGTCAATTGAAAGATCGCTCCGCGAAGGATCGTCTGTCTCTCATTCATCGGCGTGTACCTTTTCGTTTTCTGGAAAATTTATAGATTATTTCTCCGACTTGTCAAATCAAGTGCTCTCGACAGGAATCGAACCCATATCTTTCCCTTAGGACGGGACTCCTCGACGATGCGCTCATCGTAGACTATGTGAAACTAAGGAGAAAAGTGTGCCACTGCTTCTATCCAGTTAGAAAATTTGGAGTAATTTGTAGATGCAGGAAAAATGGCGTGCGGATCAAAGAGATACCGATTTTTTACATCGTGGAGCGCTTCGAGGACCTTGATCTCGTCGTCGATATAGTGCGTGACCCCGAGCGCCTGAGCCATTGTGCTCTTGTCTTCGATCTCTTTGACGAAAAAGGCGTTGTTTGCACTAAAAAATCGGGGCCACAGCCCGCGCGCTTTTAGTAGCCGCTCTGCGATGAGGGGGTCTTTTCTGCGAGAAATAAGAACATAGGGAACGCCTCTCTGATCTAAATTTTCCAGGGCATCTTCGATGCCGAGCATGAGGGGTGCGCTGAGCGCTGTTGCGTCTTTATTGTAGAGAGTGTCCCAAAAAGCGGAAAGAAATTCTTCCGGGATGATCTTTCTGAGGATATCCGAGGGTGTTTCTTTGGCGGTAATATCAAAGCCGATATCTTTGGCGAGCGCGATCTTACTTTCCGTGTGGTCGATGATGACACCATCCATATCGAGTCCGAGCAATACCGTGTCGGCTATCATGTGCTCTATAATAGCGGTAGATAATCTTTTACAAAAGCTACTGGCAGGAGAAGTACAGTGCACAAAGTTCAGGCAGAAACGATCCGGCGGTATTTGAGAAGTCACGAAATTCGCTACGACACAAATATTCTTCCGCGACCCTTCTGCGTTGAGATCACAGGAACACCGTGTTCCGGCAAAAGCGCTCTCATTGACCAGCTATACAACGAGCTGCGAAAGTTGGGATTGCGTGTTGAGCGGCCGCAGGAAGGGGCGCAGGTCATTCCGCACATTCCCCGCATGGACCCGGTTTTTAACACGAGAGCAGGTCTGTATGCCTTGAATCTCTTGATCGACAGGAGTTTTGGGCATAGCTGCGACGTCGTTATATTTGAGCGGTGCATCTTTGATGCATACTGCTGGATGGCGTTCGATGAAGAAAAGAAGGGCTTGAAAAAAGTGCATAAAGATTCAGCCCGGGAGTTTTTCCTTAGCGGTCTGTGGTCACCTTTCATCACCAGGGCATATTTTTTAGTGTGCGACCCGTCAGTGGCGATAGCTCGCGATCTGAGAGACTCCCCAAGCCAGGTGGCGGGTAACTCTACCACCGAGGAGCTGATCAGTGCCATGATCAAGATGTACAAAAATGCTCATGCCGAACTCTCCCCCCGATTTCCCCAGCTGAAAATGCTGGACACGACATACGTCAACCAGCAGCAAATGGTTCAAGCAGTTCTATCTGACATTCTCGAAGTATTCTGTAAAAAAGCGGACGGCTCCTCGTGAGCCGTCCTTTGCTATATCTCCAAAAGAAATCCCCGCGTGGTGCGGGGAAGAGAAGTGCTAAAAAATATCGAGCGATAAGACATCTTTGAAGCTGGAAACGCGGTAGCCTGTAAAGTCGCAATACTCATTTCGCCGGTCATAGAGAACTGCTTGGAGTCCAGCTTGCTGCGGCCCCTCCACGTCATTTTTCGGATTATTACCGATCATGATGCACTCTTCTGGTCGAACGCGCTCTCTGTGTGCTATCGATCTGAAAAAGTCGGGATCCGGTTTCTCGTAGCCGACCTCAGTCGAGGCATAGACGGCGTACAAAAGATCGCTCAATCCGAAATGTGAGACCATCGCGATCAGTTTTTCCAGATCGTTGTTGGACCCGATGACGACTCTCATGCGTCGATTGCGCGACTCTGAGAGAAAGGACCACGTATCCGGCAGCACTTCGTAAAATGAGGGATCGGTAAGGATCTCGGTGGCCATCTGCGTTCCGTAGCTATCGCACTCGTCAAACGCCATGTCCGGAAAAAGTGCTCTGATGATCTCGCGATCAATGATCGACCACTTCTTGCCATGATCGGGCGGGAGTTTTTCTTCCCATAGGGCCCGTTTCTCATCATAGATGAGTGTCACTTTGTCGATGTTGGCGTCTCTGCCGGTCAAACGCTCAATGATGCGACGGCTCATTTCGTAGCGACTCATGCCGTCTTTGGGCACAAAGAGCGTGAAGAGCGCATCCACGATAATGACCTTAATTTTGTGCACGGTGCACCTCCTGTAGATGTCTGTGGCAAGAGTATAAAGATACGTTCATTCCGTCAATCTTTCACAAGCTTCCCGGTGCTGGCATACTATTGTCATGCTAATCATAATGGCCGGATTGCCGGGTACAGGTAAGAGTACAGTGGCCAAGCAGCTCGCCAAAAAGATAAATGGTGTCGTATTACGCTCAGATGTTGTTCGAAAGGAATTGTTCGCACGGCCAACATATAGCGCGAAGGAGACCGATGAGGTATATGTGGAACTGTTCGATCGGGCGAGATCTGCGCTTCCGAGTCCCGTGATACTTGATGCTACTTTTTCAGAACGCCGGCATCGAAAGGCAGCGCAAAAAGAAGCCCTTGCCCTCAAAATACCGTTCACCATCGTTCTCACCGATGCACCTGAAAGTGTCGTGCGTGAGCGGATCGCAATGAGGGCCAATGACCCGAGCGACGCGACATTTGTGAACTATCTCGAAAAAAAGGCCGCTTTTGAGCCTTTGGAGGAATTACATTTTCGCATAGACACCTCTGAGGAGTTGGAGAGTCAGATCGATCAGATCCTCGATTCGATGTAAGTTGCCCTCAGCAAGGGTATACGATATCTGTGGTCACGAATAATTGTTCGCCGTCGCTCGCAATTTTCGCGACCCCGGCTCGCGGGCACGCAAGCTTGCGTGGCAACGCTGCGCCCGGCACACATATACAAAGAAGCGAAGCAGTTCGCTTTTTTGTTCGTGTGCCCCCAGCAAGAATCGAACTCACATCTTTCCCTTAGGACGGGACTGCTCTATCCATTGAGCTATGGGGGCTAGCGAGGAACAAAATAAGAATACACGGTATTCTTATTTTTTCCGAGCGACGACCCCGAACGAAGTACGGGGGCAATTCAATCCCACTGTAGCATTTTTGCGATGATAGAATACAGCGGTGGATAGATTTTTCTTTGCGCTACTCGCATTCGTCCCGATAACGATCATTGCGAACTATCTGCATGCATCACCGGTCACTATTTTCTTCCTCGCGGCTCTCTCGATCGTTCCGCTTGCCAAATACATCGGAGAGGCGACCGAAGAACTGGCTACGCACACCACTCCCGCTGTCGCCGGCTTGCTCAATGCCACTTTTGGCAATGCGCCTGAGCTCATAATCGGGCTCTTTGCCTTACATGCGGGCCTGTTCGACCTCGTTAAAGCCTCATTGACCGGCTCCATCATAAGTAATCTCTTGCTTGTCCTCGGAGTGGCGATGTTTGCGGGCGGTTGGGGAAAAGTGACGCAGTTGTTCAATCGCACAGCAGTGGTTGCGAGCGGCTCGACGCTATTCCTCGTGACGATAGCGCTTATCATGCCGGCGCTCTTCGTCTACACGGAGCCCAATTTGTCACAGTCCGTCACGATGGAGCTCAGCGTCATCGTTTCGATCGCGCTGCTCATAGTCTACGCTGCCAGCCTTTTCTTTTCGTTGCGCACGCACAAGCACCTTTATTTCGAGGAAGTGGGGAAGTATGAGACGCGCTGGAGCGTCCAGCGAAGTCTCTTGACGCTCGCAGTTACGACGCTCGTCGTCGCCTGTATGTCGGATCTGCTCGTTGGCTCAGTGCAGCCGCTCGTACAAGCGCTCGGCTGGTCGCAGCTCTTCATCGGTATCGTTGTGATCGCCATCATCGGCAACGCCGCTGAGCACTATTCCGCTGTCGTCGTTGCCCTCAAGGACCGTATGGATCTCTCATTGCAGATCTCGATCGGCAGCGCCGCACAGATCGCAATGCTCGTGGCGCCTCTCCTTGTCCTCATAAGCTTCGCTTTCGGGCAGCCGATGAATCTCGTATTCGACCCCTTCGAGCTCGTTTCGATCGCGCTCTCGGTACTCATCGTGAATCTGGTCGTGGCCGATGGCGAGAGTAATTGGTTTGAAGGAGTTCAGCTCCTCGCGGGATATGCGATAATCGCGATCGCATTCTTCTTCCATCCCTAAGAAACTGTCGAAAAAGTTCATTTGCATCGTTGCGGGGCCCCAGCAGCGACCTCACCGTACCAGTAAGTACGGCTCGGCCGCTGCTTTCCCCGCGCCTCGCACCAGAAGCTTTTTCGACAGCTTCTCAAAAATTACATAGTACAATATCTCTATGCCCCCGAATCCCAATCACGACATGATGGCCGCCATCTTCAAGATGACGAAAGAAAATAATGACCTCCTGCATTCGATGCGACGCCGCGCTTTTATCGGCGGTTTTTTGAAATTCCTGATCTACGCGGCCCTTTTCCTTGCGCCGGTATGGTTTTACGCTACGTATCTCAATCAGGATGTCCAGAAGATGTTGCAGGCTTTCAATCAAATGCAGCAAACAGGCGCCAATGTGCAGCTTCAGTTCAACAATATTCAGAACTCCGTAAAGTCGCTCGAGTCCAAGATCCCCGGATTTGGGGGGGACAAGCACCACGCCGAAATAATCTGTGGTCACAAATAATTGCTCGCCGACGCTCGCAATTTTCGTGACCCTGACTCGCGGTCGCACCTACTGGCGCGACATCGCTGCGTCCGGCACATGCACGCAAAAAAGCGGAGCAGTCCGCTTTTTTGAGTCATGTGCCCAGGGGCAGAGTCGAACTGCCGACCCTTCGCTCTTCAGGCGAATGCTCTAACCAACTGAGCTACCTGGGCTAGTGAGGATCGAAAGTAAGAGTACTCAGTATTCTTACTTTCTCCGAATGACGCCCAGGAAAGAGCGAAGCGATTACCTGGGCTTCTGGGCTACTTTAGCACAGGAAATTGGCTAAAAGAACCGCCTTAGGCTGGCACAGTTAAGCGCGAAAGAATATACTGTTTTTGGAAGATAAAGTCATCGAAAGGATACGGTAATGATGAAGAGTTTGATTATCGCTTCGCTGGCGCTTTGCGCCATTGCTCAGGCGGGAAATGTGCAGGCTCGAGACCTCAACGAGTACGACAAGGCTACACGCTTGCAATACATGAGAGACAAGAGCACTGGCATCTGTTTCGTCATGGATCTAAACGGCGGACAGATCATCGGGATTGTCGACTGCGGCAAGATAAAGCCGGAGCTTCTCCCTGGCGAGCAAAACAATGACGACTGATTGAGACCGGGTGCGTCAACCTGCGCTCTTTTTGTAGAGAAAAATAAAATGCGGCCCGCTTCGTTAGAAGGCGGGCCGCTTAGTGTCATGCTTTTTTGGGAAAGAACCTCGCGGGCCAATCCGGCAATTTGCCGACGTAATGGCACATCGACCAGATCGCGAGGAGCGCGGTCGGCCACAGGAAGGCGCGACCGAGATCGTTGATCCACGGCATGCCGAAGTCGCCGGCAAACGCGAATGCTGCAATAAGTGTCGGCATTTCGACGAACATTTTGACTTTTGCCACCCTGCTCGCTTTGAAGAGCAGGCTTTTCGTGTACCGCATCCAGATCACAGCAACGTGGTATATGACCAGCAGTATAAGCGGCGTGTACAGCTGCCAACTGTTCGCCGAGGTAAGACCGAGGCCCAGAAAGAGGGTGCACATGATCTTGTCCGCGGTGATATCGAATTCAGCGCCGAGATCTGTCGTGCAATCCCACATCCGTGCAAGCTTACCGTCCAGCCAATCGGTGAGTGCCAATGCGATCGCTGCGAGCGTAAAAATGACCGCGTGACCGGTCAAAAAAAGCCACAGGAGCGGGATCGGCGAAAAGTATCTGAATGTCGTGAGTGTGCTTGGAACGAGGCTGCGCAAAGTTAGCCACCTACTCCGGGGCACCGGGCTTAAAACCTGCAACACGGGCATCTCCTTCGATCAGGTAACTGTTTGTTCTTTCTGGAGCCTAGCGGACCGTTGAGTGGCGGTCAAGCGCGAAAAGTTCTCACCTTTGCCGCCTGCGTCGCTCGGAAACGAATCTGCAAGCAGATTCATTTCGCTCGCACCACAAGGGCACTTCCATTTTTCTAAGGGCAGGCCCTAAGAAAAATTGGTCGCTAACCTCGGCAGATTAAAATCCGAGCGTGAAGGTCATAGGGGCCGTCGCCGCCGTCAGCCATTTCGAGGTATCGAGCTTCACTTCTTTCGCTTTGCCGAGCTCCTTGTACTTGAGCGAGCCTTTATCGAGCGCGTAGTCGAAGATCTTGCGGGTTATCTCGACGTCTTTGAGGCAGTATTGGCGCACCTTTTCCACCTCGCCCTGCCGCCACCAGATAACGGACTGCGCGCCGCTCGCGCTCTTGTTGACGCCGAGCGTTCCTTCGGCGAGCGTGTTGAGCTTGAGCCTGCGGCCGAGCGTTTTGTGCACTTCGAGCATGAGATCGAGGCTTTTTATCTTTGTGAGATCGCCCGGATAGTATTTATTGAGAAGGGGAATGTCGAAATGGTCGCTGTTGTATCCGATGAGAACATCCGTTCTCTCCAGGATCGGCCATAGTTGCGGCAATTCATTTTCGAGATAGCTCGTATATTCACCGGTTAGTGAGTCGTGAACTCCCACGAGTGCGATGGTGAGATCTGCCGGATCATTCGAGCCGATATCCGACATCCAGTTGGCTGTTTCAATATCAAAAGTTACAACACGCATAAAAGTTAGTAGTAAGTAGAAAGTAGTTAGTAGTGACCTGTGGTCATTTTATTAAGCATGCGAAGAATTTCTTCCAAAAGTGGTTCGCACAATTGTAAATCAGATTGCTTTGCAAATCCAAGCCGCTTCGCGATCTCTAATTGCGTGTCCAGTTCTGAGGCGGATCCAAATGCGATCCTGAGAAAATGAGGAGTGTCTTTTCCCCTGCGACGACCACCTTCGGCTATATTGGAAGGAATTGACACTGCAGCTCGTCGCATTTGTGAAGAAAGACCATAATGCTCACTTGCGGGAAATGACTTGGTGAGCCGATACACGCAAACGACCAAATCCATGCTTTTTTGCCACACTGTAAGGTTACGATAGTGGCTCATGCATTTTTCTACTAACTACTTACTATCCCAGTGAGCTGAACAAGTGTTCCGCGAGGCGATCCGCCGGCAATGTCATCTCTGCACCGGTGGCGAGATTTTTGATGGTGTATTTGCCGCTTTCGCGTTCTTTGGTGCCGATGGCGATAACGAAGGGTATGCGCATTTTGTCGGCTTGTCGTATCTGATCGCCGATCTTTTTGCCGGAGAAATTGACGCAGATGGTTACATCTTCGCGACGCAGGCTCTGCGCGATCTGGATAGCGTGCGCGGTCGCGTCTTCTTCGACGATACAGATCATGAGCTCGGTGGCAGGAGCGTATGCAGGCATGAGATTGTGTGCTTCGAGGAAATCGCGCGCCGTCACATCTCCCATGCCGAAGCCGACGGCGGGGATGGACGTGTCGCCAAAGAGCGTGAGGAGGTTGTCGTAGCGGCCGCCGCCAAAAAGCGAGCGGTTGTTGCCATCGGCGGTGTCGAAGACCTCGAAGACCATACCCGTGTAATAGTCGAAGCCGCGCGTGATCTTGGTATCGACGATCATATTGCGCACGCCCATGTGCTCGAGCTGTACGCGCAGATCCTCGAGATACGCCGTGGATTGCGTGAGCTCCAGCTCTTCGATGAGCTTGTCGGCCTTGTCGCCAATGAGCGAAGCGAGCTGTTTGGCGAAATCGTCCACCTTGGCGCGGCGATCGAGAAGGCGCGTCACATCGGCGCGCAGCTCAGGAGCGACCTGATGATTTTCGTAGATGGTCTCAAGAATGCGACGATCCGAAACGCGGATCTCGAAATCGCGCTCCTCAGCGCCGAGGCTTCGGAGAATTCCGTGAGCTATCGCGATGATCTCGGCATCCGCTGCTACGCCGCTCACACCGATGAGGTCGGCATTGAGCTGCCAGTGTTCGCGCAAGCGGCCTTTTTGCGGGCGCTCGTAGCGGAAAACATTGGCGATGGTGTACCAGCGTGCCGGGAAGGGAATGTCGCGTGAGCGTGCTGCAACCATGCGCGCGAGCGTCGGCGTCATCTCAGGGCGCAGCGTCACTTCGCGCTCGCCACGGTCGGTGAAGGTGTATGTCTGCTCATTGACGATCTCCTCGGAAGTTTTCGAGCGATAGAGCTCCGAGGGCTCAAGCACGGATGCTGCGTATTCTTCATACCCGAATAGCTCGCACACACGCTCCATGTGCTCAAAGATGTAGCGCTGGATGAATTGGTCTTCAGGATAAAAATCCCGCACGCCCTTGTACGGTTCGGTCGAAAGCTTGTCCCGCTTTGTCATGAAAAGCATTATAGCCTAGGAGAGAGTGAAGTGTGAACTGGTTCACACTTCCGAGCGACGAAGGCTAAACGAGCGTAGCGAGTATAGCCCAGCGAGTGAGCGATATGAAAGCTGCTCTTTTCATATCCGAAGGGCGCCACCTCTTTTGCCTCGCAATGAGCGGTGTTATACTTTTTCCTCATGCAGGAACCGGCAGTGCAGAACGGATACGCAATTCGGAGGAGTCCCGGAATGGGGTTCGGACTTTTTGCTACTCGTCGATTCACAAAGGGCGACTTCATCGCCGAATATACGGGCGAAAAAGTCGCTAATGCTATCGCCGATAAGATGCCGGGCCGCTATCTCTTCGAGCTCGACGATCAGTGGACCATCGACGGTTCACCGCGCAGCAATACCGCGCGATATATCAATCATTCCTGCGATCCCAACTGCGACGCCGACGTGTACGACGGTCATATCTTGATCCATGCAATGCGCGATATTGAGTCAGGCGAGGAGCTCTTGTATGACTATGGCGACGAATACTTTGAGGAGTTTATCCGCAAAGTAGGATGCAAATGCAAAAAATGTACGACAGGCTGGGTGCGCCCCAAAGATCACGCGACGGTGCTCTATGAGCTGACGCCGTTAGGCACTTCCGATAAGGATGCCCGCGAGGAAAACGAGCGCTCCACCAAAGACGACTTGAACGACTGAAAAGAGAAAACTTGTCTTGAAAAAATGATAGCGGATGTAGCCGATCGATACGAGCTCCAATCCCACGACGAAGTAGGCGATATAGAGCGCGGTGGCGAAGTCCGGAATGAGGAATGGTAGGGTGTGGAAAATGCCGCCGACGAAGGTCATGATGCCGACGATGCCGCCGCGCACGAAGGGATGACCGCGGCCCGTGTGCTCGCCGGTATCGGAGAGTGCTTCCGCAAACGTCATACTGATCCCGGCGCCGATCGCGGCTGCGGTACCCACGAGGAAGGCGATGTGCGAACTATGGCTTGCAAAAGCTGCCGCAAAAAGCGGCGCGAGCGTCGAGACAGAGCCGTCGATGAGTCCGACGAGTCCCGGCTGCACGACTTGAAGTAAAAAATTGCGATCGATGTGCTCTTGCTCCGTCATTTGTGGTGGCATCGGACCAGTGTATCAAATCCGATGTGCCTTGGCATGCAGGCATATTCGGGGTAGTGTTTTCCCAGAACACAAACGCAAAGGAGACAAGGATGGTCGGAAAATTTGTTGCAGTAAGCGCACTTGTTGCGGGTCTTGCATTTTGTACAGCAAATGCAAAAGAAGCAGATCTCACAGGGGACCCCGTTGAGGTCAATGGTCCTACCGACCGAAGCAGGCCGGAAGAAACAGCGGTTCACATCATAGCCAATATCACTTTGCGCTCATTGACCGAAGCGCAATGGTGCGAAGGACCGTACGAGCTGATCATCACATACACGGCACAGCCTTATGACCCCGAGGCGTTCAAAAAAGCCGGCGCATCGCTTTCAGGCATGACTTGGTCTGCGGAAGAGTTGGATTTTGGATACGAACTCTGGCGATCGACTCACAAAGCAGTCTTCGACCTAAAGGAGACTGGCGAGATACGAGCCACAATTACTCCGCCTGCGAATGCAACTCTCTACGATCGGCATCTCGAACTCTTCAATGCTATCGACGACAAATCTGTCGCAGCGCTCTACATCCCGTATTGCCAAGCGAAAAGGTAGCCTTCAAGCCCGCCTCTAAAGTGGGCTTTTCTTATGGGCACGTCTTGACAATTGTCCTCATGTTTTGTACAACTTTGCCAGTGTTCACACAAAGAGAGGTGCTCCAATGAGATCGCAATTAGACTCTGCCAAGTACATCCAGATGGGCGCCGCCTTCGGCGCTATCGTCGACTTCCAACTGTTCCTCAACTGGCACGTTGCCTTCGGACTTTCGCTCTGGGCACCGCTCGCGCTGTGGCTCCTGAGCCCGCGGGGGGATTTCGTCGAGCATCACGGCGCGGAAGCCGTGCGCTGGCAGATCTTCACCTCGGTGGTCTATGAGCTCCCCCTGTTCGTCGCCTTCATGGTTTTTGGCGGTGTGACCTTGGGCCTCGACAAAGCCAAAGCAGATCCGTTCTCCATCGTCGCGATGGGATCGACAAGCCTGCTCCTCGTTCTCGGCCTTTGCGTCCTCGTGGTCTTGCAGGTCCTCCTGCCGTTCCGCGCTGCCTTCCGGGCGCGTCGGGGAGAGTGGTACGTCTATCCGTGGACATTCTCTCCGCGAAAGCAGAACAGGAACCGGGTTCTCGTCACGGCCTAACGCTGATCATTGCGCCAAGAGGCTTCCTCAGGGGAGCCTCTTTTTTATTGACCAGCTGATCGTCGGGCTTTATCTGTTTTGGACTGCGTGGTAGAATTTCTCACATGAAAAAAGGCGTCACTATTTTTTGGCTTATTCTCCTAGCGCTCATCGTGCTGGGCGTTGGTTCTTCATTTTTCTTGCATAGCGGCCCTGGGCAATACGACAAGCTCGCGATGTGTATCAAAGATAACGGCGTAAAATTCTATGGCGCTTTCTGGTGCCCGCACTGCCAGCGCACGAAGGCAGAATTCGGCTCTTCCGAGAAATTCCTTCCATATGTCGAGTGCTCCACACCCGATGGGCAGGGCCAAACGCAGATCTGCAAAGATCACAACGTCACTTCATATCCGACATGGATCCGCCCCGACGGCGCTGTCATGAACGGCGAGCATGCGATCGCGGAGTGGGCGGCATTCTCAGGCTGTACGCTTGACGGTCAAAAGACAGCTTTCTCCGTCGTCGCAAGCTCCACTCCGGCAGCGTCTCCGGCTCAATAAGCATGTACCCGATCGAGTTCTACAACCATTGGCTCGGCATAGGCACTTTACTGTTGCAGATCATAAGTGTTCTGATGCTGGCGCTTTTTTTGATGAGAAAGTATTTCCCACAGCTTGAAGGTGCATATGCGCATCATCGGATCGCCGAAGAGCTTCTGCGAAAGTGGGGTCTGTGGATCGCACTCGTCGTCGCCGTCTTTTCGGTAGCGATGACACTTTTTTATTCCGAAGTGCTCGGGATCGCGCCGTGCTCTTTGTGCTGGCTGCAAAGGATATTTTTGTATCCGCAGGTCATCCTTTTTGCGGTCGCGCTATGGAAAAGAGATAGAAGTATCGCGGATTATTCGATCGCGCTCTCCATTTTCGGCGGCATCATCGCTTTATACCAACACTATCTGCAGATGGGTGGCACTTCTGTCGTCCCGTGCCCCGCGACGGCCGACAAGGCAGTCGATTGCGGCGTCCGCTTCTTGTTTGAATTCAACTACATCACGTATCCTCTCATGTCTGCGACGCTCTTCGCTTTCCTCATCGTTCTCATGCTCTTCGTGCGTGCGCGCCGCGACCCCTCGCTTCTCTCATACACACCCAACGACCAGGTCAACAAATAGCTTGACCCTCAGAGGTTTCCTTTCTACTATCGCTCTGGACATGAGTCCCAGGGCAATACGTCCTGTCCCATACGGGAGAAGCACCTTGAAAGGAAGTGTTATGGTAACGATGACAGGAGAATGGGTAGATTCGCAAACCCCTCCAAGAGCGCCTTCGCCTAGTGAGATAATTGAGAAAAAATTCCTCACGGCCGTCGAAGAGTTCAATGATCAACTTGCTTGTGAGTTGGTGGATACGCTCATAAAGATAAGGAGCGTGGCTGCAGAGCTGCATGACTTCATTCCGTCTTGGGAAATTGGTTCCAAATACGCCATGGCGTACGTGGAGAAACTTCCCGCCGACGGTGATGATGCACGCTGTCATCCGGGCTTTCCGAAGACGCGCCTGCTCCTCTGGAATTATGTCCTCGATGATTTACTCGAACAGAGACATGCTCGTCACAGTCTGCTCGTCCATTGGCTTCTTGATCAGCCCAAAGTACTTTCTTTCGAGGAAAGGTATGGGCTCAGGAAGCTCCTGAAAGAACGCCTTCACAAACTAACCGAGCGGCAAGCATCAAGTATCAAGGGCGGAGTTAAAAGTCGTCGGATCGGACAAAGCGACGGATATATACTTCGCGGACTCGCTCTCGCTGTTGTCCACAACGCCTCCGACGAAGCATTGGAAAGCTTTATTTGCTCTGATCGACATTGATCTATGACCGCCGCGGCACACTTCGCCGCGGCGGTTTTCTTTTGCCAGGGTGGCGCAATTTTTTGCGCTATAATGCGGGCATAAGTAATTAATTTTTTTATGTCGTTAAAATCGAGTGTTGGTTTTTCACAAGGCGAGGATGCATATATCGTAGGGGTCAATGCATGTCAGGACGCACTCACCAAGCTCGGGGAATCAGACGCGGATCTCGCGATCGTGTTCTCTTCGGTGCAGTACGATCAGGAAAAAATGCTCGCGGGAGTACGCTCAGTGAGCAAAAATGCTTCGGTCGTCGGCTGCTCGACGGCCGGGGAGATCGTCACCACAGGTCCGCTCAATAAGCGGTCAGTCGCTGTGATGCTTTTGAGATCCGACGTCATCAAGTTCGTTCCCGGTGTGGGCGAGAATATCGCAGCTTCTCCTCGTGCTGCGGGAAAAGCCCTGGGCGATGCGGTAAAAACAAAGGCAGGTAGCGAGCTCAAAGCCTTTATGATGTTCCCCGATGTGCTCGCGGGAAATGGGGCCGACACCGTGCGAGGTGTACTTGATTCTCTCGGCGAGCACTTTCCGGTCGTCGGCGGTGCGGCGGGCGACGATTTCAAATTCCAGAAGACGTACCAATATCTCGACGATAAAGTCTACTCCGGCGCAGTCGTCGGATTGGGGCTCATCGGGAATTTCAAAATGGGTATCGGTGTGAAGCACGGATGGATCCCGGTGGGCGTGCCCCAAAAAGTTACGAAATCCGCTGGCGCTGTACTCCACGAGCTCGAAGGAAGACCGGCCATCTCGATCTATGAGGACTATTTCGGAGCAGAAGAAGCCAAACAGCTTCGCACTGAGACGCTCGCAAAACTCGCTATCACGTATCCGCTCGGAATGAGGATCGCTGGCAGCGAGGAAATGCTCATTCGCGATCCGATAACCGTCGACCAGTATGGCTCGATCACGTGTGCCGCAGAAATTCCCGAGGGCTCCGAGATCCAGCTAATGCTCGGTTCGCGTGAGGATGCGATCAAGGTCGCTAAAGTGGCGGCGCAAAATGCGATGGAGCAGCTCGCGGGCTCGCAGCCAAAGGCGGTCGTGATCTTCAATTGCATCGCACGCAATAAACTCTTCGGACAAGAACATGCGGGTGAGGAGATCAGCGCGATCCAAGAAGCGGTGGGTAGGGACACACCTCTCCTGGGTTTCTATACCTATGGCGAACAGGCACCACTGGGTGGCGAATCGCGCAATATCGAAAAATGCAACTCCGCGTTCCATAATGAGACTGTCGTGATCTGCGTGCTCGCCGAGTGATCTCTATGTCTCAAGCTCAGCCATCCAGTACTTCCACATCAGATCACAGCGCGACCAAACCGGACCTGCAGGCGCAATTACTTTCCAAGATGCGCCAGCTCATTGAGCAACAGGAGCTCAATGCGCGGCTCCTGATCCGCAGAGATCTTGAGCTAACAAGAGCCAATGAGCGGCTGCGAACGCTCGATCAAATGAAGACCGATTTCGTATCGGTGGCGACGCATCAGATGCGTACGCCGCTCTCGGGCATACGCTGGACACTTAGTATGTTATTGCAAGGAGATCTCGGCGTACTCAATAACGAGCAAAAGGCATTTTTGATGAAAGCGTACGAGAGCAACGACCGCATGATCACGCTGCTCGACGACATGCTCTTTTCCGATAGGATCGAATCTGGGAAGATCGCCATTACCGACGAAGTCGCATACGCACCGGATCTTATCGATAATATTCTCGTCGAGATACAGCCCATTGCCGGCAAGCGCTCTGTGAAGCTCAATTTCATTAGGCCGCAGGGCGATCTGCCCAAGATCAAGATCGCTCCCCAACATCTGCGCGCTATCCTTCAAAATCTTATTGAGAATGCGATAAAGTACTCCAAAGAGGGAGGCGTCGTCACTATTGAGCTCGCAATGCACGAAGGCGTTCTGCGGATATGCGTGAGCGACACCGGCATCGGCATTGCAGCCGACCAGCAGGATAAAGTCTTCTCGCGTTTCTTTCGGGCGCCAAATGCTGTTAAAATGGAGACTGATGGCTCGGGCCTCGGACTCTTCATTGTGAAGAGCATCGCCGAGAAGCATTTTGGAAAAGCGTGGTTCGAGAGTAAGGAGGGTGAGGGCTCTACATTTTTTGTTGAATTACCTATAGCTACCAAATAATACTATGGATGATAAAAAGAAGATCCTGATAGTGGAAGACGACGCATTCCTCGGGGATGTGCTGCTCCAGAAGCTCAAACTCGAAGGCTACGATGCCTCGCTCGTGCGCGACGGCGCCGAGGGGCTCAAGGTCGCGCGCGACCAAAAACCCGATCTCATACTGCTCGATATCGTATTGCCGACCATGAACGGCTACGAGATCCTCGAAGCCAAGCACAGCGACGCTTCCATCAACAAAATTCCCGTCATCGTCATTTCCAATTCGGGCCAGCCGGTAGAGATCGCACGCGCGCTCTCGCTCGGCGTGAAGGACTACATGGTCAAGGCGCAGCTCGATCCGCAGGACGTCGTCGCTAAAGTGAAGAAATTCTTCGACACTGCGGCCGAAGCCCCCGCCGGCCGCCTCAAGGGCCGCATCATTTTGTGGGTGGAAGACGACAAATTCCTCAGCGATCTTCTCTCGACCAAGCTCGGCCGCGAAGGTTGCATCTCGCTCTATGCCGAAAACGGCGAGCGCGCGCTGAATATTTTGCAGACGGAGCGTCCTGATATCATTTTGCTCGATCTCGTCCTGCCGGGGATGAGCGGTTTTGATGTACTCGCCAAGGTCAAATCCACGGACGAGATCAAAGACATTCCTGTCATGGTCCTCTCGAATCTCTCGCAAGAAGCCGACATCCAAAAAGCAAAGCAGCTCGGCGCTGTATCATACCTGGTGAAGGCACAAAATGACCCGGACGACATCATGAAAGAGGTTGCCCACGCGCTCGGTTGAGTTTGACACAACAAATAATTCGTGCGATTGTCCTTGGCAGAACCAAGGAGGCTAAGATGGCGAGTATTTTAGGACTGGTTGAGATCCCTTTGGACCTAGAGGCCATACAGGAACTCTCTGCGGACATGATCACGGTACTCAGTCGTCTGTCGCAGGGCCTCAATGTGAGACAGGTCGCGGACCTTAAATTGTACTCGCTCAAGATCAGTACCAAAGAGGTCGTGGTGGGCGAGAAGCTGGTGTCCGTGGACGTCATTGACGGTCGCTGGCAGATCAACATCAGGTTCATAAAGGCTTTGCTGAGTGATATATATGCAACTCTCGGGCTTGATAAGGAGTTCCGGAGCAACCGAGCACGTCGCAAGGCGGCAATAAAAATGTATCTCCGGTACGGTGAACTTCTCGAAAAAGCGCGACGTCTCAACAAAAAAAGGTCGTCGGCAATTTTCGCGGACCTTTACGCACTGGAGGCGCAAAGCGAAATGTCCGGTGCGTTCGAAGCGCCGCCCCTCTAGGGCGGCTTTCTTTTATTGATGGGTGATCATGAACTTCTCGATATCCGCGATCGTGCCGCCGATCTTTTTTCCGGGGTTGAATATATTGAGCGGGTCGAAGATCTTTTTGACCTGCGCAAAAAGTTCGACCATCTTGTCTCCGTACATGAGCGATAGATAGGGTGTGCGGATGATGCCGTCATTGTGCTCGCCGGTGATCGATCCGTGGAAAGAGGCGACGAGTTTGTAGACCTTCGGCGTGAGCTCAAGGATCTCTTTGCGTGCCTTCGGGTCGGCGAGATTCATCAGCGGAATGATATGGAAATTGGCATCGCCGATATGCCCGGCGATGGTGTAGATAAGGTGGTGCTGGCGCATCAGCGCGTTGAGCTCGGGGATGAATTTTGGAAAATCATCCGTATGCACGACGAGGTCGTCGATAAAAGGTGCGGCGTAGAGTCCGCGGAGATTCTTACGAAGGAGCGAGAAGCTCTCGCGGCGGATGGTCCAGTATTTGGCGGACTGCGTCTCGCTGCGAGCGATCTTGGTCGAAAGTGCGAGGCCTTCGAGCGAGGCGCGCGCATCCCGTGCTTTTTCGAGCGCTTCCTGCGCCGTGTCTTCGGCGAATTCGGCCATGAGCACGAGCTTCGGCACTCCTCCGGTGAGCACCATCAGCATTTCAGGGATGAAGGCAAGGCCGAGTTGTATCATCTCTATGATGCCGAAGTGCGATATGATCTGCGGGATGAAGCGAACGGCGAGCTTGAAGGTCTGGTCATCGTAGGATTCGAAAGACTCAGGGGCGAATTTGAGCACACGGCGCACGATCTCAGGCAATATCTCGAAATCGGTGAGAAATATTATGAGCATTGCGCGGTGATCTTTCGTTTTGACAGTGCCGATCTTTGCTTTCGTGAGGAGCGCGAGCGTGCCTTGCGCGCCGCAGATGAGCTGGGTGAGATCGAAGGTCCCTTTCTTTGCGTCCATCACATTCCAGAGCGCATAGCCGGAAGAATTTTTCGTTACATTGGGTCGTGCCGCATCGATCGCGTCTTTGTTGTCGTCGATAAGCGCGTGAATGTCGCGATAGATCGAGCCCTCGAGCGTCTGTTCTTTCTCTTTTGCCGCTAATGCTTCCGTGGAGAGCGGCTTGAGCGTCGCTTTCGAGCCATCGCTGAGGACGACGTCGAGCTCTTCGATATAACGATTCGTCTTGCCGTACTGAAGCGTGAGCTCGCCGCCGGAGTTGTTGTTGACCATGCCCCCGATGGCGCACAGCTGCCTTGATGCCGGATAGGAGGCGATGATACGGCCGTTCTTTGCTTTGGTCTCTTTCTCCAGGTCGCGGTAGTACACGCCGGGCTCTGCGACGACGTAGTCTTTGCCGACCTCCACGACATGGTTCATTAATTTTGTGAACACCATCGAGATGGAATCCGTGAGCGGGCCGCCTGTCATGTCGGTGCCGGCGGAGCGCGCCGTTATCGAGATGTCAGTGCCGTCGCTTTTCTCCTTGTGGACATACTCTACGACGTGCGCGACGTCGTCGGCATTTTCCGGGAAGACGACGAGCGAGGGCGTCTTGGTAAAAATGCTCGTATCTCTGCTGTATTTGAGGCGCGTTTCGCTATCGTCGGCGACTTGGCCACTGATGAGCCGTGCGACACTATCTTTGAGTGACATTAGATAAGTATACCCTTTAGAAAGTTCGGATGATAAAGCTGTTGTGGTTAGTTTAGTCAAACGAAACATCCACCGTGCGACTTTTTAACGGGGTATACCAGCAAAAAGTCGGGCTTTTTGACGCGGTACAATAGAAGGAATGGAGAAACGCCACATCCACCACGTTCATCATTCTATGTGGGTAGGATATCCGGTGTCATTCGCACACCGCTTTTATGTCTTTGTGCTCGGGCCGCTCACGGTATTGCTCCTGATGTATCTGGCGTTCTCATTCTATCCGCTTTTGCGGCCTGCCGGTCAGGAAGTGCCACTTTCGACCATTATTGCAGCTTCTCTCTTCACGTGCGCGCGTCTATTCATTGCGTATGTGCTTGCTGTTGTCGTCGCGATTCCGCTTGCATTGCTTACGACATACAACAGTACAATGGAAACGCTGCTCCTACCGGTTTTCGACATAATGGAATCAGTGCCGATCCTTGCGCTCTTTCCGGTCATCATCATGCTCTTTATCCAGTTCAATTTTCTCAACGGCGCCGCGATCTTCATTCTTTTTCTCGCGATGCTTTGGAATATCGTCTTTACACTCGTTGGCGGGCTCAAGATCATACCGAAAGACATTTTTTACGTAACGCAGGTATTCGGGCTCCATGGTTGGGGCTATATGCAACGATTTCTCCTGCCGGCGCTTGTGCCGCAGCTTGTCACGGGCTCTATTCTCGCGGTCGCACAGGGATGGAATCTCATTATCGTAGCCGAAGTCCTACATACGTATATTCCGGGCGGCACATCAGCGCAAGATCTTTTCGGCGTCGGCAGCATTCTCGTCGCGGCAGCAGCAAATGCACAAAACGGGGTGTTCCTCGGTGCCGTATTCGTGATGGTCGTTATCATTGCAATGCTCAATCTTTTCGTATGGCAAAAACTTCTGCATTACGCGCAGCGTTTCCGATTTGATTAATATGTCCGAAAACAACGTCATTGAATTTGCGCACGTAGCAAAAAGATATCCCGGCGAAAAGACGGCTGCCATCCACAATGTAAGTTTTGCCGTGGAAGAAGGGGAATTCGTATGCTTCGTCGGGCCATCCGGATGCGGCAAAACGACTACGCTCAAGATCATAGCGGGCTTGGAGCAAGCGACATCCGGTACCGTAAAAAAGCCGAAGAACGTATCAATGGCATTCCAGCTCGGCGCTCTTTTTCCATGGCTTACAGCTTTTGAGAATGTCGCGTTCGGGTTGCGCCAAAAAGAGGGAATGCACGAAAGTTCGATCACTCGCGCAGTCGACCAGCAGCTTGAAATGCTCGGCATGCTCAATTTCCGCGACAGATATCCATCGGAGCTCTCTGGAGGTCAGCGCCAGCGCGTAGGTATCGCTCGCGCGCTTGCGGTCGATCCGGCCGTTCTGCTTTTGGACGAACCATTCTCGGCGCTCGACCCCAAGACGACCGCAGAATTGCACGACGACATCATCAAGATCTGGCATCGCACCCACAAGACGATCGTCATGGTCTCGCATCTCATCGAAGAAGCTGTCTCGCTCGCCGATAGGGTGATACTCATGCGTGAGGGGACAGTCGACTCGATCTACCATATCCAGCTCCCGTACCCTCGCCGCGAAAATGAAGGCTTTCATCACGATGTTATGCGTATCCGTAAGGAGTTCTTCAAATAAAAATAGGGCCGACCTGCGCGCAGGTCGGCCCTCAAACTTTTCACTCGTGAACGACTATCTCGTCTTCGAGCTTGATCACGCCATCAGTAAGGATTTCCGCTCGAATTCCTGCGCCGCCTTTGGTGAATGCGTCCCTGAACCCTGGCTTCTTTGCGAGCGCGGAAGGCCGATGGCACGGTTCTGCGAGTTCGACTCCTCGCATGCGGACCGATCCTACAGAAAATTCTTTCCCGACAAGAGCGTGCAGATCGATCCCGCAGGTTACGATATTGCGCCGAGTTTCCACAAGCAAGAACGGTTTCATGTCGTTCGAGCAAAGCCAGACATTTCCCTTAGTGGTTTCCTCAAGCGAAATGAGCGTTACATGTCGCTTCTTTCCTGGTTCTACCTTCGAAAAAGCGCCTTTTCCTTCCGAATATCTGTCACCGACAAGCCCGGCTCCGGAGAGCGCCTCGACGCTCCCTCGCGACTCCATTGGAGCTCCGGCTGCAGGGGCTATGCAAATACCGACTACGCACGGCAAGACCATTTCTTTGACGTGAATGAGTTCTGACATCATGACCTCCTCTTTGCTGTGATTATTTCTATCATCTCCTCACGCGAGGTACAATCCTTACATGATCCTCCTCGCCATCTCATTCATCGCCGGAGTTCTCACAGCGCTTGCGCCATGCGTCTTGCCGCTTTTGCCGGTCATCGTTGGCGGCTCGATCGCGCAAGGGACGCGCAATCGCGCGTATACGATCTCGATTTCGCTTGGAATTTCCGTCATCCTTTTCACGTTTCTTCTCAAAGCCAGCACTGTTTTTATAAATGTCCCGCAATCTTTTTGGTCGGGACTCTCGGGCACGATCTTGATCCTCTTCGGCATCATCATGGTGTTTCCGCGCTTGTGGGATTCGCTCGGCTTCGTGAATCTCATGAATCGCAGCTCCAATCAATTGCTCGCGACGGGGTACCAGAAGAATAGTTTCTGGGGCGATGTCATCATGGGCGCCGCGCTCGGTCCGGTATTCTCTAGCTGCTCGCCCACATATTTCGTAATTCTTGCCACCGTACTACCCGCGAGTTTCGCGATGGGCTTTGCCGACCTCGCTGCATACGCGCTTGGCCTCAGCGGTTTCCTTCTACTGATAGCACTCGCGGGTCAAAAGCTCGTCGATCGCCTCGGCGTGGCGATCGAGCCCACAGGATGGTTCCGCCGAGGCATCGGAATTCTTTTCCTCATCATTGGCTTAGCTGTTTTCACCGGCGCGGAAGCGCGCGCCGAAGCGTGGCTGCTTAACAATGGTTTTGATCTCACCGGCATCGAGCAGAAGCTACTCCAAGCCAACATGCCGCCACCTTCACCTCAGTGCGCCAGCGGGCAGTGTCCGGGCACATCGGCGCCGCAGAATTTCCCGGATTCGACAAGCTCACCGCAAGCCGGCGCGACAAGCACAGCAAATTCGACACCCGTTTCGCCGCAGCTCGCCGTCATCCTCGCGCACAAAGCCGCGATGTATCCCAAAGCACCCGAGCTCGTGAAGCCCGACGGCTATATCAATACCCCTCCACTTCCGTCGGGGCAAGCCGGCCCGATCACGATCGGCCAATTCAAAGGCAAAGATGTCGTTCTCATCGACATCTGGACGTATAGTTGTATCAACTGTCAGCGCACACTGCCGTACATCAAAGCGTGGTACGACAAATATCACGACAAAGGCCTCGAGATCATCAGCGTGCACACGCCTGAATTCGCGTTCGAGCACGTCTATAAAAATGTGCAGGACGCAGTCATGAGCTTCGGTATCAAATATCCTGTCGTGCTCGACAATGAATACGCCACGTGGAACGCCTTCGGCAACGAATTCTGGCCGCGCAAATATCTCATCGATATCGACGGCTACATCGTGTACGACCACGCGGGCGAGGGGAATTACGACGAGACGGAAAAAGCTATCCAATCTGCGCTCGCCGAGCGCGATCAGCGACTCGGTATCAGTGCCACCATGCCCACCGTTACAACGGCTCCTGCGGGAGCTGTGCCCGACAGCGATCTCTCCAAGATCAATTCTCCGGAGACGTACTTCGGCTCTGCGCGCAATCAATACCTCACCAACGGCACACAAGGACAAGTGGGCGACCAGACGCTCACCATCCCGGCCACGCTCACCGGCAATTCGCTGTACCTCGGCGGTACATGGAATTTCCAGCAAGAGTATGCGACCACCAAAACCGCAGGCGCGCAGATCAAATTTATGTACAACTCCAAGAGTGTGTACTTCGTCGCCGCAGCCGACCAGTCGGTCAAAATAAAAGTCACACGCGACGGCGGATTGCAGCTTGGCGCTGCGCGCGGCGCCGATGTCGATGCGAATGGCGAGGCGACCATCCAGGAAAATCGACTTTACAAGCTGATAGAGGACACCGACTACGGCGTACACACCATCGAAATACAGGTCGAAAATCCAGGCCTCCAGGCGTACACCTTCACCTTCGGTTGACGATTCGCGATCTGAATAGTAAAGTATTTTCGGATCCGTTCACTAGTGAAAGGAGGGCCTCAATGGAGGCGATCAAAAATTCGACCTTGGAGTGCCTCGCGGCCAATCCGCGGAGTTTGCTCAGCGTCGAGGCGCTTGGAAATCATCTCACTGTGTCGAAAGTGCCGTGCACGCAGCAGCAGCTTCTAGCTGCTCTCATCGAGCTGGCAAAGGCTGGCGCACTAACTATCTGCGAAGATGAAGATGGTCTCTGGATCGGTGCCGCGCAGCAAACGTTCGTCGCAGAAGACGAAGGAAGTGGCGCCATCGCTCGGGTCTACATTGGCGGCTCCTCGCTGCACTGATCATCGCGCCCAATGCTTAGACGTCAACAGGCCTTCTGAACGCCGGAAAAACCGGCGTTCTCTCTTTTATGGTCGATTGCGCAAAAAAAATAACGTGTTGTAAGTTATCCACAGTTTTGACTTCATGAGAAGTCAGTGTATGGTTCGTAACGGCTTCAGCACTTTTTCATGAGAACAGACTTGGACAGGGTTTAGCTGCCAAGGTGCGCCTTCAATTCATTGCAGGTAGTTAATTATTAGGGGTCCTTATTTTATTAGTGGTGTTTTACGACACCATGTGTAGCGCTATATAAAATTATGCAAACAATTAATCGACGTTTTCTGAGCATTGCGGCAATTGCCGTTGTCGCTCTTATGGTAATGACGGCTGCCGGAGCGTTTCCTTACGCGGCTCGCGCAGATCAGGATAATCACGATGGAGATGACCATCACGGGGATGGCGACAACTCCACGGTGATCCACATCGTCAAGATCGTGGATACAGATGGCAATATCGAAACGACCAACGACCAGACACCCGGCGCTAATTTTCAGTTTACTTCAGGCGATGCGACGGTCACGACCGATGCCAACGGGCTTGCCACTGTGCAGGCGGATTCAGGGAATCACAGTGTGACGGAAGTGCCGCAAGACGGTTACACGCTTGTCTCAGCGAGCTGTGTCTATGCGACCAAGCATCACGAAGATGGCGATGATCAGGACAATGGCGACCGTCACGACGGTCAGTGGGACAACGATCATCACGGCGTGAGCAACGTCGAGTCAGACAATGGCGACGACAGTGACAACAGCGACAATCATCATCACGACGGCAACGACCACAAGTCGATCACCTGTACGTTCTACAACCAGCCGACGACGGCGACGATCGTCGCGAGCAAGGTGGTTTGTAATTCCGAAGCCGATCTCCCGAATTGGAGCGGCACAAACACTCCTATCGGCGCTACTACCGCAGCTGATTACGTAGCGGGACACCCGAATTGTCATTTGCAGAGCGATTGGCAGTTCCAGTGGGCGCCTACAAGTGCTTCAAATCCGGGCGACAACCTCACGACCCCGGCAGGTGATCCATGGACGACTTTTGGCCCTACAGATGTCAACGGCACCACGCAGGTAACCGTCCCCATGTCGCAGGTAGATAGCAACAATGGTGGGCAGGTCTGGGTGCGTGAAGTAATGCAGAGCAATTACGTTCCGTTCTCTGGCGTAAATGGCTCCAATGTCTCCGCAGAAATGTGGTGCAACGGCGATGTGCTCAATTACGACAACCTCGACTACGCTCGCGGACTTGCGGGCGGCTCCACGGTGCACTGCGTCGCGTTCAACGCTCTTGCGTGTAATCCCGAGGCATCTCAAGTAGTTGTTTCCGCCTCTACGACAGTAGACACGACAGACTCTCACGCCGCCGCAGAGCTTACGTTCATCCATCCGGCTTGGACAGCAACTTCCAATCCGATCGCGTTTGATGCAAATGCAAAGTGGATTTGGAGCAATGACCCTGTTGTCGACCCGACCGTAGACACGACCAAAGTTTTCACCAAGACCTTCACTATCGTCGGCACGCCGACAGGAGGCACGCTCGATATCGGCGCAGACAATGGCTTCCTCCTCAAGGTCAACGGCACAACAGTCGATGATCAATTGGCGCAGGAACACAATTACGAAGCATCGAAACACTACGATATCTCCGCAGATCTCGTAAGTGGCACCAATACGATCGAAGTTACTGTTAAAAACTTCGGAGTTGAAGGATCTTCAGCAGCGACAAATCCCGCAGGACTCGTATTCCAGGCTCACATCAACAACAACGAGTGTCAGACACCTCCAGTTGATGTCTGTCCGAATATCCAAGGTGTTCAGGCGACCGTTCCGGATGGCGACCAGGTCAACAACGACGGTCAGTGCGTTCCGATCCCGCCTACATGCAACGTAGATCAGCAATTCATCACGAATGGTTCCTTTGAGTCTCCGGTAGTTACCAACGAGAACCTCTGGGATCTCTTCCCAACGGGTACCCCGACGCTTGGTTGGTCAGTTGCGTACAATACGAGCGCAGATACGCCAGCGTTGCTTGAAATTCAGCGCGGCTATGCCGGCTGGCTTCCTGCGGACGGCGCACAATTCGTTGAGCTCGATAGTAACCATGCCTCGACTGTCAGTCAGGACGTAACCACGGTTCCTGGTCAGACATACACCTTGACCTACAGCTTCTCAGCGCGTCCGGAGACGACCGCGGCCGACAATTCTGTAGACGTACTCGTGGGCGGCGTATTCAACTCGAATGTTCCTGCAGTAGCAACTGCAGGCAATCAGACTGAATGGACCACGCATACAGTGACTTTTACCGCGACAACGACGACTACCAACATCGCATTCCGCGATGCGGGTACGCCGGATGATTCCCTCGGATCATTCATCGACAACGTGAGCATGCACTGCGTGCCGCCGGTTCAGGAAAATCCGCACGCTACGCTTACGATCGTGAAAGATACTGTGGGTGGCGACGGTACATTCAACTTCAACCTATCGGGACACGAAGGTGGTGTGGACGTTACGACGACCGAGGGAAGTGGCTCGTCCGACGTCGACCTCACTCCTGGCTCTTACGACCTCACTGAAAACGTTCCGACGGGCTGGACGCTCTCGCCGGCCCCGGTCGTTGGCGATGTCGCGACACGCTGTGTTTATGA
>Ga0206964_10079_pt3 | contig 26446 bp, 26 predicted proteins | sample Alteio_BWOrgHeat_25_FD_152980 | JGI IMG/M metagenome (GOLD analysis project Ga0206964, IMG submission 152980) | Enriched cells from forest soil in Barre Woods Harvard Forest LTER site, Petersham, Massachusetts, United States -... | ecosystem: Environmental > Terrestrial > Soil > Temperate forest >...
GTTCATCAACGAGGACATTATTCTTGGTGCCCCTCTTTGGCATGACTGGGCGAAGCCGATCGTCTTCCAGTGGAACGCGAATGGAACGGAATACATCGAGCTGAACATCGGCGATACCAGCACGAGCAGCACGGCCGGCGCGGGGAAAACGGGCGGCCACCACATCCTCAGCGTTGCAGAGAGCATGAAACGAGGTTTTTCACCCGCATTCGTGATCACGCAGGCCTCTGCGCACTCGGCCCCGACACTTGGTAACGAGTTCAAGGTCGTCAACTGGCTTCGTGCAGCCGCAATCATAGCGCGAATCGACCCCGTCGCCGCCGGATTCCTTCGTGTCGACGGTACCGGAGCTTTTCGTCTGCCTGAGCTGCGCAAGCTGGGCGATATCGATCTCAATGCCAACGGCCAGACCAACCTTCTGGTCGAATATCAGCTGCATAACCTTTCCGATGCTGACTTTACAGAGTCCATCCCCGCAATCACCATCTCGCAGGTGGTTCTGGCGACTCTCGCTCCGCAGTTTGGATTCGATCCGAGTGACACGGCAAGGTACAACAACAAGTTCCGCAATGTGGTCCTGAGTCACCTCACTGCGGAACGCCTGTCGATCATCTACAGTCACAGAGGCGACCAGGCGGTGCTGGAACAACTGCATAAGCTGCGCAGCCTCGGCATTATCTGACACTCGTAATCACCGAGCTCCCAGAGGGCCGCGCCGTGCGGCCCTTTTTACTGCTTGCTCAACTTTGGTGTCATCACATGTCCCGGCGGATCACACGGAAATTTCCCTTCGTCAAGCTCGCGGTTCCCTCTCTATACTGAGTCCTACGTGAGCGCAGCTACCCAAGCTTCCCCTCTCCCCACGACGGCCCCAGGGAAGATACCCAGCGCAACAGTGTGGAAGCCGCGCGCTAACCGCTGGGCCGTTGCGCTGACCGTGACCCTGGCGACCTTCATGGAAGTGCTCGATACTTCCATCGCCAACGTCGCCCTGCCCCATATCGCCGGAGGGCTTGGCGCGTCGGCCGACGAGGCAACGTGGGTGTTGACCAGTTATTTGGTTGCAAACGCAGTCATTCTGCCCGCGTCGGCCTACCTGACGACTTTTATTGGCCGCAAGCGGTTCTACATGATCTGCGTCGTGCTCTTCGGAATCAGCTCGGCTATGTGCGGGCTCGCGCCGTCGTTGCCGCTGCTGATCTTCTTCCGAGTCCTGCAGGGAGCGGGCGGCGGCGGTCTTGCGCCGAGTGAGCAGGCGATTTTGGCCGACACCTTCGAACCGAAGGATCGTGGCAAGGCCTTCGCGGTTTACGGCATAGCTGTGGTGTGCGCGCCCGCGATCGGCCCGACCCTGGGTGGCTACATCACCGACAATTTTGACTGGCGCTGGATCTTCTTCATCAATGTTCCCGTCGCGATCATCTCGTTGTTTCTGACGAATCGCATCGTTGAAGACCCGCCGCATATCGTTCAAGAAGTAAAGGAGACTCAGAAGAAGGGCCTGAACCTTGATTTCGTTGGCTTCATTCTCCTGGCAATTGGCTTCGGTTCGCTGGAGTTCGTGCTCGACAAGGGTCAGGAAGACGATTGGTTCGGATCACGACTCATAACGACCTTCGTCGTGCTGTGCGTCAGTTCGCTCATCCTCCTCGCGCTCTGGGAGCTGCGACAGATCCGCACCGGACACAAGCCCATCCTCGATCTCACCCTGTTCAAGAAGAGAAACTTTGCAGTCGCGTTCTCATTGATGTTTGTACTCGGATTCTGTCTCTTCGGCAGCACCGTGCTCATTCCTCAATTTGTGCAATCGATGTTGGGATATACCGCGGAGCAGGCTGGCCTCGTCATCAGCCCAGGCGGACTTGGCATCATTTTGCTCATGCCGCTAGTGGGGTTTCTTGTCGGCAAAGTAGATGCGAGGATTCTCGTTGCCTATGGATTTACTTCCTGTTCGATAGCGCTCTTCTGCATGCTCAGCCTCGATCTCAACGTAAGCTACAGCTACATTGTGTGGCTCCGTGTCTTTCAGGCTTCGGGACTTGCGTTTCTTTTCGTCCCCATCAGCACCATATCCTTTGCAGGCATGCCGCCTAACAAGAACAACGACATCAGCGGACTTACGAATCTAGCCCGCAATATCGGAGGCAGCGTCGGCACGGCGTTTCTGGTCACGGTGCTGGTTCGGCGCGCACAGTATCACCAGGTTCGACTGGGCGATCACCTTTCTACTTCGAGCATGTCGCTGCAGAATGAGGCAGTAATGATGTCGCAGTATCTGCACAACAAAGGCATCGTCTATTCCCTGATCCAGGGCAGGCTGGCAGCGCAAGGCACTGTGATGCGACAGCTTGTGCTGCACTCGACAATGCTCGCGTATCTGGACGTGATCAAGTGTTTCGCCATCGCGATGGCCATTATGGTTCCGGTCGTTTTCCTAATGAGCAAGGTCAAGGGTGGGCGCGGCGCGGGAGGGCACTGAGTTCGAAGGAGCCTTTGGGGCTCCTTGCGATACACTGCCCTCGTACCCGGCGCGCAAACATTCCACTGAACCCGAAGGTCGGCGCGCCTTTGAGGAGTGGCTAATCCCTTGATTTTTCATCATTCCCGCACTGGAATTGCGGTCGCTGTGTTGGCTATATGGTTTGCATGTATCTCGTCGCTGCCGGCCCAAAGTGGCAGCAAGACCCTCACCGTCGAAGATATCTTTGCCCATCGCTCTCTCACCGGTGGCGCGCCGCAGGGACTCACCTGGTCGCCCGATGGCCAGCATCTTACCTATCTCGATGGCGGCGAGCTGATCGATCTCGATCTTGCCACCGGCAAACCCCATGTCCTCGTGAGCCGCGCCAAGCTTGCAATGCTGAGCAATGACAATACAACTGAGAAAGACCGCGACCACCGCGCGCGGTATGGCATGGCGAGTTATCTGTGGGCTCCCGACTCAGCGCATTTACTCTTCGATAGCAATGGCAGCCTATGGATGTACGACCTGAAGACAGGGACGGGTCTGGCGATTGGATTGAGTGGCTCGGCCTCAGGAGATGATCCCAAGTTTTCTCCTGATGGAAAGATGCTCTCATATCTCCGCAAACACGGCCTGACGGTGATACATCTTCGCGACCCGGGTACACCCACGTCGGAGGTGGCCTCTTCCAATAGTCCAGCAGTGATGAATGGCGAAGTGGACTGGGTCTACGAAGAAGAGCTTGATGTGCGCAGCAACTACTTCTGGTCGCCTGATTCGAGCAGGCTGGCGTTTCTCCAAATGAACGAAGATCACGTTCCCGAATACCCGATCACCGACTGGATCCCAGTGCACCCCGTCGTGGATAAGCAGAGATTTCCCCAACCGGGTGATCCCAACCCTGAGGTACGCGTAGGAATCGTCGGTACTCGCGGCGGCAAGATCGTATGGGTGAAGCTGCCCAATTTCAAACCGGGCGATGACTACATTCCCCGCATCGGTTGGGCAGATCCTAGAACGGTGTGGATCGAGACTCTCACCCGGGATCACAAACACAAGAACATCTACTTCGCCGACATTTCAAACGGACAGGCAAGATCGGTGCTTGAGCAGACCGACGAGAAGTTCTTTGATGAAAAGTATGATGTTTCGATCGCTGACCAGCAGATCGTTCTGACCAGTTGGCAGGATGGTCACACTCATCTATACCTTTACGGCTATGACAATTCGGGAGTACCTGCGAAGCTGGTACGTCAGCTGACCAAGGGAGACTTCGACGTGGATGAAGTACTATCCGTCGATCACGTCCACAAAGTCGTCTATTACTCCTCAAATGAAGGCAACCCGACGGAAACGCAGATCTGGCAGGTAAATTTTGACGGCGAACGTAAGGCGGTCACGAAAGAAGCCGGTTCCCACAGCGCTAATTTTGCGCCAGGCGGCACCGCGTACGTAGACCACCTTTCGACACGGATGACTCCCACGAGCTTGAGCCTGTGCCACGTTGGCGGCTCTTGCAATCTCTTCTGGGCAACGCGTGCAATGGAAGCCTATCATCTCGTAACCCCAGAACAGCTTGAGGTCAAGACGAGCGACGGCGCTACTCTCTACGCAACTCTGCTTTTACCGGAAGGTAAAACTGAGAAGGCGAGTGTTCCGCTCATCGTCAATCCCTACGGCGGTCCCGGTCCCATGGAAGTGCAAAACCGCTGGGGTGGCGATGGCTTCCTATTCGATGAGCTATTGACCCAACATGGATTCGCGGTACTGCATACCGACAATCGCGGAACGGGCCATCGCGGCAGGGATTTTGCGCAGGCGGCTTATCATAACTTCGGTCCTGTTCAGTTTGAAGATCAACTGAAAGTGGCCGACGCCGCACTGGCCAAGTATCCTCAGCTTGATCCGCAACGCCAGGGCTGGTGGGGATGGAGTTGGGGAGGCACCTTCACCCTCTACGCGCTGACTCACTCCGATCGCTTTCGCGCCGGAGTAGCGGTAGCGCCGGTGACTGACTGGCATAACTACGACTCGATCTACACCGAGCGTTATATGAGCGTGCCGGGAGACTTTGCATCCGGTTACAAAGACTTCTCAGTAATCAACTCAGCGACTAAACTTCATGGTCATCTACTGCTGATTCATGGCACGGGCGACGACAACGTCCACCTCCAAAATACAATTCAGTTTGTGCAGCAACTGGTCACAAACAATATCCCATACGATCTGCAGCTCTACCCTCGCAAGACACATTCGATCGCGGGTACCGAAGTGCGCCCACACCTTTATAACCGCATCCTGGCAGAATTTGAAACCTATCTGAAGCCGCCGGTTACTGTAGAGGCCGGTAAATGACCGAGGGCAGCGACTTGGTTCGCGTCCGCACCAACATTGGCGATTTTGAAGTTATCGTACTTACCGATGGTACGTACTATCTCGACGGCGGCGCGATGTTTGGTGTGGTTCCCAAACCGCTATGGGAGAAGCGCAGTCCGGCTGATAATCAGAATCGTGTGCTGCTTGGTCTGAATACAGTTGTGGTTCGCGACGGCAAACAAATAATAGTCATCGAGACCGGAATCGGAAACAAACTCGCTCTCAAAGCGAAGCAGATCTTCGAAAACAAGGAACTCTTGCCATCGGCATTCGCGGCCGCAGACATAAACCCCGAAGAGGTCGATGTCGTGGTTAACACCCACCTTCACTTCGATCATTGCGGGTGGAACACGACGCAGCAAGCCGATGGCGACGTCGTTCCAACATTTCCGAACGCCCGCTATTATGCCTCCGGTGGCGAAGTTGAGCACGGCCGCCTGCAGCTTGAGCGCGACGCGGTAAGTTATGTTCCGGCAAACTACGAGCCGCTTATTGCAAACGGCCAGATGCATCTCGTTGGTGGTCCGCAACTGATTGTGCCGGGTGTTTCGCTTGAGCTCTTCCCGGGCCACACCGCTAATATGATGACAGTGATCATCTCATCTGGCGGCAAGACGGCCTGCTATATCTCCGACCTGATTCCCACCAGCGCGCATCTCGACCTCACCTGGGGCATGGCCTACGATCTCGATCCGCTGACAGTGATCGAGCAGCGCAAGCGATTTTACGCGCGTGCGATTCCCGAGCAGTGGCTCGTGCTGTTCACGCATGACCACGCAACACCCTGCGGCTACCTCGAGATTAACGAAAAGGGAAAGCCTGCGCTGAGGCCGTACGAGGGACTATGAGTGGTAGCGAATCTGTCGAAGACGTGGCAACACTTCTGCTCCAATTCGAGAAGCAGTTGATGGAGCCAGCATTCCGCAAGGATCGCGAAAAAGTGTCAGCCTTGCTGGCTGAGGAATTCTTTGAATTCGGATCCTCCGGCCGCGCCTGGACCAGGGTGGCAACGCTTGACCTGCTGGCCAATGAGACTTATCAGCCGCCGCTCGTAGTTGAACATTTTTCCGCGCATGCCATTGCCCCTGAGACGGTGTTAGTCACATACAAGGCAATTCGCGAAGGACAGGTCTCGCTTCGCAGCTCAATCTGGATCAATCGCAACGACCGCTGGCAGATCGTCTTTCATCAGGGTACGAAAGTCCCCGCTGGCTGAGAGCCAAACTCAGCGCAGCGTCTCGATATAGCTTCGAATGCCGCTGGCGAGGATCTGCACTCCGATGCAAAAGGAAATGAACGAAGAGAGCCGCATTAGTACCGTAGTGCCTGACTTGCCCAGCATGTGCGCGGCGGCCCGTGCCCATCGATAGCAGATATAAACCAGCACGCAGACCACAGTCGTACCAAGGATCGACGCCGCCAGAATCTTTGGAGCTATAAACGACGTTGCATGGAGCTGCGAAGGCAGATGTGCGCCCAAGGCAACCGCCACAGAAATCGATCCCGGTCCAACCGTAAGGGGTAGCGTGTACGGATAGAAAGCGCGGCTGAGGAGCTCTTCAGGATTCGCAGTAGCCGCGGAGTCCTTCTGAGCGTCCTTGGTGAGCAAATGCCAGGCGTTGACGGCGACGATGACGCCGCCGCCAATCTGAACCGAGTACAGTGAAATACCAAAGAACGAGAGTATCTTGCCGCCGCCTAGCATGGAGAGAAAGAGCAGGAAGAAACTGTAAGCAGTGATGCGATTGACAAGCTTGCGCTGCAGACCCGGGTCGATATTCTGCACCATGGTGAGAAAGACGGCAGCGCTGCCAATGGGATTGACGATGGGAAACAACGCCGCCATCACCAGAATCGATGCTTCCAGCACTTGTGCGACAAGGTTGTAGACCGATTCCCAGTGCATGACGAGCCTCAAAGTTTAAATAATAGGCGCAGGCGTCCGCACTCTTCGCGAACGCCTTGCGTAATTCATGTTTCGCACTAAGAGGCTATCGCGGCCGGTGGCTGCTGAACAGCGCGATCTACACCAGGCTGCACTGCCTTGCGTGGACCTCGCTTGCGGGCGCTCATCACGCGAATGCGTTCAATTAACTCCGCCGGGGTGCAACAACCCTTGGCCAGAAATGCATCGGCGCGGTGTGCGCGTTCGCCTGCGCGAACTGTATCGCTCGTCAGGATCATCGGCACTTCGGGCGAGATCTCTTTCAAATGGCCGATAAGAGCATTGCCATCCATCTGTGGCAGTCCGAGGTCGGTCAAAACCAGATCGATCTGAGTCGTAGAAAAAAGAGAGATAGCGTCAGACCCGTTCACCGCGGTGTAGACGCGGTAGCCACGGGTTTCGAGCAGGAACTTGCGGACAGACAATGTTTGTTCATTGTCGTCAACGCAGAGAATAGTCTTCTTGGGTCGCATGGGGGTAGGGAGCCGCTCCTTCGGCGTGAATTTATTTCGTTGGCAACACCGGCTGCCGGATTAAAGGTTCCTCGCGCGCCGGGTAAGGCGGCGATCAGATTGAAAAAAGGAATCCCTCTCATTCGCCTTCAGAGCGCGACATGGCGGTCTGAGCCAGAATGAGTACTTGGCTATGTTCGATAAGCAAAGAGAAAAACAGAAAACCCTCCTCTGGTCCGAGTCAGAGGAGAGAGGCCAATCCTAAAGTTAGGATGGGAAGGCGACGTCTTCTTTGATTTCGACAAGGTTGGGAGAGAGAAACTGAATTCTTCTGCCCGGCTTCAAATTGTCAGGTAACTCCAAGGCAAGATTGTGTCAATGAACCGCACTCAGCTCTTGCAACGCTTCCCGAGACTAAGGACACCGGACCAATCGCGCAACGGGGAAAGAGAGGCGAAAACCTGTCCCGATTTTTGACACGCAGCAGAACTTGCCGAATACGTCGCGTATTGGCAAGCACTTGCAAATATGAATGCCTGTTGAAAGCATGTGCATCAAGACTGGAAAAAGCGCCCGTTTGCAACGAGAACAGTGCTGCCGCCAACCCGAACATCTGTCACTGTCCCATCATGGGACGAACTTTTGCTTTCTTCTGAGTCACCAACCAACTTCGCGCTTAGAAAAAGATCACTCGGGCGGCTGATCTCCAGCCCTTGCCGCAGATGAATCGTAGTGCCCGAGGGCACTGCACCATGGAGAACCAGGTAGCTGATCGCGCATCCGGCGGCAGAGCCAGTCGCCGGGTCTTCGCCGCCGTTAAATTGCATTCTTGCGCGCCATGCGGGCAGTGCCGTGGCCGTGTTCCCGGCATCGGCAGCTTCTGGCCCCAGCACATAGAACCAGCGCGCTCCTCGGGCCTTGAGAAACGTAGCAGATTCCTCCTGGCGAACACGTAATCGCGCTAATGACTCAGCAGATCGAAGCGGCACGATGGCAAAAGCTGTCCCCGTCGAAACGATCTGCGCGGGCCGATCAGGATCGAAGTCCTCGATGGCCAGGCCCGTCAGCTCTGCCACTTCGTGGGCATCGAGTACCTCGCCGAAGGTCGGATCTCGCTGGGTCATTTGGCCGCGCATAGGCCACGTCGGATCGGCGGAAGCCCGCGGCTCAAACCCGACCGGCACTGGCCCGATATCGAGTGCGAGCGTCACGGTCTCATCCGCGACGCACTCGGGCGCGATGACCCGGAGCAGGCTCGCCGTTCCCAGCGTTGGATGTCCGGCAAAGGGTAACTCTTCCTCCGTGGTGAAGATGCGCACTCGCACACCCTCCCCTCTCTCGATTACCGCCTCCCCCCGCTCTACAAATGTAGTCTCGGAAAGGTTCATCTCTCGCGCGATCGCCTGCATCGTTTCGGTGGTTAACGAGCCCGGGTTGAGCACCACAGCAAGGGGATTTCCGCGCAACCGGGTATCGGTAAATACGTCGAGCACGAAGTACTCAAGACCCCGCTCAGCCCGATCGCCTTTGCAATCCATTGCTTGACACCTCCGCACAATGCTTCTAGTCTACGTGTATCCGCAATGGCGAAATTAACAGCCTTGCGGACTGCGATCAGAGATGAGAATGCCCGCCCACATGTCGAACTGTTTCCGCTGTCGACACAGCGGCGCTGAGATGTGTCAAGTGGGCAGGGGCTGAGAGCAGGGTTCACTGCAGTAGGAGTCTGAACTCAGTCGCCCACCCGCTTCGTAAGCGAGGTGGGATTTTAACTTTAGAGCAGAGTTGATGTTGCACAGCGCCATATTGACAGCTACGGCTATCGCATGGCGTAACAATGAGCACCGGTGGCGAAGTGGCTAACGCGCTGGTCTGCAAAACCAGTATTCGCGGGTTCAATTCCCGCCCGGTGCTCCAACGATCTCACCCAACACTTCTCGCCCTGCTTTATCCACGCCTATAGCAAGAGGCCTCCGACGCTTACGAAGCCCTCTACGCCCGTACTGCGGCAGGCCACTACTTGATGTGTAACGTACAAGTGGTCTGATGATATGATGTCCACGCGCCGCGGAGCGAGCAGCCTTCGCATCTTCCGCGGCGAGTGCAGATGGAGGGTAGATGACGGGCAGAAATCTCTTGCTCACAATAGTTTTATTTGCGGCTGCGGGGGCATCATTCGCGCATGCCGCAGAGGCAGTCAAGATCGATCCGGAAAACCCCAAATATCTGTCGTTCCGGGGCAAACCTCTTGTACTTGTTTCCGCCTCTGAACACTACGGATCCGTCATTAATCGCTCCTTCGATTTCGAGAAATATCTAGACGACGCCGTCGCCCACAAGATGACGATGACGCGGACTTTCCTGCTCTATCGCGAGCTCCAAAGCGCGCGCAATCCGTCCTCCCCGTGCAAACCGGAATCCCCGGACTACATTGCCCCATTCGTTCGCAAGGGGCCTGCCAAGGCGCTCGACGGCGAGCCAGTCTATGATCTCGACGCATGGAATCCCGAATACTTCGAGCGATTGCATCGCTTTCTTGATGCCGCGTCAAAACGCGGTATCGTTGTGGAGTTGACGATTTTCAGCAATACCTATTCACCCGATACATGGGCACTTAATCCACTTCGCGCAGAAAATAACCTGCAACATGTAGGTGCTGTGGCCTGGCAGGAATACATCACGCTCAAGGACAAAGAGCTCGTTCGCAGGCAGACCGAGTATGCACGCAAGATCATCCAGGAAACGAGCGGCTACGACAACATCTATTACGAGATTTGCAACGAGCCCGGCGGCGGCACTCCCGGCCACGCCACTCCCGCCGACGTCGACGCATGGCAGGAGGAGATGGCGCACGTAGTGCGTGATGAAATGCAGCGTCTGCATCAGCCGCATCTTCTATCCGGTCAGCAGGCATTTACATACGGCGCAAAGAACGCCTTTCCGATGGATGCCACTTTTGCAGGCAAAATCTTCGATATCGTCAATGACCATCCTCTGCCCAATACGCTCTTCGATGGCCGTGTCTTCGAGATGGGCAACTTCATGTCCAAGGAACTGATGCTTACCGGCGTACGCGATTTCTGTCGCGCGGCATACGATCGGCCCAAGCCGACCGTGCTTGATGAAGACAACACCGCCAGCATCTATCGTGACACGGATGGCTGGACGATCCATCGCAAGCGCGCATGGACTGCCGCGATGAGTGGCTGCCACTACGACTACATTGATTTCTCAATTACGGTAGGCAGCGAGACTGGAACCACAGCCTCGCAGGCAGGAATCCGGTCATGGATGGAGCATTTGTCGAAGTTCATGACGACCTTCGACTTCATCCATTCAAAGCTCGCGCCTGACTGGATCCCCGTATATCCCGAACACCTCGTCCTATCCAGCCTTTCGAGTTCGAATCGCGATTATGTCGCGTATCTTGCAGACTCGCGTGAACTCGGCGAGCCCGGCGCTGGCGATGCGATAAGCGGCAGCATCACCTTGTCATTACCTGCTGGCAATTACGATGTTTCGCTGTATTCGCCAGCAACCGGCCTGTATTCACCCGCGATTACAGTGACGGGAGGAGGCAAAATTTCAGTCGCAATTCCTCAGTTCAAGCAGGATCTCCTAATTCGTGCCCGCCTTCGTGAATAGCCTCAATCCAAAATGCGAAAGCTACTCGTCGGCGCTTTTCTGAAGCGTCGGCGCAAAGGCGGCCATATCCTGAAGATGTTTTCGCATTTCCTTACGCGCTGCCATCGCGTTCTGATTCTTGATCGCAGTCAGCACACGCTTGTGTTGTGCACACGCCTTCTCAGGAACGCCTTTCACTACAGCTGCCCCGAGAATCCATTGCTGCAGCAGATTGCGAACAAGGTGCAGCGCATTCATCAGGATGCTGTTCGACGCAGCCCTCCCTATGGCAAGATGGAAATTCACGTCCGCCTGAACAAATTTCTCCGGATTCTTCTTCGTCTTCTCCATCTGATCGAGAAGTCCGGCGAGCTCTACCAGCTGGTCAGCAGTAGCGTGCTCGGCTGCTAACCCGGCCAACTCGACCTCGATCAGCATTCGTGCTTCAATCAGTTCGCGCGCATCGGCCTCAGAGCTGCTCGCGATTGCCCAGAGCAGTGGTCTCGAAAAGAAGTCGGACCGCTTGCATACATAGGTTCCGTCGCCCAGCCGCGTCTCGATCATTCCCATGATTTCGAGTGCCTTGAGTGCCTCACGCAGAGAGGCGCGCCCGACACCGAGCTTCTGACACAACTCTCGCTCTGCGGGAATCCGCGCTCCCTCCGCCCAAGTCCCGCGGATGAGCTGGCTTACCATTTTGCGACAAATGTCAGCAGTCAGCGTAGTTCTCACAACCGGCGTGAGACCATCGGCCTGGGTATCTCGTTTCATCATTCGGTGAGAACCTCTGCGTTCAGCGGTAACTCAGCGCTGATTCTTTCCACGCACAATGTGAGGCAAGTTCACTGCTTCCAGTTATACAGCAGGCTTCCGAAAAAGGGTGGAACAAGTTAGTCAGGCGAGAACTCCGCCCGGATGGCGTTTGAAAACTTCTGGATCGTAGATGGATGCAAAAATATCCGCTTCCTTGCGAATCCTCGTCCATGTAGCGTCGGCCTCCATCATGCTTTCCATCACACCCAGGTAGCGCCCTGCTTCGATGTTGCCATACTTGAAGAAACAGTCAGTGATAATCACAGTGCCCTTGTCCGTATCAATGGCTATCGCGATCGACGAGCGATGATGTACGCCAGCCCAGAAGGCGCGAATGCCGGGCAACACCTCTTCCTCATCCGCAAGCAGACGAACCTTCTCCCAGCCATCGTTCTGCAGGTAATGATTTACCTCCGGCGGAATTCGCAAGTGACGCGGAACATGCAGATGATAGTAAGGTGCCTGAAAATCCTCGATCCAGCCCTTACGCGAAATTCCGATTGTCGCGTTGCGAAAGAGATGTATGTTGGCCGTGGCGTAGGCCTGCAGCGGTGTCACAAGCACCATCGAAATATCATCAGGCGTTAGGCCTTGTGATCGAAGGATATTCTGCGGCAACTGATCGTCGCTTCGGACGATCTGCGCCTCGGGATAACCAAAGAAACCAGACCAAGCCTTGTTGATAACAGTCAGATCCTGAGGCGGGCCGGTATTGATCAGAATGTTTTTCCCACCACCACGCACAAGATAAATAAGCGTGTTCATCTCCTCGCGCTGGTTCCACCCCTCCATCCAGTAAACCTCGGGGCCAGGAACCCAGAAGGTGCCGCAGTTAAATGCCTGTACCGAATACTTCATGCTATGCCGCCCTTTTGTTGAACATGTGCTTGGAACTTACGGACTCCATCGAGGAAGACTCCGATATCGCTACCCAGGCTGATCGCGCGAAAGCCCTTGTTGATCCAGTGCACCGCTGACTCCGCAGTTGGAGGCAAAAACCCCGGCGCCACGCCATGTTTCCTGCATGCAGCAACAAGGCTATCCATCGCGGAAAGAAATCTCGGATGGTCAAACTGCGCAGGTATACCCATCGAAACGGTGAGATCATAGTGGCCCATCCACGCAATATCGACGCCAGGAACCGATACGATCTCGTCCAGATTCTCAAATGCCTTCGCAGTTTCGAGCAGCAGAATCACAGCGATCTCTTCATTCGCTGCTGCAAAGAAATTCGGTGTACCGGCTCGATAGAGATCGTGCGCCACGCCGAGAGCCACACCCCGCTTTCCCATCGGAGCATATTTGAGCTGGCTCACAATTTCTTCGGCCTGCTGCCGCGTTTCAACCCGCGGCACCATCACGCCACGCGCGCCTAGATCCAGCACACGCGACAGAGGCGCAAATCCAACATCAGGTACCCGCGCCATCGGCACAATCTTGCTGCCCCTGCATGAGGCAATCATCTCTGACAACAGAGCGATATCGCATCGTCCGTGTTCCATGTCAAAGATGACAAAGTCTAGCCCGCACGTATCAAGCATTGGACCGATTCCAGGCGTAAACAGCTCGAGCACCATCTGCCCCAGCAGCAGTTCGCCTTGCTTCAGCCGCCGTCGAATGTCATTCATCGCGTAGTACCTCGTGCCTCAAAAGCCGCTTTATGTCGTGCGAGCTTCTCGATGAAGAGTGGACTCGAGAGCACATCCGGATTGACCACATGCTGCGGGACCTCTCCACGATAAATCGCCAGCGCGCCAAGGCAATCAATGCGCCCCATGTCGCGAAAAAGCTCCTCTGTCCAGGCAATCGAGTGCGAAGAGAGAATTACGTTATCCATCTTAGTCAGCGGCGAATCCGCACTAAGTGGCTCCTTCTCAAACACGTCCAGCGCAGCTCCGGCAATTCTGCCACTCTCCAATGCTTCTATCAACTCACCTTCATCCACAATTGGCCCGCGCGCCGTATTGATGATCACCGAGTCGGGCTTCATCATTGCGAACTGATCCTTACCCATCAATCCGCTTGTCTGCGGAGTGAGCGGGCAATTCACCAGCACGTAGTCAGACGTCCGAAGCAGCTCCTCCAAAGTGACCAACTCGACTCCCATACTCGCAGCCTTTTCGGTCGTTGTATAAGGATCGAAAGCCAGAAACTGCTTCACGTCCAAAACGCGCAACAGTCGAATCGCTTCCGACGCAATATTGCCCATGCCGATCGTGCCCACAACTCGATCGCGCGGTTCGCGGCCCAGCTTACGCGTGCTTTCCGCCCACTTGCCCTGCCGCACTTGCGTGTCTTTATTCGTAAGCCGGTGGGAGAGCGCGAGCACAAAAAGCAGGATCGATTCGGCCACTGGCCTCACCACGCCGCCCGGCGTGATAAAGACAGCGATTCCATGCTCTGTGCAGGCAGCAAGGTCCACATTGTCGTAACCAACACCGCATCGTCCCACGGCGCACAGACGCATGTTTCCGCGCAATGATTGCGCCGTAACCTTTGGCTTGAGTGAAATCAGGACATCGTATCCGTCAAGCTGCTCCTGCACATACTCAGCGCGATAGCCGCTCAGAAACTCATAGCTCAGACCGGGATGACCTTCAAGCAGGCCAAGTCCAATATCAGGAAAAACCTGCTGCCCGTGGTCATCGCAAAAGTCGGCAGAAAATCCAATTCGAAAATCACTAATCACAGCGTCCGATGCGGTCTCCTGTTCAAGGCTCATGCTTTGTTCTCAAGAACAACAACCCAATCCTGGAAGATCGGTACTTCCGCAATCTTCCACGTACCATTGGCCTCAGGAGAGATATTGCCAATCTCAGTCTCAACGCCGTTCGTCGGGTTAAAGAAGAACGCCCGATAATTTCCTGCCTTCAGGTTGCGAAAGCTATCCGCTGAATAAGCCGGAGGCGTATAAGCAAAAATCGCTTCTCCCGGAATCTCGGCAGCAAACGGCTTCCAGTAATTCTCCTTGCTCCACCGCGGCTCGATCAGATCAGGATGCGCCTGGAGCTTCCACCATGAGTAGCGCATCAGTAGCCGCTTCGCCAAACCAAGTTGCCCCGAACCGGGAAGCTGAGCAGCAATATCCCACGCCGGGCCGCCCCACGAATGCCCATGCGGCGAGAGCCCATATGGTTTCTCCCGAGTATTGAACTGCCAAATACCGTTGGCGCCATAGGTGTGCCCGCCATTACCGCTCAGAATTGCGGTCCAGAACATGAACCGCTGCACTTCCTGCCGGCTCGCCTCTTGAATCCCTTCATAGCAAACCTCGCCAATTAGCACCGGCATTGTTGGGCTTGCAGAGAGCGAGCGATTCACCGTTTCGATCGTGTTCGGCACACTCTCACGATCGCTGTGCCCAGTCTGCAGCATATCGAAATCGAGCACAGCCGGATCATCAACGCACAAACGCGAACTGCTCGATGGGTGAATTGTAATCGGATGGTGATGCGGATCGATCGAGTGAACGTATCGCGCCAGCTCCGTCAATCCGTGCTTCTGCACTTCCGCATCCTGCTCCTTGGTCTTCGAAAGGTAGTAGGGCATTGTGCCTTCGCCAGCCAGACACCAGACCACCGGATACGCGCTCCAGCGAGCGACCAGATATCGCCAGTGCTGTTTCACCTTATCCATTCCCATGCGCGGAATGAAGTACCCCCAGAATCCGACAATGCATGCCGCCAACCCATGATCCGCAAGGTGCTGTATGCGAACATCGGCCATATCGAAATACGCGGGGTTGATCGATTTGTATTCGCGGTCCCAAGGAAAGCCCGCTTCATTCGCCCCTCTCTCATCGAATGGCTCCATGTCGGGATAAAGGCCGGCGACAATCTGAACCATCGTAAAGCCCTTTTGCACTCGATCGGCCGTCAGCGTCTCAAAGCCGTCCGGCCAACTGAGCCGCTTGCACAGACCCATCCACCATGTATCGCCCAGCCAGAAGAAGGGTGTGCCATCGGCGTATTGAAAGTGCCGTTTGTCATCGGACACCTTGAGCACACCATGCTTGTAATGTCGGTTCTCGCCTGTATATGGCTCAACCTTGAGTGTCAACGTCTGATCTTGGAGATCATGATTCTTCGCGTCGTTGCACACCGACTTGATCCTGTACACTCCGGGCACGGGCGGGGCATAGCGAACCCGCCAGGTTGAGCCTCCGGCCCAGAATGCGGGTATTCGCTCCTCCGTTCCCGATGGCAGGGTTACGATGGCGTCGAGCTCCACTTGGTTAAACGGATCGGAATATTGCTTTCCGCTCGTGTAAGACCACTCGGTGGCAGTGCCAGCGGTGGCGGGTCTTTCTTCACCTGAGGCTGAAGTGGCAGTTGAACCGACAACGGTGCTGATCGCAAGCGCCTTCACAAACGATCGCCTCGAAATTTCGTCAAGCATGACGGGTCTCCCCTCAAAACACTAAAGGATGTCAGTAGTCAGACCATCCGATGATGGGTCAGCCATCTCGGAGCTGTCAAGCAATCCAATGGCAAATCGTTGACAACGACCTTTTCCTTGACAGAGACCAACCTCGGAGGCGATGCTCTAGAGGCTACGGACCGATAATCCGATGGTCTGATCTATCCTTTGGAGGCGATTCGTTGGCCGAAAATCCTTCTGCAGGCCGCGCCTCAGCGAAGGAGGCAATCTTCTCCATATGGGACCGGGAGCCTGCTTCCGGCGGTTCTGCGGATGTCGATCTGTTTTCCTTCGTCACCGCGGCCTGCGGCGCAACCAATTTCAGCACTGGCATCGCAAAATTCAAGCCCAGCGCGCGCCTGCCCTACCACGCCCACGGATTCAGCGAAGCCGTCACCGTCGTATCAGGCCGCGCCCTTATGCTTGTTGAAGGTCGCGCCTACCAGCTCAGCCCGCGTGACTGCGTCCACATTCCGCGAGGCATAGCGCACCAGGTTGAGAACGAGGATCCTGAAAAGGAACTCGTCGCTCACTGGGCCTTCGCCACCGCAACCCCTGTTCGTGAACTAATTCAGACCACTTTTCGACCAGAAAGTCGAGGCACCGGCAATCCGTCACCTGGTGATCCCGAGACAATCATCCGCTACAACGACGGGGCAATTTACGAGCTTTCGCAAAATGCTTTTTTCCTCGATCTCTTCGCGCGCCGCTATGGTGCGATAGGCATTTGCGGCGGCCATGGACGATTCCTGCCCGGGGCATCGCTCCCATGCCACATCCACGACTATGATGAGTCGATCACGATTGTGAAGGGTTCGGCGGTGTGTCTCGTCCAGGGCAGGCGCTACGAACTGAGTGGCTGCGATACGGCATACATTCCGCAGGGCCTGCCGCATCGCTTTCTTAATCTCTCTGACGACGAGATGGAGATGGTCTGGGTCTACGCCGGCAGCGAGCCCGACCGTCGAATCGTAGATTCGCAATATTGCTCGGGAGAGCTCGCGTGGCCCGGTGCCGACTCAATTTAGCAATACATGTTGAGGAGTCTTGAGTTATTGGCTATGAAAAACTTCGACAATTTCATCAATGGCAAGTTCGTCTCTTCGCAGGGAAATCGTATCGAGGTAAAAAATCCCTCCACAGGCAATCTCATCTGCACTGTTCCCGACAGCAGTGAAGAAGATGTGGCTGCCGCCATCGACGCCGCAGAAAAAGCGCAACGCGCCTGGGAGAAGGAGCCCGCAGCCAGCCGCGCGAAGTTGTTAAAGGCGCTGGCCGCGAAGATCCGCGAGAATGTCGAACACATCGCCCATGTAATTACCGAAGAGCAGGGCAAAACGCTGGGTCTGGCTCGGGTGGAAGTAGAGTTCACTGCCGACTATCTCGACTACATGTCAGAGTGGGGACGCCGTATCGAGGGCGAGATCATCGAAAGTGATCGTCCCGGCGAGACCATCTTTCTCTTTCGGCGGCCCATCGGCGTCATCGGCGGAATCCTGCCATGGAATTTCCCGTTCTTCCTGATCGCGCGAAAAGCCGGGCCCGCGCTCATCACCGGAAACACCATCGTCATCAAGCCCAGCGAAGAGACTCCGCACAACGCAGTAAAGTTCTGCGAGCTCCTCGCAGAAATGAACTTTCCGCCCGGCCTTATCAACGTCGTACATGGCCGGGGCGCCACTGCCGGTCGTGCCATCTCATCCTCGCCCCGTATCGGCATGATCAGCTTCACAGGCAGCGCCGACACCGGTTCTGCGATCATGGCGACAGCTGCCAAAAACATAACCAAGTTGAATCTCGAACTCGGCGGCAAGGCTCCCGCAATCGTCATGGCCGATGCGGATATCGACCTCTCCGTTCGAGCCATCAAGGCCTCGCGCGTCATCAACAGCGGCCAGGTCTGCAACTGCGCAGAGCGCGTGTATGTCCAGCGATCTGTGGCAGGAGAGTTCGTCGACAAGCTGAACGCCGCCATGAAATCCACCCACTACGGTGATCCGCTCCAGGACCAGTCAGTCGAGTACGGTCCGCTCATCAATGAAGCCGGGTATAAAAAGGTAGAGCGCCTCGTCGGCAGCGCATTGCGAGCGGGCGCAACGCTTGAAATAGGTGGCAAGCGTGGCGAAGGAGAAGGCGGTTTCTACTACGAGCCCACTGTGCTGACCAACTGCAAGCAGGATATGGAAGTGATCCAGCAGGAGATCTTCGGCCCTGTCATTCCCATTGTCGAAGTTGACGATCTCGACCAGGCGATCGCCTACGCAAACGACTCCGACTACGGATTGACCTCCTCCATATACACGCGCGATCTCAACGTAGCTCTGCGTGCCTGCCAGGAGATTCGTTTCGGTGAAACCTACATCAACCGCGAAAACTTCGAAGCCATGCAGGGCTTTCATGCTGGCTGGCGCAAAAGTGGCATTGGTGGAGCGGACGGCAAGCATGGGCTCTACGAGTTCCTGCAGACACACATGGTCTACATGCAGCGCTACTAAGCGGGTTACGTTGGCACAATGAGCAAACTTCTCGGCAAAGTAGCCATCGTTACCGGTGCGGCCAGCGGGATAGGCCGGGCCAGCGCTATCGCTTTTGCACGCGAGGGCGCGAAAGTCGTCGTCGCCGATTGGAATGAACAGGGTCAGCAGACCGTGAATGCGATCATCGCCGAGGGCGGCGAGGCTTTCTTCGTAAAAGCAGATGTGGCAAAAGAATCTGACATCCGGCGGATGATTGAGGACACGATCGCGCTATGGCAGCGCATCGACATTCTCTTCAACAACGCGGGCGTCGTCATGGTCAAGCCATTGGAGCAGATGACTGAAGATGAGTGGGATCGTGTCATGGCGATCAACGTAAAAGGCGCGTTCCTTGCCATCAAACATGCCGTCCCTCACATTCGCCGAATCGGCGGCGGCGGCGCAATCCTCAACACCGGCTCTATCGGAAGCTTTACGGGCCAGCTCGGCACGCCCGTTTACAGCGCATCCAAAGGTGCGATCGCGCTTTTGACCAAATCTCTCGCGCTCGACTACGGCCGAGATAGAATCCGCGTCAATTGCATCTGTCCAGGCATCACCGATACAGCGATGCTTCGCGAGCACATGGGTCACGAAGCCGAAGGCGAGGCCAATATACGCGCCCGCTTGTCGCGCGTCCCAACCGGCGAGATACTCAGCCCGGAAGATGTAGCCCGTGCCGCACTGTATCTGGTGTCGGATGATTCGAAAGGAATCACCGGCATATTGCACGTTATCGACGGCGGCCTGATTGCCGCGTCCGAATACAACATCCCTTTGTAAACAGTTTGAAATAAGGATGGTCAAATCATGGAACGGGTATGCTTCCTGCTCAAGGTACGAAAAGAAAAGATCCCCGAGTATAAACAGCGCCACAAGGATATCTGGCCCGAAATGCTGAGCGCGCTTACCGCCGCCGGGTGGCACAATTATTCGCTTTTTCTTCGCGACGACGGATTGCTCGTCGGCTACTGCGAAGTAGCCGGCTTTGAGAAAGCCCTCGAAGATATGAAGCAATATCCAGTAAATGAGAAATGGCAAGCGTCAGTGGCAGAGCTTTTCGAAGGATTGAGCGAAGGCGGCGCCGACGATAACATGATGCGTCTCGAACAGGTCTTCTATCACGCTTAAAGATCAGGCCAGCCCTTCAGCTTTGTAAACAACCCGCCCTTCGCTGATTGTCCACAATACCTTGCCCTGCATCGTCCAGCCATCGAAGGGAGTGTTCTTGGACTTCGACAGCGAGTTCTTCGCGCAAAAAACCCACTCCTGCTTCGGATCGAAGATGACAACGTCGGCAAAGCTTCCGGCCGCCAGAGTACCGCGACCCTGCAGTCCCAAGACTGCCGCAGGCTGCGCGCTTAGCAGACTGACTACGCGATTCAGCGGAAGCTTCCACCCATGATGCAGCCACCGCAGGCTCAAACCCAACGCGGTCTCCAGTCCGGTAATCCCATTCGGCGCGCGCTCGAACTCCACTTCCTTTTCATGCGATGCGTGGGGAGCGTGATCGGTAGCGATCGCATCAACCGTCCCATCCAGAATGCCCTGAATCATCGCATCGCGGTCCGCCGCGGAACGTAGAGGGGGATTCATCTTCGCATTCGTGTTGTAAGCGCCGATATGTTCTTCCGTAAGCAGAAAATGGTGCGGAGCAACCTCGCAGGTCACACGCAATCCATCACGCCGTGCGCGGCTGACAGCCGCCACTGCCTGAGCCGTGGACGTATGAGCCACATGCAGATGCGGCTGGTGTCCGTTCTCACCGGAAAGCTCTCTCACAAGCCGAATATCACGCTCAACAAGCCCGTACTCCGCTTCAGGTGGCATGCCGCGCAAGCCTAGACGAAACGCTGTAGATCCTGCATTCATGCTGCAGCCACTCGTCATGCGAGTATCCTCGGCGTGCTGAATCACGCTCAATCCATGACGAGTCGCGTTGATCAGCACCACGCGCATAATCTCGTCATGCAGAATCGGATGCCCATCATCCGTCACCGCAACAATGCCGGCAGCTTTCAGCGCACCGTAGTTATTGATCAGTTCACCCTTCAAACCCCGCGTCGCCGCGCCAATTGGAAAGACTCGAATCGCGGCCCCGCGCTCCGGAGCCAACATCCATCGCGTTATCTCCGGCGAATCATTTGTTGGCACAGTGTTCGGCATTGCCGCGACCGATGTAAATCCGCCTGCAGCCGCGGCCGCCGTGCCTGTGGCGATCGTTTCCTTGTGTCCCTGCCCGGGCTCCCGCAAATGCACATGAATATCTACAAGTCCCGGAGCCACAATCAGTCCGGAAGCCTCGATGACCTCCGCGTCGGGGCCAATGTCCGCACCACCCGGATCACAGATCTGTGCCACGCGTCCGTCTTTCAGCACGACGTCTTTGAGAGCCTCAATCCCAGCGGCAGGATCAATCAGCAGTCCGCCGCGAATTAAGATCGCGCTCATCGAGGCACCTCCTGACTCGAAGCTGCGCGAAGAGCCCGATCAATCAGTGCCATTCGAATCGCAACACCGTGCCGCACCTGCTCGAGAATGAGCGACTGTGATCCATCCGCCACCTCGCCGGTCAACTCCAGTCCGCGCACAATTGGCCCCGGATGCATAACATGCACATCGGGAGCATGCTTCGCCAATAGAAATTCCGTGAGCTGATAGCTCGCTGTGTATTCTTCGAGATCGATATGCAGACCGGCCAGCCGCTCTGCCTGAATGCGCAGCATCATAATCACCTGCGATTGCCCAAGCGCCCGAACAAAATCTCGTTCAATCTCTATGCCGGGACCAGCCAGTGCTGCAGTATCCGGCAGCAACTCGACAGGTCCACAAAGAATAACCTTCGCACCCAGCTTTGGCAGCAGTAGCATATTGCTGCGCGCCACCCGGCTGTGCAGAATATCTCCGACGATCGTGATGGTTACACCGGTCAGAGTCTTCGCTGTCACTCGCTCCTTGTCAGAGCGCAAATGATTCAGCATCGTGCGCAAATCAAGCAAAGCCTGCGATGGATGCTCATGCATTCCGTCGCCTGCATTGAGTACCGGCAGCTGCGTCTCATGCTCAAGCAACCACGGCGCACCAGACGACGGATGCCGCAGGATAATCGACTCTGCTCCCAGCGCCCGCAGTGTCAGCCCGGTATCCTTCAGAGTCTCGCCCTTTTCAATGCTTGATGACAGGTTCGAAACCAGCGTCGTATCCGCGCCCATTCCCTTAGCAGCCAGTTCGAAGCTCGTGCGGGTCCGAGTAGAGGCCTCGTAAAACAGCAGCGCAATTCGCCGGCTCGCGAGCCGTTTGGCTCGCTGCAAAGGGTTCTCGCACTCAAGCACCGTGGCCTGGGCAAGGATCTCGCTCACACTTTCAGGAGTCAGAGAAGCTGCCGAAAGCAAAGACCCCGGCAACGAAGCGGCCTCGGGGTACGAAGCAGGCGATTCAGGCACCATGAGATGCATCGGATTATTGCTGAGTTGAGACATGCGGAAACACAACGAATCGGAACGATGAAAGCATGAAAAGCTAATCCACCTTTTCTACCAGCAACACCTGCTCGTCATTGTCGACTTCGCGGAATTTCACTTCGATGATCTCGCGGCTGCTTGTCGGCACATGTTTGCCAATGTAGGTAGCCTCAATAGGCAGCTCACGATGGCCGCGATCAATCAGCACAGCCAGCTGAACGCAGCGTGGACGGCCATGCGCAATCAGTGCATCGAGGGCAGCGCGAATGGTGCGGCCGGTATACAGCACGTCGTCGCACAAAACTACATGCCGTCCATTCACCTCTACCCCAAGATCGCCGGGGTTTACCAGTGGGCGTACATCGTGAGTGGTCAGATCGTCTCGGTAAAACTGAATGTCCAGCACTCCTGTGTCAACCGGACGTTTCACGATGCCGCTGATCAACACCCCCAATCGCTCCGCGAGCGGGACGCCTCGGCGCTTGATGCCGACCAGCGCAATGTCTTCACACGCGTTTGTCTTTTCCACAATCTGGTGGGCCAGGCGTACCAACGTCCGCTCGATCTCGGACGCGGACATCAATCGGCCCTTTTCGCGCAGGGACGGGTGTTTACCTTCTGGCATTTCACTCATAAGAACTCTTTCGGTCTACTACTGATTGCCTTTATTGTAGGGCCTGTATGTGAGTATCGCCGTCTCGGCGGACGAGAGCGCTGCGTTATGTCTAGGCGGTCGGCCGGCGAGGCTGGGCCAGGAAACGCGCCCCCACTACGCCCCCAATCGTTGCAAACAAAACCAGAAACAAGGCAGTCTCTAGAAAAGCCGCAAGCGCAATCCCCGCGCGGCCCTCTGGTGAGAGCATCCACGATCGGGTGAACTGCGTGGTTTGGGTGATCTGCGCGCTGGCGAATCCCATTCCCGCCCATAATTGCTGATTGAATTTAAGACTGTCTTCGATCTTTGTCGAGAATGTGGAATCAATCTGACCGCCCTGATGCCAAACAAATCTAGCCATCCAGATCCCGATACCGTCAATGCTTACCATCAGCCAACTGGCAAACAGGCCTGTGACCAGGCCAATGCGCGCGCCCATTCCCATCGAGAGCCACCCACCAGACGCGCGCTTTGCGTAGAGAGAGACAGCCCAGGCCGCCGCAGCCACGCCCCAAAAAAGACTGAGTGATGAGACCCCACTCGAAAGTACTCCCGCAGGGATCCCAAGCAGCACTGCAGCTTTCAACGCCGGATGCCAGGAGATATCGCCTGTAAACGCTGTAGTCCGCATACCGGAGCCGTCCGAAACGGAAGTTGCCGGTTCCACGACGGGCGTCTCACCGGGAACATAGGTTAGCTGGGGCAGCCCGCATGCAGAGCAATAGCGCTCGTCTTCGCGGAGAGGTTCATGGCATCGCTGGCAAGTAACTTCCAATTAGCTCCAGTCTGTCGGGCACGTCGGTCCTGACTCTGAAGCTACATCCTAACCCCAAGCTACCGCAATCCGGTGATCGCACTGTGAGGCGGTTTACTGCTTGTCCTCGTCATCATGTCCCACATTGGCAGGCAAGTCGATCGCCACCAGCGCAAATCGCGTCTGACCATTCTTTGGCTCTTGAAACCCGACAATATGCTGATGGCGTTTGGAGCCGGCTTTGAGCTGCAGGTCGCCCTTGTAGTCATTGCCGTTAATATTCACATTGCCCTGATGTTTGTCATTATCCGCGCAAGTAAGACCTTCATGTGTCTGCGTCGGAGTTCCTACCGGACTATTTCCCTGGCATGTAATCACATCGCCAAACCGCGCCAGGGCCTTCTTGTAGAAAGCCGCCACCTTATCCTTGCTATCTTCGGAGCGATAGGACACTGCCTTCACGCGGAGTTGCCACTCGCCAAAGCCGAGATGAACATCCGCGGATTTGTGGTTTTCTTCGTCCCTCACCGGCTGGGCACCGGGATAAACGGGCAAACCCAGATCAGAGGCGGACGTCTGATCCGTATTCACATGCACACCGCCAAAGGGCGTATCCACCTGCACGTTCTTTTCTTTGCCGTCCTTGTCCTTCTCCACGTGCACGCGGCAGCCTGCCAGGCCTAAAGTCAATGCGAGACCCAAGGACAAGGCCGCCGCTCCAAATGAATTTCGCAGAATTCGGGATTTCATCGTTTCCACCTTCTGAATGGAGGTACGACTCTATCCTAGGAAACGTTCCGTGACCCTGTCTGCGGAAATTCTCGTGTTATCCCCTGCGTCCAGATCAGGTCTGATCCGGACGCAAGGGAAAAATTAAGCCATAAGCCAGCAAAGCTACGCCAATCAAGCCTGGAATCGCACCGACCATAGTGGGGCCGCCCACATTGCGCATCAACAGATATAGTCCAACGCCGACCGCAATGTTCACCAATCCGCCAATCTTCAGACCTTCCCGTTGCTTGATGGCCTGCGCCCGGGCTGCAGCAATTCGGATCCGCTCGTCCTCCCGCATGATCTCAATCATGTATTTCCCCGCATCGGCAGGGGCCTCGGCCAGCCGTCGCACCGATTCGGCTTTGTAATATGCCTCACGTTCCTTGCGCCGCGCCTCCGTCCACACAGCAATGGAAACGAACGAAAATACTGAAACCATCAGAACGCTCAGAAACAAAAACATTCCACTCACGCCGATACTGCGGAAATCGCCCCCAGTATCACCAAACGCAGTCACAAAGCTTAGTATCATGATTTCCTCCCGCTGGTATCTTGCCAGCGACCGGTATGACAACAGGCTTACGGAAGCGGTTGCGTTTTCTTTCGTCGACAGGCTTCTGTTTGCCGGAATACAGAAAATGCAACCATCCGCGAACTGGCAATGTCCCACTGGTTGCATCTCTTCGCGATCTCTGCGGCGAAGTTGGGGGCTTTCGGGTATGAATTTGAATCCGACTGCAGCGGGCAATGATCGGGTCGAGGCTCACGCCGCCGAACCGCCCAACCCCTCTTATCCTGAAACCACAATCGTTGACCGGGTTCTTGCTGGCGACGTGCAAGCCTTCTCCGCCATCGTTGAGCGCTGGCAAGGACCACTGATCAACATGGCCTGGCGATATTGTCGCGATCGCAGTCGAGCCGAGGAGATGGCACAGGAGGCGCTTATTCGCGCGTGGCAAGGACTGCGTCAATGGAGACGCGAGGGCAGCTTCTCCACCTGGCTCTTTTCAATAGCCGCGAACGTCTACCGTACAGAGCTCAAGCGCATCCCATCCCTGCAACTATCGCTCGATCAGGTACGCGAGCCATCCCGTCCGTTTGTCCATGATGCCGAACTCGATGGTGCTGCGCGCGATGAAGCGGTGCGCAGGGCCGTTCTTGCGTTGCCTCTAAAGTATCGTGAGCCGCTGATCCTCTTCTATTTCCACGAAATGGATCTTGCAGCTGCAGCAGCCACCATGGGAGTACCTGCAGGTACCTTGAAGGCGCGGCTCTCGCGCGGTAGGGACCTGCTGCGCCAGCGCTTTCCACGATTACGCGAGTCTATGCAGGAGAGCGAGATTGATCGCACTTCCGTAAATAGGCCGCCACAGCTATCCTCAGAAAAAAGTGTTGAAAAGCAGAAAGGAGACCTGCAATGAACCTGAACCCTCAATTAGAATCGAAGTCCGAACAGCTCGACAGGATTCTTCTTTCCGAAGACAACCTCGTACCGTCCTCGGGATTTTCTGCCTCCGTGATGGAGGCAATTCGTGAGCGTGCCGCTGCCTCCGCGCCAATTCCGTTTCCGTGGAAATGGGCAATTCCGGGCATCATGACTCTGATTGTTGGCATCGCCGTGATCATCCAACTTGCCATGACAACAATTCAAAACATGAACTCGACTTCCGCTACCATCTCGACTTTGCCGGACTGGCTCTCCAATCCCTCGGGCGTTGACACACTCCGCGGCTTTGGAACGCAGGCCGCCCCTGCGATACTGGCTCTCGCCGGATCCTGGATTTGCGTTGTAATTTGCCGCCGTCTCGTTGGCGGAAATTCGATGCGCTAACTACGCCGTTACAATGAACCCATGAGTGAAGAACTGAACATCTCAGCCCGGACTGTTGTCTCCACCAACGGAGCACCCAAAGCCATCGGCCCTTACTCCCAGGGGATCCGCGCCGGAGGTTTGCTCTTCACCGCCGGGCAGATCGCCCTTGATCCAGAGAGCCAGCAGCTGGTAGTCGGTGGAATCGCCGAACAGGCCACGCAGGTCTTCGCCAATCTCAAAGCGATTCTCGAAGCCGGGGGCAGCAGCTTTTCGCAGGTTCTCAAAGCCACCGTGTATCTCAAGAATTTCGACGATTTCGCCGCCATGAATGCGATCTACGCTGAGCATCTCGGCGCAGGAGGCACTCCGCCGCCCGCCCG
>Ga0206964_10096_pt1 | contig 26380 bp, 25 predicted proteins | sample Alteio_BWOrgHeat_25_FD_152980 | JGI IMG/M metagenome (GOLD analysis project Ga0206964, IMG submission 152980) | Enriched cells from forest soil in Barre Woods Harvard Forest LTER site, Petersham, Massachusetts, United States -... | ecosystem: Environmental > Terrestrial > Soil > Temperate forest >...
TCGCGTCAAATTCAAAATCCAACCATGAACCACGATACGGGATAATACGTGCGGAATAGAGGAATTTACCTGAGCTATGCGACTTGCCATGATCATGGTCGAAGAATACGCCAGGGCTGCGATGCATCTGCGATACGATTACACGCTCGGTACCGTTGATGATGAACGTACCGTTGTCGGTCATGAGCGGAATGTCGCCCATATATACGTCTTGTTCTTTGATGTCTTTGATTTCACGTGCAGCGGTATCTTCGTCAACGATCCATACGATCAGGCGCAGGGTGACACGCAGCGGTGCGGAAAAGTTGATCCCGCGTGAACGGCATTCATCCACATCGTACTTCGGAGCATCAAAATTGAAGCGTACGAATTCGAGGGTAGAGGTTTCAGCAAAATCTTTGATGGGGAATACTGATTTGAAAACGCTTTGCAAACCGGTATTGGTGCGCTTTTCCGCTTCAATATTAATCTGTAGGAAATGGTCGTAAGAGTTCTTCTGCACCTCGATGAGGTTGGGCATGGAGGTGATGGTTTCAATTCGGCCAAAACTTTTACGAATGCGCTTGCGAGCTGTGAACGACAAACGGGAATGTTGAGCCTGCACCATGGAAACCCCTTTAAATTGCTTTAAAATATTACAAATAGCAAAAGGGAGCACTGCCCAAACCTGTTACGGTAACCTGGGCAGCACTCCACTTGATCTTATACTTTAGAAAAACTACTTAACTTCAACGGTAGCACCTGCTTCAGTCAAAGCCTTTTTGTGCTTTTCAGCTTCATCTTTGCCAACGCCTTCTTTAACTGGCTTCGGAGCGGCTTCAACCAGATCCTTCGCTTCTTTCAAGCCAAGGCCAGTGATTTCGCGCACGACTTTGATGATGCCAATTTTTTTGTCAGCCGGTGCAGCACCGAGAATAACACTGAACTCGGTCTGAGCTTCAGCAACTGGGCCAGCAACAGCAGCGGCAGCAGCAGCTACCGGAGCGGCAGCAGAAACGCCCCACTTTTCTTCCAACATTTTGGAAAGTTCAGCCGCTTCCAGCACGCTAAGCGCCGAGAGCGTATCAACGATTTGAGCAAGATTTGCAGACATGGTATATACTCCTAAAAACTATCAATAATAATTAAAAACAACGTTTGAATCGACCAACCCTGAACGACTCCATCCTCTTTTCAGCCTTTTTCGTCTACCCCTGCTTAGCGTGAGCAGCAATAACCCGGGCGACTTGACCTCCCGGAGCCTGCAATACACCAGCAATGCGGGTAGCAGGAGTCTTGAGCATGCCAACGATTTTGGCACGAAGCTCGTCAAGCGACGGCAGCTTAGCAAGCGCTTCAACTGACTTAAGGTCAAGTATCTGCGCGCCATAAGCGCCACCAACAATCACGAGCTTTTCATTTGTTTTCGCAAAGTCCACCAGCCCCTTAGCAACGGAAACCGGATCAGCAGAGGTTGCGATGGCCGTGGGGCCTTTCAGCAGCTCTGCCAGTGACTCATATTGCGTATCTTTGGTCGCAAGTTTTGCCAGGCGATTTTTTGATATTTTGAATTCCGCACCCACTTCGCGCATTTTGGCACGCAACACGGTCATTTGCGCCACCGTCAGCCCGTTATTGTGAACAACGAGAACGATATTCGCTTGCTTCAGCGTGCTATTGACACTTTCAATAGAAGCTTGTTTTTCTGCACGATTCATAACGACCCCTTAAGCTGCTACATCCGTGAGATCAAGCTTAACGCCCAGTCCCATGGTTGAAGAGATACCAATTTTTTTAATGTAATTGCCCTTAACACCTGCCGGCTTCGCTTTGGTTACGGCACCGATAAAGGCACGAATATTCTGCACCAATGCTTCTTCGCTGAAGGAGGCTTTGCCTACGCCAGCATGCACGATCGATGCCTTATCCAGACGAAATTCCACCTGACCGGATTTAGCAGCTTTAATCGCTTCAACCACGTTAGGGGTCACAGTGCCCAGCTTTGGATTCGGCATCAGCCCCTTAGGACCCAGTACCTTACCAAGCTTACCCACAACAGCCATCATGTCCGGCGTCGCGATACAACGATCAAAATCAATGGAACCCGCAGTAATTTTTTCTGCCAGATCATCACCGCCGACAAAATCTGCGCCTGCTTTTAGCGCGTCAGCAGCTTTATCACCTTTGGCGAACACGGCCACTTTGATGGTCTTCCCGGTGCCATTTGGCATCGAAACCATTCCACGGATCGATTGCTCGGTCTGTTTCGGATCGATACCCAGATTCATGCAGATATCAATGGTTTCATCAAACTTGGTATTGGAACACGACTTCACCAGCTTTACCGCTTCAGCGAGCGGGTAACGCTTGGTGGTATCGACATTAGCAATCAATGCTTTTCTACGTTTAGCAACGCGCGGCATAATTAAGCCTCCACAATTTCTAAGCCCATCGACTGAGCAGAGCCACGCACCATGCGTGCTGCGGCTTCGACATCGTTGGCATTTAAATCTTTCATTTTTTCTTTCGCGATCTCAAGTATCTGCGCCGTGGTGATCTTACCAGCGACGGCACCCTTACCTGGAGTTTGCGAACCCTTGGCGATCTTCGTTGCCTTCTTAATATAGTAAGACACCGGCGACAGACGGGTCACGAAGGTAAACGTACGATCCTGATACGCCGTGATGACGACAGGTATCGGCGCACCTGGTTCCATTTTCTGGGTAGCTGCGTTGAACGCCTTACAGAATTCCATGATGTTCAGACCGCGCTGACCGAGAGCCGGGCCGACTGGCGGCGAAGGATTTGCTTTCCCAGCTGGGATCTGCAATTTGATATAACCAACAATTTTTTTAGCCATTGTCTCTCACTTCCGATGTGGTGTTAGCGTTTGCACCTAAGCATTTCTGCTGCACAAACTCCCATAATTCAAGAATCCCCAACTTTGTAGGGAGGCAGACTTATAGAGAGTAGTTTTAGAAGATGCAAGCCTTTTTTGCAAAAAACCGCACCCGAACCCTGCCCGCGGCGCTATTGGGCAGAATCCCTGATTAATCAATATAGTTAAGCGACTTTCTCTACTTGCGAATATTCCAGATCCACCGGCGTGGCGCGGCCGAAAATAGATACCGAAACCTTCACGCGGGATTTTTCGTCATCGACCTGTTCAACCAAGCCCACAAACGATTCAAACGGACCGTCAATAATTTTGACGTTTTCGCCAATGTCAAAGCTGATGGTAGATTTCGGATGATCAATCCCTTCACGCACCTGAGCAAAAATCGCTTCCGCTTCTTTTTCAGTGATGGGAACAGGGCGTCCTTTGCCGCCATGCCCTAAGAAACCGGTTACCTTGGCGGTGTTTTTTACCATGTGCCAGGTTTCATCGGTCAGTTCCATTTTAACCAAGACATAGCCTGGGAAGAATTTACGCTCCGCCGTCATTTTTTTGCCACGGCGTATTTCGGTTACTTCTTCAACCGGCACGACGACATCCTCAATCAGATGCGCGATGTTTTTCTGAATCGCCTGTTCTTTGATGGATTGAGCAACTTTTTTCTCAAATCCTGAATAGGCATGAACGATATACCAGCGGAATGCCATTGTCTTATTACTCCTTAAAATTCGTAACTGCTTATATTCCTATCACCGATCGCACTGCCGCGCTGATGATCCAATCAACAAACACAAAAAACGTGGCAGAAACCGCCGCGAGCGTTAACACCATAACGGTAGAAACGGTTGTTTCTTTGCGTTTAGGCCAAGTCACTTTGCTCATTTCCTGACGGACTTCGCGAATGAATTTAGCGGGGTTTATTTTCGGCATCGGGTTCCGATTCTTCGTTACATTAAAATCATGGGGAAGCGGTGCTTATAAAGGAAACTATCATCATTGCAAGCACTATTATTGGCACGCAATGGCTTTAAAAAAGAATGGTAAAAAATGGCAGGGGCGACAGGATTCGAACCTGCGGCCTACGGTTTTGGAGACCGCCGCTCTACCAGCTGAGCTACACCCCTAAATTTTGCTCTCACCTTGCAACATGCCTGCGGCGATAATGCCTTGAAATTTAACAATAAGTAGTGGATTTATTACCGATTTCTATGCCAAAATCCAGAGTATCCGCAGAGCCGAGGCTTATAGCAGACCCGGAATGGTTGTCCAGCATTTTTGCAGGCACCTAAATGAGTGGTGCATCGCAGGTGATTATGGTAATAATCCTCTGGTCGGATTATATCACAATTAATGAGAGGAAAGAGCGTCATGGATACGAGTAAAAAAACGATACGCTGTGTGACAGCCGCGCTGGTATTGCTTATGGCAACTGGACAACAAGCCCATGCCCAGCAAGCCGCTACGCCTGCAAAAACCCATGCGGCGGATGCATCTACTTCTTCAGCAGCTCCCCTTAGCCCCATGGATTCGGTCTTGGCACGGTTACCAGCAGATAAGGCCAGCATGTGCAAAGACATAATCGGCAAGCTCACCGCAAAAAATGCTGGTTTGCTCTCGCAATCTGAAAAACTCCGGCAGGAAACAACGAATATCCTGTTAGCCAAAACGTTTAACGAAACAGACTACGTTGCGAAAATGGAGGAGTTAGGAAAAATAGGCCTGCAAATGCGGAATAATACCATATCAGCTGTTGCAGCCATTGCGTCAAAATTGACGGCGGAAGAACGCGCTCAAATAGTCGCCATCTTTACTCCTGCTCAACTGAATGCAGGGAAACAGCAATGAAGAAAAACTCCATATCCTTATACACGCTGATAGGCGTAAGCGCGCTGTTGGCATCGACACCCTGTGCATATGCCCAGCAGGCGGCAGCCACCCCTGCTGCCACGGCTACAGCAGCGAAAGGCCCGATAATCTATCGCGCGATGGTATTGTCACAATTACCCCCAGAAAAGCTGGCCATGTATAAAGCGGCGATTGCGCAATTACGCACGAAGAATAAAGTGTTGTATGATCAGATTGCCAAATTACAGGGTGACTTAAGCACAATTCTGACGGCAGAAAAATTTGATAAACCCGCGTACATGGCGAAGGTCGCTGAGATCGATAAAATCTACACGCAGACACACACCAACACGACGGAAGCCATTGTAGGGGTTGCTGAGAAGTTCACCCCGGAGGAGCGTAAAGTTCTCGACAGCCTACATCGGACACCTGGCGGGGCGACGCATCACGGCCAATCTTCCAATGGAAAGACAGGCAAATAAGGAAAGACGGGTAAATAAAAATTGCCCAAACAAAAAAGGCCGCCCAAACGGGCGGCCTTTTTTGTGGTGTGTAGTGGTGTGCTATTGATTAACGACAGAAACGTACATTTTGCCATTCGCTTTCTGACGGAACTCTACGCGACCATTTTCTACGGCAAAAATGGTGTGATCCAAACCGATGTCAACGCCCGTTCCAGGATGGAACTTCGTGCCACGCTGACGAATGATGATGTTGCCAGGTATTGCGACCTGACCACCGAAAATTTTAACGCCGAGTCTGCGGCCTGCAGAATTACGTCCGTTGCGTGAACTGCCACCCGCTTTTTTATGTGCCATGACGAACCCTCTTATGCCTTAATTTCTACAATTTTGATTTCCGTCAGATACTGACGATGACCTTTTTTACGACGATAATTGTGACGACGACGTTTTTTGAAGATCGTTACCTTGTCATCACGGAACTGCTTTACGATTTCCGCAAGGACTTTAACGCCTGCGAGGAGTGGCGAACCCACTTTTTGATCAACCATCAGTACGTCGGTAAGCTCTACTTTGTCGCCTGCGCCACCTTCAAGTTTTTCAACGGCAATCACATCGCCATTAGCGACTTTATATTGCTTCCCACCGGTACGAATAACTGCAAACATGACCAAATCCTATGAATATCTTTATTAACCAGCTGAAAAATAATGAAAATCGGCGCTACGCCGCACACTATTCAGCAAAAGGATGGGCACAGTATAGGATTAACATTTAGGTGTCAATCCCCCAGTAAGCCCTGTGGTGAAAAAAATAAATACCGGGTAAATACTGCGTTTCTTCTAAGACACACTAACCAACATTTTTCTTAATACTCGGAGCATTTGTCCAAAAAAATAACAAGAATAATAATTATATAACAATCGATTAATTAATTTTTAGCGGGCGCGCAATTTCTTCAGAAATTAACGGAATATTGTTAATATTATCACGCTATCTTAACCAACATACGTAAAGATAAGGCATTCGAAAAGAGAAGAAAAAGCATAACTTAGATTTGCTTACAGCGTAGTTTATGATGATTGTGAACGTAAAAAAATATTCTAACTCGCCGAGAGTACGTAACCTCATTGGGTTCAGTGCCCTCATCATGCTGACCTTTTGCATGGTGGTAGCGTACCAGGGGTCGCGTGCATACAATCAGGCAGTGGATGATGGCGGGCAGAAAGCCGTGCGCCTGGCGCATATTCTATCTGACCATGTCGAATTGACATTCCTGGGCGTTGACCTGTCATTGCGCCGTGCGATTGAGCGGCAATATTTCAATTCGTTATTTGGTAATAACCTTCCCGAATACACCGAGCAGAATTTTAAGATATGGCTGAATGAAACGCCGCCAGTGGTAGCACTCGCGCTGATTGATGAAAGCGGCTCAGTGGCGGTGGCGGCGCACAAAAAGAATTACGAGCATTGGCTCGATTATCACAAAACGCTGGCGGGCCAGCAATTGTTTGAACACATGCGTGATGCGGATGATACGGATGTATTCATCGGCAAACACTACACCGAGAACAACACCTCATTGATCATCATGAGTCGTCGTTACAATAAATTAAATGGCGAGTTTGGCGGGATCGTGGTGGCGGCGATCAATCCGGATTATTTCACTGATTTTTATAATTCGGTAGCTTCAGGAAAAGAGCGGTTCATGTCGCTCATGTTAATGGATGGAAGCGTCCTCGCCTCCGGCCCCTTTGACAGCACTGGTGATGAAAATATCTCGAAGCATTGGTTAACGGCCCAGTCTACGCACAGTAAGTCCGATGGCAGCCAGAATGTCACAGACAACGGCGTTATTAAAATTGTGGCAATGAATAACCTCAAGAACATGCCGATCGTGGTCTCAGTTGTGTTGGCCGAAGAAGATTTTCTGTTGTCGTGGCGGCAATCTCGCCTGAAGGATATTGGATTTTTAGCGCTGTTTACGATTTTTGGCTCCGTGCTATCATTTTTTGCTGTGGCAATGGCCAAGCAGATTGTCCGCGTCGAAAATTCGGAAGGATCGGCGATTCTTGCCAGCCAAGCAAAATCCGAATTCCTGGCAAATATGAGCCACGAGCTGCGTACACCGCTGAATGCTATTATCGGTTTTTCGGAGATGATCAACTCCGGATATTTCGGCCCGCTGAATGCCAAGCAAAAGGAACGGATTCACGACATCAATCTATGCGGCAGTCACTTGCTGCAACTGATCAACGACATTCTGGAATTCTCGAAAGGCGATGCTGGCAAACTTGAGCTCACCGAAGAAAAAGTGGATATGAGTGAGATCGTGAATGAAAGCATTCGCATCATGAGCGGCAAAACCAAAACCAAGAATATCCATACTGTCATCGCTATAGAGCCTGGTATTCCGCTGTTGTGGTGTGACAAGCGTAAGATTCGTCAGATCCTTATCAACCTGCTGTCGAACGCGGTCAAATTCACACCGGAGGATGGTACTATTACCGTCGCCATACGGCTTGATCAGCATGACAATATGAATCTGGTCGTTGCCGATACTGGGATCGGAATTGCCGAACACGACATTGCCAAAGCACTCTCTGTATTTGGTCAGGTACACCGTAGCAAAAGCCATGAGGGAACGGGGTTAGGACTGCCATTATGCAAAATGTACGCTGAGCTGCATGATGGAAAATTACTACTGACCAGCCGCCTTGGCGAAGGCACAACGGTACGCATCCTCTTCCCGCATCAACGCGTGATGCCAACTAAGAACGCTTGATTCATTATAATCCCAGCACATCTTTCATGCTATAAATACGGCCGGGTTTTTGCTGGCTGGCCCAACGTGCCGCATGGATAGCGCCATGGGCGTAAATGGCGCGGCTGAACCCTTGATGCTTGAATTCCAGCACTTCTCCGGGGCCGGCAAACAGCACGTTGTGAATGCCAACCACATCGCCGCCGCGCATAACGGAAAAACCAATATCTCCTGATTTGCGTTCTCCGACGATCCCGTCGCGTACGGTCACTTTCTTGGTATCAAGAGTGACCCCGCGCCCTCTCGCCGCTGCTTGTCCCAACATGAGGGCGGTGCCGGAAGGCGCATCTTTTTTGTATTTATGGTGCATCTCAGCAATTTCGATATCGTAAGAAACATCAAGCTGACGGGCAGCATCTTCTACCAGTTTTTCCAAGATATTGACGCCAAGTGAGAAATTACCCGACTGTATAATAACGGCATCATTGGCATAGGATGCCAGTTCTTTTTGCTGGCTTGCCGTCCATCCCGTAGTACCGATGATAATAGTGATTCCATGAACGGCGGCCGCTTTGGCAACGGCAAGGGTGACTTCCGGAGAGGTGAAATCAATCACCGCTTCGGCAGACTCCATGAAACGACCCGGGTCGGAGGTCACGAACAGGTTACGGCACCCTACCGTTTCCAGCTGCGCTTTTACGGCCATTTCATCAAAATCACTGCGTTCACTGCCTGCAACCAATACGGTACGCGGATCGGCAAGTACCGTTTCCACCAATGTCAGCCCCATACGGCCACAACAGCCGGCGACCGCGATTTTAAGCGGAGAGGAGATGTGGTTGGGAGCGTTCATTCCTTCAGATCTTCCCAGAAGTCTTTCATTTTGGCAAAAAAGCTATCCGATTCCGGACTGGTACCGTCAGACGTTTTATCAAATTCTTTGAGCAGGTCTTTCTGTTTCTTATGCAGTTTCACGGGGGTTTCCACGACCGTATGCAGGTACATATCGCCACGGTGGCCGGAACGCAGTACCGACATCCCCTTGCCGCGCAGGCGGAACTGATGGCCGTTCTGGGTGCCCTCTGGGATGGTGACTTTGACACGACTGCCGTCAATGGTGGAGACTTCAATCGCGCCGCCGAGCGCCGCAGCGGTCATTCTAATCGGTACGCTACAATGAATATCGGCAGCGTCGCGTTTGAAAATTTCATGCGGTTTGACACTGATGAAGATGTACAAATCTCCGGCAGGGCCGCCACGCATACCCGCCTCCCCCTCGCCGGTCAGGCGGATACGGGTGCCTTCCTCAACCCCTGCCGGTACATTGACCGCAAGCGTTTTTTCCTTGCGGGTACGGCCCGATCCGGCACAGGTACGACATGGATCTTTGATGATCTTGCCCATCCCCTGGCATGCGTGGCAGGCGCGTTCTACTGTAAAGAACCCCTGTTGGGCACGGATACGGCCATGGCCATTACAGGTGGTACAGATGACGGGTTTGGTGCCCTTTTCGCCGCCACTACCGCTGCAGGATTCGCAGGCAACGGAGGTGGTGACTTTGATGGTTTCCTGTTTGCCTTTGAACGCTTCTTCCAAAGTAATGGCAAGATTGTAGCGCAAATCCGCCCCATGCGCGGCGGCGTTGCCACCACCTTGCTGGCGTCTTCCGCCACCACCTGGGCCGCCGCCCATCCCAAATAAATCTTCAAAAATATCGGCGAAGCCCGAACTGAAATCAAACCCGGCGCCACCGCCGCCCATGCCCGGCCCGCCACCCGCACTGCCCATGCCACCTTGCGTAAATGCATCATGACCGTAGCGGTCATAGGCCGCGCGCTTCTGTTCATCCGAAAGGACATCATAAGCATGACTGATTTCTTTAAATTTTTCTTCCGCTTTTTTATCACCGGGATTGCGATCCGGGTGGTGCTGCATGGCAAGCTTGCGATAAGCTTTTTTCATCTCATCCGCTGAAGCAGCTTTCGATACACCGAGGAGGGAATAATAATCTTTTTGTGTGGACATAGGACGTACAGGTTAGGATGGACAACGAGCGGCAAACAGACATTCCGGAGAATGCTATCGGCCGCTCATTGTGAAGTCTAGAAGATGTTTAGGCTTTCTTTTTCTTTTCGTCCACTTCTTCGAATGTTGCATCGACCACTTCGCCGTCGTTGGCGCCAGACGCGCTCTCAGTCCCAGACGCCGAAGCCGCACCTGCAGCCGCCGACTTCTCCTGCTCAGCTTTGTAGAGAACTTCACCCAGCTTCATGGAAGATTGCGTGAGCGCCTGCGTCTGCTGCTCGATCTTTTCAACATCTTCCGAAGTGATTGCGTCCTTGAGTGACTGAATGTCTTTTTCAATCGCTTCTTTGTCAGCGGCCGGAATCTTGTCACCATGTTCACTCAGGTTCTTCTCCGCACTATGGATCAGCCCATCCGCATGGTTCTTAGCTTCCACCAGAGCGCGCCGTTTTTTATCAGCCTCGGCATTGGCTTGTGCTTCTTTGACCATTTTGTCGATGTCAGCATCGGATAGCCCACCTGATGCCTGAATACGAATCTGCTGTTCCTTGCCAGTGGCCTTGTCTTTGGCAGACACGTTTACGATCCCGTTGGCATCAATATCGAAGGTGACTTCAATCTGCGGCATACCACGTGGTGCCGGAGGAATGCCCACCAAATCAAACTGACCCAGCACTTTATTATCCACTGCCATTTCGCGTTCACCCTGAAACACGCGGATGGTCACGGCCGTCTGACTATCATCAGCGGTCGAGAATACTTGTGATTTTTTGGTTGGAATCGTGGTGTTGCGGTCGATCAAACGGGTAAATACCCCACCCAGCGTTTCAATCCCAAGCGACAGCGGCGTGACATCCAGCAACAAGACATCTTTGACATCACCCTTGAGCACCGCGCCTTGAATGGCGGCGCCCATGGCAACGACTTCATCCGGGTTTACGCCTTTATGCGGTTCTTTTCCGAAAAATTCTTTGACTCTCTCGACCACTTTTGGCATGCGCGTCATCCCACCGACGAGGATGATCTCATCAATGTCGGAAGCTTTAATGCCAGCATCTTTAATGGCATTTCTGCAAGGCTCGATGGTTTTGGCAATCAAATCATCCACCAGCGATTCAAGCTTGGCGCGGGTCAACTTGATGTTCAAGTGTTTCGGACCCGTTGCATCAGCGGTGATAAACGGCAGATTGACGTCGGTCTGAATGCTGTTAGACAGCTCGATTTTGGCTTTTTCCGCCGCTTCTTTCAGACGCTGTAACGCCAGCTTATCATTGCGCAGGTCAATGCCCTGATCTTTCTTAAATTCATCGGCAAGGAAGTCAATGATGCGCATATCAAAGTCTTCACCACCTAAGAAGGTGTCACCATTAGTGGCTTTGACTTCAAACACGCCATCGTCAATTTCCAAAATGGATACGTCAAACGTACCACCGCCAAGATCGTACACCGCAATGGTGCTGCCGGTCTTTTTGTCTTTATCGAGCCCATAAGCCAGGGCGGCAGCAGTTGGTTCGTTGATAATACGCAGCACTTCCAGCCCGGCGATACGCCCCGCATCCTTGGTGGCCTGACGCTGTGCATCATTGAAGTAAGCAGGTACGGTAATCACCGCTTGGGTAACTGTTTCGCCAAGATAGGCTTCCGCTACATCTTTCATCTTGCCGAGAATAAATGCGCTGATCTGGCTTGGGCTATATTTTTCGCTGCGCACTTCTACCCATGCGTCGCCATTGTCTGCCTTGACGATTTTATAAGGAACAAGCCCCATGTCTTTTTTGACCATAGGATCGTTGAAATTGCGTCCGACCAGACGTTTGATCGCAAATAGCGTATTTTCAGGGTTTGTCACCGCCTGACGCTTCGCGCCATCGCCGACCAGGCGCTCACCACTGTCCACAAATGCTACGATCGAAGGCACAACGTTGCGACCCTCGGGGCTATGAATGACCTTCACCGTGCTGCCTTCCATGATCGCAACGCAGCTATTGGTAGTTCCAAGGTCGATACCGATAATTTTACTCATAATACTACTACTCCACTTTCCGTTTTTTGCAGGGCCCAGATAACAGCGAAGCTGATATGGCAGACGACTGCGTGTTTATAGTGTTGTCTCTGATGAAATAAATATAGGTGCCATAATGACAATGACAACACCCCCGCCGTATTTTTATTAGGTTAGATGGTGTGTAATCGTTAATTTATAGAGATTTATTTCAAATAATTCATAAAGATAGATGAGATATTACATATAGATTACATAAAAAAATTCTTATAAATAGTAATTTTATCAAATAATTTAATCTAATATTAATAATTAACATTTATTAACGTTTTCGCTAAAATTATTCATGGAGATTAACGATGTATTTACATTCCACTAAGATCATTACGACGGCAATGGGGCTTCTTAGGCAATTCGGCTATTTTGTCGATCAGCTGTGGCATGTGAATGATGTCCACCTGATCTGTGAACAAAAAAATCTACCTAAAATATCGGATGCTGAAGCAATGGAAGTGTTCGCCATTATGGGCGACAATTTTGACGGTGATTCGGGCATTTCGTGGTCAGCCCTGGACAAGGCGCTGCACACTTATATAGAGCGTAAAAAGCTCATCAGCACCATGCTGGAAATTCATTGATTTGAAGTAGCGGGGACGCGTAGTGCTCCCAGCTGGGGTGCTCGAAGCGAAAATTACGCTTCTTCGGCCGTTTTCTTCTTAGGTTCGGCGGCTGCGGTATCACTTGCTTTTTTCGTAGAAGCAGCGGTAGCAAAGTGCTTGAACTTATTTTCAAATTTTTCCAACTGGCCGGTTTTGCGCAGATTGATGCCGCCAACCCACGCCGGGTGCGTCTTTGGATCTACGTCCAGCTGCAATACATCGCCCTCTTTGCCCCAGGTGGAGCGGGTTTCATATTTAGTGCCATCCGTCATAACAACGGTGATGGTATGATAGTCGGGATGAATACCTTGCTTCATAATTTTATTCCTCTTAAGCCAGTAGTGTTCGGGCCAGTAGTATTTGGGGCCAATAATTTGTTTGAGGGGTGGTTAGGTATAGCAAAAACCATGAGCATGCAAGTAAAATAGTCGCTTTTCTCTTTGGGGTATGCAAAAAAGATTGAAAACCTGCTGGTTAAGCACTAATCACTAACCGCATCGATAGCGCGGCTTTATATATGGGGGGTTAGCTCAGTGGTTAGAGCAGGGCGCTCATAACGCCTTGGTCGGGGGTTCAAGTCCCTCACCCCCCACCATTTTCGCCCCCTATGGGGCCGCCCATTGCTGTCTTGATGTAAGCAATTAATTTTATCCTCTTGCTTTGCAAGCATTTCTCTTAAATATGAAACCACTCAACAATGATTCGGGTTTAATGCAAAAATGATTAATATAACGTATCAGCGCACCTATATCGGGCCCAATATATACGCATCAAAGCCCGTAATCGAAATAGCGCTGGAAATACACCCGGATATATTGCCTGCCGCCGCTGAAAAGATTGCCCTTATTAATCAATATTTTTTACGCTGGTTTTCCTGGAAGCCCCATAATTCAGAACTTTCTTTGAAGGATGTTGCTGAGTTTCTGGTGTGTTTAGCACGAGCGTTATTAAGTGAAGTACGCGGATCGATCAGTGTCGCCCGCATCATCCCGGATGGGGGCCACTATCTTGCCATTCTTGGATATTATAATGAGCAGGTTTCATTCGAAGCGTTCACTATTGCCGCAAAACTTTTTCTTGCTATTGAAAGTCTAAGTGGATCTCAAATCAATGAGTCGTTGCAGAAATTTTGGTCAACCTGCAATAAGTTCCATCCGGATTTTCAGGCGCAATTTCTTATTGATTACTGTGAGAAACATGACATCCCTTGCCGTCTTTTTATGCCTGAGACTCGCTATTGGCAATATGGATCCGGTAACAAATCCGCCATCTTTTTTGAGTCATCACCCATAACAGATAATTCAAAATGGTCGGTAAACAAGGAATTCGGCAAAGAGATTTTTAAAATGCTCGGGGCGCCAGTGGCTGCAAGCATACTGGTTGAAAACGAAGCCCAATTAGAGCAGGCCGTTAAACGGGTGGGTCTCCCTTGTGTTACTAAACCCATTGAGCTTGGTGGAGGCCGAGGCGTTTTAACAAACCTCAGGGACATTGAGTCTGTTATTGAGGCTTACAGATATGCCAGAAAATTCAGCTCTGGACCGATCATGGTTGAGCGTTACGCAGAGGGGGAAATTCATAGGTTACTAGTCATTCGCGGGAAGCTTTGGAAGACGATTCGCCGCAACAAGCCGTTTGTCGTCGGAGATGGCAAATCCACCATTCAATTATTGGTGGAAGCAATGAATAAGCCGATTATGAAACAGATGAGGCCCGGGAAATCTTCTGGCCCTGTTGCCATGGACGAGGATTTTTTCGCTATTCTTAAAGGCCAGGAAATGTCCCCAAATAGTGTGCCTGCAAACGGGAAGAAGATAATCGTCAAAGGAATGGCAACGGCAGAACAGGGGGCGTGTTCTCTGGATGTTACTGAATTGGTGCATCCTGATACTAAGCTGATGAGTGAAAGCCTTGCGCAGGTCTTCGGGATTGAAATTTGCGGCCTGGACTTTATCACGGAAGATATTTCTACGTCGTGTTTTGAGAGCGGTATTTTCCTCGAGATCAACTCCACGCCGGGCTTGAAGACACCAGAACGAATAGGCGTAGATCGCGATGAAATTGGCAGGGTTATATTGGGGCAGATGCCTGGAAGGATTCCACTCGTATTGGTTATCGCCTCTAAAGAGTATCACACAGAAATCAGGAATGTGATACCCTGTGAAAGCACACTGGGATGGGTGTGTGGCGCTCAGTTCGGAATTGGCATTACACAATTCCCGGATGACGAAAATGGCATCCATATCCGTTTGGAAAAAATTCTCAAAAATATGGCGGTAGCGGCGGTGGCGGTTATTTGTGATATCGACGCGGTCGTAACGTTTGGCATGCCGGTCGATAAGGCGCAAACAACTGTTTTATACAATGGCGTTGAGATAGATAATCAGTGGCAGGACGTGCTTGCGTGTAATTCAAATGCATTGGTACGACTTAACAGCCTCGAAAAACTTGCTGAACTGTTCGCTTTAAATCTTACTACGAATACTCAGCAATAATTCCTGGTGTTGCAGATAGAGAAAATAGCTATGGAGACGGGTTCGCGATGGACCCCACGCACTACCACTCTTCTTATTATGTGTTTCCGTATGGAATTATCGCCTATGTAATATTGAGCATTTCTTTCAGAACTTGCAGGTGTTTCTCGTAATGCCGCCACCGCCCTACAGAGTGCTGGTAAATCGGCTGACGCACCTGCCAGCTGCTGGCCGTTTCCACCGTGCATGGATTGGTGTGAGGCTCAAGACAGCTATCGTCCCATTCCATCCCTAAGCAATCCAGCAGGTTCCGTACGGTGGCTTTGGTGTCCATGACCATATGCTCGTAAGGAACCTCTATCATTTTTGTCGGCAGCACGCTTCGCCAGTGCTCCATCAGCCTGGTATATTCTTTATAAAAATGACCAATGTTTTGCAGATCAAATGCATAGTTATAATCAAGGAGAAAAAACTGAAAATAATTTGAAAGGCAGGTGTCCAGTGGATCGCGCATACAATGTATCACCCGTGCTTTCGGGAATAGCAGCGCAATGAGTCCTAAATGATGAAAATTGAGGGTTTGCTTGTCAATCACGTATAAGACAGCCGGGCTGGCATCGCGTCGCAGACGCTTCAGATAATCTTGTGTTAGGCGAGTGGTTATATTAGGGGTGAGGTGCGTTACCGCCTGCGGATACGGTACGCGCCCCCCGAGCAGTTCAGGAATGCGTATCACGAGTTCAGTCATGGTCGGCAACTCACCTGCCGTATCGATCGCATAATGATTGGAGAGTGCGCTGGCCATCAGTGTCGTGCCAGACCTTGGCATCCCCACGATAAACAGCGGGGATGCGTCGTCCGATGCAAACGGACGCGGTTGGGCAAACAACTCCTTAGTAAAAACGGCAATGTGACTATCCACAAACGCGGTGATTCGTTCGCGATCACAATGAAGCGTACTATTTACGAGCTGATTGGCTTGCGTGTAGTAGGTAAACGCGTCGTCATACCGACCACAATCATCGTAAATCTTCCCCAAAGAGAAATACAGATATGCTTTGTCAGTATGCTGAGTGTTGGGATTATCAAGCAACGCGCGGATTTTTCTTATCTCTTCGTCGTCGGGATCATTGTACGTGTGAATATCGGTCAGACAGCGCGTCGCCCTGTGCAGGTCAGGCTTTAGCCTCAGCGCTGTCGTAAATGCTTTTTCCGCCTCTTGCATATTCCCCTTGTTGACCAACAAATCACCACGATTGCTGTACGCTTCGGCATAGCTGGAATTCAGTATAATCGCCTGATCATAGCTTGCCAGCGCCTCATCATAGCGCTTCATCGATTGCAGCACAGTGCCTCGATTGTTATAGGCCCTGGCATGGCCCGGCTGAAGGGCAATCGCCTGATCATAGCTTGCCAGCGCCTCTTCATTGCGCTTCAGTTCCTGTAAAACCGTGCCTCGATTGTTATATGATTCAGCATTACTGGGGGCAAGGGTGATCGCCCGGTTAAGGCTTGCCAGCGCTTCATCATAACGCCGCATTTGTTTCAGAAGTGCCCCTCGATTATTATGAGCTTCTGCCGCGTCATGCCGAAGGGCAATGGCTTTATCGACGCTTATCAACGCCTCCTCATAACGCCCCATCGCCTGTAACGCGATCGCTCGACAATTATGGACTCCGGAATTATCGGGGTTTAGCCCCAAAGCGTTATCATAGCTTGCCAATGCTTCTTCATAGCGCCCGAGTTCGCGCAACGCATCGCCTCGATTACTATGAAACCCCGCATGCCCCGGTTTAAGAGCGAGGGCTTTCTCCACACTTGCGAGTGCCTCATCCTTGCGCTGCAGCAGATTAAGCATTACCGCCCGATTACTCCAACCCGCGGCATAATTTGGGAATTGGGTAAGAATCTGATCGTAAACAGCTATTGCAGCGACGTGGTTATTTCTTTTGTGCTCCGCGATCGCCAAAGCATCCGCTTCCTGGAACGTATAATCGGTATCATTTACGCGGATTTTTGCCTGATCCATGGGCGACAATGAAGTTGTGGGCGTTCTTTGCTGTTCATACTGAAAACTGACAAAAAATTGACCTAATTTATTTATACATTGCTCATTTCTTGAGCGATATTTCTGATACGAATGAAAAAAGAATAACCTTTTATAATAGTATACTACTGTAATATTGCTATATTTCTATAGTAATAATTCTTATGCGAATTAATTGAGGGCGGCCTTTTCCTGGTTATTTAAAATAAAATACATATAATTCAAAAAATTACCTGATTAAAATTCGTAATCTGGGTATTCTCTGCACCCATCCCTGAAGAACCAATATGGAGATCAGGCGCCGTTCTTCTTATCGGATTATTTGGGTGAAAGAGCATTTTGTTCGAAGAAATGCTTGTCATTGTGTTTGACTTAGATTACGAATCTCCTCCCTTTTGAACATGGAGACCGATCATGGAAGTCATTTTGCTGGAACGAATTGCCCGTTTGGGTGGCATGGGAGATGTAGTAAAGGTGCGCGATGGCTACGCCCGCAACTTTTTGATCCCAATGGATAAAGCGCTGCGTGCCAGTGCAACCAATAAAAAATTATTCGAAGAGCGTAAGCACATCATTGCTGAGCAGAATGCTAAATCTAAAGCCGCGGCTGAAATCGAAGCAAAGAAGCTCGACGGTCTGGTCGTAACGATCGTTCGTCAAGCCAGCCAAGAAGGAAAATTGTACGGTTCTGTAACCGTGCGTGACGTGGCTGAAGCACTGAAGCTCGATGGGTATGAAATCCCACGCAGCCAGATCATCCTGTCCACCAACATTAAAACGACCGGTGAATATCCTGTGCGCGTCACGTTACATGCAGAGGTCGTGGCAACGATTAAGCTCACCATCGCTCGCAACGAAAGCGAAGCAGCATAACTATTAACAGTTACTAGTTGCCAGTTGTCAGGAGATCGCTAGAATCACACTGACAACTGCAGCAACCCATGGTTTCCATGTTACTCGACACAAATCCTGAACTCGCGTCTCCCGAAGAGACGATCGCGGTACCTTACCGCGAAGCGCCCTCTAACGTGGAATCTGAGCAGGCCGTACTCGGCGCGCTACTCATTAATAACGGCGCACTGGAACATATCGGCGATCAACTGCGGCCAGAGCATTTTTACGAGCCGTTACACGGACGTATTTTTGAAGCCATCCAAAAATTTCATGCCAAAGGGCAGATCGCTAACCCTGTTACCCTGAAACATTATTTCGATCAGGATGAAGCACTCACCGATATCGGTGGTGGCGCGTATCTCGCCAAACTCGCCGCATCGGCCATTACGGTGATCAATATCGCAGATTACAGCACGATGATTTATGATCTGGCGCTCAAGCGCCAGCTGGTTGATATCGGCGAAGGGATTGTCAACACCGCCTATCTGCATAAAGTCGATGTCCCCGCCGTTACACAGATCGAAGAGGCAGAACAAAAACTATTTAATCTTTCGGCAGAAGGCACGGGCGACCGTGGGTTTCGCTCGATCAAACATTCGATTGTCGGCGCGATCAACCAAGCGGAGCATGCGTTTAAGCATCAGGGGCTGGTGGGCCTTGGCACGCGCCTGAATGACCTCGATAAACTTCTCGGTGGGTTGCAACGCTCCGACCTGCTGATTCTTGCTGGACGGCCTTCCATGGGGAAAACGGCCCTCGCGGTCAATATGGCCTATAATGCCTGCCTTGAACTGATAGAAGACGGTAGGAAAAAGGGTCTCACGGGTAAGGACATCGGGAGTGTTGGGTTTTTCTCGCTCGAAATGTCCGCCGAACAGCTTTCCACACGTATGCTTTCGTCCGCCAGTGAACTCAATTCCTCCAAAATTACCAACGGCCGCATCACCTCAGAAGACTTTGCCAAACTCGTACGCGTAAGCCAGGAAATGGCGGCACTACCGTTTTTTATTGACGACACCCCGGCCCTTTCTATCGCCGGGCTGCGCTCGCGCGCGCGCCGACTTAAGCGCCAGCATAATATGAAATTACTGGTCGTTGACTACCTGCAATTATTGCGTGGCAGTACATCGCTCGCGCAGAATAACCGCGTGCAGGAAGTATCGGAAATTACGCAAGGCCTTAAAGCCATTGCCAAAGAACTCGACGTCCCCGTAGTCGCACTGTCACAATTATCGCGTGCGGTCGAACAACGCGAAGATAAACGTCCTCAACTTTCAGATCTGCGTGAATCGGGCAGTATCGAGCAAGATTCCGACATCGTGATGTTCATCTACCGCGAAGAATATTACCTCTCGCGCAGCGAACCCTCGATGGATGACGATAAGAAGTATGGTAAGTGGCAGGACGATATGAACCGCGTGATGAATATCGCCGAAGTCATCGTCGCCAAGCACCGTAACGGCCCCATCGGCAACGTCAAACTCCGCTTCGATAGCAACCTCACCCAATTCAGCAACCTAGCCGAGGGGTATAATTAGCCGTCCGATGTCAAACCACCCTACCCTTGACGTCAACCTCTCCGCCATCGCCGCCAATTACCGGCTCCTTAAAACCCGTCATGCCAAACATTCCACCGCTGCCGTGGTGAAAGCCGATGCGTATGGCCTCGGCATGGAGGCTGTCAGCCAACGCTTATGGGAAGAAGGGTGTCATGAATTTTTTGTCGCCACCCTTGCCGAAGCCATTGCACTACGCGGCACCCTGCCAGATGCCAAAATCGGCGTGTTTAACGGCCTGTTGGCGGGCGAAGAAAAAGACTTCGCACATTATCATCTCATACCCGTACTGAATGATTTAGAGCAGGTAGAGCGCTTTCAGGAATTAGCAACGCAGGCAATTTTACACATTGATACCGGCATGACGCGCCTTGGTCTCAGTGAAGCCGATCTTCAAAACATCCTTCATACTTCATCTGCGCTCTATCCTCTGATCATGAGCCACCTCGCCTGCGCCGGTGCACCGGACCATCCCAAAAACGCAGAACAACTCGCACGGTTTCGCAAAGCATTGCAACGCTTCCCCGGCGCTAAAGCGAGCCTCGCTAATTCGTCCGGGTTGTTTCTTTCCCCGGATTTTCATTTCGATCTGGCACGCCCCGGTTGTGCGCTGTACGGCATCAACCCAACCCACGGCACAAATCCAATGCAGCCTGTTGTATCTTTATCTGCTCCGCTCCTCCAGATTCGTGCACTCGACTGCAATGAAACCGTGGGCTATGACGCTACGCACCAGGCCGTCACAAACAGCCGCATCGCCGTAGCTGCGCTCGGCTATGCCGATGGCTGGATGCGATCACTCAGCAATAAAGGACATGCCTACATCGCGGGCTATCAGGTGCCGATCATTGGCATTATCTCCATGGATATGCTGGCACTCGATATCACCCATATCCCGGAGGCCGTGCTTACGCCAACGGTACGCGTTGAATTCATCAACGAGCAACAAACTGTCAATGATGTCGCCAACGCTTGTGGCACGATTGGTTATGAAATTTTTACGCGGATCGGGAACAGGGTAAAAAGGCGGTATGCTAACTAATACCGCCTGCCATCAATGTGCATTTTGAGGTTTATTTGGTTTTTTTCCTGCATCAGGTTTCTTCGGTGTCGCATTGGGAGCAGAAGGCGCGGCCACATCCGTCCCTCCTCCGAATATGCCATGGTAAGCCGAACTTGCCATACTACCTATACTTTCGATGCCAAGTTTTCCAAGATCATAAATGTACCCGCCACCCTGATCTTCGCCCGCGAAACCCGTTATCTTGGTGACACCCTTAACGCCATTGACCGCCAAATTAGTCACCCCCCCAATAACCATAGTAGGCACACCCACTTCCGCGCCCACAACCGTTAGACTAGCAACCGCACCTACACCCGCAGCTGTTCCTGATGTATGGTCCAATCCATTAAGTGTGCGGTCCCAATAGGTGAGCTTCTTATTCCCGATGACGTCAGAATACCCATCGCGCATACCGGGTAAAACAGTATCAAATGCTCCTTTTGCTCCGCCAACGGCAGTTGCTCCAACAACAGTTGAAGCATCTTTACCTTCACTCCATGCTTGGTAACCTTCCGTTCCTGCCCCTATTGCCGTTCCAAGTCCTAAGACTAGCTTACCTCCAGCTTTTCCTGCAGCTTTTGTAGCAGCAACCCTATCTGCCTGAATAGCGGCTTTAGCTGCCTCGACAGCTTCATCAGCCTTGTCGACAACCTTTTTGACCGCGTCAGGTAATGGAGCATTTTTTGCTATATCCACTCCTTTTTCGGCTGTTCCTACTGCTTTTTCTACTACTGCTTCCGTAAAATCATTCGCTTTTTTAAGCAATGGGTTTTTATTTGCCTTGATAACATTTTCCGGTAAAGCGTTCCTCAGTTCATTCGACAGGTGGGCGTCCTGCGGCGCGCGTGGAATGTTTGGATCATATTTCGCAGCAACGTCCATTAATTTTTCGGTGACCTCTTGAGTCTTGGGTCCCATCAGCACTTTTAAAATAGCTTCATCCTCTACAGGTGCACCCTCTCTACCAAAATGCACGAACGTATCCGTTAAATGCTCAACCTTTTTCGGGTCCGTGGTAATGGCTTTGACCTGTGTTTCTATCGCGGTCCTAAAATTTCCATCTTTCGGTTTCGGAATTTTATGCCATGACTCGGGCGTCATTCTTTCCATAGGACTGAAGCGTGCATTACGTCTTGCATCATTCAATTCTTTTATTTTTTCCGCTGTCTTAACCCCTTTATCAGTATCAAAGTTGGTTCCAATTTTTCCACTATGCCCTTTTGCTAATTGCTTCAGGCCATCCTCTCCCAACTTATCAAATATTTTAAGCTGTTCCTCCGTGGGAGGTCTTCCAGCAGCAAAGTCCGCAGCATTCCCTTTGTATGCTTGATAGGCGTCGTAGGCTCTCACCGCCCGGTCTTCGGCAGATTGCCAACGTAACGGAATAATACGCGTCTCTCCATCGGTAAGTTTTTTAGCCGTCCAGTCCGCCCCTTTGATCAAATTCAGAGAGGGACTTACGAATTTGCCGGTAACCACTCTGGAGGTTGCCAACCCGGTACCCTCAATTACTGCACCCGTCGCAAAAGCAAGTCCCGCACGATTGTCGCCGATCGGAGCAAAGTTATTAGGATCGTCTGCGGGATTGCCTTGCAACGTGCTGACGGTCGTATCAACTACTGCGTTGGTTCCTGAACGAATTCCATCCGCTATTTGTTCCCCATTGTTTTTTGCCGGGGCATTGCCCTGTGCCGGACCGCGAGTATTGCCCGCAGCACTGGGAATAATAGTATTGGGAATAATGCTCCCACCATCGCTCTTACCGCTACTATCTAATGCCTGGGCGATCAACGGGCCACCGAGAAAGCCCATTCCCGCGATAAGCAACGGCAACAGCAGGCCCATCCCACCGCTCATCCCCATAAACATGGTAATCAAAAGCCCGATGCCAGCACCGGCCAATGCCCCAATCCACCCCATAGAGGAGCCTTTGTCCTCAGTAGCCGATGTACTGTCTGTTTTACTGCTCATAATCACCTACCCATAGCTATAATTTCGATGTAAAAAGAACCTATCTCATTGATTCATCAATCATTATGCCATTATCATACCATAGATATTATGAGTGTATCGTTAATTATTTGTGACAATGATTGTGACAGTGATTTTGAAAATGGTTCTGAATATCAGTCACATATCTGTCATGATCCCCGCTGGCGTTAGGGCTTATGTCACAGAATTGTCACTGGTAACAATCCCTCATTATGCGATAATTCAGGTAAATTAACTCGGGAAGCGCGTATTCGCATGAGCGATGCAAGTGACAAGGCCAACGCGAAGAAAGCGGCTGTGGAAAGAACCCAGCAGCAGGCGGACGCGGCTGCCTCGAATATGAATGAAGACAAGCCCTCACAGGGTAAGTTTAATTGGTGGGACACCATCGTTAACGTATTTGTCGATCATAACAGCGGAAAACCCGATTGGACGAAAGTCCTCCTCACCGGATTGGGAGGACTAGCCGCTGGCGTCATGGGAGCTGATTTGGGGATTGGCGGCATGCTGCTCGCCGGGACGATCGGCACGCTGGTGGCTGGTTTTGCTACGGCCATGCTGGTCCCAATGGCACGCGGGGATGATCCGAACGCCACGCATCGAAATCACGTCGTACCACGACCATTCTCCCCCGACCCGAATACCAAGGTTATCACCCAGACCCCGATAACGCTGGGCGACCGTACAATCAATATCCCCGCCTATAATCCAAATGAAAATAAGGACGTAAAGCCAGGTATCGCCGACCCGCAGCTACGAACGGCGATAGAGGATCTGCGTAAAATTGCCGGCGATGGTAATCCGTATGATAGCCCTGCCAACAAGCATTTGCGTGAGATGGTGAATCAGTTGGAAAACAAGGAGAATATTCGCGAAATCAATTTACGCTATCTGCGTGACACCTTGCCGCAGGCACAGCAAGGTGCCGTTGGTCAAGTGGATGAGTACTTAAGCAAGCTGGGGCCTGATGCGCAACAAGCTCTTTCGATTAAGCTGAATGCCGATCTTAGCAAAGTCCCCGGCATGCAAGGGGGTCTTGGCAATGATCTGGAACGTTATGGCCGGGAGATCAAGGGCCATCTACTGAAGGAACTCGCGGCAACAGGTGGAAGCGTTTCGACGCTTGAAAATCAAAAAGTGCTTGATAGCGCATGGGATAATATGAGCGTGGTGGCCAAACGCAACTTCATCAATAACTTTGCGAATGAGGCCATCCAAAATGCCATGGATAATAAAGCCTCAGACGCGCGCGCCTTTTTCCCCGAAACAGAAACGCCAATGGGCATTATTGGTTATCGCCCTAATTTGAGCACTTGGCTTCTTCCCGATGTACTGGGAGCCACCAGGGAAGCACAGTATCGCTGGGCCGCCACGAAAACCCCGCCGGATTTTGAAACTATGGCGGACATCCTGGACAAACGTATCGCTGAAGATCCCACCCTTCCCCAAGGAAGTCGATTGAGTGATGGAATCACACAACAGATGCAAGCCTTAGCGCTGGGGATGCATGCGAAAGGAGAGGTTAAAAAACTCGATACCTATATCGCAGGCCCACTTCACGCCGAGCTGGAGCAGCTTAGTGGGTTTGAAGCCGCACTCAAAGACCAGAACCAGCGCATTATCAGTTTACCAAGCAAGGTTCAGGCATATACGCAGGGCAAAAACCAACCGGGAACACAAGTCACTTTCTCGCAGGAGATACTCGATAAGGTGGGAGGATTATCAAGTGAAACTTCGCTCGCGTTTCAGAACGCATCTTCACCACCGGAAGCATCAAATACTATTCCGACAAGACCCGTCGATCTAAAGAAAAAATTGGCAAATCCCAGCCAGTCGGTAGGATAGTTACCCGACCTGTTCCATTTCCCGAATCTGTTTCTCCGCATCTGCGGCGAGGAATTGTTTGATATTACGCACAGCCTGACGGATACGGTGCTTGTTTTCGACGATCGCAATGCGCACGTGCCCTTCACCGCCCGGTCCAAAACCAACACCCGGAGCTACCGCAACGTCGGCGTGTTTGAGCAACAGTTTGGAAAATTCCAAACATCCAATATGGGCATAGGCTTTTGGCAAAGGAACCCACAAAAACATTGATGCACTCGGCACTGTAATGTCCCAGCCGGCATCAATCAGACCTTCCGCAATAATATCACGTCGCTCTTTGTACATCGCACGCAAATCCGTCACATAGTCCTGTGGGCCATTGAGTGCAGCAGCAGCAGCGACCTGCACCGGCAAGAACGTGCCGTAATCCAGATACGATTTAATTTTGGTCAGCGCCGCTATCAGTTTCTTATTGCCCACCGCATAACCGATACGCCATCCGGCCATGGAATAGGTCTTGCTCATGCTGGTAAACTCTACCGCGATATCCTTGGCACCTTTCACCTGCAGGATGGAGGGAGGAGGGTTGCCATCGAAATACAGTTCGCAATACGCCAGATCCGACAACACATAAATGCCATAATGACGGCAAATATCGACCACTTGTTCGTAAAACGCCAGATCGACCGTAGCTGCTGTCGGGTTGCAGGGGTAATTGACAACCAGCGCTACCGGCTTACGCTGCGAACTATCCAATACTTTTTTTAAGGAGGTAAAAAAAGTTTCATCCGGAGTATTGGGAATGCTCACCACATCCGCACCAGCAATCACAAACCCCCACGTATGAATCGGGTAGCTGGGATCGGGCACAATAAAGCAATCGCCAGGGCCGCTGATCGCCTCGGCCATATTCGCCAGACCTTCCTTGGAACATGCCAGCAATAACGTTCCTGTAGACACCGGTTTGGCGCCTCAGGTTAACCCGTCGAATGCGGCTCCTTCGCGCAAGGCAGCGCCCGTGGCAGATGATGGTGCGATTCCTGTTTCTTCGCTGTTGCCTGATTTTTTTGGACACACGAGTAGCGATGCTGTGGATAACGGTGCGGCACCTCAGGGTAAACCGGTGAAAGAAGCTCCTTCGCGCAAGGAAGTACCTGCGGCAGACGATAATACGTCTGCACCGTGGCAAAAGCGCAATCCTTCCGTATCTGCCGATGAAACAAGTGAAAGCGGTAATAATGGGGATTCATCCGTTGTCGCGAATGATGAAAAAAATACGGAAAAAACGCCGGCGTTGTCGTCCGTTCCTCCGAATCCTCCTGTGTTTAGTGATATCAAGCAGGACAGTAAACCGCGCTTAGAAGAGTTACATTCCGAACAAGCCAAAGCGCAGGAAGAAAAAGCGGCCCTGATGGCGGAGCCATCGCAACAACGGAGTGTGGCGGAGCCATCGCAACCACAGGATAAAGCTGTTCCTGAAGTGGTGCCATTAGCAGAGAAGTCTGTGCCTGCAGTGGAGGCACCCGTTACTACTGCGGTGGATTCTGTTCCGACAGCGCCTAGTGCACCGCAAGGGACGCCATTGCGTGGTGTAGACATCATGACGCAGGCAGAATGGGATGCGTTACACAAGGCACATCAGGAGGAAGCGCCTGCGGCGCCAACCCCTCCCGCCACCCCTGTTGAAGTCCCCGCAAATTAAATTAAGTGAGTGAGTTATGAACGACGATTTTTACCGCATCAAGCGGTTGCCGCCTTATGTATTTGCTGAAGTCAATAAGATGAAAGCAGCGGCACGTGCAAACGGCCATGATATTATCGATTTTGGGATGGGCAATCCGGATTCAAGTCCACCGCCACACGTTATTGAGAAATTGCGTGAGACGCTCAAAGATC
>Ga0206964_10097_pt1 | contig 26365 bp, 22 predicted proteins | sample Alteio_BWOrgHeat_25_FD_152980 | JGI IMG/M metagenome (GOLD analysis project Ga0206964, IMG submission 152980) | Enriched cells from forest soil in Barre Woods Harvard Forest LTER site, Petersham, Massachusetts, United States -... | ecosystem: Environmental > Terrestrial > Soil > Temperate forest >...
CAAACGGATCACCCGACAGCCGCTCGATGATTTCACCCAGAAAGATGACCCCAAGGTTCGAATGGCAGTTTGAGTGCGAGGGCCCAGGCAAGGCCGCAGAGAAGCACGGAGACCCATGGCACTCCGCGCGAGTTGACGCGGGCGAGTGAGCGGGGCAACATGCGGTCCTCTGCCATGGCCATCGGTAGGCGGGTGTAGCTCATCACGAGTGCGTTGAACATGCCAAAGCCGCTGACGACTCCGCCGGCTATTACTGCGAAGCCGAGCCACGGGCCAGCGACACTGGTGGCTGCATCGACCCATGAGCCGGTGGAGAAATTATCGGACGTAAGGCCGGCAAAAGCCATCGCCAACAGCGGGAGAATGTAGCTGACAGCGACGAGGAGAGCCGAACCGATCATCGCGCGGGGATAGGTGCGCTGTGGATTTTCGACCTCCTTGGCGACGGTGGAGGCGTTGTCCCAGCCCATGTAATTCCACATCGCAACAAGAATGGCCGTGGAGAGAGCGGACTCAGACGAAACGTGGTGCCACTGCACAGCGGAATGGTGCGCGAAGCCTTGCCAGAGGCCAAACACGATAAAGACGGCGAAGGGTGAGAGCAGCAGGAGGAAGAGCCAGATTGAGCCGTCGCCAACGGAGGGTGCTCCGCGAAGGTTCCACATGCAGCAGATGATGACTACAGCTAGCGACCAGGCGAGGCTGTGCCAGCCGGCAGTGAGGGCAGGGTTAAACTTTCCGAGATAGGTGACGCAGAAGGCCGGGTAGATGGCCATGTCGAAGACGCTTGCGGAGAGGGATAGCCAGCCTTCCTGATATCCCCAGAAGGGGCCGAGGGCGCGGCGTACCCAGACATAGAAGCCGCCCTCAGCGGGGATGGCGCTGGCCAACTCGCCGATCATGAGGGTGGTAGGGAGGCTCCAGAGGAAGGGCAGAACGAGAAGGATGATGATGGCCGTGCTGTAGCCGGCGCCGCCGAGGATATCTTCAATGGCATAGGGGCCTCCCGAAACCATGAAGTACGTGGCGGCGATGAGCGGAATCATGCGGAGTTTCCGCTGGCCGGGCTGAAGCGCGAGACGCATAAATGTGAGATTAGCAATGAATACGCGGCGTCCCAAGCAAAAAATACCCCTCAGGTGCACTGGAGCGGCAACTCACCGCAGCCGGGAAAACTTTTCATCATCGGATACCTTCACGATCCACGGTTGGAAAGCCTGTATCCGCCGGCCACACTCAAAGAAAGCCCCATGCACTCCGATAGATAAAGAACGGATCAGTTATAATCCCATAAGCTGGAGAGATGGCCGAGTGGCTGAAGGCGGCGGTTTGCTAAACCGTTGTAGGGTCAAAAGCTCTACCGGGGGTTCGAATCCCCCTCTCTCCGCCAGTAAAATCAAGGGCTCCGTAAGTATCGCAATCTAAACCACATCCTCCTGCCAGGGATGCGAATTGCGAGCCCCCCTTCATCACACATCATTTGACTTCACTGGGTTTGACCCGGTTATAGTGACAAAACTAGTGACAGCGCGCGTTTTGCTGCGTTGTCGAGAGCGACTGTCACTAGTCGTAGATTCCGTTTGGTTTAGACGATGAACTGACGGTCTCTGCGCTCCCTTCCGTCCCAACTTCCAAATCCATAACAGTGACAAAGGTGCGACCACACCGAAGGAGAAACCGTGTCAGATTCATTCCTGCGTCTTGCCGATGTACAGCGCCGCGTGCCGTTCAGCCGTTCCACCATCTATTGATCTCGCGAGGCGAGTTCCCCAAGCAGATCAGTCTCGGAGCCCGCGCCGTGGGTTGGCTTAAGAGCGAGATCGACCACTGGATAGAGACCCGAATAGACAGACACAAAGGGTCGTAGAATTTGGCACTGAAAAGGTCGGCGTCGGCGGTTCGATCCCGTCTCTGGCCACCACTAAATCAACAACTTACAAATCAGCCGGTCCGCGTTTTCATTCCAATTGGCACTAAGGGATTCGCCCCGAGTGAGAGCGCGTACAAGCGCTTATTGATGGCCCGTGGATAGTAAGCTAGAAAGGACGTTTATCGCGTCTCTCGCTGAGTAGGCCATGAAGATTTTCATCAGTTCCCTGATTACAGGTATGGAGCCAACGCGCGCCGCTGCACGCGAGGCCGTTGAAACGCTTCGGCATGAACCCATCATGGCGGAGGATTTTGGCGCGCGGCCTTCTTCACCGCAGATTGCATGTCTTCAGGGTGTGCGCCAAGCCGACATCGTTGCGTTGATTCTGGGATCAAACTACGGGGCGACACAGCCTTCCGGCCTATCAGCGACGCACGAAGAGTACCGAGAGGCGAAGGGCAAGAAGACTATCCTCGCATTCGTGCAGGAGGGAATCTCGCCCGATTCGAGCCAGGCTGAGTTCATCAACGAGGTACAGGGTTGGGAAACCGGCCTGTTTCGAAGCGGATTTCGGACGGATCATGATCTAAAGATTGCCCTCACGAGAGCGCTCCATGATTTCGAACTGGCAGTCGCGGTGGGACCCGTGGATCAAGACGACCTAACGACTCGGGCGAAAAGTCTCCTCCCGTCGGATCGCCGTGGTTATGCATCGAGTTCCGCGACACTGAACTTAGCTGTGGCCGGCGGTCCGCGACAATCTGTCTTGCGGCCCATCGAACTAGAGAAGCCTGCCCTCGCCGAGGCCATTCACAAAGAAGCGCTCTTTGGAGCACATCGCCTGTTTGACGCCAGTTCCGGAGTGGAGCGAGAGATTGAAGGCGACACTCTCACGGTGCAACAAGAGCGCGGCAATGCCCGGATTCTGCTAAACGAGCAAGGGTCCATCCTGGTCACGCTGCCGGTCGAAAGATCTGAAAGCATGATGTCCGAGCTGATTTATGAGCGAATTCAGAGCCAGTGCGGGGAAGCCTTAGGCTTTGCCGCATGGCTGCTTGATCACATCGATCCGACCCAGCGGCTCAGCCACGTTGCGGTAGCACTGAGCCTTTCAAATGCGGAGCACATGGCATGGCGCACCCAGCAAGAGAGTGATGCCAATCCCAACCGCATGACCATGGGAATGGGCCGAGATAGCAATAGCGCCGTTCACGTCAATAGAACGCGGTCTGCGCTGAGGCTCGACTCGGGCCGGTTAGTTGAAGATCTGATTGTTCCGCTACGCCGTCAATGGCGATAAGAAAACAAGAACTGCTCTCAAGATGGAGTGTCTCTCCCCTCCCCTTCCCGCCGTCTCACTGTTCTGCACGCCGCCTCTTCTGCTAACCAAACTCTAACGGCCGCACTCTTCCCCTCATGACCTTTTGTCGCGGCTTCTTAAAGGAGTCGAATAGGAGACGGACGGCAGACAGGCTACAACAAGGTAGTCAATAGCAGCCGGAAGGCAGACAGTATTCGCACAGGATGCTGATGGATACCGGAAGGCAGACCGGAAGCGTTAGGACTCCCGATGGAAGTCCATCGGGATACAGAATGCCTACTGATTTCTCTTGAGCGACCGAAGGCATTCCGCTAGTGTTCCCCAGATTTAGTAGTAACTGGGGAATCTATATGCCAACGATTGTGTTCGCAAGTCCGAAGGGTGGGGTAGGCAAGTCGACCGCGGCCGTCCTCCTTGCGAGCGAACTCGCAGCACACGGCGGCACGGTCACAATGATCGATGCCGATCCAAACAAGCCTCTAAGCCAGTGGGCAAGCCTGCCTGGCAAGCCTGAGAGGCTCACTGTCATCGACACCGCCACCGAAGAGAATGTCATCGACGAAATCGAAGCGGCGGCGCTGAAGACCATGTTCGTCATCGTCGATTTGGAAGGCACCGCCTCCATGATGGTGGGCTTCGCGATGAGCCGCGCGGATCTTGTCATCATTCCTGCGCAAGGCTCGCATCTGGATGCGAAGGAAGCGGTGAAAGCCGTCAAGCTCGTGAGGAGTCAGGAGAGGGCCTTCCAGCGGAAGATTCCCTACGCCGTTCTCTTCACGCGTACAAGCGCGGCGATCCGGCCGCGTTCGCTGCAGAACATCGAAGCTCAGTTCGCCGATAACAAGACGCCGATGTTCGGCTCTCAGATTCACGAGCGTGATGCCTACAAGGCCATCTTTGCTTTCGGCGGAACCCTCGCCGACCTGGACCCCAGCCAGGTTTCCAATCTGCCCGCAGCGAAGCTCAACGCAAAATCATTCGCCGGCGAGGTCATTGAGATGCTCAAGGCGAATGACGCCGCGAAAAAGCCGAGCGAACAATCCAAGCATGAGGAGGTGGCGTAATGACCAAAGCCCGCGCAAACATTTTCGACGACGACGAGACGCCGCCGCTTGACGTGACAGGCTTTGCTCCGAAAGCCAACGTCGATTTAAAGGCGCCGCCTCCCGAGCAGGTGAGGGCTGTGTCTCAGGCGGCAAAGTTCACAAGTCGTGAACCGTCGACCGCGACGAAGCCCGACACGAAGGTGAAGGCAACGGCGACAAAGCGCGAGCCACGCCGGCATCGCACCGGGCGTAACGTGCAGCTCAGCGTCAAAGCCTCAAAAGACACAGTCGATGCTTTCTATGCCGTGACGGAATCCCAGACTGGCTGGGTACTCGGGTACACGCTGCAGCGTGCCATCGAGGCCTTGCAGCGCGAACTCAAGCAATCCAAATGAAGGGCTCACGCTTTTATAACCCCCAGTTTGATTTGTTCCTGCCCACCATCGTGGACCTGAAGTTCCGCGATCAGAAGGACACGATGGAGCGGCCGTTTTTCTCGCTGTCCAAATCGAAGCGCATGAAGCCAATCGAGTACAACAACGAGAATGACGGCATTTTCGTAACGGTCCAGCCGCATCAGGAATACGGGATGGCGACCATCTGGGATGCTGACATTCTCATCTGGGCAGCATCGGTGCTTTGCGATATGAAGAATCGCGGCACGAACGATATTCCGCGCGAGCTGAAGTTTCAGCCCCATGATTTGCTCAAGGCCATTCAGCGCGGTACGGGCGGGAAGGACTATGTTCAGCTCAAAGATTCGCTCGAAAGGCTGAAGGCGACGGTCGTGACAACCAACATCCGGGCCAAACGTGGTCAGAAAACCACCATGTTCAGTTGGATTGATCAATGGGATGACCTCGTTGATGCGCAGACCAAGGAAAGCAAGGGGATGACGTTGACTGTGTCTGACTGGTTCTATCGCGGGGTGACCGAGGACGGCGGCGTGCTTTCCATCGACCCGGCATATTTCTCGATATCGGGCGGCCGTGAACGCTGGTTATACCGCGTCGCCCGTAAACATGCCGGCGGAAATGGACCGAACGGATTTGCTATCTCGATGCCCGTCCTGTTTGATAAATCGGGAGCCGAAGGCACTTATCGCCGGTTCAAGTTCGAGGTTCTGCGCATCATCACGCGCAATGATCTTCCCGGATTCTCCCTGGCTGTGCAGACCGGGGCGGAAGGGGAGCCGCTCGTGCATATGGTCAAACGCGAACTTATAGGGGAGGGGGGACATCCCGAATGGATTCCCCTGGCCAGAACGCAGGCGCGTCCGAAAGCGCCCCTGCCGGCAAAGGAGCTGCTGCCCGATAACAAGCTGCCGCTGCTGAGCCCAATCATCAGGACCTTGTCGGAGCGTACGATCAGCGCCATTCGTGACCAATATCCGGGATGGGACATCTACGCCCTGCAGCACCTGTACAACGAATGGCTCGATGCGGATGCCAGCCGGACACCGAATAACTATGAAGCGGCGTTCAAAGGGTGGGTTCGCAGTCACCTGGATAAGCAAAAAGCATCCGCGTAATGGCCAAGCGTTCCTGATACCCCGATGGAACGGGCAGGGGAACAACGGCAATTCTGATTTCTCAAAAGCTTATTGAAAAATCGTCGGGGTATCAGGAACAGACGTGCCAAAACGACTCGCAAGATCGCAAGCTGTGGATAAGTCGATCATTTGGGGGAATCGAGAACAAAATCTCGGGGCATCAGGAACAAATCCAGTGGGAATCGAGAACAGATCTTCGGGGTATTAGGAACGACACCTTAAGGCATGGTATTGATCATTAAACCAAATCTGTTGTGTTCTCTCCCTGTAACTTCTTTAACAGATCAATTTAACATTTCTAACGCTATAAGCGTTCCCGATACCCCACTGATAGAAAGACGACTGGAAGCTCAAGCCCTTCGAGGGCTTTCGCTTCCCAAGGAAGGACTTATGAGGCAGCCCTTCATTGACCATCCCGCCACTCCTTCACTCACGGACTCGTCAAGGACGCATCCGCGCCGCTTACGCGATGAATCCTGAAGTCTTCATCCCTGACGAGCCCTACGTTTCGGATGTCCTTCCAACATCCAGAAAGGTTAGGAATGACCTTTCTGGTCCTGAGTAAATACAAGCAGGATCACGCCGGCCGACATGGACGCTGGAGAAAAAGTGGCTCGGCAATAAAAGGGCGGAGTTTTAGCGGAGAGGGCAGGGGGCAAAAGGAGAGTGCCTTGATTTTCGACCGCAGGGCCTCAGACTTGCCCACACAGGAGCGAAGGGCAGGGGTTCTGAGTCCGCCGAGATATCCATTTACACTCATTTGTAGCCATTTGCTGCGATTTTTTAGGACCGGGCGCGATTCAAAAGGTCCCCATGACATCGTGGCCTCGCCGCTAATTCGGTTCAATCCGGTAAAGATTCGGGTGGACAATCGGGTATAATCCGGCATAGTTTCGGGCATGCTCAACACTGACACCATCCAGATCACGCAGGAATTACTGGCCCTCCTGTCGGAGATCGACGAATTCAAGGGGGCTTGGCGGTCCCTTGGGACGATCGCGCCCGAGCGGTTAAACGCCCTCCGCCGTGTGGCGACCATCGAGAGCATTGGATCATCTACGCGCATCGAGGGGAGCAAACTAACCGACCGAGACGTGGAACGCCTTCTCGGCAGTCTGGAAATCAAGCGATTCAGTACTCGGGACGAGCAGGAGGTCGCTGGCTATGCGAATGTGATGGAAACCGTCTTCCGCGCCTGGGCAGATATCCCTGTGACGGAAAACTATATTAAGCAGCTTCATCGTGATCTGCTCCAATACAGCGACAAAGATGAACGGCATCGCGGCGGATACAAGACCCTCCGAAATGATGTGGGTGCCTTTGACTCCGACGGCAAAATGATCGGCATTGTGTTCGAGACGGCGACGCCGTTCGATACGCCGGCGCAAATGACCAAACTCGTCGCCTGGCTGAATGAAGCGCGCGAGCTGCGCCGCCTGCATCCTCTGCTCATCGTCGCCGTGTTCATCGTTGTCTTTCTCGCCATTCATCCCTTCCAGGACGGTAACGGACGCCTCAGCCGCGTTCTGACCACTCTGCTCCTGCTACAGGCTGGATATGCCTATGTTCCGTATTCATCGCTGGAGAGCGTTATCGAGAACAGCAAGGACGGCTACTATCTTGGCTTGCGCCAGACACAGACCACAATCCGAACCGATGCGCCGAACTGGCAGCCTTGGCTGCTCTTTTTCATGCGCGCCATGCAGCAGCAGAAGCGCCGACTGGCCGTGAAGATCGAGCGCGAAAAAAATGCGCTCGCGGCCCTGCCGGAACTCGCGGTCAAAATCCTCGACTACGTGCGCGATCAAGGCCGCATCACGACGCGTGACATGGTGCGGGAGCACGGCGCAAGCCCGAACACCCTTAAGGCTACCTTCACGTCACTGGTAGAAAAAGGCCTGTTAGTACGCCATGGAGCCGGGCGGTCCACCTGGTATGGATTGCCATAATCGAATGAGAGGAATGGAAGGTCAATACAGCATCGCTCCCACATTAGTCCTATTACGTCGACCGGGTTTTGGAACTGATTGTGGAATGTGACGCTTAGTGAAGGCGGATATCCATTCTTACTCGTTTATAGCCATTCGATATCCAATTGTTCACGCACCGGAATTGCGGTTTTAATCACCTCATTCCCAATCGAACATTGTAATCCGCTGCGGGGTCACTATGATGTCACTATGCAGCGCAAATCCGTAAACTCGGTTTCCAAGCAGGCAGCGGCAACTCGCGTCCCGGTCACCATCCGGCTCCCGGAGACTGTGGTCCGACAGATCGATCAGGAGTTGGACCAGCGGGATGTGCCGCTTTCCCGAAACAACTGGCTTCTTGAGGCTGCTTTGGAGAAACTTCGAAAGAACAGTGCGGGAGGAAGCCATGGCTCGCAGTGACCTTCTGATTTCGCTTGTTCAAGCCGGGAACACTGGGGACAAACGCGGATTTCGCACTGTAACCGAGGCGATTATTGCGGAAGAACGCGCGAAGCGGCATGATGTGTTGGCTGACAGACTCTCAAAAGCCATTGCGCCCAACAGCAACGGAAATGGAAACGGTATGCATAGCGCGGCGGTGGCCTCTATCGACTCATTCAACCGAGGGAGAGATTTCATCAGCGAGGTGATACCGCGCCGCAGGCTGGAGGATCTTGTCCTATCTGACGCGGCGCGCGCGAACCTTCGAGAATTCATCGAAGAGCAGCACCGTGCTGACATTTTGCGCGCTCACGGGTTGGAGCCACGCAATCGTGTTTTGCTTGTGGGCCCCCCTGGCACCGGAAAAACGACCGTTGCCGAAGCCCTCGCTGAGGCGGTTGCTGTGCCACTGTTCGTTGTGCGCTATGAAGCGATCATTGGAAGCTATCTGGGCGAGACCGCTTCACGGCTCAAGCGCGTCTTTGACTATGCGCGGACGACACCGTGCGTATTGTTCTTTGACGAATTCGACGCGATTGGCAAAGAACGAGGAGACACCCACGAGACAGGTGAAATCAAGCGTGTCGTCTCATCGCTGCTCATGCAAGTAGACGAACTGCCGAGTTACACCATAGTAACCGCAGCGACCAATCATCCCGAGTTATTAGATCGGGCAGCATGGCGACGGTTTCAACTGCGGCTAAACCTTCCGCTTCCTTCGCTTAAGCAGCTTGCTGAGTTCATAGGATCGTTTCTTGCCCGCTTCGGGGATTCACCCGGCCAATCCTCTATCGCCATCGCCAAAGCACTAGGGACAATTAGCTATGCAGAAGCGGAAGAATTCTGCCTCGACGTGCGTCGCCGCCAGGTGCTTTCCGCAGGAGAAAAGGCGCTCAAGACTATCGTTTCCCAGCAATTAAGTATGTGGAGTTCGCAAAACAGAGCAACACGGACTCTACAAAAAGGGGAGGGTAATGCCAGAGCTTCCTCTGCTTCGTCTACCAAACCCTAGCCGAGCCGAACTCCCGGACGGTGGACGCAATATTTCCAACATCAGAAAACCCACCAAAGGGCGGCAGCGGGACCGTTTCGGCCCCGTGTTCGACCGCTTACAGACGGTCCTTGCAAGGCCCGGCGATCCTATTGAATTGCGTGAAGATCCCACGGCGCTTGCCCCGGAGCGTGTGATCGTCTTTGAGATCGCCGGTACGGTGAAGGATTTTCTCAAAGCAATTGGCAAGGTCAACGGCTTTGAGTTCATGGCGGAGCTGGATACGGATTTTGCTGCAGATGAAGACTTCGCCGTTCAGTACAGTGATCCCGAAAGAAGAGGGCAGGACAAACCTGACAGAGACGTACCAGGCCGCTTGTACCTCGCTATGCCCGACCTGCAGGCGCTGCGCGAATTAGTGAGCCTGTGGGAGCGCTGGAAGAATGACCAGCCGCTTGCGCGTGGCCTTGCTCCTATCGGAAATCTCTTTTCGCAGTTGCACGATCTGAGACCGTGGGGACCGCCGGACCGTATTCCAGCCGAGACGGTCGATTTCTGGCGCGAGGAACTGGCCCTGAACCCAGACCGTCCCGTCCGAACAGAGGTCGAGCTTTGGTTCCGCACTAATCAAGCGCGGAGGCAAAATGCCTCGGAGGCCATCCGAAACGCGCTCGCCGAAGCTGGCGGTCGTTTCGTTCACGAATCGGTCATCGAGAATATCGCCTATCATGGCCTGCTTGTAGACATTCCCAACGGCTATGTGCAGAACCTGATGGAGCATCAGGCTGTGCAATTGGCGCTTGCCGACGAGGTTATGTTCTTGCGTCCGCAAAGTGTACTGAGTGATCCCCAGGACATAGAGGCTTTGGCCGATGGCTTCTTGGGGGCAGTCGAGCCTGCAGCAGGTATCGCACGAGTCCAACCCATTGCCGCGCTTTTGGATGGAATGCCCGTTCAGGCGCATTCGCTGCTGGTCAACCGGCTCATCATTGATGATCCGGACAATCTGGAGGCGCGCTCGCTCGTATCGCAACGCCTGCATGGCACGGCTATGGCCTCGCTTATCCTGCATGGCGACCGAAATAACACCGATGCTGTATTGCCGCGTCCGTTGTATGTTCGACCACTCATGATGATCAACGCGCAAGGCATTGAGCAGACGGACAATGATCGGCTCTTGGTGGACACGATTCATCGCGCAGTGCTGCGGATCAAGGGGACAGATACAGAGGAGGCAGCAGCTCCTGCAGTCTTCCTCATCAATCTTTCTATGGGCGATGTTCGCCGACCATTTGCAGGAGTCATGAGTCCGCTTGCGAGATTGCTTGACTTTCTTGCAGACAAATATGGCCTCCTATTTATCGTCAGCGGCGGCAATGTGCGACATCCGCTGGAGATCGCTGGCTATACGAGTTGGACAGCGTTCGAAGGAGCTTCAGGTGTGGACCGTGAGAAGGCGATCATCCGCTCTCTGGACAACATGAAGCATGAACGTACGATTCTGTCACCGGCAGAGGCTTTGAATGTCCTAACTGTCGGAGCACGCCACCATGACAGTGTGGCCGTTCGACAAGGGGCCTTTAACATAGTTGACCCCTTACAGGATGAAACGCTTCCGAACATCACCTCTGGGCTTGGCCTCGGTTATAGGCGCATGATCAAGCCCGAGCTGTATCTTTCCGGAGGCCGAGAACACGTGCGTATGCAGGCGTCCGGAACAACACTTACAGTTATGCCCAGCCAACCACGACGTACCTACGGCCTTAGCGCCGCTGCTCCGGATGCCCTGGGCCAAGGCAGACTTGATCAGGTGGCACTGACGGCAGGAACCAGTCCCGCCACCGCGCTTGCTACCCGAGCAGGCGTTCAGATTTTTGAGGCGCTCATGGACGCGGACGGCGGCTCCCTGCTTGCGGATATCGATCCACAATACTATGCCGTGGTCGTCAAAGCCTTGCTCATTCATTGCGCACGGTGGAGCGATAACACCGACATGCTGAGGGAAATCTGCGGACCGGCAGATCGGCGGCGTCACGTAGAGCGAGCTGATAACATCGCGCGGTTCGTCGGGTACGGCGTACCGACTATTGAACGCGTGCTGGAATGTACCCCTAACCGGGCGACGTTGGTGGGATTTGGAACGCTGCGGCCTGACAACGCGCAAAGTTATCGAATTCCCCTTCCTCACAGCCTTGAGCGTGTCACCGATCCGCGTTCCCTTTCGGTCACACTGGCATGGACCTCCCCGATCAAGCCAGGACATCAAAGTTATCGATCCGTCAGGATGGAAGCGGCTCCTGATAGTCCGTTCGAGGGACTTGGTGTCACGAGGGGTAAGAGTCAACCGTCTGATCCTAGTTGCAAGCGCGGAAGCATCTTCCACGAACACTTTGCAGGAGACTCGGCAGTCGCCTTTATCGACGACGGACATCTAGCGTTGAAGGTCTGGTGTAAAGAGGACGGGGGCATCAGCGATGGCGTCTTCATCCGATATGGCATCGCGGTGACTATTGAAAGCAGCACACCGTTGCCAATTTATCAGGAAATACAGGACCGCCTCCGCATTCGACCACGTCCGTAGTCACAATCCAGAGATAGATGACCCTACCCGGCCCGATAGATTATCCGTGAAGAATGATCTTTTCCCGCACCAGCACGCGCTGATTTCCTCGAACGCGGAGTCGAGTGACGGCTTGCGATAGATCGACCTTGATGTGCGCGGACTAAAGCCGAATTCGTTTAAGAACGCCGCGATAGGAGAGCAGGCGCTAGAATGCCATTGAACTGTTCTCCCGGCGAAAATATCCCCCTATGCGGATTTCAAGCCTTTCTATAACGAATTTCCGCTCGATTGAAGACTTCACTCTTCCGTTGCCGCAGGTGTGCGCCCTCGTTGGCCCGAACAATGCCGGGAAGAGCAACATTCTTGAAGCTCTCCGGCGCGTACTGGGAACCGGCTGGGTCAGTGTCTCCAGTTTCGCGGCGGAAGACGTGTTCATGCATGATTCTGCCCGTGACATAACGATCTCCTGCTCTATTGACCCGCCGATTCAATTTCAGAAATTTAAGGGCGCGCCGCTCACCGCGATCCACGCGCTTTCCTTTGAATACACACGCTATAAGATTGGTGAGAAGAAGGGGCAGCCGCGACTAGAGCAGAGTTGCCGGGACGCCAAAGGCCAACCGCCAAACGTTCTGGCCAAGGCTCCGAAGGCGGGACAGGCTCATCAATATGAGCGTCTGGTCGGGGTCCCCTCAGAAGTCCGCGATGGAATCCCCCTGATTTACATCGGGACCAACCGCTCCTTAAAAGAGCAATTGCCCTCCGCCCGCTATTCGTTATTGCGGCAGATGTTTGAGGACATCAACCGCCGACTACAGGACGCCAGCGACACAGTGCCGGTGAAGCGTCAGGACGGGACGGAAGTCCAGGTTCCCCGCATCGAGCATTTTCGCGCATTGATGCGTTCCGCTCTGAAGCTCTTGCGCACCGACGCCTTCACGCAGGTCGAAGCGGCTATCAAGAGGAACGTGCTTCGACAACTGGGATTCGATCCCTCCGCTGACGCGGAAAAAATAGACCTGTATTTCACGCCGCTGGACAGCTTCGATTTCTACAAGACGCTGGACCTGCTCGTAAAAGAAGAGAGTTTCACGATCAGCGCGCAGGAAATGGGTGAGGGAATGCAGAACGCCATTGTACTGGCCATCCTGCAGGCATTCGAGGAAACCCAGAAGCAGGGCGCAATCCTGCTTATCGAAGAACCCGAAATGTTCTTGCATCCGCAGATGCAGCGGTCGCTGTATAAGACGCTCCGGCGAATCGGAGAAAAGAACCAAGTCATTTACACGACTCATTCACCTCACTTCGTCGCCGTGCCGGATTATGAACAAGTCGTTCTTGTCCGCAAAAGCAGTGGTTCCACAAAGGTCTTTCTCTCCACGCTTCCCGCCGATAAGGCTAGGCGAGAGAAGCTCATTAAGGAACTTGACCCGGAGAGAAACGAGCTGTTCTTTGCGACCAGACTGCTCATCGTCGAAGGAGACACGGAGAAGCTGGCGTTTCCTGAGTATTGCAAAGCGCTCGGGATTGATCTTGATCAGGCGGGCGCGACGATTATCGAGGTCGGCGGCAAGCGCAACCTGATGGAGTTCGCTAAAATCGCCATCTCGTTTGGAATACCCACCGGAGTTGTCTACGACAAGGACTCATCGGACTTTCCGAAGGACCGGAGGGCGGAAGAGGAAGCGTATAACGCGCAATTGGATGCGCTAGCGAAATCGGACGGCACGGTACGGGTGTGGAGACTTGACGCTAACTACGAAGAACATCTCCGCAAAGCGCTGGGCGAAACAAAGTATCAGGAACTGTGCCAGAGATTTCCGAATTTCGGGAAGCCGACGCGCGCACGACTGATAGCAATGGAGGCCAACGTTGTTATCCCTGACCCGGTCGAGACGATCTTGCGCTGGCTCACCAATCGGTCACTCCCCAAAAACTTAAACTCCTTGCCCGCATCCTTGGTACGTGATAATCCGGTTTATCACGTAGGGGATAGTGCCCAAACGGGGCAGGAGTTACAAGCCCCGTACAAGCTATAAAGCGGGATATAACGTATAACTTGCCCGAACCCGCCTTTTCTGCCATAGTGCCCTGAGAACCCCACAAACAACATTCAGGGCATTATCCCCATGCAGGGCGAGCAACAGGTCTACCACCTCAAAGTGGATGCATCGGGACGCATCGTCCTTCCGGCAGAAGCGCGCCAGCGTAACCACATCGCCGAGGGCGACACGGTCATCATCACCGAAGACGCCGAGGGGCTTCACATCAAGACCCGTGACAAGGTGCTTGCTGACGCGCAGGCATACTTTGCCAAGCTGGCACCCGCCAGCGTCAGCCTTTCCGAAGAGATACTGAAAGACCGCCGCAGCGAGGCGGAGCGTGACTAGCGTTGTCCTGGACGCATCTGCGCTGATGGCGCTGCTTCGCTCCGAACCTGGAGCCGACATTGTCGCGAAATCGCTCAAGGATGCCGTCATCTCCGCCGTCAACTACTCCGAGATCCTCAAGAAGACCATTGAGCGCGGCGGCGAGGGTGATCCAGTGACCGCTTTCATCCACAGCCTTTCGATTGCCATTATTCCCTTCGACGAACTCCAGGCCGAAGTGAGCGCCTCCCTCTACCCTGAAACCAAAACGCATGGCATGTCCTTTGCGGACCGCGCATGCCTGGCATTGGGTATCATCCGGAGTTCTCTCGTCCTCACTTCCGAACGCAAGATGGGCCTCTTGTCCCTTCCCGTCAAAGTGAAGGTCATTCGCAATGCCGCCTAAAAAAGACTCAGCCCCCGCCGTGTTTCCGCCCGCTGTTCTGGAGAACACGGGCCAGGCCGTTTCGACCGTCGCAGCGCTCGCCGACATCCCCGAAGAAGACATCTGGCTTGCCAAGCAGAAAAGCAAACGCACCCGCCGTGCCTATAAGCAGGACGTGCAGCATTTCATGCGGACGATTACGATCCGCTCCCATGAAGAGTTACGCAAGGTGGACCACCGCGCCGTGATTGCCTGGGAACGCATCATGCGCGAGATCGACGGCGCAGCCGCGTCCACGGTCCGGCGCAGGCTTGCGGCACTTTCGAGCCTGTTCAAACATCTGGTCCGGTACGGCTACGCCGAGAAGAATCCCGTCTTGGAAGTCGAGCGTCCGGCAATCAACCGCCGGGAAGGATCGACCCTGGCGTTCTCCCAGGCGGATGCCAGGAGACTTCTCGACAAGCCCGACGAGAAGACACTGGAGGGCCTCCGGGATCGGGCCATTCTCGCGGTGGGGTTGCAGGTAGGACTCCGGCGCGCCGAGATCGCGTCGCTGACCGTGGAAGATCTCCATCAGAATCGCGGCTACGACTCGCTGCGTATCACCCGCAAGGGCGGACGGCACGACGCGCTGGCCGTCCACCCTAATGCAGCGATGAGGCTCAAAGCATATCTGGAGACTGCAGGCCACGCCGATGACCTTGACGGTCCGCTATTTAGGCCATTGAGCCATAACCGAAAGAAGCAGGAACAACGGCGGCACATGGACCCAGACGCTATCGACCGGGTATTGCGCAAATACGCAAAGGCTATCGGCATCGTTCGGGGATACTCCGCTCACTCCATGCGGGCGACGTTTATCACGACCGCCCTGGAGAATGGCTGCTCGCTTGAAGACGTTCAGCGAGCAGCCGGTCACAGCGAGCCCGGCACCACCAAGCTCTACGACCGGCGGGGGTATAATCCGGAGAAGTCAGCCAGCTTTTTTGCGACGTACTGAACTCTGGGCTATCCCTGCGGTCTTCAACCCCTCTGCTACGTCGATAGGTACTCACCGCAAGGGCTGGATAAACGTCCGACGACAGTGTAAGCCATCAAAGTTAAATGCGTCACACGACCTGCGCGAGGATGAGCCTGCGCGCCAATGGCCGAGATTCATTGATTCTGAGTGGGGAATAAGGATTTACGAGAGGGATTCTGATGATGGCACTCATTGAAAGAATACGGACGGACCTCAAGGCAGATCCGTACTATGCGCAGAACTTTTCCAACGAAGGGCAGCAATTTCTCGCTTGGTATCTAAGAAACTGCTATCTCCGCACTGCGGTCCAGGCCAAAGACGACATTACGGACGGCCCAAACGATAAAGAGTTTGATGCGGTTATCGTTGATGACGAGAAGCGCCAAATCATCGTCATCCAAAGTAAGTTCTACGCGGGCTCGGTGGACCACCAGCCGCTTCAGGAAGTTTTAGCGACGTGGCTTCAAATTCAAAATCTTCCTGCTCTCCAGGCGAGTTGCAACGGCAAGCTTCAGATCAAGCTGGAGGCTGTTTCGACCGCGCTGGACGATGGCTATGAAGTCGTTTTTGAACTTGTCACAACCGGAGAGCTGACACTCGACGCAAAAAATGATCTTTCAGCTTTTCAGTCAACGATTGCGGACTTGGAACATCCCGAGGCGAGCCTTACTCTGGTCGAATCAAATGCCATTCAGACAAGATGGACCGAGGCGGCTGGGAAGGATCTGCCGAAGATCACTCACACGCTCGCCGTTGAACCGGGGCGGTATCTCGCCGTCGATGTCGCCAATTTCAAGACGGTAGTTGCTGCAGTGCGACTCTCCGACTGCTTGAAGTTCCCGGGAATCGCTGATGGAAAGCTCTTCCGTCCGAATGTTCGGCAATCCCTCGGCCTGACGAACAAGGTCAATAAGGGGATGAAGCAAACGCTCAATGGCGACAACCCGCAGTATTTCTTTTTCTACCACAACGGCCTCACCGCTCTTTGCGAGAAGCTCACCCTTGATACCACAACCCATCAACTCAAGCTGGAGGGGCTTGGTGTCGTGAATGGGTGCCAGTCACTGACAACAATACTGTCATGCTCGGAGCGGGTGAAGGCTATCCCAGACGCAAGGGTTTTAGTGCGGTTTTACGAAATTCCTCAGCGCGATCTGGCAGACAAGATCAGCATCTATACGAACTCCCAAAGCGCGGTGAAGCCGCGCGACCTGAGGAGCAATGACAAACGCGTCCTCGCGCTCAAAAAGGCGTATGAAGGTGCATACCCTAGCGGATATATGATTACGAAGCGCGGCGAAGACCGGCCAGCCGATCGCGATGAGAAACTCACCGTTGACATCGCACTTCTGGCGAAGTGCCTGATGGCTTGGCATTGCCAACGACCGAACATCGCCTACAACGAGAACAAGCTATTCGACAAATATTTTGAGCAACTCTTCAAGGCTGATTATCTCCCTGCGGACATTGCTGGTCTGACCTTTTGGTCAAGGAGAATTGAGGACAGGTGGAATGACGGTTTGCCGTTACACGAAGCACTACTGGCCTCACCAAGCTATTCAAAATTCCATCTCTTTTACACAATTCAGCTCTTCTTCTCAGCCGCGAGTAATCAGATTGATAAAGTGCCTTCTCCTTCGGCGACAGTCGCGCTGCCCGACCCTGACGCGCTCATCGGATTCGCAGCAAATTGTTATAACTCGGCACTCGATGCTGGCATGGCCGAATATCAAGAGAAAGGTAAGATTTTCAGTCCACAGAACTGGCTCAAGGCCAAAGACAGCCTATTAAAGCTTCATGCATCGGTGAACATGTTTATGGGCTTTATGGCAGCGATGCCAGGCGGTCCTGAAATGCGAAAAGCGATGGTTATTCCGGCTAACCGGTTCGGTCTGCGATGGGTAGCCGATTGATGAGAATGTCTCGCAACAGTTCACGCTCTCAGCAAAGCAACCCTCAGAGGATCTTCGACAATGGCAAAAATCAAGCCTTACCTCCGACGGTACACGGACATTTCGGCGCTGATTTCTCTGCTCTGCAAACGCGAAATCACCCTACTAGACCCGTCGTCTTGGGACGACAAGAACGATTCAGGGCTGTTGGCAATTTATCAACAAAAGAAAGAACTCAAATCCGTATTGGCTCTTTGTTTCACACAAGCGGACGAAAGACACCATCATTGGGGGTCTACCAAAGGTACGCCAACCGGGGTAAGCATAAAATTCGATACCTCTGTGCTGTTGAAGGCAGTTAAAAGGCATGTCGTTGTTCGATGTGAACCCGTCAGCTATCTCACAATGTCCGACATGAAAAAACGCAAGAAGACTCTTGATGTCGAGGACCTTCCGTTTCTTAAGCGTTCCTCATACAGGGATGAGAATGAGTTTCGAATAATCTACGAGTCATCGACAGAAAAGGTGAAATCTCTGCCAATTCCAATCCCCTTGGAATGCATCACTCGGATCACTTTGAGTCCATGGCTTCCGCTGTCTTTACGTCCAAGCCTGACCAAGGTTCTGCATTCCATAGAAGGCTGCGCCAAGCTAGAGATATACCGCTCGACGTTGGTCCAAAACGAAACATTCCTGGATTGCGGTAGGTCGGCGACGGCAAATTGAGGGGTGCGGTTGACCTTGACCTAGCGGAGGCGGCCCATAACCTTTTTTGTGGGCTCAGTCTTGCTAGCATCAATCCGTAAGATTCTTCGCAACTTACTAATGTTGTAATGCGTTCAATAGGCCTCTGTGGCCACCTTTTCGAGAGCAATTTATGACTGCCAAGAAATCTTCTGTGAGACTAGGAGCCGCCACCGTCAATGAAAGCAAACTCATTACGGAACTTACAAAGCTTAAGGCTGCTGTTGTCGAGTGGGCGGAAGGCCACGACCTTTGGGGTGATGCGAATTTCCACACGCCATTCATTCACAGAAGCGAAGCACCCGAGCGCCATATTGCTCTCCTTCTGACGCTCGACGGTCCCCTTTTTGACGTATTCAACTCCACCCACGAAGAAACTTACAAGCTTTACGAAGAATTTCACGCTTTGCTGGAGAAGCACGGTTTCTGGTCCGAGTTGCAAAACCACTACACGTTGAACATCATGCCAACAGATGACCAACGAGCAGACGACTATCTTGCGCTTCATCGTTGGCAATGGATACAGCATCTCGCAACGCAAAGACTTTTCGACATCCATTCCGAGATCTTCGAGCACTTCGCCAAAAACCCGGACCATTTGTCACGTCTGGGATGGCGACAATACGAGGAGTTCCTCGATGCGGTTTTTAGGAACCAAGGTTTTCGGACTGAGCTTGGCACCGGAGCTAATGACGGCGGCATCGATATTAGGCTCTATCAGAGCCAATCGCTACCGCAGATGGTCACCGTGGTACAAGCGAAGAAGTATCGTTCCCGTCCTATCAACCTGGACACAGTTGCCGCGCTCTTCGGAAATGCTGTAGCGAACAAGGCAAACCGGGGAATCCTAGCGACCACATCGCGATTTCAACCAGCTGCTAAGAAATTTGCACTCAGCGTCTCCTCTGATGTGAGTTTTCCTGAGATCGACTTAGTTGACTCGAAGCGGGTTGGAGGGTGGTGCGCGGATATCGCGGCAGAACTGGATCGCTATTTCAGCAATGGTGAGACGCCCGCCCCACCTATCATCACAGCTGAGCATCTCAGCGGTTTCACGGGGCGCATCGTCGTGGCAAGTGGCGGCTACGACATGGTCATCAACTACTTCGCGAGAGTCGTCGCGGACTTTCCGCATGAAGTCGTGTTGGAAGTCCTAAGGTCCGAAGAGACCAGCGGCGACGGTCAGCGAGGTACTGTCGGAGCGGACATGAACAGCCCTGCAGGTTTACGCTTCACAGCGTTCAAAAGGCGATGGGATGACGGCCCCGTTCATTTTTGGGGAGGTGGTCGTTTGTATTCGCTTTGGGACGGAACGCCACAGCATTTCGATTACTGCGACTAGGGCCTCTCGCGGCCAGTTTCAAACGCGATAATGTATTTTATCGAGTTAGAAAGTCAAGCAGAGAAGAACGTTAGCTCATCACGCATGACCGACACGAATGTGACACCTTTATTCGTTAACACCTCAGTGCGTATGATCTGATTTCTTCCCCTCCGTCTTAGCGACGTACCTGGCATTCTCGGGGGTATAGCTCCGGCCCGAGGCATCCATGCACCATACCGCACCCAGATCGTCCTTATGTTTGGAATAGTGTTTTGGGCACTTGTTCAGGGATTTGTTGGCATCTGAAACGGATGCCGACGGAAGAACATCTTTCGGCCCTGATACAGATCGATCTGTTTGAGCAATAGCCACAGGAAGCAGAACCGCAGCACTTATAGCGGCGAATGAAATCCGAAACATATGCATGATGGAGCACCTCCGACTTAGGTCGATTGTTGATTGACTTCGGATAGTGCGCAAGATCAAGAGACTAAATATTGACGTTTATTTCGTGTGTTTTTCCTTAAGAAACGTCCGCGTCTTCTGCGCCTTAAAAGGGCTTCGCCAGAAGCGCTGAAATGCACGAATCGGCAGCCACTGAAGGCGTCGGAATGCCTCCCGGAAGACTCCCCAGCTTCGCCGAAAATTCAGACCGTGCCCCGCGTGCGCTATGGGGGATAGGTTTTGGACATCTTCCCGCTTCAGAGCGGCCCTGCTCTCCTGTTGTATTCACTCCGGCACATCCCATTCGTGGCGGTGCGATTCGATGAACCGGGTCATTACTTTCAGTGCATCATCAAAACCAGCCAGATAATGCTTATTGCCTTTGGCCTCATCCGCCAGCTCGTGCTCCAGCTTAGGGAGCAATGTCTCATTGATAAAGTCGCGCGCGGCCATACGTCCTCCTGCCAGTCCCCCATTTGATGCACCTATCCACGCATTACCGTCAAGCCGCAGTCGTGGCAAGCAAAACCGCAGATGCTGTATTTTTCCCTACCTGAATGTCAAAGAGCGCAGGCACTCCCCAGTCTCCATCAGAATCTGTTGCGTAAGTACTGCCCGTCTCTCTGAAGACTGGCCTGTTCCCAACTGCCGGTCAAACCGAACCAATCCACCGAGACCGTAGCCGTGCGCGGCGTCCCGTCAACGGCGCTGCCCGCTCCATTCGCTTGCTCCCGTGTTGGCCGTTTCCCTCACGGTGACAAGCCGCCTCATTGCGCCCGTCTTTTCTTGCTCTCGGCGGTTCGGAATTAACCGGACCCACAAAGGAGAACAGGACCATGAACAGCGAGAGACAGGACGTTTACACACGCATCACTGACAAAATCATCGCGGACCTGGAGCAGGGCGTCCGCACCTGGATGAAACCGTGGAATGCAGGAAACACGGCGGGGCGTATCACCAAGCCACTACGGCATAACGGCGTTGCCTACTCCGGTATCAATATCCTGATGCTTTGGGCTGAGGCTATGGACAAGGGATTCGCCGCTCCCATCTGGATGACGTTTAAGCAGGCGCTTGAGCTGAAGGCCAACGTCCGCAACAGCGAGAAAGGCTCCCTCGTTGTCTATGCCAACTCCATCACCCGCACTGAAGAGGATGCGAAAGGCGAGGAGACCGAGCGCGAGATCCACTACATGAAGGGCTACACCGTCTTCAATGTCGAGCAGATCGAAGGATTGCCCGAGCACTATTACGGCAAACCCGAAGTACAAACCACGCCGGTAGAACGCATCGTTCATGCTGAAACTTTCTTCGCAGCAACCAAGGCGGACACGCGCTATCGCGGCGACCGTGCTTTCTACAGCAACGGCGGCGACTATATCCAGATGCCGGTGATTGAAGCCTTCCGCGATGCCGAGAGCTTCTATGCGACACTGGCGCATGAATCCGCTCACTGGACCAGGCACCCATCACGGCTTGATCGCAGCTTTGGCCGCAAGGCCTGGGGCGATGAAGGCTATGCCCGCGAGGAACTGGTTGCCGAGCTTGCGAGCGCTTTCCTTTGCGCCGATCTTGGCATCACGCCCGAGGTGCGCGACGATCACGCATCCTATATCGCAAACTGGTTAACAGTGCTGAAGAACGATAAGCGCGCCATCTTCAGCGCTGCCTCTCATGCCCAGAAGGCCGTGGAGTTTCTTCACGGCCTGCAGGCTTCCCAAGTCGTCCCGAAGTGCACACAGACGCGTGATGCCTCCTAACACGAGGTGCACTTAGTCGCAGGGGCTTCCTGATAGACCGCATCGACTGCTGCATTACTCTTATCCAGAAACTCACGCGTTCCCTGTGAAATTCAGAACGCGCCTTTGCAAGATGCTCGTATGGCTTTCCGGCATCTTACTTAGGCAACCAGGTCCTTCCGTCCGCACTCGTCCAAACTTGACCAGCGTCGTTCACGAGTTCGAATAGGACGGTTACGGATGTCGAATCACTCGAATTTGGGCTTACGGCCGTTCCATCCTGGGATGTAGAGACGTTACGCAATCCTGTGGCGCGTCCCGTCCATTGTGGAGTAACCGACCGCCAGTCTCCTTCCGCCATTAGGGTAAACAGCGTTCCTGCGCGGTCCAGTGCAAGCCAATGACCTCTACTATATACATCCACGTTGGACGGCAAACCGCTCGGAAGCCGGATTCTCCTTCCTACAAAACCAAGTTTGCCCAGGCCGGAGCCGTGCCATCCGACTGCGCCACCAACATCCGCTCCATTTTGCGTGGCTCTTTTTCTAGGTGCCTCCGTCCCCAAGGCAGGTTGATTGGCTGCCGCCGTAGATCGAATTTCCATGACTTTGTCGTCGCTAAAAGTAATCGTCGCATGCGGGTAGATGTAAACGGTCTTAGCATCAACCGTTTCAATCGTTGTTGGCTGCCCACCGTCGGTGACGACTTCGTTCATGGACTCTCCGATCGTTATTGCCTTTTGAGGAAGCGCTTGGGAGATTGTCGGCATTACCGTCCCTCCCGTCTCATTTTCGACGGTCGCTTCTCGCGGAGCTCGCGATACCCCAGTGCCGATTCCGATGTAGCTCTGCGTCCCTGCATGGCTGTGCCCGATGCCTCCACCGGCTACGTCTCGAAACGGCGCGGCATTCGAGGCCTGTTCATCTTCGGACGAGGAATTAGATCTGCTTTTCGGTTTCGCCGATGGCTCAGGTTGCTGTGGTCGGCTGGGCGGATTCACTGCTTTTCCCCGCTCTGGCGAAGAATCTGACTTGGGCGTCAACTGTCTCGGATTTGAGGTTCTTGCAATAAGCCGCGGCATCGCCGAGTAGCGCTGATAAACGTAAATCGTCACGGCCAACGCCGCGATACATACAGTTCCAGCTATCCAAGCGAATCGCCACGTTATCCTCCTCTCATTTTGTTCGTCCGAGTAGTGCAATAGGGAGGGCGGAGCGGCCTGTTCCCGTGCGAGATCTGTCACCGCCCGCCGCGTGAAGTAAACGGTCTGCCGGCAGATGTTGCAGGAAGCCAAATGCCCAAGCATCTCAGGAATTTGGCCCTTGGGAAGAACTCCTTCCGCCAATGCCGCCAGGCTATCCGCGTCGGGATGATCGTCATGTCGCGATGTCTTCCTCATCTACCAAACCTTCTTTATGAACGTGCCCAATCGCGAATCCTGCAACAATTTCCTCATATCTACGCTCAAATCGCGGGGATCGACCTCGAACATCTCCTCCGCCTGACGTCTGCTGAGGCCTGCATCCCGGAGATTCCGTAAAACATGTTTGCGCAGGCCCTCCGTAATGCGTTTAAGCTTTCGAGCCACCGTCGTTTCGTGCTGCTGAAGCAACGCACCCAGCTCCTGAAACGTTTGCTCGTCCAAATAGTATGCCTTAAGCAGAAATTGCTCCTCGGGCTCGCGCTGAGTGATGGCCAGCTCCACCGCCTTAACAAGCGCTGAAGGTTCTACAGTCAAAATCCGCGCTTCAGCAGCCGAATCGGGAGGATCGTAATCCTCAAGTGCCGTTTCGCGACGATGTCGGCGGTAGTGATTGATGTGGTGCTGTGCAAGAATCGCGCAAATCCAGCCCCGAAGCGAACCGGTCCCCATATAGGAGTCCAGAGGGCAAATTCTTCCCTCATCTTGCGTTGTCAAACCGTAAAGTTCGGCGTAAACGGCATCGGCGAGATCATGGCCGAGACTTGAGCTGCCGGTGATCGAGATCGCTGCGCGTTTCAGAGGTTGGCGATAAAGCGAAAAGAAACGATCCCAAGCATCCGGCCTTCCCCGCGCACAAGCCCGCGCCAGCACCAGATCGGATGCATTTAACCGGGTCAGGTATTTCGATCTCTGTCCTGGCGATGGAATATCAGCGATGGGCAGACCAAAGTTCTTTGCCTCGGCAGCCTTGTTAAGGATTGTTTCGAATTCGTTAACTGTAAATTCGTAGCCTTCAGCTCCTGACTCCCGCCAGAGTTTTTCCATGTGCTGCAGGTCCATAGGCCAGCTCACAGCTGACCTCTTATCCCGGCGCTACCTGTCACGGAACGCAACTGATCGGTCCTCACGCCGCGAATACACCTCGAAATATTTTTGCAGGAAATCGAAAGCCCGGCGTTCCTGATCAGAAGCAAACCTGATCTCCATCTCTCACGGAGGCCGCGTCACTCAAATGAAAAATCTGGCTACGCTGATCCAAATCGCTTCTGTCGCGCGTATCAAACGATTTCAATATGCTAGCCGAACCGCGATTTTCGCGTGCAGGAGAATCTTCCTCGCGCTTTCCCGGAGCTTAGAATTTAGCACTTATTGGGTCAGTAAGGTCTGGGTGATTCGCCGTGTGCAATTCGCGGCCTCGACGATGCTCATTAATTTCCTGGCATGCCTTCTGATGGTGCTGGTTTCGGCGGCACGGCTAAACGCCCAAACCGTTCCCAACCAGATCAACGAATACGAAGTCGGCGAATTCGGGACCTGGAAGCTTAACAATGGAGCCTACCAAGCTACATGGCCGAATGGGGCCATCGGAACCATCACCGTAGGACAGTGGTCGGGAACATCAGTGGTTCTCTACCGACAGGATCTGTCCGGTGCCTCTGCTGGCTTGAGTGCTATTTATCAGGGGACAATCAGCGGCCTCAATGTAGCAGGCACCGAACTCGTTTACTGGCCGGGACATGCGGGTTTCCCGAGAACGAACGGTTGGAGCGGGAATTTCATCTCCGCCCCTCCGCCCCAGCTTGGAAAATTGCAGGGTGGTAAGCCTCCTCGCCCAGGAATGGTATGCAGCTGCAATACCGTAGATCCCAGCAAGACAGCCTCGAATACCGGCCAGGTCTCAGCTGGAGAACCAATAGATGTTGCGACCGGGAATGTCTTTTATGAAACGACGGACTACACGACCTTCGGCCAAAACCCGCTCTCATACACGCGCTACTATAACGGGCGCGGCAATTTCTCTATTCTGGCGAGCTTGCTGGCCACTGCCGGGTCGTCAAACTGGCGCTCAAACTTTGACCGCTACCTCCTGGTGGCTCAGCCACTCTCCGTCGTGCTCGCGGAGCGCGGAGATGGCCGCGTGGTCGCCTTCACGTTGACGAATGGGTCCTGGAAGCCAGACAGCGATGTGGATATGACGCTCACCAGCTCGGGAGAGACTTGGACCCTTACGGATCATGACGATGCGGTGGAAACCTACAGTCAGGCGATTCCGATCGCTGGCGTACTCAATCCAAAGGCTTCGCTGCTTTCAGTGAAGACCCGCAATGGCTATACGCAGACCATGAGCTACAGCAACGGGACCCAGTTAGCCTCGGTTACGGATTCTTACAATCGCTCGTTTCACTTCACCTACAACAGCAGCGGAGCCGTGGCCACGCTCACTACTCCGGACAATACGGTCATCGCATACGGCTACACCGCCGGAGGAGGATCAGCTCAGAATCTCACTTCTGTCACGTTCCCGACCTCCCCTGCGCAGGAGGTGACGTATATATATGGCAACAGTACCTTCTCTAATCTGCTTACCGAAATCATCGATGAAAACGGCGACACCTATGCTTCATGGACATATGACGCTAATGCCCGCGCCCTCACGAGCAGCATGGGGGGCCCTGCCCTCCAGGCCAACCTAACGACCATTTCGTACAACGACACTAATGGCAATCGCACGGTGACCACGCCCCTTGGGATGACTGAAACATACAGCTTCACCACTCTGCAGGGCGTGCCAAAAGTGAGCCAGGTCAGTCGCGCGGCGAGTGGCACCACGCCTGCGATGAAGCGCACCTTCAGTTATGACGGCAATGGCTATTTGTCCGGGCAGACGGACTGGAACGGCAACGCTACATCGTATGTGAATGATAGCCACGGTGATCCGACCACTATCAGCGAGGCTGTGGGCTCCCCCGTGGCCCGCACCACGGCAATCGCCTACGATCCCACATGGGTGCATCTGCCTGCCACCATCACCACGCCCGGCGTTACCGCGACCTTCACCTACGACGGGAACGGTCAGCGACTCACTCAAAAGCAAACCGATACCACTACCACGACGGTGCCATATGTCACTGGGGGACAGACCCGGACAACGATCAACACCTGGTCGAATCACTTGCTCACCTCCGTAAAGACGCCAAACGGTAATACGACGAGCTTTGGCTACAGCAGCACTGGCGCTTTAACGTCTATAAGCGACGCCTTGAGTCACGTAACACATATCACCGCCTATTCGGGCGGGGGATTGCCGGAGACGATAGTCGATCCCAATGGCGTAACGACGACAAATGCCTACGATCCCAGGCAGCGGCCCGCCTCCAGGGCGGTAAACACCTCTGCCGGTACACTCACCACCAATTGGACCTACTATTTAAACGGAGATGTAACCACCGCGCTGCCGGACGGCTCTTTCCTCACGACACTTTTGGACCC
>Ga0206964_10098_pt1 | contig 26340 bp, 24 predicted proteins | sample Alteio_BWOrgHeat_25_FD_152980 | JGI IMG/M metagenome (GOLD analysis project Ga0206964, IMG submission 152980) | Enriched cells from forest soil in Barre Woods Harvard Forest LTER site, Petersham, Massachusetts, United States -... | ecosystem: Environmental > Terrestrial > Soil > Temperate forest >...
TTCGCAGAATAAACCAATTAATAAAGAAGCAATTGAATTGAGTACGCAAGCACTAACGACTTTGAGGAATAAGCCGGACAGCGCGTTACTACTTTTAGACAAAGCAATAAACCTTGACAGCAATTATTATAGTGCCTATTTCGACAAAGGCTCAATTTATTGTTCGAAAGGCGATTATTATAAAGCAATAGCAACAACTATTCAAGGCTTAAAAATAAAACCTGATTTAGCAGAAGCTGTAATATTACTTGGTATGCTTTATGATAAAACTCAACAGCCAGAAAAAGCCAAAGAACAGTATCAAATTGCTATTAAACTTTTTGATGAACGTTTAGCAAAGTCAAATAAATATTATGTAGCTAATGAAGGGAATAGAGCTCTTGCACTTATGCTTAATGGCCAAGAAGTAGAAGGCAAAAAAATATTAAATAGTTTACTTTTTAAAGATCCTGATAATTTTGCTTTAAAAGGGCTTAAAGATTTCAATAAAGAGAATTACTTAAATGAAATATTTCGCAAAAAATCTTCTACGCTTAGATAAAAGCTCAATAAAGATATAAAGTACAAGAGTGCGACGCCAATGAAGCTTAATAGTAATTCAAAAGTTAAGACCAAAAAATTAATATTGCCATAGAAAGCCGCTTCGGGCAGATAACACGGCAATCTTATATCTTTGCGTTTTATAAAAATTATGGCAACAGTAAAAGTAGGATTGGTTCAAATGAGCTGCGGCGCGGATAAGCAAAGCAACCTCGCCAAAGCCATCGAAAAAACGAGACAGGCTGCGGCTTCCGGCGCACAAATAGTTTGTTTACAGGAGCTGTTCACGTCGCTCTATTTCTGCGATGTGGAAGACTATAAAAATTTTAAACTGGCGGAAGCAATTCCCGGCGTGTCAACAGATGCATTGAGTAAAGTGGCGGCTGAGCTGAATATTGTGATTATCGCATCGCTGTTTGAAAAACGTGCGCAGGGTTTGTATCACAACACCACTGCTGTGATTGATGCTGACGGAAAATATTTGGGTAAATACCGCAAAATGCATATCCCGGATGATCCTGCTTTTTATGAAAAATTTTATTTTACCCCGGGCGATCTTGGCTATAAAATTTTCAAAACAAAATATGCCAGCATCGGCGTCTTAATTTGCTGGGATCAATGGTATCCCGAAGCTGCGCGGATCACTTCGTTGATGGGCGCTGAAATTTTATTTTATCCAACAGCAATTGGTTGGTCGACCGCGCAGGATGAAGCTACGAACACGGAGCAATTTAATGCATGGCAAACGATACAACGCAGTCATGCTGTGGCAAACGGCGTGCATGTTGTAAGCGTTAACCGTGTTGGGTTTGAGCAAAATGGCGCGATGAAATTCTGGGGTGGTTCTTTTGTTTCCAATCCTTTTGGAACGGTTATTCAGCAGGCTTCGCATGATAAAGAAGAAAATTTAATTGTTGAAATTGATCTTTCCAAAACAGATAGTTATCGCACGCACTGGCCTTTTTTGCGCGACAGAAGGATCGATTCTTATCAACCAATCACTAACCGTTTTATTGACGAAGAATAATTCATGGCTCAACAAACTCCTAAAGAACTTGGTTATTTTTTTCCGGCAGAATTTGCGAAACATACTGCAACGTGGTTAAGCTGGCCGCACAAAGAAGCTTCGTGGCCCGGGAAAATAAATGCTATTTATCCAAACTATTGTCAATTTATAAAAGAACTTACCAAAGGTGAAATAGTGCGCATCAATGTAAATGATGAAGCGATGAAAGCCTTTGCTGTAATGAATTTGCAAAAGGCTGAAGTTGATCTTAGTAAAGTTGAATTTTATTTTAATCCAACAAATGATGCGTGGTGCAGGGATCATGGGCCGGCATTTTTAATTAATCCAACTGCAAAAGAAAAAAAAGTAATTGTTGATTGGGATTATAATGCGTGGGGGAATAAATATCCACCGTTTGACCTGGACGATGTTATTCCAACCTTGATCGGCAAAGAATTTAAGCTGCCTGTTTTTAACCCGGGCATTGTGATGGAAGGTGGTTCGGTGGAGTTTAATGGCAATGGAACAATTCTTACTTCGACGGCTTGCTTATTAAATCTGAATCGAAATCCGCAGTTGGATCAACAACAGATAGAAAAATATTTATGCGATTATTATGGCGCTGAACAAATACTTTGGATCGATGAAGGAATTGTTGGTGATGATACGGATGGGCACATTGATGATACGGTGCGTTTTGTAAATGAAGATACTGTGCTTACTGTAGTGGAAGAAAATAAGAATGATGAGAACTATCAATTACTGCAACATAATCTGAAACAGCTAAAGCAGTTGCGTTTATTAAATGGCAAGCAATTAAACATTATTGAATTGCCGATGCCGGATAAAGTTGTTTATGAAGATCAGCGCCTGCCGGCTTCTTACGCGAATTTTTATATTGCTAATCAGTCAGTGATCGTTCCAATTTTCAATTGTAAAAAAGATACCATTGCCTTGGATATTATTCAGCAATGTTTTGCTGACAGAAAAGTTGTTGGTATTGATTCTACAGATATCATCTGGGGATTGGGAAGCTTTCATTGCATGAGCCAGCAGGAACCTGCTGTTTAATTAACAATTGATATTGGATAATTGATAATTAAGCTAGCATTTAATTATTAATTTTATTCCATGATACATTCTCTTAAAAAAATCACTACGATCATTTTACTTTTTTTGTCAACGAATTCTTTTGCGCAATCAAAGGAATTTAAAATGGTGGATGATTATGTGAAAAGCCTTGGTTCTCTGGACTCAATGAACATGGGCACTATCAGCACTATTGTTACCAAAAATTTTCCGGATAAATTAAATAAAGCGAGAGCAATATTTGATTGGATCGCTAACAATATTAATTTCGATTGCAAAGCCAGCCGTAATGGCGATCATTCAATAGGCAATAGTGATGATATCATTAAAAGCCACAAGGCTACTGCGTTTGGCTATGCTGCTTTGTACCAGGATATGTGCAGCGCTGCCGATATCCGCTGTCTTACTGTTGATGGCTTTGCTAAAAAAAATGTGGATGATATCAATGAAAAACCGGATGAATTCAATCATTCATGGGATGTGGTTCAGTTGGGCGCCACTTCCACTGATTGGTTTTATGTTGACCCGACATGGGGAAGTGGCTATACAGATAAAGCAGTAAGAGTTTTTACCAAGGCATTTAATGATGCTTACTTTTTTTCTGACAGGTATATTTTTAACCAGCAACATTTTCCTGATAATATGAGCTGGCAATTAGGTGGTGGTGCAAAGAACGCAAAAGAATTTTATGCATTGCCAATTGTAAAAGATGCAGCTTATGAATTTGGATTAAATGGTATTATTCCAATGGACGGGCATATAAAAATTAAAGCGGGAAAAACTGAACAGTTTATTATTGGAATTAATGGTGGTTCGGGTATTTCTGTTGTTTCGTTGCTGGTGGGCGATGATAAAAAAAGAATATCCAAACAGGTAAATTATTCAGTTAATGGTAACAGCATTAGCTTCAGTTATAAATTTGATAATGAAGATAGTTATCCGGTTACGATCGTTATTAATGGAAAAGAGGTGCTGGATTATTTTGTTGAGATTGAATAACAAATTTTCTGAAATGTTTAGCAATGGTATGTCGACGAAGAGAGTGACACAACGATGCTAAATTGAAATACAAATGCTTGTTCCAAAAAATTTACTTAAATAAAAAAGAGGCTGTCAAAAAATGACAGCCTCTTTTTTATCAGAAGATTTCTTTCTTAATAATTTTTAAGCGTGAATTCTACTCTCCTGTTCTTTGCTCTGCCTTGCGGCGTTTTGTTGGGCGCAATTGGTTTAGTTGGGCCGAAGCCTTGCGCGTTAAGCCTTTTCGCTGCAACACCTTTTTTAATAAGATATGCTTTGGCCGCATTCGCTCTATCGGTTGATAGTTTTACATTTTTAATGCTGTCGCCGGAGTTATCTGTGTAGCCATCTATTTCAAGATTAAATGAACTATCGGCTTTTAAAATTCTTACAACATTATCCAATTGCAGGTATGATTTTTTTAAGATGACCGCTTTTCCTGTCTGGAACAATAAGCTCTTCGCTGCAAAATTTATTTTTTGAATAAGCTCTTTTTTAATAACAGGACAACCATGATTGGAAGCGGGTCCCGGCACAGTTGGGCAACGATCTTCTTCATCATTCACACCGTCTTTATCCGTATCAGGAATCGGGCAACCGTTGTAACGTGCGACACCTGGCACTGTTGGACATTTATCTTCTTCATCATTAATGCCATCACTGTCTGAATCCGGGATCGGGCAGCCATGATATTTTGCTACACCCGGCACCGTTGGACATTTGTCTTCTTCGTCATTAATTCCATCTTTATCAGTATCAGGAATCGGGCAGCCATTGTATTTTGCTACTCCCGGAACGGTTGGGCATTTATCTTCTTCATCATTAATTCCATCTCCGTCAGTGTCCGGAATTGGGCAACCATTGTATTTTGCCAGACCCGGAACTGTTGGGCATTTATCATCTGCATCAGCAATACCGTCGCCATCTGTATCGATTACTTTTGCAGTTGATGTTACTTTTGTGGTACTTTCTTTTACAGCTTTTTGTTTTTTATTTTTTTTCATGATACCGACATGAAGGCCAAAATGAAAATCTGCCTGCTCTGTTTTGCCACTAAATAAAGTTGAAAGTATAGATCCTGAACCGGCAAAGAATGGACCGGCGCGGAAAGATAATCCTGCAGTAAATCCATCAATATCATTTACAGTTAATGGTAATGCTACCGCGAATTTTTTTATTTCATAACGTGGAGTTAGTGAAAGATAATTTACCGTGTGCGTTTTCTCTATTTTACTTCCACCGCTATTTAATGAAAGCATACCGCCAAGGTTTGCATAAAAATTACTGATAAAATTATAATCGACAGAGCCGGTTAATGAAGTAGGCAGCGACATCATATATTTATTAGAAGCAGCTGTAGTTTTAGTAAGCATAGGATTAGCTGCTGTGATAGCATTGGTCAGGTCAGTAAAATTTGATACGCCTGAAAACCTTTTTAATTGCAGCGTATCAGAATGTATTATTGGGGGATTGGGATTGAGGTTTGTATTTAAAGCATAGGCGCCATCATACGAACTATGGGTGTAGCTTATACCACCGAGATCATGCAATGCTAGGTCAACTTTAAATTTATATTTCTTGCTGTTTTTAATTAAATGATCCGGCCTGTATTCATATACAAAACCTATATCAGCGCCGATGCCGCTTCCAGCAAGATGTACTTTATAATGATCTTCACTGCCTAAACCTGAAGCTCCATAAGATAACTGGCCGGTGCTATTTTGCAAATAAGAATTTCCCAGCAGGTCTTTATTAATATTTGCGTCCAGGTTACTTAACGAAAGATAGCCTGCGCCGAGTCCCGCAAGGTATTTAACAGTTATGCCGCCTTTAAAAAAATTAGCTCCGTTATCAGATAATACTCTGCCGAAAGTAACTCCGAGCTCTGCCCACGTATTGTAAGTAACACCGAATTTATTGGAAGTAAGTGTGTCTGGAAAGGTAATATTATCACCATTGTTCTCCAATGTGTTCAGCAGGTCATTCGGGATTTTATCGATATTAACCATTCCTCTGGCACGTGTAGTAACCGCTAATGAATTTTTTGCATCAATGTTAAACATTACTGATGGGCCAAAAACATCTGCATCTAATAAAAAACCGGCATTAGCAACGCCGCGCCGGGTGATAATAGAATCTAAACTTTCATTGCTGAATACCTTGAAAAAATTTTTTGTGTTTACCGTAGCGTAATCATTAATAGCAGTTACCCCAATGGATGCCAGGTTAACATCAAACCGGTAACGGCTATCCGCAATATTAGCAGGATTAAAAAATGCGCCATTTACGCCAATATTATTTTCTGTTTTATACCCGGAATAATTTTGGGCAAATCCCGAAACACTGCATGTAATAAGTAAAAGAGTAAAAAGATTTTTTTTCATAGCTTACATTTTATTTAATTGGTTGTTTTTATTTTAAGTAATCACAAGTTGAATAAAGATAACGCTTCAATATTTAATAATTATATTCATTGACAAGAATTGGCTTAATATCAGATACACATGGTTACTTAGATGAATCCGTATTCGGACATTTTAGTAAATGTGATGAAATATGGCACGCCGGTGATTTTGGAACAATTGAGATCGCCGACAAACTAAGATCATTTAAACCATTAAAAGGAGTATTTGGTAATATAGATGGATATGATGTAAGAAGCATTTATCCCGAAACACTTCGCTGGAAATGCGAACAGGTTGAAATTTATATGAAACATATTGGAGGCTATCCACCAAAATATACACCGGAAGTAAAACAGGAATTATTAATTCATCCTGCAAAAATGTTTATCAGCGGACACTCGCATATCTTAAAGATAATGTACGATGAAAAGCTGCACTGCTTACATATAAATCCCGGAGCAGCAGGCAAACAAGGCTGGCACAAAGTAAAAACGTTGGTACGTTTTACAATAGATGGTGATACGATAAAAGATTGTGAAGTAATTGAACTGCCGAAATAAAATTATATATCTTCTTCGCTTTTCCTGCTCATTACAATAAACAATGTGGCAAGCGGTCCAAATATTACAGATACCGCAAACCAGGTTAAGCCATCCTTGTTCTTAGATTGAGCAAGTCCGGTATTTATCAGAGCAAGGATAGCCCAAAAAAAGATAAACTGCGAACTAACTATTTGAATTCCAAAAATCATCCGTTTTTTCTTTCAAAAGTAATAACTTATTCGCCCTGTACAAATTATTTTCTCCGATATATTCCTAAAATTAAATTTCAGAAATACGGGGTGAGGCAATTAGGTATTAATTTTGCAAGGATATAATTTTTATGCTAAAAACATTTTTATCCTCTCTTTTAATACTCATCTTATTGGCTACTGCCTGCAATGACCGAGCCAATAATGAACAGCCTGTTTCGCAGGAGAAACAAAAAAAAGACCTTATTGCAAAATATCCTGATTCCTTTTTGCTGAAGCAAGATCTTATTGATTACTATCAGCAAAACGGCAATTACGGACAGGCATTTGCTGAAACAGAAAATATGCTGAAACAGGATTCTGCAAATGCTAATCTTTGGAACATGCAGGCCAATCTATATTTCGATAATGATGATACCCCCAACACCATTCACTCACTTGAAAAAGCCATACGCATTGATGCAGATCCTGAGTATATGAAATCGCTCGGGTCATTATATGCTGAAACTAAAAACCCGCTGGCGCTTTCTATTGCTAATTCTCTTTTAGGTAATCCCAAAGCCAATTCGCAGGAGCAAGCCTTATTTATAAAAGGATTATTTTACAGTAGTACCGGCGATAAAATAAAAGCGATCAGTTATTTTGATACGTGCCTTTCAATAGATTATAATGATATGTATTCCTATCGCGAAAAAGCAATGTGCCTTTATGATATGGGCAAATACAATGATGCGCTCGCTGTTTTACAAAAAGCTATCTCAGTTAAAACCAGCTATGATGAAGCTTATTACTGGATGGGGCGCTGCTATGAAAAATTAGGAAACAAAAATGAAGCGATCAGTAGCTATCAAACTGCATTGCAAATTGATAATAATTATATTGAAGCAAAAGATGCATTGGCAAAGTTAAATACTCAATGACGACGACTAACAACTAACGACTGATAACTAATTGTTATCTTGCAAAAAAATTATCCATGGCTATTATTGCTCCATCTTTATTATCAGCAAATTTTTTAAAGCTTGCAGAAGATTGCAAAATGCTGGATGAAAGCCAGGCAGACTGGTTTCATTTAGATATAATGGATGGAACATTTGTGCCCAACATTAGCTTTGGCCCAATGATGGTTGAGTTCATCCGCGAAACAACTTCCAAGTTTTGCGATGTGCATTTGATGATAACAGCTCCGGAAAAATATGCTGAGGTATTTAAAAATGCAGGCGCCAATAGCTTAACTGTTCACATAGAAGCATGCACGCATCTGCACCGCAATATTCAACAAATAAAAAATCTTGGGATGAAAGCGGGTGTAGCAATTAATCCGCATACTCCGGTTGATTCATTAAAAGATATTATCGCTGATATTGACCTGGTTTGCGTGATGAGTGTTAACCCGGGTTTCGGCGGACAATCATTTATCGAGCATACTTATAAAAAAATAAAACAGTTAAGCCAACTTATAAAAGAAAATAACTCATCTGCAAAAATTGAAGTAGATGGCGGTGTAACTTTAAAAAATGCTAAAGCAATTATTGATGCCGGAGCCGATGTTTTAGTTGCCGGAAATACCGTATTTAGTTCTGCTGATCCAATTGCAACCATTGCAGAGTTAAAAGCTATTTAAGAGAATCAAGCATCTGCTGAAGTACGGGCGTGGACTGCTTAACCCAGTTTTTTTCTTCTTTATCCCAGGTATATTGTTTGGTAATCAAGTCTACCATTATTTTGTGCGCTTTCATTGCCTGCTCGTTGTTGTAAAAACTATTTATCCAGCTTACATCCAATCGCTCTACACCCTTAATTGAAATACCACCTTGATACCACGTGAAGCAGGATGGCAACCCGTAAAACGATATCTTGTCTTCATCGCGCTTAAGATCGTCTTTAAAAAAGACCATATAAAATTGTATGCATTTCCTCAATCTTTCTTTGATCTCATCATCTGTCTCAGCTTGCTTTGGTTTTATTCTCCAAAGATTATTCGTGTAATAAAAAGGGTCATCAGCATATTTTTGTTCCTGTTTTGCATCGGCAATAAGTATGATCGAATTCTTTTCTTCACCTGTTTTTATTAATGTCATATCTTTCGCCCCGATCTGCATTACTTTATATTTCTCTGCTTTACCATCCGTATATTTTACACTGATCATTTTATCTGCATCATTAAATTCCCATTTGCCAAATTTTATCTCACCTCTTGGATTTTTAACCATCGTTGAATCACCAAAAAAACAAAGACTGCGATATGGAATATCAAGATCTTCAGAACCATTACTACTGTCAATAGATTCCTCATCTTCTTTATAATCCCAATCCTGGCATAATAAATCATGAATTGATTTGGTAGAAGAAAGGTCATTCAATTTAACAACTATACTATCAGGTTTATTATCATTCTTTTCATCACTTGTCGAATTTTTGCTGGCGCAACTAAATAAAAAGATTGCTGATATTGACATCAAAAAATATTTTCTCACTTTGTTAATTTTAAAAGTAAGACGCAAGATACAAGGCACAAGGGACAAGTGCAAGAAACCAGGCACAAGCTACAAGGGGTAAGACTTACACAATATTCAGACATTACATACTTGAAATACTTGTGCCTTGTAGCTTGTGTCTTAAAAATAATTACCTTCATGCCATGAGAGCAATTGCAGCCCTTGTATTATCATTATTTTTTTTACATACATCCGCGCAGAAAAGATTCGCTACTGTCAGCGGAACAGTAATTGATGATAATGAAAATCCCATCTCCGGCGCATCCGTTATCATACTTGGCAAAACGATTGGCACAACTACCAATGACAGTGGTTCTTTCGTAATAAAAATACCTGCAGAAAAATCACTCGCACTTACCTTTTCTCACGCAGGCTACAAGACATTTGAGAAAGGATTTTTTTTAAGCGATAAAGAAAAAGAAGATGTTATTATCCGGCTCGAAAAAAATAATAAAGTTTTAGATACAGTTGTTATAAGTGATAACAGGGAAAGAACGGAAGTCGGACTTTCCAAACTAAATCCAAAGAATGCGCTCTTCTCGCCGAGCCCGACTGGTGGCGTGGAAGCATTGGTGCAAACACTTGTTGGAAGCAACAATGAGCTAACTTCTCAATACAGTGTACGTGGCGGAAACTATGATGAGAACTTAGTTTACATCAATGATTTCGAAATTTTCCGTCCGTATTTAGTAAACAATGCACAGCAGGAAGGTTTAAGTTTGATCAATCCTGAATTAGCGCGAAACGTTAGTTTTTACAATGGCGGTTTCCAGGCAAAGTATGGAGATAAGATGAGCAGCGTGCTGGATATTCAATATAAAAAACCAAAACATTTCGGTGGCTCTGCGTATGTGAGTTTGCTCGAGCAAGGTTTTCATTTGGAAGGCTCTTCCAATAATAATAAACTAACTTATCTTGTTGGTGTACGCAATAAAAGCAACAGCAATTTATTAAGCAACCAGGAAACAACCGGTGATTATGTCCCATCTTCCAGCGATCTTCAAAGCTATCTCACTTATAAATTAAATAAAAAATGGCAATTGGAATTATTGGGAATCCTTGCTACTACTAAATTTTCATTAATACCTCTATCAGCCCAAAAAACATCTTCTGTTTTTTCGCCGTTGTTTACTGAAAATCTTGGATTGGATATAATTTTTCAGGGACAGGAAAAAGATAATTACAGTACCAATTTAATTGGCTTCAGTGCCATCAATCAACCCAATAAAAATTTAAAGTTGAAATGGATGGTGAGTTATTTCCGCGATAAAGAAAATGAGAACGAAGATATTGGCGGCACTTATACATTTGGAGAACGTGATTTTGATAACACGAGCAGCACCTTCGGGCAAATCATTAATCCATTAGGTGCAGGCTTTTATCAAAATTATACAAGAGATGCATTAAATATAAACGTCTGGAATATCAGTCACAAAGGCACTCTTGACCTTGATGAAGGGAAACATTTTATACAATGGGGAGTAACTTTTGAGCAAACAAATATCAACGACAAAGTGTACGAATGGGAATTCCAGGACAGTGCCGGTTATTCATTGCCTTATACAAATACAAATAATAACGGGCCGTTGCAGTTAAGTTCTTTTTTAAATTCAACTGCTGATCTTTCTATTCAAAAATACAGTGGCTATGTGCAGGATAATATCAATTTATCGAAAGGCAGTAAAGATGTTATTTTACAAGCTGGCGCACGTTATAATTACAACAGTTTAAACAAAGAATTTTTTGTAACGCCGCGTTTTCAATTAAGCATAAAACCAAATTGGAACAAGGATATAATATTCAAATTCGCTGCAGGAACTTATTATCAGCCGCCGTTCTATCGCGAGTTGCGAGAATATGATGGCACGTTAAACACCAATGTAAAAGCACAAAGAAGCTTGCAGTTTGTAGCTGGCATGGATTATAATTTTAAGAATAGCGATCGTCCTTTTCGGATGACGATGGAAGCTTACTATAAAAATTTGTGGGATGTAAATCCTTATGATATTGACAATGTGCGCATCCGTTATTTTGGCAACAATAACGCCAAGGCATATGCGTACGGATTGGAAACACGTTTCTATGGCGAGTTAATTAAAGATGCAGAAAGCTGGTTAAGTATCGGGCTCATGCATACGATGGAAAACATTGATAATTTTTATTATTACAATTACTTAAATGCTGCCGGGCAAGTGATCACGCCAACAACACAAAATCAAGTAGTAGCTGACAGTGTACGCCAAAACGTAGGCTGGGTACGCCGTCCGACGGATCGTTTGCTGACTGTTGGATTATATTTGCAGGATTATTTATCTACCAATGAAAACTATCGTGTGCATTTAAATATGATCTATGGGACCAATATGCCGTATAATATTCCCAACAGTGTGAAGTATCGCAATGCATTAACTATCGAACCTTATATTCGTGTGGATGTTGGTTTTAGCGCTTTGTTGCTGGATGAAAAAAGCCTGCGCCGCAGCCACAGCCCTTTTAGAAGTTTTCAAAATATCTGGGCAAGTTTGGAAATATTTAATCTGATCGATCGCGCTAATGTTATCTCCTATCAATTGATAAAAGATTTTTCCAACACAACGTATGCCATTCCAAATCGTTTAACTCCACGTTTGCTGAACGTTAAGCTGATTGCACGATTTTAATTTTTTTTGAACAAGCATTTGTACTATTATCAACATCGTTGTGTCACTCACTTCATCGGCATATTTCTACTGGACTTTAATTACAATATACAAGTTCAAAAAAAGGTGCATATTGATATGCCGATGAAGTGAGTGACACAACGATGCTAAATTGAAATACAAATGCCCGTTCCAAAAAAATAATAATTTAATTTAAAAAGCTTTTCCGAACCTGATCATCCGCAACCGGTGTAAACACAACCGGCAGCGTCATATTTTTTGTAACCGTAACCAATTCTTTACACTGAACAAATTTGTTGTTTACTTTAGAATAGATCAAAAACTCTACTTTTGAATTCAATGGAAGCTGTTGCTGTACTGCAATTGAACTTTTTCCATTGGTGAATATTTTCTGCTGCATCATGGAATTGATATCCTTAAAAATCATGTACACGCCAATGTTAGCAGGCACGGAATCTTTAATATACAATGTATACAAAGGCGTAACTCCTTCAGGCGCATCATAAAAATGATCGCAGTTGAGCCATCCTAAATTTGTTATTTCTACAGGATCATAATACCTGACAGTTAAGTTTGTTTTTTGATCTTTATTTTTTTTCGAAGCAGGTGTGTTGTCTATTGCTACATCAATATTATCGTTGCGCAATGAATAATTTTTTGAGGTGTTATTTGCATCGGTAATCACTGCAAAATGATCATGTATATAACTAAAGGAATCATTTCCATTTATTGTAACATAATAAGTGCCTTTGTAAGAAGAGTAGGCATAAACATTTTTGTTGCTGCACATCCCTTGAAAAAAACTTGTGTTCAAAAAATTATAATTATGGTAATCTTTGTAAGCCATTTTATAGGGCGCTTCCATCACTTTTCCAATTTGTTCTTGCGACATAGTTTTGTAGTGGCAAACTATATAAGCTCTTCTTGTTTCTTTAATTGAATCTTCATATAAGCTTAAGCGTGTTTCGTTTAAAACATCCGCCGGTACTGAATTATCGCGCAATGAAGTACCAACATTTGTTTGAACGTCCTGTTGTTTTACAATGTCATTTAGAGGCGCTATTTCATTGGTGTTTTCAAGTTGTTTATTTAATGGCTTCCAATTCATAATTCCATTTACATCACGTTCGCCATAAAAAAGTTCCATGCCATTTTTACTAACTCTCGGAAATTCCATTTGCAATGACTTTCCTTTTTTTATCTGCAATTGTTTTCCATTGCTCGTCATGCTAACATAATAGGCGCCATCGCTGACCAACATTTTCCCATCAGAAATAGTCGGGCAATTATTTGCGATCATATCTGTTGCTTTGACCATCTCTTTAATACTTACTTGTACATCGCCCGAAACTGGCTGTCCATCAGCAGTTTCAAGGTTATCAGTATTTACTGTAACTCTCAATCCTTTCTTAGCTTCTATCTTTTTTATTGTTTTTGCAGAAACTGTAAATACCTGTGGAGCATCAACGAGCAAAGTTTGTATACCATCTAAATTACTCATCATTACCGATGATGTAGTTTTTATAGTGTGATCCAAATCAGCAACTGAACGTTCTGTAATATTCTTTTTTGAATTGCATGCGGCAATAGAAATGCCTAACAGCAGAAAGGGCAGCTTTCGCATAATGTAAAGTTTTATGAAGTGAGGAATAAAGGATAGACAACCCGCATTCACATAACTTCTTGCGAAAACTTTTTATTGCACCAACTCTGTTAAAGGTATCTTAACTCTGAAATGATCTTTTAAAAATAACTCAACTTGGTTTTTGGAGTAAGTGTTAGCAATGTTTCGTACATCAATTTAATTGTATTCTCTACATCATTTTTATGCAGCATCTCAACAGTTGTGTGCATATAACGAAGTGGAATAGAAATTAAAACTGAAGGGCAACCTTCATTCGCGTAAGCAAATGATTCAGTGTCTGTGCCTGTGCTGCGACTAACGGTTCTTAACTGAACAGGAATTTTATTTTTTTCTGCAACTGATTGTACAACATCCAGCAATTTATTATGTACCGCAGGTCCGAAAGCCAGTGATGGGCCTTTGCCGCATGAACATTCACCTTCAATAATTTTATTGATCATTGGTGTAGATGTATCATGCGTTACGTCTGTAATTATTGCAATGTCCGGTTTAATTCTTCGCGCAATCATTTCTGCTCCACGCAAACCAATTTCTTCCTGCACCGCATTTACAATGTATAAACCGAAAGGCAATTTTTTATTATTCTCTTTTAATAACCTCGCAACTTCTGCTATCATAAATCCGCCAATGCGGTTATCAAATGCTCGTCCTATTAAATAATCATATGCCAGTTCTTCATAACCATCTTCATAAGTAGCAACGGCGCCGATATGAATTCCCAATGCTTCTACTTCTTTTTTATTTCTCGCGCCGCAATCTAAAAAAAGATTATCTACTCTTGGATTGGTTTCTTTACTATCAACATTGGCCATTCTTGTATGGATTGCCGGCCAACCAAATACTGCTTTTACTGCGCCTTTTTTCCCATGTATCAAAACTCTTTTCGATGGCGCAATCTGGTGATCCACGCCCCCATTGCGTTTCAGGTATATCAAGCCTTCGGCAGAAATGTAATTTACGAACCAGCTTATTTCATCCGCATGTGCTTCTATCACTACTTTAAAAGTTGCTGTCGGGTTGATAACACCAACAGCTGTACCATAAGGATCTGTAAAAAAACTATCTGTATAATTCTTTATGTATTCCAGCCAAAGCTTTTGTCCGCTGGTTTCAAAACCGGTTGGAGACGGATTGTTGATATAGTTTTTTAAGAACGTATAAGACTTTTCTGTAAGGATAGTTTTTGATTTTTTTGCTTTTGCCATGATGATTAATTTATTCAACAAAAATAACTAAATACTTAGCAGGTAAGTGAGCAATCCGGAAAAAAGCATTAACCCATCTACCAAAAAATAATAAAAAAAATAATTTTGTTCTTTCCGGGAATAATGATAAACGATCAATGTAATAACAGCCGTGGCTAATAACCCAACTGATTGCCTCAACTCAATATTATATTTTTGCAACGCAATGCAAATAAGAGAAAACAAAACAAAAATGATCAACATAGTAGAATGAAGCATTTTCTCATTCAGATCTGTAGCCATGCTGTGCATGCCTCTTCTGCTATCCATCGCCGCATCCCGTTTATCAAATATGATACATAACATCAACACAAATAAAAAATGGATCATGTAGATCAGCAATTCATTTACCTGCAAATGCAGAAAAGATTTTTGCAATGGTATCATCGTTGTTACATGCGCCCAGGTAATTGATAGAACGATCGTTTTTGCAAAGCCCGCTTTTCGAGTAAAATACAATTGTTTAAAAGGTAATAGCGGAATAGAATACAATCCTAATAAAAAAAAGGTAATTATTATATTATATAGAAATAACTTCAGGAACAATAAGCTAAATAACATACCCAAACATCCAACAACTATCATTGAAAGATAAGAGTATTGTTTTTTTAGAAAATCAAAAAAAGACATACCAGTATGCAGGGAAAATTTACCTAACAGCCAATAAGAATTATACCCGCAAAGGCTGGCAAAAAAAATAAATAGCAGCAAATAAAAATTAACCGGCAAGTGCAATAATAAAAGTGTTTGCAAACTAAGCGCCACTGCACTGCATGCAATAAATATAGAATGAGATAAGATAAAACGAAGAAACTTCATTATGGCGTATAGTAGTAAACAGGATCTGGCGTTATGATAGTATCGCTGCTTTGCCGCGCAAAATCTTTTATATATACCTGAAAATACAACGTATCTGTCGGCGCACCATCACTTATCAATACAGAAGAAAGTGGAATGAGCACGTCGCCTTCGAAGTTTTTTGCCGTGCCACTAAGATCAGGGAACTGCAAAGAATCCTGGTTGCCGGTTAAAATATTTTTTATAAAAATAAATGAAGTGTCTTTTCCGCTTATAAATCCAAGGTCACCTTCTGCATCTTTTATATGGATTGTCAATACGGGCAATGATTGGTCGCCAACGGGCGTACTGCTATGAGCCGAATTAGGAGAAATTGATTTATAAGTGATCACGGGTGCCGAGTCTGTACTATCTTTTTTGCAGGTAATAAATAAAAGGCTAAGTATTGTAATTAAAAAGGCGTACCGCATCTTTGTGTATTATTGTTCAAATTTAATGATTACAAATTGAATACCGCCGTTAAAAATATAAGCCTGCCGGAAAAAATATTTACCGCAAACAACGAAAATTTTACTTCGCTGGCTTTGGAGGTTTTCAATTTTCAGTATAACAACAATTTAACTTATAAGCAATACTGCAATGCATTACGAATTGATCCAACCAAAATCAATACTATAGAAAAAATTCCTTTTTTACCAATTAGTTTTTTTAAAACACATACAATTACAACAACTGATTTTGATCCCGCTATTATTTTTGAAAGCAGCGGCACAACGCAAACAATCAACAGCCGTCATTTAATTAAAGACATTGATCTGTATGAGAAAAGTTTCACCAACGCATTTAATTTATTTTACGGTAAGCCGGAAGACTGGTGCATTCTCGCATTACTTCCATCCTATTTAGAAAGAAATAATTCTTCGCTGGTAATAATGGCCGATAGCTTGATAAAGCAAAGCAAACATGCATCAAGTGGATTTTATTTAAATGAACTGGATCAATTGCAACACACATTAATTGAGTTAGAAAAGCAGCAACAAAAAACATTACTACTCGGAGTAACTTTTGCTTTGCTCGATTTCGCAGAACAATATTCAATGCCATTAAAACATACAACCATTATGGAAACCGGTGGTATGAAAGGACGACGTGAAGAATTAACACGACAGGAAGTGCACGAAATTTTATGCAACAGTTTTCAATTGCCTACTATTCATTCAGAATATGGAATGACGGAATTATTGAGCCAGGCTTACTCAAAAGGCAATGGCATTTTTAATTGCCCGCCGTGGATGAAAATCTTGATCCGCGATGAAGATGATCCGTTCACCATTCATTCGTCAACCAGTAACTTCACAAGCGGCGCAATTAACATCATCGATCTCGCCAATATTTATTCCTGCTCTTTCATCGCCACGGATGATGCGGGAAAGCTTCACGCTAATAATAGTTTTGAAGTATTAGGCAGGCTGGATAACAGCGATATCAGAGGTTGCAGTTTGCTGGTTCTTTAAATTATTTTTAAGTATTTTTTTTGTTATGGTCTTTAGTGCTACTATTAAACATCGTTGTGAACTTGTTCTGTTATTTTTTTTCTTTCAGTGAAAGAAGAAAAAATAATCTCACTTCAACGGTATTGCTACTATTGAGCTACAATTATCGCATATTAATATTTTTTCTTCTTTTAAAAGGTATTCTTTAAGCAATTTTAAGATGTTAGCCATCATATTCTATTTTCGCTAAAACATAACACCAGTAAGGCTTTTAGTTCTGAAAAGCCGCTTTGCCATCATTAAAACGGCAATAGGTTGATTATTAGAGTTTAGAAACGCACTGTATTTTGTCAGCAAGTTAGATAATGAGGCGTGTTATAATCAAAGTTCAAAAAACATTTTAATGAGAAAGTTATTATTTTTTGCTGTTTTAATTAGTAGTTGCACAGCCAGGTACACACCGACTGAAGGGTCAATTGCAATTAAAAAAGAAACTAAAAGATTGCTGGACTCAAAAGTTAACAGGATGGCTGGCGTAACAACCGGCAACCTTACTTACTATTTCATCCTGAATGAAAATAACACGTTTGCAGCGGTTGTGAATATGAACGACTCGAAGAAATATGATTTTTGTGCAGGTACATTTGAGTACAATGCTGATACACTTAATTTGAACTACTATAAAAATTATAAATCAAAATACTTAACAGACAGAGTATTGGTAAATAATTTTGATAAAGAAATGACCTTTTTAGATGCTGATTCAACTAAGAATACAAGAATTAAGATCCTGAACGAGTTGTAGAAAATTTCTTTTTATTTTTTATTTTTTATTCCATTTCGATTATCTACGCTACGATAAAGCTCAATAAAGGTATGCCGTTGAAGTGAGATTATTTTTTCTTCTTTCACTGAAAGAAAAAAAATAACAGAACAAGTTCACAACGATGCTCAATAGCATTACTGAAGTTTGTTCCAAAAAATTACTTAAGATTTTATAATCCCAATACATCTTTCATACTGTACAATCCTGTTTTCCCTTTCATGAATTCAGCTGCTAAAACCGCGCCGGCAGCAAATCCCTGGCGGTTGTGAGCAGTGTGGATGATTTCTATATCATCAATATCGGAGTGATATAATACGCTGTGCGTACCGGCTGCAGGATCAATGCGTTTACTTATAATGGCAATATCTTCCGCATCATCACTTGGATGATTTACCCATTGCTTTTTGCGACTGATGTTTTGCAATATTTGTTCAGCGATAGTAATAGCTGTTCCACTTGGCGAGTCTCTTTTTTCTGTATGATGTATTTCTTCCACACTTACATTGTATGATTTCTGTTGCTCCATCAGTTCTGCCAGCCTGCGGTTTAATTCAAAGAAAATATTTACGCCAATGCTATAATTACTGGCGTATAAAAAACCTGCGTTCTTTTCAATGCACGTTTTTTTTACTTCTTCTAATTTTTCTAACCAACCTGTAGAGCCGCAAACCAGCGGCACGCCTGCTTCTAAGCATTTATAAATATTTTGCACGGCCGTGTGCGGACCGGTAAATTCGACCGCTACATCGCATTGCAACAAGTTCTTTTCTGTCAGCTCGTGCGTATTATTTACATCTATTTTTAAAACTATTTCGTGGCCCTTTTGCAAGGCAATTTGTTCTATTGCTTTGCCCATTTTCCCGTAGCCGATTAATGCTATTTTCATTTGAATGAATTTTTGAAATAATTATCATTGTATTTAGAATACACGTAACCGTTACCATGCCCCATGTGTTTTCTGTCTAAGTTAAGTACCAGACTTATACCATTTGTATTTGCAAACGGGCTATAGCCAGCTTTTATCTGTAAACTTAGATCGCTGCTAACATCGAACTCTTTAAGATGCGCGTCTACCGTGGCATCTACCACATTCAATCCCCAGAAGAGTAAAAAAAACAAAACAGAATAATCTATGTTTTGCCGGAATATATCGCGGTCTGTTCGAAGATCTTCTGCAGAAAAATTCCTGAACTGCGGGTCTATCAACGCATCATTTCCGGGGATTGTATCTGATTTATATAAATAAGCTACGCGCAGGAGCCTGTACGTTTTAAGGTTGTAAAAAAATATCCCGGCAGTGGTTCCTAATGCGCCCCATACGATTGGTATTTTCCAATATTGTTTGTTATAAGCCTGTCCCCAACCGGGAATTAGTGCTGAACGAATAGTTGCTGTAGTTGGATTGAATTTTTTTGTAACGGTATCTGATGCGAAAGCATTTTTAAAAGAACTGTCTTTTTTTATCGCGACTTTTTTTGTGGAGTCTTTGATGACATGCAAACTATCTTGCGCAAAAGTTTTTGTGCTGAAAAAACATAGCACAATCAAAAAAGAAATTATTGAAACTAATTTTTGCATCAACTTACAGTGATATTCAATTTATCCAACAAGCCATTTAATTCTTCCAGCGAATAATATTCAAACGTAATGGCACCGTTGCCTTTTTTGCTATGCACCAAATTTACTTTGGTATTATAGTGCGATGCTAAATTATCTTCAATCTTTTTAAATGCAGGCGGAAGCTGGGTTTTTACCGAATTTTTAACAGCACTGGCAGTATAAATGTTTCTAACAAGATCTTCTGTTTGTCTTACTGATAATCCTTTCTTTTTTATTTCAGAGAAGATGAATAATTGTTTATCGACGAGATCAACATTTATTAAAGCTCTTGCATGTCCCATGCTGATGACGCCGGTGCGAACTGCAATTTGAATATCAGGTGGCAGTTTTAATAAACGAATGTAATTAGTTACTGTGCTGCGTTCTTTGCCCATGCGTTCTGCAACTTGTTCTTGTGTGTAATCCAATTCATCCATTAAACGTTTGTAGCTAAGTGCGATTTCTATTGCATTTAAATTTTCTCTTTGTAAGTTTTCCAGCAAAGAAAGTTCCAACAGCTCTGCATCATTTGCCTGGCGCACATAAACAGGAACATCTTTTAAGCTCGCAATTTTCGCTGCTCTGAAACGGCGCTCACCCGCAATCAATCTATATTTACCCGAAGCCAATTTAGAAACAGTTAATGGCTGAATGATATCATGTATCTTAATAGAAGCAGCCAATTCACTCAATGCGGTTTCATCAAAATCCCTGCGCGGTTGTTTGGGATTAACTTCAATCTGATCTAAAGCGATACGAGTTGAATGCGTTGTTTTTTCAACAATATCTGTTTTTAAATTACCGGCAGTAGTTTTAAGATCCGCATCAATGTTCTGCAACAAGCTGCGGATGCCTTTTCCTAATGCGTCTTTTTTATTATTGGGAGGTGTCATGATTAAGTTCTGAGTTAAAAGTTCTTCGGTAGCCGGTTGTCAGTGGTCGGTAGTCGATCACTCTATTATCCTGTCTTCCTGTTTTATTTTAGTAAGATTATTTTTTTGCAAAATTTCTTTTGCAAGATTAAGATAGTTAACCGCTCCTTTGCTGTCTGAATCGTACAAAATTACAGGCTTGCCAAAACTTGGCGCTTCGCTTAATCTTGTATTGCGATGGATGATGCTGCTGAAAACAATTTCTTCAAAATGTCTACGGACTTCACTTACAACCTGGTTGCATAAGCGAAGACGGCCGTCATACATTGTCATTAAAATGCCTTCAATTTTTAATTCAGGATTTAATCTATTCTGAACAATTTTTATCGTGTTCAATAATTTACCTAAACCTTCCAATGCGAAAAATTCTGTCTGAACCGGCACCACCACGCTATCCGCGGCAACCAAGGCATTCACTGTTATTAAACCTAATGATGGCGAGCAATCAATTATTATAAACTCATAATCGTCTCTTATTGGATCTAATATTTTTTTTAATACCGCTTCGCGATTGGGATAATTGATCATTTCAATTTCAGCTCCTACCAAATCAATATGTGATGGAATTAAATCCAAATGAGGAATATCTGTTTTTAACAACACATCTTTTGCATTGGCTTCATTTACCATGCAATCATATAAGCTTTGCGTAACATTGTGCAGGTCGAAACCCACGCCGGTTGTACTGTTCGCCTGTGGGTCAGCATCAACTAATAATGTTTTATATTCCAACACTGCGAGGCTCGCTGCTAAATTAATTGCCGTTGTTGTTTTACCAACTCCACCTTTCTGATTTGCTATTCCTATTATTCTTGCCATATTAATTCTCCCGCAAAGCGAGATGATTTTATTTATAATTCTATTGTTTCTCCAATTGATAAAAGCTTTAGTTCCACTTCGTGATTCTTAAAATTATCGATCGCTTTCTGATGATCTATTTTTATGTTTTCAAATGTGTCGTAATGTACACCGATTACGGTATTCACCTGTATCATTTTTGCCGCCTGGATCGCATCATCTTGTCCCATGGTTAAATTATCTCCTATTGGTAACACAGCAAAATCAATTTCGGCAAACGTCGGTATTAATTGCATATCAAGCGTCAGCGCTGTATCTCCGCTGTAATAAAAATTTATTTCATCGCTTGTAATTATAAATCCCATTGGGTTGCCACCATAACTCCCATCCGGCAATTGAGAAGAATGGACTGCATTTACACATTTCACCGTTCCAAAATCAAATTGCCATTTGCCGCCGATGTTCATTGGATGATATTTCTGAATACCTTTTGCAGCGTACCACATTGCTACTTCATAAGCAGCAATAATTGTTGCGCCGGTTGATTTGGCAATTGCTTCTGCATCCATAACATGATCGCCATGACCGTGAGTCAGCAAAATATAATCTGCTTCGATGTTATTGATATCAATGTGTTTTGCCAGCGCATTTGGCGTAATAAAAGGATCGAACAATAATTTTTTACCTTTTATAGTTACACTAAAACATGCGTGCCCGTAATAAGTTAATGTCATTTATATAATTTGTGTAAGATTTACAAAATACATATAAGAAATGCTATGTGAACCACTACTTTTCAACATCAGTTTGGTTGACAGTTTGGCAAAAATAACCATTCGGCATAAAATTGGGAACAAAGCCTTATCTTAATTGTTAACTAAGAACATACAATCAAAAAAAGAACATGTACACGATCATTTCAGGAACCAACAGAACGGGCAGCCACACACTTAAAATAGCTTACAAGTACCAGGAGATTTTAAGAGAAAAAGGAATTGAATCAACCGTATTTTCATTAGAAAATGTAGATGTTTTGAACAGGGACGCGACTTTTGAAAAAATTGAGAACGAAATGATCTTACCGACTGATAATTTTATTTTCATTTCTCCGGAATATAATGGCAGTTTTCCCGGCGTGCTGAAAATGCTTTTCGACACTTCAAAAAATCATAAAATATGGTGGGATAAAAAAGCGTTGCTGACCGGTGTATCTTCGGGCAGGGCTGGCAATTTGCGCGGAATGGATCATTTAACCAACATTTTAAATTTTATGAGGATCACGGTTCATCCAAACAAACTTCCTATTTCATCGATCGATAAATTGTTTGATGCCGATGGAAAATTGGAAGATGAAAATACATTGAAAGCAATCCGTAATCAAATAAATGAATTTATTGATTGGGCTAAATGATTAGCTAATAACAATTAAATTTACAAATAACTAAACTCCCGGATATTTCATGAGATCTCCACTTGGCGCTTTTATTTTCGTCGCATTGATGTTGTTATTGGATACCTATGTTTTCCAGGCAATTAAAACAATCAGCCAATCTTTTTCTCCGAAAGTAAGATCGATCATCTACGTTGTTTATTGGTCCATTACAGTTTTGGCGGTCATTGGCTTTTTATTATTTGTATTGACAGATGCGGATTTTATGCCGAGAAAAGTAAGGACTTATTTATTTGCAACTATCATTGGTTTGTTCTTAGCAAAATTGATCGCGATGGTTTTCTTTTTAATTGACGATGTGAGAAGAGCCATTCAATGGGCTGCAGCAAAATTATTTTATGGCAATACCGAAGGAGAAATTGTAAGTGGCGAAGGTATTAGCCGCTCTGTATTCCTAAGCTGGCTGGGCATTGCAGCAGGTGGCGGATTATTCAGCAGTTTAATTTATGGCTACGGCAATAAATATAATTACAATGTTAAGCGCATACAATTGCATTTTGATGATTTGCCTGCAGGCTTCAAAGGCATACGCATCATGCACATCAGCGACATACATAGCGGAAGCTTTACCGATAAAAAAGCAGTGCTTCACGGCGTGCAGGAAATATTAAATGAAAAATGCGATATCATTTTATTCACCGGCGATTTAGTAAATGATAAAGCAACCGAGATGAAAGATTACATGGATGTTTTCAACCAGTTGAAAGCGCCGATGGGAGTTTACAGCACGTTGGGCAATCACGATTATGGCGAGTATGTAAGCTGGCCAAACAATGGAATTACTAAAGCGCAAAATTTAGAGAACTTAAAAATAGTCCATGCACAATTAGGCTGGCGATTATTAATGAATGAACATGTTGCATTGGAAAGAAACGGCGATCAGATCGCATTAATTGGCATTGAGAACTGGAGCGCCAAAGCAAGGTTTCCAAAATATGGAAGAATGGATCTGGCTTATCCCGGCGCAGAAAAATATCCTTTTAAAATTTTGATGAGCCACGATCCCAGCCATTGGGATGCGCAGGTAAAACCTGATTATCCTGCTATTGATCTTACATTAAGCGGGCACACGCACGGCATGCAATTCGGCATTGAAATTCCAGGATTTAAATGGAGCCCTGTTCAATATGTTTATAAAGAATGGGCTGGTTTATATGAAGATGCCAAACAAAAACTATACGTCAACCGCGGTTTCGGTTTCATCGGATATCCAGGCAGGGTGGGCATTTTGCCGGAACTCACTGTTATTGAATTAGTGTGATTTTAATTAACAATTGAGAATTTACAATTGATAATTTTTTTGGAATAAGCTTTTGCTTTTCAATTAACCATCGTTGTGTCTGAATCACGGATTAAACTGATTAAAGGATTTCACAGATTAGTATTCTTTTATTCCGTGACATCAGTGTAATCAGTTTAATCTGTGATTCTAATAATTACGCTTAGATAAAAGCTCAATAGCAGCAATGACGTTGAAGTGAGTGACACAACGATGTTGAGCGAAGTACAAATGCTTGTTCCAAAATAAAAATAACTTTAGTTAGTATTCACCTGCGAATGAGTGCAAAAAAAATCTCCACTTACTTTTTGCGCAAATATAAAGTTAGCTGCATCCCGCTATTGGTTAACTCCATATATTTTCTAAAAACAGGGTGCAAAATTTTAGGTACGAATTCTATTGCACAAACATCGTACTGATATTTTTCAATAGTAAATCCCAGTTTATCAGCTAATGCCTTAAATGATTTAAGGTCGAATTCGTATAAATGAAAAGGACTGTGCATTGGACTTATATTGGTTACATAATTTGTGCCCCGTAACTTATAATACAGGTTTATTATTTTGCCAATCAAATGCCTGGAAGATGGTACTTCAATGTGAATTATTCCATTAGGTTTCAGCCATTTCATGGCTTTTTCCAAACTTGCTGCAGGATGATATAAATGTTCAAATACTGCATCGAATGTTATAAAATCGAACATATTTTCGGGATAATCAACATCTTCTATCATGCCGAGTTTTAACCTGGAAGGATCAATGTTCATTTTGGATAACGCTCTTTCATAAAATGGAATGGACGGCTCGAAACCATACGTATCAAATCCACCATGATTAAGTGAGATCATGCCTTTACCTAAACCGGCACCAACGTCCAAAGCAGTCATTCCATCCTTGAATGGCAATAATTCTTTAACTGTATTTGTTTGAGTTAAAAGATAACTATCTATCCATTTAAATACATAACCATCCGCCCAGTATTTTTCAGGTGGAATTCCATAATGGTCTTGTATATCAAAAGGAATAGGTTGCGGTTGCGCATAAATTAAATTACATCGGTTGCATTTTTGAACGGAAACAGCTATGCCTGTTTTTTTCTTCGGAGAAAGCCCTTGCGATTGATTCAATCGTTGTCCCAGCACTTTATGTTTTGCAGTATCATCACCACACATCTCACATTTTAAAATTTCTTCGAAGAAATATTTTTTCATTTTTCAAATGTAATACAAAAGGGTTCATATAGCATTCTGTATAAGAGCAAAAAAAAATCTCCACTTTCGTGGAGACTTTTTAAGCCGAAGCTTGAGAGTAGATTATTGCTTAGTAATCTTCTTAACCATACTTCCGTTAGAAGAATTTATCTGCAACAGGTAGTTTCCGGAAGGTAATCCTGAAAGCTCGTCTATTGAAACATAATTCGACCCTTTATTTAATTGAATGCTTTTGGTAACAACGATTGCACCTTGCATGTTATAAATTTTTGCTGTAGTTACTTCTGTTTTATTCCAATCCAAACTAATGTTGAAATAACTTGTAAATGGATTTGGTGATACGCTTAGTTCATCAGAACCAGCTTTTAATTTCACCGCGATCACTTTTGAATAATTGATCTTACCATCAACATCTACCTGGGCCAACCTGTAGTAAACTACTGAAGAATTAACTGCAGTAATATCATCGTTAACAGCGTATGAATTTTGAGTTGCTGTAGAACCGTGACCAGCAACAGTTTCTACTGTATTGAATAGAACTCCGTCTTCGCTTCTTTCTACATAAAATTCTTTGCAACTGATTTCCATTGATGTTGACCAACTGATCTTCGCTTCGTTTGTTTCTGGTAATGAAACCGCGAAACTTACTAAAGTGATTGGCAACGGTGCACCTTGTGGATCGATGATCGCTGTTGCATCATCGAGCGATGGAACATTTGCATCTGAATATGCGATTACCCTCGCCACGTTAACGATCGGTGGAACGGTACTGCCTGATGCAGGTGTATTAACTCTTACCTTGAATTGAACATGGAACGAATCATTGGCAACCAATGTACCGCCTACAGAACCGTTTGCTCCTGTACCAACTCTGAAACGTACTGTATTGATAGAACCATTGCTTATGTATTCTGCCTGGTCATCTCCGGAAGCATCTGTTAATGTACCGGCTGTAATACCTGGTGAGTAAATAATTTTTAATGAACCAGGAACATAAGTAACAGCGTTTGTCAATGTATCTGATATCACTGTAAAATTAGCGTTACCAACTCCTGTGTTAACACCAGTGATATTATAAGTAAGCAATTCTCCGGCAT
>Ga0206964_10099_pt1 | contig 26289 bp, 20 predicted proteins | sample Alteio_BWOrgHeat_25_FD_152980 | JGI IMG/M metagenome (GOLD analysis project Ga0206964, IMG submission 152980) | Enriched cells from forest soil in Barre Woods Harvard Forest LTER site, Petersham, Massachusetts, United States -... | ecosystem: Environmental > Terrestrial > Soil > Temperate forest >...
CAATTATGGATCTTTCATACCATACCGCAACCCGGCGAGCCGGGCTTTAGCGATTGGAAAACCGCCGATGCCTGGAAATATATCGGTGGCGCCAATGCCTGGGGAGGGCTAAGCCTGGATAAAAGGCGCGGTATCGTATATGGATGTACCGGCTCGGCTACCTATGACTGGTATGGCGGAAAACGCAAGGGGAATAACCTTTACGCAGATTGCCTGCTGGCAATGGACGCAAACACCGGCCGCCTTTTGTGGCACTTCCAGGATGTTCATCATGACGTTTGGGACAGGGACATCCCGGCAGCACCCGCCCTGGTTACGTTAAAAAAAGATGGTCGCGAGATTGATGCGGTAGTAATAACAACTAAAACCGGCTTTATTTTTACATTCGACAGGGTAACCGGTCAGCCGGTTTATGCTATTACAGAAAAGCCGGTGCCCGCGCATTCAGATCTGGAAGGCGAAGAGCTATCCCCAACCCAGCCTTACCCCGCGTTACCGGCACCTTTTATGCGCCAATTGGTTACCGAAAAGGAACTGAATCCATTTTTATCGGCGCAATCTTACGCCGATGTAAAAAGCCGATGGGCAACCGCCCGGCACGATCACATGTTTAATGCGCCATCCTTACAGGGAACAATAGAGTTTCCGGGCCTTGACGGCGGCGCCGAATGGGGCGGCCCTTCGTTTGATCCTGAAACAGGCTTGCTGTATATCAATGCCAATGAAATGGCCTGGCTGATACAATCCATTTCTATTAATAACATCGCGGCAAAAAATGAAACTGAAATGCAGGCGGGGTTGCGTTTATTTAAGGCGAATTGCATGTCGTGCCATGGCGCAGACCGTAAAGGCTCGGGAAATTTTCCGTCGTTGATCGGGATTGGGAAAAAATATCAGCCTGACGCCTTTGATACGCTGCTCCAGTCGGGCCGCAGGATGATGCCTGCATTCAGGCAATTAAATGCAGCTGAGCGGAATGCCATTGCGGCGTTTATACTTGATCTGAAAGCACAGCAGTTCCGGCCATTTACCGATGCGGCAAGCAAAAATGGTGATCCTTATAGCGTGCCTTATTCAATTGTGGGCTATAATAAATTTTTAAGCCGCGAGGGCTACCCGGCATTATCCCCGCCATGGGGTACTATTAATGCTGTGAATTTAAATACAGGCCAATATGTATGGCGGAAACCCTTAGGTAATGACCCTGAATTTCCGCACGGTAAGGAAGCATCGGGAACCGAAAATTATGGCGGTTCCGTAGTAACAAAAGGCGGCCTGTTGTTTATAGCGGCAACTAAAGATGGTAAATTCAGGGGTTTTAATAAAAGAACCGGCGCATTGCTGTGGGAAGTAACCCTGCCTAATGCGGGTTATGCAACACCGGCCATTTATCAGCTCAATGGCAAGCAATACATAGTTATTGCCTGCGGCGGCGGTAAAATGGCGACCAAAGCCGGCGATAGTTATGTGGCGTATGCTTTGCCGGGCAAGTGATCGCATCCCGGCGTAAAATTCCGGACGGCACCCATGGACATCAAAACGCTTTTGTTATTTAAATTTTGTTAAATTGTCGCTTCTAATTATTTCCGTTTTTTATTGTTACTGAATATGAAAACCAAATCGGACCGCCGTGACTTTCTGAAAAATATTGGCGTTGGCGGCGCTGCTGCCATTTTGCCGCTTGGAAAGGTGGGTATTGCCAAACCAGAAAAAACCGATGAGAAGCGGGCAGCTTCGCCAGTTGAAAAACAAGCCAAACGACCCTATAATTCGGCATATACGGGGCAGCATCTTAGCCGCGTAGCATTCCCGATCGGTGGATTGGGTGCAGGCATGTTTTGCCTGGAGGGATCGGGCGCAATATCGCATGTATCAGTGAGGAACACGCCTGAGATCTTTAACGAGCCCGGTTTATTCGCCGCTATTTCGGTTAAGGGACTCACTAACGGGGCCAAATTACTGGAAGGGCCGGTGCCCGATTGGAAAAAATTCGGGTTGCGCGATGCAGCCAATGGGCTGGGTGGCGCTACAACCGGTTTGCCTCATTTTCACCATGCGAGTTTTAAGGCCAGGTTCCCGTTTGGGTATTTGGATCTCGCCGATAACGATCTTCCGCTGAAAGTACAAATAACCGGATGGAGTCCATTTATATCGACCGACGACGATAATTCGAGTTTGCCGGTTGGCGCTATTGAGTATAAATTTACAAACAGCGGTAAGGCGATGGCGGATGCGGTTTTTTCCTTTAATACCAAGAACTTTTTGCGGATCGATGACGGGAAAAATAGCATCCGCCCGATTAAAAATGGTTTCGTTTTAACCGAAATGGGCACCAAAGAAAAACCTTTCAGAACGGACTTTGCCATTTTTACAGACGAAGGCGATACGCTGGTTGATCACTGCTGGTTCCGCGGCGGATGGTGGGACCCGATTACGATGGCCTGGAACGAGATTAAAAGCGGCAAGGCTAAATCCAATCCACCCGTTGATAACGATGCGCCGGGAGCAAGCTTATATGTGCCCTTTAAACTTTTACCCGGACAGGAGAAAACAATCAAAATAATGCTGGCCTGGTACACGCCGGATTCGGAACAAACTTACGGACAGATGGGTACGCGCAAAGAAAATTGCGACCCCGCAACCGGCTGTTGCAATACGCCCGAGGACCTGGATATTGATAAGTATGACAAAGGCTTTAGCGGGAAGTTTTATAAGCCCTGGTACAGTAGCAGGTTTGGTAACATTGGAGAAGTTTGCAGCTATTGGGTAAATAAGTATGATGAGCTAAAGAAAAAATCAACGCTTTTTAAGGATGCTTTCTTTTCGTCAACACTTCCACCCGAAGTTATGGAAGCGATTGCATCCAACCTGTCCATATTAAAATCTCCGACAGTGATGCGGCAGTTCGATGGGCGTTTATGGTGCTTTGAGGGCTGCGGCGACAACTGGGGTTGCTGCCATGGTTCCTGCACGCATGTGTGGAATTACGCGCAGGCTATTTCGCATTTATTCCCGGCGCTGGAAAGAAGTTTAAGGCATACCGAATTTTGCGAAAACCAGGATACCAACGGCCACCAGACATTCAGGGCCAACCTCCCCATTCAACCTACCAGGCACGACTTTCACGCGGCTGCCGACGGGCAACTGGGCGGAATTATGAAAGCATACCGCGAATGGCGCATCCATGGCGACAATACCTGGCTGAAGAAAATGTACCCCATGGTAAAAACCAGCATGGATTATTGCATCGCCACCTGGGACCCAAGGCATCGCGGCGCTATTGAAGAACCGCACCACAACACTTATGATATTGAGTTTTGGGGCGGCGATGGCATGCATACCAGCTTTTACTGCGGCGCTTTAAACGCCATCATCGCGATGGGTAAATTTTTAAAACAGGATGTTTCGGAATATGAGCAATTATCGGCCAAAGCAAAAAAGGTATTGGAGACCGAACTTTATGATGGCGAATATTTTATCCAGGAAATAACCTATAAGGGACTGAATGCAAAGGACCCGGCTACCGCAAAATCATTTGGCGGAGAGTATTCAAAAGAGGCCCAGGAATTACTTGAAAAAGAGGGCCCCAAATACCAATATGGCAAGGGCTGTTTGTCGGATGGTATTTTAGGCGCATGGATAGGCAGCATGTGCGGGGTTGAAGAAAGCATCGATCCCGAAAAAATAAAAAGTCACCTGCTGGCCGTTTATAAATATAATTTGAAGCAAAATTTGAGCGAGCATGCCAATCCGCAACGTCCTACTTATGCCCTGGGCGATGAAGGCGGCCTTTTACTGTGCACCTGGCCAAAGGGCGGCAAACTTTCGCTGCCATTTGTTTACAGCGACGAGGTGTGGACCGGCATTGAGCACCAGGTTGCATCGCACCTGATGTTAATGGGGCATATAAAAGAAGGGCTGGAGATCGTACGGGCCTCGCGCGACAGGTACGACGGCCGCATCCGCAATCCCTTTAACGAATATGAATGCGGCAGCTGGTACGCCCGCGCTTTGTCGAGCTATGGCTACTTACAAGCGTTAACCGGCGTGCGGTATGATGCCGTTGATAAAACGCTGCATATCGACTCAAAAATTGGTGACTTTACCAGTTTTCTTTCAACCGAAACAGGGTTTGGAACAGTTAGTTTAAGCCAGGGCAGGCCAACCTATAAAATTGTTTATGGAGATATAAATATCCAAAAGGTGCTGGTTTCCGGCAAAGCAGTTGCGGTAAATAGTAAATCAATTTAAAATCAGAATAATGGAAGTAGCAGCAAATACAGTTGTATCCATCAGGTATGTAATGAAAAACGCAGCCGGCGACATTATGGAAGATCTGATGGATAAAGCACCGGTTGAATACCTGCATGGATCAGGTAATATTTTGCCAGGTTTGGAAAAAGGCCTTGAAGGTTTGCCGGCCGGCTTTACCAAGATCATCCGCTTTAAAATTGACGACCATTCGGATGAAAATTACCTGCTGAATGTTAAGATAGATAGCGTAAGGGCGGCAACACCAGCTGAAATAGAAAAAGGAAAGCCGGAACCAAACCAAACCGATAATAGCTGTGGACCAGGCTGCTGCTGCTGAACCAGGGAGAAAGCTATATGACATTTGCTGAGAAAGTTATCTTATTTAATAAAACCCTTACCTATACCGGGCCCGCGCTACCCCCGGGCATCCGGATCATGAACCCCTTCAGGGAGTTTGAACAAACAAGCAAAATTGCGGATACTTTTTACCGCAAATATTATAGCGACAATGAACCAAGACATCTTATACTGGGTATTAACCCGGGAAGGTTTGGCGGAGGGATAACAGGGATCCCTTTTACAGACCCGAAACGATTGGTGTCGGAATGCCATATTGCCTATAATGGTAAACCTGCCCACGAACCTTCATCCGTTTTTGTATACGAAGTGATCAACGCCTACGGCGGCCCCGAAGCGTTTTACAAAAAATTCTACATCAATTCGCTTTTTCCACTCGGTTTCACGGTAGTTGATGCTAATGGTAAGGAAAAAAATTATAATTACTACGATAGCAGGGAACTGCAAAACACGGTAACCGGCTCTATTATTACGAACATCAAGACGCAGATCGCCTTAGGCGTTAATACCGATGTTTGTTTTTGTTTTGGCACGGGTAAAAATGAAAGTTTTCTGCGCCTGCTCAACAATGAACATTCATTTTTTAAAAAGATAGTCGCACTTGAACATCCGCGATTTATCATGCAATACAAAACCGCCACCAAGCAGTTCTATATTGATAAATACCTTTCGGCATTTCACGATGGTGAATGATCCAGGACAAATTGCTTTAGCACGATGGCATGGTTGATTTTTTCTTCGCGGGAGGAAAATAAAAACGTTACTATTTTGTGTTGGTGCAGATCTGCAAACAGTTCGTCCAGTGCTGCAGATGCATTTAATTCAGCATAATATTTTCGCTGAAACTGGTCCCACTTTACCGGGTCGTGATCGTACCATTTGCGTAGTTCGGTCGAGGGGGCAATCTCTTTAAGCCATTTATCAATATGTGCATCCTCTTTCTTCATTCCACGCGGCCAGAGACGGTCCACCAAAATGCGGTAGCCGTCACGCTCCGAGTAAGGTTCATATATTCTTTTTACGTTGATGACCATTGGCAAAACGGTTGGGGTTTTAATAATTAAAAGTACAGGTTATTTTAATACAAAAAAGATCTGATGGATACAATGGGTTTTCTACGCATTTAAACACGTTTTTTTCTGCACTGTTTTGCGTGTTTTTACCCGGTGCAATATTTTCATTACATAGTATCTTTATTACTGCAAAAAATCCTTGCAACATTTCGCAGGTATTACAGCCATGCGGAATATTGCTTAAGTGCATCAGCACAAACAATAATTATCACACAAACGCTAAAACCAACCAATCATGGCAAATCAAGTAAAAAAAGTGTCTCCCGGCCCATCAGGAGCCAAATCACTTCTTATTCCGATCACCAACATTTATGATGGCAACGACTATTCGGCACAAATTTTAATTGGCAGTAAAGATGTGCCCGCAAATGTAATATTGGATACCGGCAGCAGCACTATAGCGGTTACCCCCAAGGTATACAAAGCAGCGAGCGACAGAAATTTAAAACCCACTACACTGGCGCAGTTGGTAACATATGGCACCGGCGGATGGGCGGGGCCAGTGGTAAATACCACATTAACTATCGGCTCAGGCTCACAGCAGATCATCCTCGATAATTCCCCGATAGCCATAACAGATATTCAGCAAAAAAATAATTTTAGCGGCGTTGATGGCATTATGGGGCTTGGCTATAACGGCCTTAACACGGCCTTTGATTTTAAAGCTTACCTTGCCAAAACCGCACCCAAATCGCCTTTCACGTTCCCATGGCCGTTTTCATCGGGTAGTTTTAAAACATTTGCCACTAAGTTTGTTAACCTGATCCGGTCGGAAAAAGTTCCGGAAATAGAATTCGATCCATATTTCACCGAACTGGAAAAGAAAGGCGTAACCGCGAATAAGTTCGCATTTTATACCAGGCGTTCGTGGGTGCACTATGCCACGACCAACGCTGGCCAGGTTGCTAAAGACCCGCTGAACAACGGCTTTTTTGTACTGGGCGGCGGCGAAGAGCAAACCGAACTTTACTCGGGCAACTTTATTGATGTGGATGTGGTACACGATCTGTACTATAACACCAACCTGGTAGCCGTACAGGTAGAAGGCGGCGAGCGGATAGCAGCACAGCCGCTGCAATCGCAATATGTGCCGTTTATGGTCTCCAATTCAATTATCGACAGCGGCACCAGCGCGTTGGTACTGGCAGATGATGTTTACAAAGCCATTGGCGATTCGTTCCAGAAATTGAACCCGACGTTTAATCACCAGATAACGCTTGCCGCACAGGACGGGATAGCGATGATCGATCTATATCTTTCAAAGTGGCCCAAGATCAATTTTATATTTACCGGTATAAATGGCGGCAACGAAGTAACTTTAACCTGCGACCCGCATACTTACTGGCAGGTAAACTTCCCTGCACCTGGCAAGGCAGTATACCAGATCGCGCCATTGGGCCAGGAGCCGAATCAATCCATATTCGGGCTGCCGTTCATGAATAATTATTATACTGTATTCGATCGCTCGACAGATGCCAACGGTATCATCAGGTTTGCTCCGATAAAGTAAACTTGCCCGATAATACAAATGAAAAAACCTCCGGCTTTGCGGGAGGTTTTTTTATGGATTGAGTGTGGTGGAGAATAAATTAAAAAAGGGCGTTTTTCGCCTTTGCCCGGGCAAGGAAATCCATTATTCCGATCTCAAACTCTTTATCGGGTTAACAATTGCCGCTTTTATCGACTCATAACTAACCGTAAGCCAGGCAATGCCTAAAGCCGCTACAGAAGCAGTGAAAAAAACCAGCCAGCTAACATTTATATGATAGGCAAAACCGGCTAACCAACTGTTGACAGCGTACCACGAAAGTGGTATGGCTATAAGGATAGCGATCAGGATCAACCGGGTTATTGAGAAGGATAATAGATAGACGAGGTTTAACACGGATGCACCTAACACTTTCCGCACGCCAATTTCTTTGGTACGCTGCTCGGCCATAAAAGCGGATAAGCCATATAAACCCAGGCAGGATATAAAAATACCGAGAGCAGCAAAAAGATTAAAAATGTTACCCATCTGTTGTTCTCCTTTGTAAAGGTTAGCCAGATCCTGGTCAAGGAAATCAAACTTGAAGGGGTAAGCAGGATTGAGTTCCTGGCTTATTTTTGCTAAAGCCTGAATGGTGGCGTTGGTTTTACCAGGTAATGTTCGCACCACTACAAAACCACCCATCTTATTAAGGGGCATAACTAATGGCTCTATGGCCTGCGAAACCGGTTTAAAATTAAAGTCTTGTACAACACCGACGATAGTGCCCTTGTTACCCCAAAGCGTTAGCGATTTACCTACTGCGGTATTCGCATTTAAACCCATAATTCCCGCCATTTTTTCGTTAATCATGTAGTTATTTGAGTCCGTTTTAAATGCTCTCGAAAAACTTCGCCCGGTTAATACCTTCACTCTGAATGTATGGGTAAAATCTTCATTGACAGCAATTACGGGAAACGACATTTGCGAGTGGGGGTCCTTGCCGTCCCAGCCTACGCTAAGGGTCCAGCTCCCCAGGTTGGTGGGCAGGTCGGAGATGACAGCAAAATCGCTCGTCAGTGGGTTTCGCGCTATTTCATTTTTGAAAGCCTGCTGTTTGCCCCAGATATCCCCTGTCATCGGCACGTAAAGGAGATTAGCCTTCTCAAAGCCAGGGTTCCTGTCCCTGATAAATTTAAGCTGATTATAGATAACCACTGTGCCCACCAGCAATACGATGGAGACCATGAACTGAATTACGACCAATGCATTACGGAACAGTAAATTGCCGCCCATTGATTTTACATTCCCTTTGAGTACTTTAACGGGGTTGAAGCCTGAAAGAAATAAGGCCGGGTAGCTGCCGGAAATTAGCCCGGTTAGCAAGGCAATGCCAAAAAGGCTTAACCAAAGCTTCACATCCGACACATCGATGGCGAGTTTTCTGTTCGCCAGTTCATTAAATACAGGGAGGAATGCCCGGACGATCACGATTGCAAGCACTAAAGACACGAAGGAAATCAATACTGACTCGCTTAAAAACTGGAGGATCAACTGCCCCCGTACAGCGCCTGCTACTTTACGCAAGCCAATTTCTTTGGCCCTGCGGGCCGAACGTGCAGTAGCCAGGTTCATAAAATTGATACAGGCCACTACAAGGATCAAAATAGCGATGATAAAAAAGATGTTTACGTATTGCGCATTTCCATGCCCCGGCATATCTCCCAATCTTTCGGGTGCCAGATGGATTTTGGTTAGCGGCTGCAAATAAAACAAAGCCTTGGTTCCGGGGCTATGTTTTTGGAAGACCTGGTCGATCTGTTTTTCCAGCCTGGATACATTAGCAACTGAAGGGTCAAAGTTTTTGTCCAATTGAATATAATCCCAAAAATTGAAGTTATCCCATACATTATTTTTCAGATCGGTATTTGTTCTTGCCAGTGATGTCATTGGCAAAACGAAGTCGAATTGAAGATCGGAATTTGCAGGGATATTGGCTAAAACGCCCGTTACTACTACGTTTTCATGGTTGTCTTTTCGTATGATCTTTCCAATGGGATCTTCGCTTCCAAAGTATTTTTTGGCCATTGCCTGCGTTATCAAAATGCCGTCAGCCTGCTTTAATGCGGTGGCGCGGTCGCCTTCAACTAAAGGGTACGAAAACACGTCCATAAAACTCGCGTCAGCAAAAAACACACCATCTTCCTGGAACTTTTTGGCGCCTGTTTCTAACAGCGTAGTATTGGCCGGTTGTATGCGAACCATATTTTTAACGACCGGCATTTGTGCTTTCAATCCGGCGGGCATACCTGCCGAGTTTGCGGCACTTTTGGAATCACCGAAATCGCTGGCGATACGATAGGTCTGGCCCGCATTTGTATGGAACTTGTCGTAGCTTAATTCATTTTGTACCCAAAGCAGGATCAGGATACTTGATGCCAGGCCTATCGCTAAACCTGTTATGTTAATAATAGAATAAGCTTTATCCTTTATTATATTTCGGTAAGCGAGTTTAAAATACGTTTTTAACATGGTGATGCTTTTTGAATGACTGGTTAAATTTATAAGCTGTTAAATAATACTATGCCAATGTTTAAAATCCGTGCCAACAATACAACTCAGTGATAATTAAGTATTTGCACTAATTTGTCGCACGGCACCGTTCGAAAACGTTACAATAACCGTGCGTTTTTATTAGTTGTGACGCGCCTGGAAATAGCCATACGGATGATGCCCGCAAGATAAGGCTCAAACCCGGAAAGGGACTGTCTTTTTTTCGAAGATCGTTTGGGAATAGAAAACATTAGAAAGTGTTTCGGCACATTCGAAGATTTACAGCGAACTTCCTAAGCTGAAACTCGTCGTGGCGCGCGAAGCTCTCCTTCGCGGCTACAGCGGACTTTGTCCGCCGTAGCTCGCTTCGGCGAGCGAAGGCGGAGAGGGAGGGATTCGAACCCTCGATACCCTTTTGAAGTATACACACTTTCCAGGCGTGCTCTTTCGACCACTCAGACACCTCTCCTTTTAGTTGAAATGGTTGTAAGAAGTTGTAAGAGTTCAAAAAATAAACTGTTACCACCATCACCACCGTTTTTCAAACGTGGGTGCAAATGTATGCTTTTACACACAATAAAAAAAGCGCCACGGTAAACCGCGGCGCTTTCATGAAAAACTCAAATCACATCATTTATTAGCTTACCCTGTCCATATGCTCATCATGGCGTATGGTGCGGTTTATTCTTCTTTCTTCGCGGCGCATGTGGCGGCGTTCAAAACGGTTAACACGACCGTCGGCCAGGGCCATGCGCCTATCGCGGTTTAAATGCCTTTCTTCATTGCGCAGGTGAAATGCTTGCCCGCGGGTTATTTTATGGGTGCGAACATCCATTGCTATGCGACGATTCTCTTTGCGCTCCATACGGTTAATGCCTTTAATCGGTCTAACAGGTGCTTGTGCGTTTGCCATTGAGGTGATAGCTAATGCTGCTACCAGTAAACCTCCGAATATTTTAATTTTCATTTTTTTAATTTTTATGTTGTTTATTGAATAGAGTGTTTCTGCAGATAGTAGTTTAATGGCGGATTGTTAAAAGATGTTAACGGGTGGTTCATAGTTCATGGATCATAGTTCATAGCAAAAAAAGCCAATCACAAATTTTACCACCACGACTAATCAACAAGTGAACCAATCAACTTAATCCAACCTAATCAACCACTCACTAAATCAACTAAATTCCCTATGTTTGCAACGGACCGCCGGGCAAGGCGGCCAGTAATAAAAAGCGTGTATAGTTTCAATGCTGAGCATCAACGAGATTAAAAAACCTATTGCCGCTGATATTGATGTTTTTGAAGGGAAGTTTAAGGCTTCTATGCAAAGCTCAGTACCGTTGCTCGACCGTATTACCCACTACATTGTAAAACGCAAAGGCAAACAGATCAGGCCCATGTTTGTCTTTTTTTCGGCCAGCATTTGTGGCGGCATAAATGAAAGTACCCATCGTGGCGCCGCCCTGGTTGAATTATTGCATACTGCAACCCTGATACACGACGACGTCGTTGACCACTCCTACCAGCGGCGCGGATTTTTCTCCATCAATGCTTTATGGAAAAATAAAATAGCAGTTTTGGTAGGCGACTACCTGCTGTCCAAAGGCTTGTTGCTTTCTATTAAATATGATGATTTCCGGTTTTTAAAAATTGTTTCGGGCGCCATGGAGCAAATGATAGAGGGTGAATTGCTGCAGGTTGAGAAAGTGCGCAAAATGGATATCCAGGAGCCTGTTTATTACGAGGTGATCAGGCAGAAAACCGCTTCGTTAATTGCCTCCTGTTGCGAATGCGGCGCGGCATCGGCCGGGGCGGATGATGCGACCATCGAGAAAATGCGCCTCTTTGGCGAAAAGATCGGCATTGCCTTCCAGATAAAGGATGATATGTTTGATTTTGGAACGGACGACGTTGGCAAACCCCTTGGTATCGACATCAAAGAAAAAAAGGTAACCCTCCCGCTCATCTATTCGCTTAATAACAGTACCCCCGACGTTAAAAAGCAAATGATCAACCTGGTTAAAAACCATAACGACGACCCCCAAAAAATAGCCCAGATCATCCGCTTTGTGAACGAGACCGGGGGCCTGCAATACGCCGAAACCCAAATGAAGAAATACCAGGACGAAGCTTTCGAAATACTGAATACTTTTCCCGAAGGCGAATCGCGCAAAGGGCTGGAGCAATTGGTGCGCTTTACTACTGAACGCAATAAATAATGCATAATGAATTAATTTTCATTTCGGGCTTTATCGTTTTTATCCTGGCAATGCTCGCCATTGATCTTGGCCTGTTTGCCGATGATAAAAAACCGGTAAGCATCAGGCGGGCCACCATCATGAGTGTGGTTTGGATCTGCTTCGCGCTTTGTTTTTATGGCCTCATCCTCAAATATGGCAACCTGCTGCATCATATCGACAGCTTTTCCAGCCTGCAGCAGATCAATGCCGCCAATTTTCATCACCTAACGCTCGATCCTAATAATTTACCGGCAAGTTTGCAGCTGTACCGTAAAAACCTGGCGCTGGAGTTTATCTCGGGCTATGTAGTAGAATATGCCTTGTCTGTCGATAATATTTTTGTGATGGTATTGATCTTTACAGCCTTCGCGGTCGACCAGAAACATTATCACAAAGTGCTTTTTTGGGGCATCATTGGCGCCATTGTTATGCGCTTCGCTTTTATTTTCCTCGGCTCAACGCTCATCAGCCATTTTCACTGGATCTTATATTTGTTTGGGGCGTTTTTAATGTACACCGGCATTATGATGTATGTTAACCGGAACGATAAAGCAGAGATCGACCCCGAAAAACATGCCATCGTCCGGTTCGCCTCAAAGTATTTTGCCATTCATCCCAAATTTCATGGCGATAAATTTTTTGTCAGGATCGATCATAAAAAACTCGTTACGCCCCTGTTCCTGGTGCTGCTCATTATTGAAGGTACCGATCTGTTATTCGCCGTCGATTCCATCCCTGCGGTGTTTTCGATCACCAAAGATCCCTATATCGTTTTCTTCTCCAACATATTCGCCATACTCGGCCTGCGGTCGATGTTCTTTTTGCTGGTTAACGTGATCGAAAAGTTCCATTACCTTAAAACCGGCCTGGCGGTGTTGCTTGCCTTTATCGGCGCAAAAATGCTGGCCGCAAATTACGTCGACGGGATAGGCCTTACCACGGGCAATTCGTTGCTGGTAATTTTGATGATCCTGCTGGTCAGCATCGTGGCATCGCTTTTATTTCCAAAAAAAGTAGCGGTAGCAAAGTAATTGTTTTCACTATTGGGTTTTACAACGGATAGCGTAGGCAGCTAAAATTGATCATAACTTGTACTGCTATTGATCCGGCTAACTTGCTTGGTCAATTTTTGGCTAAAGCCGTTCGTTAATAGTTCCTTATCCCGTCGGCTGAAGCCGACGGCAATGAATTAAAGAAGCGATATTTCTGTTCATTGCCGTCTGCTTTAGCGGACGGTTGTTAGGTAAATGGATATAGTGGCTTTAGCCAAAAATTTTGCGCGACGCTGTATGTTTAGTTCTCAAAAAATAGTTAACGATTCATCTTACCAATATTTTTTACGCCTTACCCACAAAAAACGTCACAGATCCTGTTATTTTAATCTTCCTGATTAACTTTGTAGTGGGCTGTTATGAAAGAACTATGAATGTTAAACGAACTATTCCCACCCTTTACGAATGGGCCGGCGGCATGGCGGCCTTTGAAAACCTGTTCGACAAATTTTACGATAAGGTTTTGGCTGATGAGGTGCTGGAGCCTGTTTTTAAACACATGTCGCCCCAGCACCGATTGCATGTGGCGCATTTTGTTGCCGAAGTATTGGGCGGACCCAAAGTTTACAGCGACGCTGAAGGGAGTCATTTTGAAATGATCAGGAAGCACCTGCAAAAGTACCTGACAGAAAAACACCGGAAACGCTGGATGGACCTGTTACAGCAAACAGCTGATGAAATGGACCTGCCTGCCGACCCCGAATTCCGCTCGGCCTTTATGGCTTATTTAGAATGGGGCACACGGATCGCCGTAATTAATTCAAACCAGGATAACGTGTCCGAAGATCCAAACGTCCCGATGCCCAAATGGGGCTGGGGTATTCCAGGCGGGCCATATTTGGGCTAGTGATTAGTGATAAGAGACCAGAGATTAGTCTAAAATAAAGCCTTTATGTTTCGGTCAAAATAACTGGTAAAAAAAATTTAACCACGGAGGTCGCAGAGAAGGCACAGAGATACACAGAGAAAAAATTACAAACTATAAAGCTTTGTGCTCTCCGTGTTTTTTCCTTTGTGCTCTCCGTGTTAAAAATTCTTTAGTTATATAGAAGTTATTGGAAAAACATATATGTCGCAAAATTACTTTCCGTCTAAAAAACCTATCTTAGTAAATGCACATTTTTGATAACGTATTTAAGTTTTCTTTTTTCAACATCCTGGATATTTTCCTGGTGGCGCTGCTTATCTACCAGTTATATAACCTTATCCGGGGTACTATTGCCGCAAATATTTTTATAGGCCTTGCGCTTATTTTCGGGATGTATTACGTGGTGCAGGCGCTGCATATGCAGCTGCTGACCAAAATTTTGGGCAAATTTGTTGATGTGGGCATCATCGCCCTTATCGTTGTGTTTCAGCAGGAGGTACGGCGATTTTTACTGTTGGTAGGTAAAAATGCTTCCCTGCAGCGCAACCGCGCCTGGTGGCAATACTTTTTCGGCCGCACCGAAGCCGAAAAAAATAATTATGCCCGTATAAAACCTATTATTGATGCTTGCAAAAGCCTTAAAAGTACCCGCACGGGCGCGCTCATCGTTTTTGCCAAATATTACGACGAACAATTTTACCAAAACAGCTGCGAGGTGATCGACGGTAAAATATCCAAGCGCCTGCTCGAAAGTATATTTCAAAAAACCAGCCCGCTGCACGACGGCGCGGTGGTAATAGCCGAAAACAAGATCAAATCTGCCAGCTGTATTTTACCGCTGACCGAAAAAACCGATCTGCCGGCACAGTTCGGGTTGCGGCACCGTGCGGGCATCGGCGTAACCGAAGCCAATGATGCCACGGCCATCATCATCTCCGAAGAAACGGGCGAACTATCGTACGCCAAGCAGGGCCGTGTGAAAATGAATATCAGCTTTGCCGAATTGGAAAAATTATTGAATAAGGATTTTTAAATTCTCCGGGCGATCATTGCGAGCCTGCCGGCAGGCCGGCAGGGAACAGCTTGTCCCGACCAAGTTCAGGAAAGCAATCTCTACGGCGGACATTCACGAACCGCGCTGCTTTTGGTTTACGGCGTACGGCATACAGGTAACTCGCCCAAAATGCGGTAACCCCGATGTGCATTTTGGTTTCATTCTGAACCGCTGCCGCTCAATTGCCGCGAGGGCTGTTACCTTTGTCTTGACACAAAAGTAACCAAAAAGTCAAGTCACCAGTTAGGCTTCTTTGCGCACTTGGCCATTGCCGTACAAAGCCAAAAAAACCTTGGGCTGTCCCCACTTTAGTTGGGACCGGGCTACCCTATGGCTTTGTTACCCTTAATGCCCCAACAAAAATAGGGACTATGCCCTGCCCGGCCCCACAGCCTTGCCGGTTTTTTTCGCTTTCTCCCGAAGCTTATCTGCTGACGGGGACAGGATGGCCCTCCTCGCAATGAGCGACTTTTATGCTATGGATTGTTGGGAAATTATGCAAATCGGCGGCAACTGGGTGTTCCGCATCTCCTCCAAGCTATTTGCTTATCGTTACAATGCTATCAAAGCTGCATGGTGCGCAAACTGCTTTGCCGTTTAAGGTGATGGCACTTACCGATTGTGTGGAATAACATCTTCCCTGGGTACACCACCTCTTTTGGCCTGTTCTATTTAGCATCCTCCTTGTATGTTTTTAACGTATCTGTTAAAAATGTATACAACTCATCATAATCGCATTTTAAAAAGTAGGTGTTTATTACGGCAGGGCTGCCATATTTTTTATAGCAATCTGCCGCTGATTTTCGCTTAAATATATTCGATTGACTTTTTATAAATTCTTCAGGGCTATTTACATGCACTACAATTGACATTGGATAATCCCCTTCTTCTTTAGTGATCCTGGTTATGCTATTCAAGTTTATAAACCCACACGAAGCTATATACGAATTATTCATAATACCATCCATATTAATAGTCAAACCATATTTAATCACAAAAATTCTATAAAACACATTCGCGGTAAGCGGGCCGCAAACACTTATAACAATAAGCCCCATTACAAATATTTCCTGGGGATATTTGTAACGATAGGTGATTACAAAACTGGCAGGGTTTACTACAATCCAGAGGCCCAGCAGGAAAGCACCCAATACCGCAAGTGAATAGCCGCTAAGGCCATATTTATTTAATGGTATAGCTATATGATCTGCATCCGTATTAAAATCAACCTTCATTTCGCTTAATTTTTATTTTATAAGTTTAGTAAAATTAAATGCGATAAAGGATTTTATAGCCGCTCATTTAGGTGCATAAAAAGTTCCTGTCCTGGCGCCAGGACATTGTCTCTTTGGGCCAGCGCTGTATACAGCCCAGAAGCGGGATGGCTTTCGACATTAAAAATTAACATGAAAACTATTTTATTGGAAAATAGAATTTCTTTTTTTTAAATTTATTGTCGAATTAAACCTTATTCAAATGGCAGAGCGCGACCTATTTAGCAAAATAACAAACGGTGTTAGTTTGGTTCTGATTCCAATTCTCGTATTGATCGTTAGTAGCCAACATACAGAGTCGATAAAAGATAAAGACGTTCATGCCAAACTTGTAGAATTAGCGATTAATATACTAGATAAAGAGCCCGCCAAAGATGACACAAACATTCGGCGCTGGGCCACCGAGGTGATTGATAAATATTCCGGTGTACCTTTTGGCGCAAGTACAAAAAAAGATCTGATAGAGAAAGTTCCCCTCAATAATGATATACCAAGTTTCTATAAAGGCATTGCCATTCCTAAATTTTCCTCCGGTCCCCTGCGTATCGACAGTAACGTTTTGGCGGGAGAAAACGTAAGTTACTATCTTTCGCCGAACACGGATACTGCTAAAAATTTAAATAGGGATTCCGTAAGGGCTATAATCATTCATGTACTTTATGGCTCTGTAAAGGGAAGCCTGGCATGGTTTAAATCGATCAATTCCCATTCATCAACTCATGTGGTCATCGGTTTTGATGGCAAAATTTATCAAATAGTTCCTTTTAATTATAAAGCGTACCATTCCGGCCGCGTGGTAGAAAAAAATAATAAAGACAAAATTGAGGTTTTTAAAACTTCAAACGGCACTTATGCTGCTCCGAACGATGCATCCATAGCCATTAGCCTGGAAGGATACGGAAATTCGAAGTTCACGAGTAAACAAATCGAAGCTTGTAAGGATGTTTGTTTTCAAATCGCGAAAAGATATAAAATAGCAGGCATACTTAATCACAGCGATATAAATGCCTCGAAAGTTTGTCCCGGCCCAAATTTCCCGATCGAAGAAATACGCAAAAAAGTCCTCGGCTCCCCTCGTTAGTCTGGATCTATAATTACGAGTGTTCGATAGATCGCAAAAAAGGGCTTTTTCATTGGAACGCAGTGAAGAATCTTCTAAAAATGACAGGTATACCGCATACTCATCGCGTTTAGAAGATCCTTCGCTCTCGCTCAGGATGACAAATAAAAAAAATTTATACGCTCTCGAACAATTAGGATTGCAAATCGCGAACATTGGCAAAGCAATGATGCGTTTTGCATCCCCGCTTACCTATTTACTTATCGTTACAAAGCTACTAAAGCTACATGGTGCGCAAACTGCTTTGCCGTTTAAAGTGATGGCACTTACCGATTGTGTGGAATAACATCTTCCCTGGGTAACCGAAATATCCATGTGCAGGGTATCGGCAGGCAGCGCGGCCAGCTTCAAAATATAGGTTTGTGTTTGGTTGCCGATGATCATCACAAACCTTTTGTCTTTTTGTGCGCTATCCACCAATAGGTTAATGTTACTGCCAGTTACCGAGCTGGTTACCGATAGATCGCTGAGTTTATAGGGTGATGTGGGCGATAAAAACAAATCGGCGCCGGTTGTTTTGTCAACTATGCGCACATTGGCCGATAGGATCTGCATTGCCACCGGCGCCACCAGGCATTGGCCGTCGTTATTTTTTGTGCAGGCGCTCCACCCGCTGCAGGCCAATAGCAATAGTAAAAGGTGTTTGGTTTTCATGGGGCTTGTTTGTGTTATCACTCTCCGGTAGTTTTAATCAAGATACGAAGAGGAAGGCATAAATGTAACAGGCGGTACAAGATATGCAAAGTTTGATACCTATCAGCGGGGCACGAGTAGCCCAACGCTTTCGGCCGACGCGGATACTCGCGCCAGAGGAGGGGGTACGCGCCAGACGAGGGTTTTTTAATTGGGATACGAAGGGTAAGCCATAAATGTAACATTTGGTTCTAGATATACAAACTTGATACGTGTTTGTAGGGTAGAGGTATCCCAATTTTTTTTGGCGTGAGAACATACGCTCAAAAAAGAACCATGCGTGGCACAGATAAAACATATAATCAAGGTCACGATTATTTTTTATAAATTTAATCTCAAATTAAACCTTTTCAACATGGATTACTTATACGAAAACCTAGGAGATGAAAGATTTCAAGAATTTTGTAGTAATCTTATAAGTAAAGAATTTCCAAATATTCAAGCTTATCCTATAGGCCAACCGGATGGTGGTCGAGATACATTGGTTTTTTCAATGAATGAATTGGAGAAAGAGTTCATTGTGTTTCAGGTTAAATTCGTTAAAAATGCTAATGAAGAACGAGATATCCACAAATGGTTGACTAGTATTATAGAGGAAGAAAGTAAAAAAATTGACAAACTTATTCCAAGAGGAGCTACACGATTTTATTTGTTAACGAACGTAAAAGGAACTGGTCATTTAGATACTGGTTCAAAAGATAAAGTAAACCATATTTTAGAAGCCAATATAAAAATACCGTCTTTATGCTGGTGGAGAGAGGATTTGAATATCTTATTTGAAAAAGACCCGTTATTCAAATGGTCGTTTCCACAAATATTAAACGGTCAAGATATCTTGAATTCAATACTTTTTGAAAATATAAATGAAAATAAAACTAGAAGGGAAAGTGTTATTAAAGCCTATTTAGTTGATCAGTATTTGAGAGATAGTGAAGTGAAGTTTAAACAAATAGATCTTAAAAACAAGTTACTCGAACTATTTACCGACGTTCCAATTAGACTAAAAAATTTAACGAAAAAAATAAAATTTTTAGAAACACTTTCAACGCGTTATTTAAAGAAGAATTATTTCTGAGTAGAGAGTCAATGGATCGGCGGGGTGCTGCTGAAATTTTGTTACATCCATTTTTACAGAAAAACATTGAAAGGGCATTATTGGAAGGGGGGCCGGGACAAGGTAAATCAACTATTTCCCAATATATTTGCCAAGTTCACAGGGTTAGATTACTAAACAAAAAAGCAGAAATTGATTCTTTACCCAATAATATAAAGAATACTCCGGTTAGATTACCGTTTAAAATCGATTTGCGACACGTTGCGTCTTGGATTGAAAATCAAAATCCGTATAAGGGAGATATTAATGACGATGCATTTAAAAAGATTTGGGCTAAAAGCTTAGAATCGTTTTTAATTGGACATATCTATAGCCATTCGCTTTTAGAAGATTTTACAACGAACGATTTTATTGCCATTTGTAAAGTGAGTTCAATATTGTTTGTATTTGATGGCTTTGATGAAATTGCTAATGTTCAATTAAGAGGAGAAGTAATCGACTTCATTAATAAAGGAATAAATAGGATATCATCAAATGCTAAATCCATTCAAATAATTATAACAAGCAGACCAGCGGCATTTTCTGACTCCGTCGGATTTTCCGTTGATAACTATCCTCATTTTGAACTTGTAGACATTACCCCGAAAATTATCAATGCATATCTTGAGAAATGGATTAAAGCCAGCGATTTGAACATAACTGACGCTAATGAGATAAAAAAACTTGTAAACGAAAAATTAAAATTACCACATTTAAAAGATTTGGCGAAAAGTCCAATGCAATTAGCAATATTTATAAGTCTGCTAAGAACGAAAGGACAATCTTTGCCAAATAAAAGGACTGCTTTATATGACAGTTATATAAACTTATTTTTTGATAGAGAGGCAGACAAAAGCTCTTTGATTTTAGAGAAAAGGGATTTAATTATTGATATTCATCAATATCTTGCGTGGGTTCTTCATTCTGAAGCCGAGTCGTTAAAAAATTCTGGGATCATAAATGTAGATGAGTTAAAAAAAAGGGTAAAAGAATTTTTAGCAAAAGAAGGGCACGACACTGCAATTGCCGATCAATTGTTTGACGTAATGAAAGAAAGGGTTTGCGCTTTGGTGTCGAGAGTTCAAGGAACTTTTGAATTTGAAGTACAACCATTAAGAGAATATTTTTGCGCGAAATATTTATATAAAACCGCACCGCATTCCGACGCCGGTTCGCCTAGAACTGGGACCAAGCCCGAACGGCTTTATGCAATTTTAAGAAATTTCTATTGGCAAAACGTCGTTCGCTTTTTTGCTGGTTGCGCTGACCGGGGAGAATTGGATATGATTATACAGGAATTGAAAGACTTGCAAAATGATGAGGTATTAAAATATACTCATTATCCAAGGATTATAACAGGCCAAATACTTTCTGATTATGTTTTCACTCAAGCTCCCTTTAAAGTTAAGGAAGCTGCAAGCATAATTGTTGATAGTATAGTTAAAGGTAATATTCTAAATCAGGAAAGCTTTTGGAGTAATAGCGAATCAATTTTACTACCAGTCGATTGTGGTAGGTTGGAAGTCATTATGGGATGTATAGAACAACTAAAAAGTTTTCATAAAAATGATTTTGCGGACGAAATACTAAGTATAATTAATAATAATCCTTATGATATCGCGAAAATTTGGGAAGAGCATATTCCCTCAATCAATGGCAAAGAATTAACGGAATGGCTACGATATGGCCAAAGCCTTAAACTTATCAAAAATTTGGCCCCTGAACTATTATTAAAATTATTAAAGTATGACCGCACCGACTATAGTATTGAACGTTGTAGTATCATATTTAATGGCAATAGATTAGATATTGTGGATGGCGAAAAAGAATTGAAGAAATTTGTATTTAGAAGCATACTTGACGGTGATCTAAGGATTACCAATATGAACTATGTCGGTAAAAGTTTTTGGTTTCTAAGTGCTATGTTGCACCCTCACGTATTTGAAGAGCTATTAAATATGGCAGGGGGTCAATCTCAGACTTTACTGGAACATATACTCACGTACTTAGGCGGTCGTGGTTCAAAAGCAGATTCGCTTAAAATGCTTTCAGATTTTGAAATTATCGACGAAATAGATTCTAAAATAAAAGAATATTACAATTCAATTGAAGAAACATTGAAGCTTCCGGTCCAACTATTTAGAAATGATTTATCTCCTTGGGATACGCTCATTGAAATCGGAAGGTCTTTTTTTGGTGATAACGATAGTTTTATTTTACTCGGCACAATTGCGGCTGGAGTTAAATCAAAGAAGGAAGTGTACCCGGAGTTTTCGGACTTGCATAACTCAAATATATCTTTGTGCAAAAGAATAAGATCCGCTAGGATGAAATCTGGAAATATAAAATATTGGGAAAAATTACTTCGAAATGAAGACTATTTACCATTTACATTGATCGTTTTTTTTACTTGGGCTTCATATAAAACAGTAATTAATCTAATGCCGAAATTAGAAAAATTTATCAGCGATCTTACAGCCAAAGACTTTGATTTGTTAAAGGCTTGTTTAAAATTATCAAGTAGCAGTTCTCCTTTTAATAAGAAACAACAAAACGATATCAAAAATCTCATAACCAATAAAGCGTATTCTGATAAATTTATTTACATTTTAAGCTTAAAATTCACAGAGCCAAGAAAAAGTGAAATGATATATCATAGTATTGAAAGTGAGTCAGAAGAACTAAAAAGCTTGCTTAAAATAAAACTTGAGTATCTGTTAAAGTTATACTTTTCCAATCCCGCCGATATTTCTACTTTAAATCAAATTAAAATAATATATGGTAAGGTTTCTTCAATTAACACTTCTAGTGCCCTATTCGATTTTTCGTATGATTCGGTGGAGATACCATATCCAATTGCTAAAGAAATCGTCATTAATTCCAAAGATTACCCGCAAGTCATTGTGGCAATTGCAGAAAAGTCTTGTAGAATGCAGGCAAATAGCTTACTTAAACCAATCGGCGAAATTGCGAAGATTGATAATTGGTTCGTGTAGCTTAGCTTTCGCTGCTTTAAGCCTCCGGGCTTGTGGCCAGCTGATAGGGATTATTGCGGAATAAAAGGCTTGGTTAAGGTTTTTACCAAATGATTTCGTTATTGATTTGCATGCACGGTGGCGTGATATTTTAAATCGCATAAATAAAAGATATCCCTTAGCTACAGTAAGCACTTGACAACTATATTATGCTTTTTTAGCAAAAATCGCGTCAGCATAACTACTATAAATGGCCAGAATAGATCCAATTATGAATAATATAAGTTGTGTGATTTTTGCGATGGTATTATAAGTTTCAAAGCGTTTGATTTTCGACTCAGCAAATTTAAATAGTTCCTCAAAAGAACGAGATGACCCGTTCATAGCTTCACTCATTTTAATACCGACTTCATTGTCAACTTTTTTTCTATAATCTTCAACTGCAGCATCCAATTGCCGAATTTGTTCGTGTGTGATCGTATTGGGATTAATGAAGTCCGGTGACCCGGTAACGTCTTTTTGAGTCGACTTGTATTGCCTTTCTAACTCAAGAAATCGATTCTGCAAATCTTGAACTTTCTTATAATTACCAATTACTTTTTCCCTTATGTCTTTTGGCGGATTAATTTTTTCAATATCTGAGTGGTTAATGCTGGCGTACATTATATAAGAAATTATGAAGCCTTTGGTTACATCAATTCGGGTTAATCGGTCCGTAATTCGTACGATAGTATCTTGCTTATTGATTTTATCATCATGCAATGCAAGTAAAGCATAAGAACTTGCAGAGTTCGCAACCTGGTAAACTTCCAGCAGCTTGGTTTCTACCTGGAGTTGTCTCTGAGCACTTAATTTAGCGCTCTTTAAAGAAACTAACTGTTCCTGCGTCTCGTGAAGTTTTTCAACGATAAATTTTTCAACCAGCCAGGAGGCCAGTAATACGACTGCGGAAAGTACAGCGATCAGTTTCGAATATTGTGCAGCCCATTTTAATATCTTTATTTGCATGATTAAGGAATGGTAATACTAAAATTCTTTACGCAAACTAAAATACAAATTAATATTGAAATATTTTATAATGTTACGGTTTGTCATCCCGCCCGTTGCGCCAATTCGGAATCTACTTTGGAACGGAAATTCATTTGATAGCGCGTAGTGACAATAGGCTATCCCGGCCCGTCATAGCCCCTAAAAAAGCAAAGCAGGTTTGGCCTTGCGCTCTACCTGCTTTATTAACTATTAACTGATCGTTTAAAATCTGTTAATTACTGTATTTACGTAAAAAAGATACCGAACGCTACTTATATTATCGTAAAAATTAAAAAAGTATCTCGTTTTGAAAACAGCTTCCCCCTTTCCCCATTGTTGATGTTGTTACCATGGGTGTTCGGAAGATTTGAATTGCCACCAAACGGGAAAAAAACATGTCATTGCGAGCGAGGAACGAGCGAAGCAAACTCCTCGCCAATGCATACCGCCAGCCTTGTCACAAAAGCATAGCCGTCGACCTGTCTACGAAGAGGTTGCCGCGCTGCGCTCGCAATGACATAGGGGTTAGGGAACGAAGGAAAGTGTAAAGCCATTTCAGGACGCCACAAAATCCGGAACAAATGAAAATATCTGATTATCAGCAAATTGCATAGATGCTGCAAAAAAGCATATATGATATGGGTTGATTATCAGTTGCTTAGCTAATGCGACGATTTATTGAAAGGCGAAACACGCTGATAATGAGCGTGTTTCATAATGTTCCACGTGTTCCGTGCGGAAAAATGGAACGCTTTTGTGCTTATCCTGCTCAAATATTCTCGTGGATTGCAAATTCAGTCGAAATAAAAATTGTTGATTATCAGCCAATTACATACATGTTGCGAAAAAAGCGCATTTTACGGAGGTTGATTATCAGTTACTTAGCGGATGGTAAAAATGAAACACGCTGATAATGAGCGTGTTTTACGGTGTTCCACGTGTTCCGTGTGCAGAAATGGAACGCTTTAGTGTTTATCGCTGCTGCTTAAATACGCCGCCAGGCTGCTGATCCTTGCAGCTACGATGCCGATCTGTTGCTGGGCCTCCGTCCAGTTGCGTTGTTCGATGGCTTCGCGGATGCCGGGCAGGGTTTTTACGCCATAGCCGGTATAAAAACCGGGGGCGTAAATGGTGTGCCGGTACCAGGGGCGGCGGGGCAGGCCGTCGCCAAGCAATTGCTGTTCGGCATGGTATAATAGTTGGTTCAGCTGGTCGTGGTTGGCATTGGTTTGTGCTGCTGCTGCCCAGGTGGTGGCCAGGCGGTCGGCACTTTTCTTAAGGCTATCCAGCGCAGTTTTTAGCGGGGCGAAATCCAGTTTGGGTACTTCGGCCTTGGCCTCGGGCGACTTTTCGTGTTTGGTTGGGTCGGCCGCCAGGGTAAAATCATTGGCTTTGATCAGCTGGTTTTCCATGGCGGTGTTATCGCGCATTTTGTCGGTAAGCTCGGTTAATTCGGTAACATATTTGCTGATGGTGGTATCCAGGTTGCGGAAATCAAAGGGCAGCAGGTCGGCATCGGCCATGCGCAAAATGGCATGCCCGGCCGTTTTTGACAGGGCGACACCATATTCAAAAGTAGGATCCTTAAACCGGCGGTAATCGTCAAACGAATCGTAAATGGAGTGGTATTCGCCGCCGCCATCTTCACCGCCAAAGGCCAGGTCGAGCGTAGGGATCCCCAAATGCTGCAAAAACGATGAAAAATCGGACCCTGAACCCAATGGTTCCAGCGGGTCGACCTTGCGGGCCATGATCTCTTTTTTATCTTTTACGGATGAGGCATTCACCAATTCCCGCGCCCGCTTACGGTCGAAAACGCTTACGTTGGTTTGCGGGTCGGTTACGGTTTTGGTGATCTCGTCCATAAATGGTTCCAGCGCCTGCGAGCCGCCGCCGCCATAAAAGCCGCGGCCGTTACCGTCGGAATTTATATACACCACGGCCTTTTGCTGCAATTCTTTATCATGGTCCTCCACATATTCGGTAGAGCCGATGAGGCCGGGTTCTTCGCCGTCCCACGAGCAATAAACGATGGTGCGTTTGGGTTTCCAGCCGGTTTTAAGCAGGTCGCCCAGGGCTTTTGCTTCATCCAGCATAGCCGATTGCCCGCTGAGGGGGTCGCCGGCGCCGTTTACCCAGGCATCGTGGTGGTTGCCCCGCATCACCCACTCATCCGGAAATTCCGAACCTTTTATTTTGGCGATGACATCGTAGGCCTGCACCATATCCCAGTTAAATTCGAGCTTTAAATGCACGGTAGCCACGCCGGGGCCCACATGGTAGGTGATGGGCAGGCCGCCCTGCCAGTCGCGCGGAGCAACTGTACCATCGAGCGCTGCCAGCAGTGGCTGTGCATCGTGGTAGCTGATGGGCAATACGGGGATCTTTAATATGGTTGTGGCATCTTTACGGTCGAGGCGTTTGGCATCCTTGGTGGCGCCAACGCCGGGGGTAAGCGGGTCGCCGGGATAGATGACCATATCCATCACCGAACCGCGCTGCACGCCGTATTCGCTTTTGTAGGCGCCTTTGGGGTATACTTCGCCGGCGCTGTAGCCGTCATCTGCCGGGTCGGAATAAATGATGCAGCCGATGGCGCCATGTTCATAGGCTACTTTGGGTTTGATGCCTCGCCACGAACGCCCATATTTGGCGATAACAATTTTTCCTTTTACATCGATGCCCAGTTTAGCCAAAGTTTCGTAATCATCCGGCAGTCCATAGTTTACAAATACCAGCTGGCCGGTTACATCGCCGTCCGCGCTCCAGGCGTTATAGGTTGGCAACTGGTTGGCCTGGCCCGAGGTGGCATCTTCGGCCAGCGCGGGTTCTTTTAATAAAGCGGTATATTTTGTCGGGCCGGTAAGTTCCAGCATGCGGGTTTTGGGTGTTGGATATAACACCGTATAGGTTTGCAGGCGGGCATCCAGCCCGTAGCTTTTATATTTTGCGAGGATCTTTTCGGCCACCGCCTTGCTCCCCGGCGAGCCCAGGTTATGCGGAAATGCGGAAAGTTCCTTAAGGGTTTCGCCAATCTGCGGCGCACTTAAACCGGCATCAAATGTTTGTTCGGTTTGCAATTCCTTAGCTGCGGAAGCATCGGTAAAGCCTATGATGGATTTTTGTTGTGCGTTTGCGATAGTGGCAAGGGCCATCAGGGCCAGGGTGAGTGTTTTTGTCATTGTGCGG
>Ga0206964_10100_pt1 | contig 26041 bp, 24 predicted proteins | sample Alteio_BWOrgHeat_25_FD_152980 | JGI IMG/M metagenome (GOLD analysis project Ga0206964, IMG submission 152980) | Enriched cells from forest soil in Barre Woods Harvard Forest LTER site, Petersham, Massachusetts, United States -... | ecosystem: Environmental > Terrestrial > Soil > Temperate forest >...
CAATAAAGTAGGCGGCTTCCGCCAGGTCATCCTGCGCAACGGGCACTTTATTTTTACCCGCATGACGCAACCGGTCGGAGAAATGACCCCGGAAGTGATCGCTGGCAATATCGAACAGGAAATGCTCAGCACCATTGAATACATGAAGCGTCTCGGTTACGATCCGCAGGCTGGCCTCGATATTTACGTGACGGTATCAAGCGCCATTAAACAGGCTATCGACACCTCCCGGTTCGACGCCAGAACAATGACTTTGCTGTCGCCTTACGAAGTGGCCCAATACCTGGGTATCGAAGGAGCGACGCAACCGACTGACCAGTTCGGCGACGTCGTCCTGGCGGCGAGTATAGGTTGCAGCCGCAAACATATCCTGCCCCTGTCCACGCCCAAGTCGAAACAGCAGGAAACATTGTACCATCTGCTGCGCTACGAGCATATCGGGACGGTGCTGTTGGTCCTGGGCATGTTCGGCTATGTCGGCAGCCTGGGTTATGACCTCTATACGTCCTATCGTGGCAAGGTGGAGTTTGAGGAGCGCAAGACTTCTCACCAGAAAGTGCTGGATGCGCTGCGCGCAGAAATTACCGAGTCCGGACTGAATATCGACAAAACCAATGATACTGTTGAGCTCTATCAGCAATTAGAGCAGGAAGAGCTGACGCCACTGCCGTTCATTGCCATGATCAAACCGTTTCTGGCTTCGTCGGTTAAGGTCAAGGAGATCAGATGGTTGCTTGGTGGGGGTACGGCCGATAAAGTCGATAAAAGTGCCTCTTCGGCGAGTCCGTCGGCAATGACAGCCGTGTTTACCCTAGAGTTCCCAGACGTAAGCACGCCGACCGCCTTTAAGGCCGCATCGAATGCCTTGCTCAGCAAGCTGAAATCGGCATTCAAAGGCTATGATATCTCTTTTACGAAAATACCGCCGCAGTATGCGGAAAGCGAAAAGCTTGATATGACATTCGGCGGCGCTGCTGCGCCAGCGGCTGCTCCACAAGTTGCTGCTGGCGCCTTAGATGTGGAGTTGACCATCAAAGGCGCCGTTATCAAATCCTCGGCCACATCGTCGGCGCAGCCATAGGGACGTGAACCATGAAATATCAGCTGCTGAAGAAACAATTGATCGTGCAAACCGCCATTCTTGCTGCTTTGCTGGCAGTCATGGGGGGGGCGGTATGGTACTTCAATTCCATTGTCGACGATTACCAGGGCAAAAGCCATCTGCTGGAGCATGAGCTGGATGCCATTGAAACACAGACAAAAGCGTTGCGCGAAAAATATATCAAGGCGCAAACGCAGCTTGCGCTGTATAATAAAGTAATAAACGAAACGCGGGAGAACGGACTAGCGATCGGGCGCGAGGTCGCAATGGATAAATTTGCGCAATTCAAAAGCCAGTATTATCTCAATGAACTACATTTGAATATGGATGCGCCGCAGCCGGTTCCGGGTGCCGTCTATACGCGCGGCAAGAGCGCGATCATTTCGAGCCCTGTCAAGACCGATTTCACTACTCTTTCGGATGAATATGTCTATACCCTGATCAAAACCATGACAAATGATTTACCTGGCAGCGTCAAAATTACCGAACTCGACCTGATACGTCAGGCCGACATTACCGATGATATATTGCGTAGCATTTCCCAGAAAGGGTCTTCTTCATTGGTAAAAGGTACGTTAAATTTTACCTGGTATGGCATTAAACTGGCGGATACAAACGATTCCAATGCAGATACACAAAAGAACCATTGATAGGACATGGCTAAAGCGGTATGGCGCCTGCACTTTCTGTGCCTGCGCTTTACTAACGCAGGTTGTATCCGCTGATGATGTGAAGGCGCCGCTTGCTGCGCCGCCATCTGTGCTTGTCCCTGTCCCTTCCATCGCTGCCCCCACCCCGATGAATATTGCGGGGCCTGAGAAGCAATCCATAGACGAGGCGCATGTACCCAGCCTGTTTTATTCGGCGGAGGAAATGGCGGCGCTTCGCGATGCCCTGGCACTTTATACCAATACGTCAGCAGGCAAGCCCGGTGATATGACCGGCGGCATACCGCATCTTGAAGGTAAGAAGACCCTGACTGCCCCTACAAAAACCTATACCTATCCGCAATTCTTTCTTGAATCGCTGGAATACCATACGCCTAAAGAGTGGGTCGTGCATATCAACGGCATGAAAATCACACCAGATGCACCACACCGTTCTGATATCCGGGTCGTCGCGTTGGATAAGGATGAGGTATCGTTCGAATGGACCCCCACCGACATGGCAAAAGTCCATGAATCATGGCAGAAAGCTACCAAAAGCAGTGGGGTCAGCGTCGATGAAAGGAGTAGCAAAGTAAACTTTACCTTGCGCCACAACCAGACATTTTCTGCCTATCTGATGCGCGTGCTTGAAGGCAAAGTGGAACCGGTTGTCATACAGAATACGATCACCGCGCCTTCGGATGCGGTTAGGTCATCCTCCAACGCAATGTCGCCTGATAAATCCCCTTCCTATCCTGCCCCAGGCGCTGGAACCCCTCCCGGACCGGATACCTCGCCGCATCACGAGGGTCTGGAGGGTTTGATGGATGCTTATAAATCAAAAAAATTGGAGAATCCCACCCCATGACCGTACCATTATCCATTCATACTGTAGATAAAGTTTATAATAAACATAAGGTACTAGAAAACATTGATTTTTCTTTGGTACAGGATGAAATATTCGGGCTGGTCGGGCTTAACGGCGCCGGCAAAACGACGTTGATCAAGATCATGCTCGACTTGATTGATGCTGAAAAGGGAAGCGTGGAGATATTTGGTATCGCCGCCAAAAACCTACACGCCCGTCGCCGGCTTTCCTACCTGCCGGAAAAATTCCAGCCGTCACGCTATCTGAAAGGATTTGAATATCTCGATCTTGCTCTGTCCTATTATAAGAAAAAATTGGATATCGAGCAGGCGAAGCATTATGCGCGGGCGCTCGATCTCGATCCGGACGTGCTAGGGACGCGCGTCGGTGCGTATTCAAAAGGCATGGGGCAGAAACTCGGGTTGCTTGGCGCATTCCTGGTCGATGCGCAGCTTCTGGTGCTTGATGAGCCGATGAGCGGTCTCGATCCCAGCGCCCGCATTAAGCTCAAGGACATGTTGCTGGCGATGCGGAAGCGGGGTAAAACTATTTTCTTTAGTTCGCATATCCTCTCCGATCTCGATGAAATCTGCGACCGTATCGGTGTCATTCATGAGGGGCGATTATTCTATATCGGTACGCCGGCCGCCTTCAAGGCTAAATTCGCTGAAACTTCGTTGGAAAAAGCGTTTCTGCGTTCGATCGAACTGCCGGTTGCAGCGTAAAATCAGCGCCTAAAATTGTGATTTGGCGATAGGGGGCGGTATATCCACAAGAGGAGGGACGACTTTGCGTGGGATGGAATTGCGGCTGCTGATTTCATGCTGTTTGATCGCCAGGCGCAGATTGGCCGGGTTATCGGATTCGGCCAGCGCAATTTCCTCGGTGATAATGTCCTGCACATAGAGATCGAACAAGGCGCGATCGAAGGTCCGCATGCCTACGTCGTTACCTTTTTCCATGCATTCCTTGATTTCCTTAATGCGTTCCTCGCGAATCAGGTTTTTGATCAAGCCCTGGTTGAGCAGCACTTCGACGGCGATGCTGCGGCTGTCGTGTGTATTGCGCACCAGGCGTTGCGACAGGATGGCTTTCAGGTTGAGCGACAGGTTTAGCAGCACCTGGTTGTGCCGCTCCTGCGGAAAGAAATTGATGACGCGCTCGATCGCCTGGTTGGTGTTATTGGCATGCAGGGTGGCCAGACACAGATGGCCGGTTTCGGCGAAGACGATAGCGTGTTCCATGGTTTCTTTATCGCGGATTTCGCCGATGACAATAATGTCGGGCGATTGACGCAGGGCGTTTTTGAGGCTGATGCCGAAAGAATAGGTATCGATGCCGACATCGCGCTGGGTAATGATGCAGTTGCGGTGCTCATGGATGAATTCTATCGGATCTTCGACGGTGACGATATGACCTGAGCTATGCAGATTGCGGTGTTCCAGCATGGCGGCGAGCGATGTCGATTTTCCGGCGCCGGTCGGGCCAACGACGAGGATCAATCCACGTTTTTCCATGATCAGATCACTGTAGATGGCGGGGAGACCCAGCGATTCGATAGTGGGAATCACCGTATGAATGCGGCGCAGCACGATGCCGATATTCTGTCGCTGGCGGAAAATGTTGACGCGGAAACGAACATTCTCTCCCCACGAGATGGCGGTGTTATACTCGAGCGTCGATTCGAATTCCTCGATTTGTTCGGGACTGATGAGCGTCTCGAGGATTTCCCGTATATCGCTTCCAGTCAGTTTTGTCATGGGGAGGGGTTCTATCAATCCGGCGATACGCAAAGACGGCGGCGCGCTGACGGTCAGGTAGAGATCGCTGGCGTCCTTGTCGGCGAATAGCTGAAGTAGATCGTTTACCCGTATATCCATTGGCTACCTGTAAATGATGGCGTGTTATCGTATCTGTCGCGTCTAAAATCCATTATGCGCCGGCTTCACGCCGAGGTGCGGCGTGCGTTTCTGGCGGTCGGTGGCTTCGTCAGTATCTTCGCTGGTACTGGTGTTGAGCAACCCGCGTGCTGTGGCTTCGGTAATGATGCCGCCATCGAGCAATTCATAGACGCTTTCCTTCATTGTGCGCATGCCGAGTTTGCTGCCCATCTGAATCAGGGAATTGAGCTGCGGCACTTTGCCTTCGCGAATGAGGTTACGCACGGCGCCGGTGCCCAGCATGATCTCATGGGCAGCGACGCGGCCGGAGTCCTTGCGTTTCAACAAGGCCTGCGTGATCACAGCTTCCAGCGATACTGACAGCATGGCGCGCACCATTTCCTTATCGTTGGCGGGAAATACGTCGATGATGCGGTCGATGGTTTTGGGCGCGGAGTTGGTATGCAGCGTGCCTAGCACCAAGTGGCCGGTTTCGGCAGCGGTGAGTGCCAGCTGGATGGTTTCGATATCGCGTAACTCGCCGACCAGGATCACATCGGGGTCTTCGCGCAGTGCGCTTTTAAGCGCCTTGGCGAAAGAGCGCGTGTTTTTGCCCACCTCACGCTGATTGATCAGACTTTTCTTGGAGGCATGGACAAATTCCACCGGGTCTTCGATGGTAATGATGTGCTTGGCGTTGTTATTATTGATATAGTCGACCATGGCGGCCAACGTAGTGGATTTACCGCTGCCGGTCGGGCCGGTGACTAAGATCAGCCCCTTTTGCAGTGTGCATAGTTTTTTCAGTATTTCCGGTGCACCCAGCTCTTCGAGCGACTGGATGTGGTTGGGAATACTGCGGAGCACAGCGGCGGGGCCATAGAGCGTATTGAAAGCGTTGACGCGAAAGCGCAGATTATTCCCGAAGGAAATAGCAAAATCGAGTTCCAGGTCGCGTTCATAATCCGATTGCTGCTGCTCGGTCATGATCGAATAGAGCATTTTCTTGATTTCGTCGGCGGACAGCCGCGCTCCCTTGTACGGAATCATTTCCCCATGCACGCGCATGATGGGGGGGTTCAGCGTCGAAAGATGCAAGTCGGACGCATTATTCTTCTGCGTTGAGATAAGTAGATCGGTGATTTCCATCCAAAGACCTGAATGTAAGGAATTACGGGCTAAGGTCTATTAGAGCTAATAAAGGTTAATCTTTGCTGAATTTTCTGCAAATTTCCGGGAACAGGATCACCGCGGTTCGCTGCCTCGATAATCTGTTGATACAGTTTGGCAGCTTCCTCATATTTGCCCTGTTTATCGAGCATAATGGCCATGTTATAGCGATAAGTCAGGTTTTCCGGCGCCAGTTCGACGGCGTGGATCATCTGTGCGTTGGCTTTATCCATGTAGCCAATTTTTTCATATATAACAGCAAGTTGTGCTGGAATTGGGGCAAAATCCGGATTGCGTTTTTCGAGATCCTGCAATTGTGCCAACGCCTCCTGTGGTGCTTCATCGGTTAATAGCGTCAAGAAATTATTCAGGCCGTCGCGATGCTGGGGATTGATAGCCAGCAGTCGGGCATAGAGCGGCCGCGCCAGCTCGATCTGTCCGGCGCGGTGATACAAAGTGGCCAGGTCAAATAAGGCATTGGTGCTGTTGGGATCGTTAGCCAGTACATTTTTATAGATGTTAATGGCGGTATCCGTATGGCCGCCGATCAATGCATCATAGGCTTTTTCCAGCTCATAATTCATGTCAAACGCAGGCTTTTTAACTTCGATCTTGATGCCCATCGCCTCATGCTTCACGGTTTGCACATTAGTATCTTCCGGGTTGAATACATCCTTGGCTTCGCGTGCGCGATTGATGGCAAGCGAGGATGCGGAATGTGTATGTTCGTCAATGTGGGAAGGAATATGGTGAAGAATTTTTTTGCTTTGCGATGACAGGTTACCCTCAGGTTCAGAGATATCCTTGGCCGGCGGAGGGATATCATGGTTAGCATGTTTAGTTTCTTTAGGCGGGGGAGTAACCAGTGGTTCTATGGAGGGTAACGCATCCGGCGTAGATGTTTCGTGGGTGAGCAAGGACAGGAGATTATCCTGGGTAGCGGCGTGGCTGGAATTTGCATACGCGCCGGTAGGCGCAATGGCTGTTATTACCGGGGTTTTCGCTGCGGTCGGTTTAGGACCGGCGGGTAATGGCGTAACATCCGACTGCACGATTGCTTCAAGAGATTTGGCAGCTGCCGGCGGCGTTGCCGCGTGAGCAGTAGAAGGCACAGAAGCGGGGGGATTATCAGGCAGCTGAATCAGGGGCACAGGCACAGCGTCGCTTGGTCCGGCGGCGGGCGCCAACATTGCTAGCTGGTTGGCAGTAGGAGGATTATCCGGTTGCACGATGGCGACCTGCGGCGCTTGCTGCTCCTTATGGATAACAACGCCCGGTGAATAAAGCGTCGTGGTCTTGCCATCGTCGCTTACCTGCATCGTCGTGCCTTCCGGTGCGTGCGCGAGGATAAAGGATGGGGGCATACTGAGCGGCTTCCGCTCGTGCGATTCCTGCGCATCGTCGCGATCGCTTTCCGGAAACAGCGAGGCAAATAATTGTTCGAACAGGCCGGTTGCTTCCGTAGAGTCCGCCATGTTGGCGGCCGCAGCGGCCGATTGTGGCATAGCGGCAGCCGGTGTTGCGTCAGATTGCAAGGTGGTGCGGGTAGCGGGCACAGGCGGCGGAGAGGTTGCCGCAACGGTTGGAGCGGGGACCGGTGCGTTCGGTGCTGTCGGAGCTGTAGCAGGGCCGGTGATGGCAACAGTGGTAACGGGATGTGGCGTTTGTTGCACCGCCTGCAGGTTGGGGATGGTGATCTTCAGCGGTTGATGAGGCTCAGGCTGAGGAGGCACAATAGTGACAGGTGCAGGCTCATCCTGCGTAGATGCGGTTTCCTTAAGCTCCTGCAATTTGATGATGGCGCGCCGGCGTATATAGGGATTGGCGTCAGTGTCGGCAGCGATTGACCCAGCGTGACTGTCGGCAGCGTAGGGAAGCGTTTCGGAAGTCACGGCCTGGGTCGGGAGTGAAAAAACTACGCCACCCAGCAGGGCGGTGTATGATAAAAGCCGGGCTTTTGACACCAGATGAGACGCCATTTCGCTTATATTTTATGTCCTTATGTATACACGCGTTTATTATATATATAGTACCCAATCTAATCTCTTATACTACAAATAGCATTAAAATAGTCAAAATATAACGAATGGGAAGAAAGTTTTTTTTACGCGGCATGCAAATTGCTTTTCCGGTGCCAGCTCAAGATCAATGTTAATATCAATAGGAAAATCATGCGCGGATACGGTTGGATAGGGTTGGTAGGTATGCTGGCGGCAAACGAAAGCGTGGCGTTGCCCCTTAGCTTTACACCGCCGCCGCAGGCGGCGTTGCAACAGGGGCTGCCGCTTCAGGCAAAAACGCGCCAGATTGATGGGAAAACATTTTATCCGCTGGCGACGGCGCATTACTTGCCGTTTAGAGCCAGGAGCGTTTTGAAATCGCTGCCGCCACATCCAGCGGAAACATCGGTGGCTCCCGTATCCGCCATCAGCGATGGAAAAAAAACGGCGATGACAAGCATGCAGGCGCAACAAATACTTGCTGTTTTCGCATCCAGCGAATTAAAGTAGCGGCCTAGGCACTATGATAACAGTGCCTAGTCTTTCAAAAGAAACTTATGGCCGATGCCTTTACTCTTCTGCGTCCGCTGATTCATGGCCTGTTGCCGCCTGAGGCGGCGCATGCGCTGGGCCTGTGGGCGCTGGGGCGCGGGCTACTGTCTGCATCCGCCATTGTCCGCTTACCGGCGCTGGAAGTGACCGCGTTCGGGCTGGCCTTCGCCAGTCCCATTGGCTTGGCTGCAGGGTTTGATAAGAACGCGCTGGTGATTGATGCGCTACTCGACCAGGGATTCGGTTTTGTCGAGGCGGGCACGGTGACGCCGTTGCCGCAGCCTGGCAATCCCCGGCCGCGCATTTTCCGCCTGAGCTGCGACGAAGCTGTCATCAACCGCCTCGGTTTTAACAATGACGGGCTGGAAGCGTTCCTGAAACATTTCCGCCAGCGCGACCACAGCAAAGGCATTGCCGGCATCAATATCGGCAAGAACAAGGAGGGCAGTCCCATCGCCGATTACGTCACTGGCTTGCAGGCAGTATATCCCTATGCCGATTATATCACGGTCAATATTTCCTCGCCCAACACGCCGGGGTTACGCGATCTGCAGGCGCGCGATACGTTGAGGCAGCTGCTGAAGATGGTGCGCCATGTGCGTGAGGAATGCGCGCAAACGCATGGGAAGAATGTGCCGCTGCTGCTGAAAGTCGCCCCCGACCTGAATGGCCAGGAAAAGGAAGATGTGGCCGAAGCGGCGCTGGCTTACGGTATCAATGGACTGATTATCAGCAACACCACTGTTTCGCGCCCGGAATATGTAAAAAGCCGCCATGCCCGCGAGCAAGGGGGCTTGAGCGGCAGGCCGCTGTTCGCACTGTCGACCCAGGCGCTGAAGGATTTTTATCAGTTGACCGGCGGCAGGATACCGTTGGTGGGGGTAGGGGGCATCGGATCGGCAGAAGATGCTTACGCAAAAATTCGCGCCGGGGCGACGCTGGTACAACTTTATACGGCGCTGGTCTATCAGGGCTTTGGGGTCGCGCGCGAGATTCAGGAGGGGCTGGCAGAGTTGCTGAAACGCGATGGATTTTCACATGTGCAGCAGGCGGTGGGGGTGGATTGCTGCGGCTAGGCAGTTACTGGAAGCGGAAACTCAGGGCACAATTCATACCGTTTCCGCCATTCACCTGCGTTGAGTATTGCTGGGTAGCGCCGCCAACGCTGCCATTGTCAAAGCACGAGGTCGACGACGAAGAGGTTGCCGTTGTATAAGGGCCTGTAAGAGTAGGACCTGCGGCTGCAGGCCCCGTCGCCCAATATGGTGACCAGTTCAGATATTGCGCGGTTACTCGCCCCGTTTGGGGAAGTCCGTCATCCATCTTACTGTCGATCATATAAGCCTGGGTAACCGATAAACCCGGGGTGGAGTGCATACACCCTGTATCACAGGGTGAACCTACCGCACTGACCGCTGACATACCATAATAATTATTGCCATCGCCTATCCCTGGAGCCGTCATATCCCATCCGCCGCTCCAGACATAGATAAAATTACCCTGGCCTATTTTTGCCACAGGAAAATAGTTGTTCAGAGCCGACGCCGTAATGTTTGGCAGATAGGAAGTGGCACTGGCGGCGGTGAAGTTACCCTCGATCAGATTCGCCGCACTTAAATCTGCCCAAAACAGAACTGTTTCCCCTATGCCTTCCTGATTCCCCCAGTTATAATCCACGTGATCGTCATAATTACCCTCAATGACACCGTTGCCGTCACCTTCGCCCGCATACGGCCCCCGGGCCTTAAAGCCAAAACCGGATGCCGCCGGATCAGGGATGTCACCCGGAAGGTAGCCATATTTGCTACGAAATGTGTTGACTGCCGCGTTATATTGCTCGATTTGCTTGATCTGTGCCCGGACGGCCGCCGCATTGATCAGATCCCTCCCCACAAGCACGCCGCCGATGATCAGGCCGATAATGACCAGCACAACGGAGAGCTCGATCAGTGTGAAGCCATGCCTTGTCTCGGGTGAAGAATAACAGGCATTTAGATTCATCTGTGGTATCATTAACAAATTTCAGCAGCACTACTCTAATATGAAGTAATTAAATAATAATTACTATCATTATTTATTTTTCCCCGGTTCCTTGCTTTCCTCGCAGGAGAGTACTGTAATGTCATAGACCGGGTGTTCGAGACCGGAAAGGCCGGGGCTGGAGGAGAACATCCAGCCGAGGAAAATACGCTGCGGCGGCTCGCCCGGCTTGAGTTCCGAAATATCGAGCAGCGCGGCGTTTTCCGGGCGGTCTTCCGGCTGAGATTTCCAGCAATGGCGTGGGATAATTTCCAGATTGCCGAAACGTAAGATAGTGCCGACCGGCCCTTGCAACGTCGAGATATGGCCGGTGACCTTGTTTAATCCCTGCAGGACGATAGCGTTATATTGCGCTTCCTCGTCGATATCCGGCTCTTCAGCAGGGTCGATGTCGGCAGGAATATCGGACTTGCCATGCGCCGGCGCTTTTTCCTTCTGCGCTGCGGCCGCCATGACCGGCCACAAGAGTGACAGCAGGATGAGCAATAACTGCGGCATCCTTACGAATGCGGCAAGAGGCTGGGAGCGGCTACGGGCGACGCGGCATGAGGGACGGTTTCCGGCGCGGCGGGTTTTTTATCTGTGCTGCCGCCATTTTTATTGTCGACGCCGCCGCCGCTGAACATGAATTTGCCGATCAGTTCTTCCAGATTTACCGACGATTGGGTGAACTGGATTTTGCCGCCCTGTGCCAACATCTTGTCGTCGCCGCCGGGGGTGATCTGGATGTATTTTTCGCCCAGCAGGCCACTGCTGACGATGGCGGCAGACGAATCCTTGGGCACTTTGGTATCCTTGCGGATCTGCATAAAGGCAATGGCCTGGTAGGTTTCCGGATCAAGCTTCAGGTCGGACACCGCGCCGACCTTGATGCCGCCGATGCGCACGTCGCTGCCCAGCGAAATGCCGGAGATATTGGCGAATTTGCCGCTGACCACATAGCCTTCTTCGACATGCATCTGGCTGCCCTGGTAGGCGAACGCGAGGAAGGCGCCCGCCACGATCAGCACCACCGCTCCCATCAGGGTCTCAAGAATATTTTTTTGCATATTGTTCCTTATGCGTTTATCAATGATAACAGTTCATAGCAAAAAACTGGGCAATCCGAAATAAAAAAGTATGGTGCACTGGATCAGGCTGCTTCGGCCAAAGCAATGGGTTAAAAACAGTTTTGTATTTGCCCCGTTGTTTTTTGCGCATAAATTCCTGAACGTGGGGGACTGGCTGACGACGGCGCTGGCAGCGCTGGCTTTCCTCACCATTTCCTGCACGGTCTATATCGCCAACGACCTCCGCGACGTCGGCGAAGACCGCCTGCACCCGGTCAAGCGTGCCCGGCCGCTCGCTGCCGGACAGGTTACCGTCCCATCGGCCATGGGGCTTGCCTGTGCCTTTGCCCTTGCGGCGCTCTGTCTACTGCATGGGTTGCCCTATGCCTGTTCACTGATCGCCCTCCTTTATATCGGGCTCAATTTGTGCTACACGTTTTATTTAAAGCGCATTGCCATCGTTGATATTTTCTTTGTCGCCAGCTGTTATGTGCTGCGCGTGCTGATGGGCTGCTATGCGCTGTCCGTCGTCATCTCGCCGTGGATCATCCTCACCACTTTTTTGCTGGCGCTGTTCCTCGGCTTCGGCAAGCGCTACCACGAGATGGGCTTCGAGGAATATGCACGCATGAAGCCCAACCTGCAACATTACAACCGCGCCCTGCTTGACCGGCTGATGACCATCTGCGGCAGCGCGGCGCTCATTACCTACGCCATCTATACCGCCGACATCGCTCGCCAGACCGGCCGCGTCGAAATCACCTACACGGTTGCTTTCGTTGCTTTCGGCCTGTTCCGCTACCTGCAATCGATCTATGTCTATAACCAGGGTGGCGAGCCGGAGAGCGTGATTTTCAGAGACAAGTTGCAGCTGGCCAATATTGCGGTGTGGTTGGGGGTGACATTATGGATATTGTTTTAGTTGTTAGTCGACAGTCGGTAGTCGATAGCAAAAATAACTAACGACTATCGACTTATCACTCGCAACTATTCAAGGCTTCCACGCCTCGTAATCCGATGTTGTTGGCGAACGCTTGCCTCCGCGCAGCAGATGGCCGGGCGGGACATAGGCGCCCTTGGTGCCGGTGAGGTTGGGCAGGTGCGGCTTCATCCATTGATAGTGCGGGATTTGGCGTTCATCGGGTGGTTCATCGAACGTGTGATGCAGCCAGCCGTGCCACTCCGGCGGTACCTTGCTTGGCTCAGCAAGTCCTTTGTACAGCACCCAGCGCTTGGCGCGCCCGTATTCCGGCAGCTCCTTCACCGTGTAATAACGGTTGCCAAATTGATCGCTGCCGACCAGTTGGCCATGGAAATACGTATAGAGGCGGGTGGTGATGGTCATGTGTCATTTCCCATAATGTAGCGCGCTATTTTTTCAGCATATTGACCAGATAATCTGAGTTTACGTGCAACGCGGCGATTTTCCAACCATTATCGTAATCACCCTTGATCAGCGCCCTGTCATCGCCCAGCAAGACCAGCGTTGCCGAAACCCTATCCTTTTCGAACTTGAGCTTGCATTCATATTCCGCGTTCGGCTCGATTCGGTGTTTCGCCCAGGTCAAGGCGGCATTGCCCTCGCATCCCTCGACGGTTTCGAGCTTCCCCAGGCGTTTGAACTGGTTGAATAGTTTTTTGATGTCGTCCTCCGACATGCCGGCGAAAAGTTTAGGCGTGGCGCGGCGCTCCAGCTCGGCCACGTCCATCGTCGTAAAAATAGCCGGAACGGCCTGCATCACATAGTAATGCGAAGTGCTGTCGAGCGTTTCCCACCGACCAAGCAGGAACATGAGCGCGATCACTTCCACCATAAACAGGCCACCCAGCGCAGCTAGGATGTTTTTAGCGATGGGAGTGCGCATGAAGGATCCTTAAGTGATCGGGCTGGCGAATTTTTATACGATTTCCGGCGCGTTTTCCACCCTCTTTTTTCCTCTTCCGGGACGAGACGATGCATGGCAGCCTGTGAGTTGAAGCGCTTCACTGCGCGGACGAGTGGGTGGCAAAGAGGTGCGCAGGTCCCTCCTTTGTTATTTCGTCCGTGCTTTTATGGAAGACCCTGACAGTGTGCGACACTAAAGTGCGCAGGCATTTCCCCGCCAGAGTTTGGGAATTCGGCGCATGGCCGGCCATGTTTTTAGAGGAGAAGTTAGGTGAGTTTATTTACGATCAGGAAGTGAAATAGTTGAAGTGACTTTACCTTGGGCCTCTCTTGGTGTGAGAGGAATATCCCCAGTGGCCATGGTGTATACTGCTTCAAGTAAATGTTTTACTTCATCTGGCACAATTGCATTTTTCATGACGCGCTCCATGTATGTATTAAATTTTTTCACTAAATCTACGGGTTTTTCGTCTAATTCAGTTACGACACCTTCTATAATATCCATTTCAAGATAGAGGGGATAATAGGCTTCTATCCATGCTTTTCGTTCTTCTGTCGTTGCACCTTTTAATGCTGTTTGGATACGCTCACGCAGTACATGAGAGCTGCACCCGATGATGTATTCAATATCTCGCTCATTTTTATCCGAAAGCTGCCATTCATCTTTATTCCAATCGCGCCGTTTTTCATGAGCTTTTTGGATTTGCTTTCGTCCTTTTTCGCGCTGCTCGCGTAAATCATTTATATCTCCTGAAGGTATTTGCAGATCCAGGGCATTGGATTGTTCAATCATTCGACTGAAATGCTCACCTTTAGCCAGGGTATCCAGTACTCCTGAAATTCCGGCTCGTTTAAAATGTTCATCGATATCCTTTAATGCATACAGAGTATCCACCCAGCGCGAATCAAGAGATATTTTTGTAAGGTCAGAACTTCGGTTAACTTTACGATAGGCCATGCTCAGTGATCCAGGAAACTTCTGAGCTTCCGCGACCGGCTTGGATGTTTTAATTTCCGCAGCGCCTTAGCCTCGATCTGGCGGATGCGTTCGCGCGTCACCGAGAATTGCTGGCCGACTTCCTCCAGCGTGTGGTCGGTATTCATGCCGATGCCGAAGCGCATGCGCAGCACGCGTTCCTCGCGCGGGGTGAGCGAGGCCAGGATGCGCGTCGTCGTTTCGCGCAAGTTACTCTGGATGGCGGCATCGAGCGGCAGGATGGCGTTTTTATCCTCGATGAAATCACCGAGATGCGAATCTTCCTCGTCGCCGATCGGCGTCTCTAAACTCACCGGCTCCTTGGCGATTTTCATCACCTTGCGCACTTTGTCGAGCGGCATCACTAAGCGCTCAGCGAGTTCCTCCGGCGTTGGCTCACGCCCCATTTCATGCAGCATCTGGCGGCCGGTGCGCACGATCTTGTTGATCGTCTCGATCATGTGCACGGGAATACGGATGGTGCGTGCCTGGTCGGCGATCGAGCGGGTGATCGCCTGCCTGATCCACCAGGTCGCGTAGGTGCTGAATTTATAGCCACGGCGATATTCAAACTTATCGACGGCTTTCATCAGGCCGATATTGCCTTCTTGAATCAGGTCGAGGAATTGCAGGCCGCGGTTGGTGTATTTCTTAGCGATGGAAATCACCAGGCGCAGATTGGCTTCGATCATTTCTTTCTTGGCGCGGTTGGTTTCGCGCTCGCCTTTCTGCACGGCCATGATCATGCGCTTGAACTCGCCGATATCAAGGCCGGCGGTGGCAGCCATTTTGGCTACTTCCTCGCGGATTTCGTCGATTTCCTTGCGGTCTTTGCTGGCAAAATCCTTCCAGCCTTTTTCCGGGCGCAGCGCGACTTTTTTCAGCCAGTTCGGCTCCAATTCATTGCCGATATAAGCTTCCAGAAATACCTTGCGGTTGACTTTGCGGTTTTCGGCCAGGCGCATCAGGCGGCCTTCGAGCGCCATCAGCCGGCGGTTGATGTCATAAAGTTTGTGGATCAGGCTTTCGACGCGGTAGATCGTGAAGCGTACGCCCATCATCAATTCGACGAGGTCGCGGTGCAGCTTCTGGTAGATTTTCTCATCGTCCTTGCTGTAGCGGCCAAAACCCGACGATTTTCCGAGGCGTTTTTCCTGCAGGGCGCGCATCTTCTTGCTGATCTTGGCGAACTGGTCGAGTGTCTCCAATAATTGGGGTTTCAGCGCCGTTTCCATAGCAAGCAGTGATACCGAGCCGTCATCTTCGTCGCCGTAATCTTCGGCTTCTTCCTCGCCGCCTTCTTCGCCTTCTTCCTCTCCGTCCGCCCCGGGTCCTTTTTCTTTCTTTTTCTCTTCTTCCTCTCCTTCCTCTTCAATGACGACCGGCGCGACGGCGGCCACGGGCGGCACGACAACCGGGATACCACCGGTAAATGCCGCCGGTGCTTCATTGCCCGCGCCGTACGTCGCATCGAGGTCGATGATTTCGCGCAGCAGGAGGGCGCCCGAATCGAGCTCGTCGCGCCACGACAATATTTCCTTCATCACCAGCGGGCTTTCGCATAGGGCACTGATGACGGTTTCGCGGCCCTGCTCGATGCGCTTGGCGATCTCGATTTCGCCTTCGCGCGACAGCAATTCGACATTGCCCATCTCGCGCAGGTACATGCGTACCGGATCGTCGGAGCGGCCGGCATTTTCGGTTTCCTCTGCCGCGTCGAATTCCTGCGGTGCTTCCGCCGGGTCGAGCGGCGCGCCTTCCTCAGTCACGGTGATGTCGACCTGTGCCAGCGCGCTGATGGCGGCGTCAATCACTTCGGGGGAAAACTCATCGGCGGGCAGGACACTGTTAAGTTCGTCATAGGTGATATAGCCGCGCGCCTTGCCCATCGACATCAGCTTCCTTACGATGGCGATTTGTATTTCTTCCTTGCTGCCGGTTTCTTTCTTATCAGATTCTTTTTTCGTGCCGGCGGTTTTTTTGGTGGTGGATTTCACGCCGGTTTTCATCGCTTTGGCGGTTTCGGCTTTGACAGGCAGTTTGGCTTTGACGACAGGCTTTGGCGGCAGTGGCCGGGTGACTGCCGCTTTTTTGAAGGAGGGCTTGCTTACAGGTTTAGCGGCGGGTCGGGAAGGGGCTTTTGCTTTTGCTCCTGGTTTTACTTTGGATTTTGCTTTGGATGTCGGCGATTTTGCGCTGCGCTTCTGAACCATGTACTACTACCTTTCATGCAACCTGTCCCTAATTATATGGAAAATAACAATTATTTATTTTCTTACGGGAAGGCAGGGTGATAAACAGGAAAGAAATAAGGCATTTTTTACTTTTTTCAATGGGTTTCTTTAAGAGTGGGGCGGTATCTTCTTCACGCCACATCTGTTTCCACCGGGGCGAAGCGGCGTTGGCTGCGGGCTTTGACCAGGGTCTGCTGCAGCTCAACTAGGCGATGATAAGCTGCTTCATCCATCGCCTGCCCGACATTATCCTGCAATTCCTGCAATTCACATTCGAGATGGGCGATCTCATGCGCGCTGACGGTTTCGTTCCATAGCAGCAGGGCATCCTCGATAGTCAGCGTGTCGGGGTAGGGCAGTTTCAGCGCATCTTCCATCAGGCCGGCGATTTGCTCGCCATGCTCGTCGAGCGATTGGCCGGAGAGCAGTGCATGGCGTAAGGAGCTGAGGCCGGGATCGCGTATGTCGAGGCGCGACAGGTTTTCCTCGACATGGCTTTTATGCAGCATGTCGGGGAATTTGAGCAGCAGCCGCAGCAGCCGCTGCGCCAGCGTGTCGAGTGCCGCCGAATGAGGTTGCATCGCCATCTGCGTGACGAACGGCGAAGGCGGCTGCGCGGCTTTGGGGTTGATGCGAAGCTTTTTCCACAGCTCGCGGCTGCAGACATAAAGCTGGCGGTTAAAATGCATGTCGTATTCCCGGCGCACGGTGGCGTCGGCGATGGCCTTGGCGGTCGTCATGCAGGCGGCTTTGAGAGCAGAGAATTGCTCCGGCGAATTGAGTTCTTCCGGCTGCGTTTGCCGCAACTGCTCCCACAGTACCTGCGACAGGCGTTCCGACAAGGCGAGGATTTTCTCGAAGCTGGCTTTGCCGAATTTCCGCACATAGGAATCTGGATCTTCCCCCGGTGGCAGGATGGCGAAGCGTAAGGAATAACCTGGTTTCAACAGTGGTAGCGCCACTTCGGCGGCGCGCATCATGGCGCGTTTGCCCGCCGCGTCGCCATCGAGGCACATGACCGGCTCCTTGACCAGTTGCCACAACAGGCGTAGATGTTCCGGCGTCACCGCCGTGCCCAGCGTCGCAAAGGCATAATTCACGCCTGATTGCGCCGTCGACACCACGTCCATATAGCCTTCCATCACCACTGCCATGTCGCGCTCGCGGGCGGCCTTGCGGGCGAGATCGAGATTGTAGAGCAATTCGCCTTTTTTGAACAAGGGCGTCTCGGGCGAGTTCAAATATTTGGGTAGGTTTTTATTGGCCGATTGGCTTCCCATTAATCGCCCGCCGAACGCGATCACCTTACCGGAACTGCTCCTGATCGGGAACATAACGCGGCTGCGGAAACGGTCATACGGCGCGCCGCCTTCGGGGACGATGATGAGCCCTGCCTCTGCTTGCAGACTTTGCGCGAACCCGGCCTTGAGGAGATGGTTATACAACGCCGTGCGCTCATCGGGTGCGTAGCCGATGCGGAAGGTACGCAGCGTTTCGGGCTTGAGGCCGCGTTTTTCGACGTAATCGCGCGCACTGGCACCGGAGACAGAATTGATCTGGTTTTCGAACCATTGACAGGCGGCTTCCAGCACATCGTATAAGGTTTTGGCGGTTTCCTCGCGCTGTACTTCTTCTTTAGTCAATTGTGGCAAAGGAATACCCGCTTCGCGCGCTAAATGCTCGATGGTTTCGGGATAGGACAGGCGTTCGTAGCGGCGGATGAATTCGATGGCATCGCCATGGGCGCCGCAGCCGAAGCAGTGGAAGAATCCCTTCTCGTCATTGATAGTAAAAGACGGCGATTTTTCGTTATGGAACGGGCAGAGTGCCTGGTATTCACGGCCATGTTTTTTGACTGGGATACGCCGCCCAATGACTTCCGACATCAGGAAATGCGATCGCAAACGCGCTATGAAACTCGGCGGAAAACGCATAAGTTTAGTTGCCAGTTATGAGTCGTTAGTTGTAAGTCAAGCTAATCAAGTAAGTGCCGCTTGTGCTCATTTAATGAGTTGACGGCTGACGACTAACGACTAACGACTAACGACTATGAATTACAGCATTACTATCAGCGGCGAAACATTGCCCATTCTCATCCGCAGGCATGCAAGCGCGCGGCGCATCGTTATCCGCTACCAGCCGCTCGCCCATGCATTAAGCTTGACTTTACCCCGATATGTCAGCATCAGGCAAGGATTACATTTCATCGAGGAAAAACGCCGCTGGATTGCGCTGCGGCTCAAGGAAAAACCGCCCTTCGTTCCGTTTGCCGACGGGCAGGCGATTCCAGTGCTGGGGAGGGACTATGTATTGGCGCATGTCGGGGGCAGGGGCGTCGTGCATATTGACGGTGATCGCATCGTCGTGCCCGGCGAAGCGTCGTTTATGCAGCGTCGCGTGCGCGAATGGCTGAAGACGCAATTGCGCCAGGAGATCGACAGGCTTGCCGGCGCCAAGGCGCAACGTATCGGCGTCAAGCTCAAAAAAATAGTGCTGCGCGATACCTCCTCGCGCTGGGGCAGTTGCAGCCATGACGGCAATCTGTCGTTTTCCTGGCGGCTGGTATTTGCGCCGGCAGCGGTGCTGGAGTATATGGTCAGCCACGAAGTCGCGCACCTGAAGGAGCACAACCACAGCGACGCTTTCTGGGCGGTGGTGGAAAGCGTGTATAAGGACTATACACAGGCGCAGCGCTGGCTGAGTGCGCATGGCCAGACACTCTATGCCTATGGTTAGGTGGCATGGATGTTGCTTAGATTTTGCTTAGATATGGCTTAATTATTTAGATACTTACGATATAGAGTAAAGGCATGATATGAATTTTCTTTCCCCGTCCAAATCCTACCCCGCAAGCCGCCTGATCACGTTGCCGCAGATACGTGATGCGCGCGGCAGCCTGTGCGTTGCCGAATGCGAAAAACATGTGCCGTTTGTGGTACGGCGCTGTTTCTGGGTGTTTGGAGTGCCGGCGGGACAGGAACGCGGCGGCCACAGCCATAAAATCTGCCACCAGTTTTTGATCTGCGTGCATGGTGCGTGCAAAACCTCGGCCGATAACGGGCAGGTGCGCGAGGAATTTCTGCTGAACCAACCGGATGTCGGACTGTATATCCCGCCGCTGGTGTGGGATACTCAGGTTGATTTTTCTGCCGACGCGGTGCTACTGGTGCTGGCCTCGCATGCATACAATTCCGACGATTATATTCGCGATTACCAGCAATTTCTGGCGCAGATTTAGAACGTTTTCATCATTTGTATTTCTCTTCATTTCCTTTCCCTTCAAGGGGGAGGGGAAAAAGTGTCATAGAATGTTTTAGACTGCCGGTTCGCTGGTTGCTTCCTCGTCCCAGCCGGCTTCGGCATAAAGCCATGGCGATGGCCGCTTGGAAGCAATGCGCTTGTATGGTATGACGGTGGTGTCGACATCGAATTCTTCGTCCAGTAGTTCGACAGGATCGTAACTCAGCGAAGACAGGGTAGAAGCGGAATGTATAAGCATGATCTGATCTCCTGTAGTGAACGATGGAAGGATGAGAGGAGCATGACCGGTGTAAAGATGCAGCGTGGAGTGCCCGGCAAAGCGATAAAGAAAAAATAAACCCGCAGGATTATAGCGGGTGTGATTCATGCCAGCGGTAGGCGGAGGAGATGATGGTTTCGATGTCGGCATAGCGCGGCGTCCAGCCGAGATGTTTCTTCGCTGCTGTGCTGTCGGCAACCAGGCGCGCTGGGTCGCCGGCACGGCGCGGGCGGTAGCGGTGCGGCACTTTCCAGCCAAGTCGTTCGAAGCAGGCCAGTATATCGCCGATCGACGTGCCGATACCGTTGCCAAGATTATAGGCGGCGGGCGGCGCGCCTTTCAGTAATGCATCGACTGCCAGCACATGCGCGGAAGCGAGATCGGAAACGTGGACGTAATCGCGCAGCGCCGTGCCGTCTTGCGTCGGGTAATCGTTGCCGAAAATATCCAGGGCCGGAATCCTACCTAATGCGGCGAAGCTGGCGCGCGGGATGAGATGGGTTTCCGGTTCGTGGCATTCGCCGATGTCGCCGTCCGGCGAGGCGCCTGCCGCATTGAAATAGCGCAGGGCCATCCAGCGCGGCCCGCCGGCTGCATGGTGATCGCGCAATATTTGCTCGAAGGCCAGCTTCGACCAGCCGTACGGATTTTTCGGCAGCAGCGGGTGGGTTTCGGAAATCGGCACTGCCACCGGCTCGCCGTACACTGCTGCCGTCGAAGAAAATACGAAGGCGCGCACGCCACATTCACCCACGGCACGCAGGAACGGTACTTTGCAGGCCAGGTTATTTTCGTAATATTTCAATGGATTTTGAACTGATTCGGCCACATCGATCGACCCTGCGAGGTCGATGACCGCCTCTATATTATAAGTAGTGATCGCCTCGCATACCGCCGCAATGTTGGTCACCGATGCCTCAACCAGTGGCCCAAAACGCACCAAATCCCGCCGGCCGGTAATAAAATTATCAAATGTTACAGGAACATAGCCTGAGGCCGCCACTGCTTTGCACACATGCGAGCCGATATATCCGGCACCACCGGCCACGAGAATCATTTTTTTCATAATTGCCTTTATACTCTTCTTGCATATATGAGCAAGATCACTATACTCGCTATCCTAATAAAAATTAATTATAAAAAATTAATATATTCAGACGTGCGTATAACTTACTCATACGGGTCAATGATATCATGATGCAAGCGACTTCTGTACAACCCCGGCTGGAGTCCTCTCAGGCGCCGGATATCCACATTATCTATAATGCCGGCGAGAATAAGAAATATGTACGGGATTTATCTTCTGTCCTTCAGGTGTCCGGCCGATGGCTGCTGGCCAGCGACCTGATTGCACTCGTGCTGGCGTTTTTGTGTGGCGGCCTGGTGGCCTGGGCGGTGGATGTCGATTTGCTTGCAGGCAGTTTTCAGTCACTGATCAGTTTCGATACGCTTAAGCAATTTATGGGTTTCATCGGACTGGGCGGAATGGCGTTCTTGTGGCTGGACATGCGGGGGCATTACCGTCAGCGCTTGCCGTTCTGGGAGGCAACCGGCCATATCCTGACTGTGGTTCTGTTAGGTTTTCTTGCCTGCGGATTTTTGGAGTTCGCGGCGCAACGCAATTTTTCCCGCCTGTGGCTGGGTTTAAGCTGGGCGCTATTCGGCCTGTTCCTGTTTGCCGGGCGGCGCATGGTGCGCAACGGGCTGGAAAAGCGTGACCAGTGGAAAATTCCGGCGATCATGGTCGGCACCGGGCCATCGGCCGATGCCGCCCTGAAAGCGCTCATGCGTGAGCCGGACATGGGCTACACGATTCTCCGCAAGATCGGTTGTGATGCACTGCCGCCTCTGGCCAGACCGAATGCCTGGACGCACCTGCTGCGGGCGCATGGCGCCAACCACATTTTCCTGGCCCTCGAAGGCAGCGAGCTGGAGCAGCAGCGCATGGCACTCAAATTCCTCGTGCGCGAACGCCTGCCTTGCTCGATCATCCCGCCCTGGACAGGACTGCCTTCCAGCACCCTGTCGCCGCATCATTTCCTGCTGCACGACGTCCTGCTGCTGCATGATACCAATCGCCTGACTCTGCTGCTGCCGCGGCTGATCAAGCGCGTCTTTGACCTCGTGTGCGCCGGAATAGCACTCCTGCTGTTGTCACCGCTGTTTGCCGTGATCGCCCTGATAGCGCGCCGCGACGGCGGTCCGGCATTTTTCACGCAAGAGCGCATCGGCATGAACGGCAAACGATTCTCTTGTTACAAATTCCGTTCGATGCGTATTGACGCCGAAGCCACGTTGCAACACTATCTGGCTGGCAACCCGGAGGCGGCGAGGGAATGGCAGCAATTCCAAAAACTGAAAAAGGATGTGCGCATCACCCCGTTCGGCCAGTTCATCCGCCGCACCAGCCTTGACGAGCTGCCGCAGCTGATCAACGTCCTCAAGGGTGACATGAGCCTGATCGGTCCGCGCCCGATCATGCCCGGCCAGGAAAGCTATTACGCCGATGATTTTATCTATTACGAAAGTGTTCGCCCCGGCATTACCGGCCCGTGGCAGGTCAGCGGCCGCAATCAGCTTACTTTCAAAGAACGGGTAATGCTGGAGGCCTGCTATGCCCGCAACTGGAGCCTATGGATGGATATCGTCATCCTGCTCAAAACCATTCCGGTACTGCTGAAAAAAGATCAGGCGTTTTAAGGCCTATACACTGTGCTGACGAAACATTACACTGCCTCTCTGAACCGGTGAGGAGCGTGCCTGGATGCTCAGGTCGTTACTATTGAAAACAGCTGCAGCAGCTAAAGCCGATGGCGCAACCGACATGCTGGTGCGCTATCATCCGCTTATCCGTCGGCGCCTGTTGCACCGCATGGAGGAATTCCACGCCCCGGCGGCGGACGTGAGCGCGCTTAGCGATGCCCTGACCGCTCGTGTGCTGAACGCAGCGCAATTGACATCGTATGGCGCCGGACGCACCTGCCGGCTTTCCGACTGGCCAGTGCTGGATAAGGAAACGTTGCGCACCACGCCGAAATTTATCAATCCGCGTTCGCTCATCCGCATTCCGGCGGGCACCGGCGGCACCAACGGCGTGCCGCTGAAATTATGGCGTTCGCTGGAATCCGTAGTGGCGGAACAGGCGTTCCTCGACAGCATTCTGGCGCCGTATGGCCTGAGCATGCGCTCACGCGTGGCGGTGCTGCGCGCCGATACTGTCAAACCGCCGGGCTATGCTGCACCGCCCTATGGGCGCATCAGCCATGGCGGCCGGCGGCTGACACTGTCCTCGCCACATCTCAGCCCGCAGACCCTGCGCTGGTATTATGATAGCCTGCGCGATTTTGCCCCCTCGGTGCTCTGGGTATATCCTAGCATGGCCACCAACCTGCTCAGACTGCTCGGACAGGCTGATCTTCCTTTGCGTATCCCGGTGATCCTCGCCTCTTCGGAAATGCTGCTTGGATCGGCGCACCGCGCGCTTGAGGCCTGGTTCCAGTGCCGGGTGATCAATTATTACGGGCAAGCCGAGCGCGTTTGTCTCGCTTACAGCACAAAACCGGAAGAGTTTTACTTTAGTCCCGGCTATGGACGGGTGGAGTTGAATGCATCGCCGCCGGGCAATAGCGAGGGCGATCATTATGTGCGGATCATCGGCACTGGCTACTGGAACCTGGCCATGCCGTTGATCCGTTATCATACTGGCGACTATCTCTATGTGCCTAAGGAATATGGAGAAAAGGAACTTGCCGACATTGCCATCGGCCGGCGCCCCTTCACCAGTATGGCCGGGCGCGAGGGGGAATATATCCTGACCCGCGACGGCATGCGCATCATCGGGCTGAACCAGATACCGCGCGAGATAGAGCACATTTCGCAGATTCAACTGGTGCAGCCGGATTTTGACACGCTACAGGTTAACGTTATCGCCCTGCCGGGCTTTAGCGCCGCCGATGCGGCCGCCTTGCGCGATCAGGCGCGCGCCAAGCTGCCGTCATCGATACAGGTGGCCGTACAGCCGGTCGAGCGGTTGCTGACCACGGCCCGGGGCAAAACGCCGTTTGTCATCCGTCACGTGTGACAAGTAAGGATATATCCCGTTTTTTTCATGGTTTCAGTCAATAAATCACTTGCGGAAAAAGTAAAAATTGTTTTATAACTGTGCCACTTGCACCACTCCTCATGCGAAGGATTTATGAAAAACGTCCACCATGCCATCAGCTGTTGCGCCCTGCCTGCTTTAAGCGCGATTGTCCTTATGTGCCTCCTGTCGGGATGCACGCCACCCGTCAGCAAATCCTCGTCATGGGAAAAATTGGCGCCAGCCACCGCCAATGAGACGCAAAAACCCTACACTATCGGTGCCGGCGACGAGCTGGAAGTTAAGTTCTTTTTCGCGCCTGAACTGAACGATGTGATGCAGGTGCGCCCTGATGGCAAAATTTCTCTGATGTTCGCGCAGGATATCCAGGCGGCAGGCAAGACGCCCGAGGAACTGGCCGCCGACATCCGCAGGCGCTTGCAGCCACACGTCAGGCAGCCGGAGCTGGTCGTTGTCATGCGCAGCTATGCTAGCCAGAAAGCGTTTGTTGGTGGCGAAGTGCTCAAGGCTGGTCCGGTGCAGTTGGCTGGACATGAAAACCTGTTGCAGGTGCTCGATGAGGCGGGATGGATCACCCCCGCTGCTGATCATGACGTGGTCTTGCTAATGCGTCGCGATGAAGATGGCAAGGAAAGTGTCTATCCGCTCAATCTCGGCAAAGTCATGAACGGCCAGGATATGAAACAGAATGTCATCGTGCAGGCAGGTGACGTGGTGCTGGTGCCGCCATCGGGTGTTACCTCGTTCGATCGCTGGATCGACCAGTATATCCGCCAGGCCGTCCCGCTTAATAGCGGCGTGATCATTACTAATCAGGTCAATAATAGCGGTCTGTAAGGCTTATGCCCGAACTATCTTTGCACAGCGTCTCCCGGCGCGAGCTGTTGACATTTCTATATAAGTACCGCCGGCGCCTGCTGCGCGCCTTTTTTATCCCGCTCGTGCTGTCCATCATCCTGTCCTTCCTGCCGACGCCACGCTACCAGGCGGAAAGCATCCTGATCGTGCGGCTGGGATCGGAATATGTCTACCAGCCGGAAGTGGAAAGCAACGCCAACGGTCCGCAGCCGGCCATCCCATTTGACCGCGATCAGATCTTCAAGTCGGAAGTGGCGATCTTAAGCAGCGATGATTTGCACCGGCAGGTCGTCGAGATGATCGGTGTCGATAGGCTTTTCCCCGATATGGCGCATCCCACCGGATTTGCCGCGGTTACCGCTTCCGTGCGCACTGCCATTATGCGGACGTTCCAGGCCATTGGGTTTGTCGAAGAAGAACAGCTGACACCGGAACAGATACAGCGCAAGCGTGTGGCGCGCGGGGTGGAGCGGTTTGACAAATATCTCGACATCCTGCTGCAGAAAGAATCGGCCGTCATCAGCGTGACTTTTGAACATAAGGACGATCTGGTGGCGACGCAGACGCTGGAAAGTCTGCTCAAATTGTATTTTGATAAGCACAAGCAATTGTATTTTGAGCCGCGCACGCCGCTGGTGGAGGCACAGCTGCAGGCCAAGCGCGAACAGGCACAGGCTGCGGAAAAGGCTGTCGAGGATTTCAAGCGCGAACACCATATCTATTCCTTCGACGATCAGCGCGCCGAGTTGCTCAGGCAACGCGGCGAGGCGCAGGCGCAGGCTGCTACCATCATCAGTGCCGGGCTGGATCAGAAAATCGCCGGGTTTGACGACCTTCTTAGCCGTCTGGGCGCGCAGGAAGCCAAACTGAAAGAATTGCAGGATGCCGAGAAGATTGCTGCGGATTCCTTAAGCCTGTATTCGCAAAAGCTCGATGCTGCCAGGGCCTATGACGATTTGCAGCGCCAGCGCGCCGACAGCGTGCGCGTTATCCAACCGCCGATCGCGTCGCCGGAACCGAAAAGCTGGCAGGGACTGATTATCCTGGGTGGTTTCTTTGTTGCGATTATCAGCGTGCTGGCGGCGGCGGCTTATACCGAGTTTTCCCGCCATGGCTTCCTGACGCCTGAGCAGATCGAACGTGCTTTGGGACTGCCTG